>Ga0075017_100002311_pt1 | contig 11893 bp, 13 predicted proteins | sample AleBraG_ABR_2012_FD_71475 | JGI IMG/M metagenome (GOLD analysis project Ga0075017, IMG submission 71475) | Freshwater sediment microbial communities in response to fracking from Pennsylvania, USA - Alex Branch Run_MetaG_ABR_2012 | ecosystem: Environmental > Aquatic > Freshwater > Creek >...
CGATTACGCGCTCGGCCGTCGGCGTCTGGCCGAGGTCCGCCGACAGGCCCACGGCGTGCTCGCCGCCGCCGAGGCGGGCGACGGCCTCGTCGAGCCCCCGCTGGTCGCGTGCCACCACGACGACGCGCGCGCCCTCGGCGACCAGCGCCTCCGCGCTGGCGAGGCCGAGGCCGCGAGAGCCGCCGGTGACGACGAAGACACGATCGGAGAGGCCGAGGTCCATGTGCCGATTGTGCCCGTCGCAGCGGCCTCCCGACAGTTACGCCACGTCCGTACGGGTGGCGGGGCTGTCCGCGTGCTCGGAGCCCTCGGCGTAGTCGCGCTCCCGCCGGATCAACAGCACGAACCCCGTGACGGCGACCAACGCGAAGAAGATCCACTGCACGGCGTAGGACAGGTGCGGCCCCTCGTCGAGCTCGGGCAGCGGGATCGGCGTCAGACCGGCCGGCTGGGGCGGGTCGGAGGAGACCAGGTCGACGTAGCCCGGGTAGACCTCGCCCGGGCCCGCCACCAGGGCGACGTCGAGGTCGGTGACCTGTCCGGCCGGCAGGTCCGACGGCTGCGGCGACGGTGCGTCCTGCGAGGGCTGCACCCGTCCCACGACGGTCACCGTGCCGGTCGGGGGTGCCGGCGCGTGCTGCACGTCACCGGCGCCACCGGCCGCCGCGACCCAGCCGCGGTTGACCACCAGGACCGCCCCGGACCCCGTGACGAGCGGGGTCGCCACCCAGAAGCCGTTCGCCCCCTGCAGCGGACGCTTGCGCACGAGCACCTGTCGTGACGCGTCGTAGTGCCCGGTGGCCGACACCGGCCGCCACGTCTGGTGGTCGCCGACCGCGGAGACCGGTTCTCCCGGCCGCAGGATCGCGTCGACGGGCACCGGTGGCTGCTGGGCGTTCGCGGTGACGTTGGCGTTGTAGTGGCGGCGCTGGTCGAGCCGGCTGAACTGCCAGCGCGACAGGGCGAAGAACGACGGCACGACGAGGAGGACCAGGAACCCCAGAGCCAGCCAGCGCGGCTGACGCAGGAAGGCGTAGCTGGTCATGGGGCGAGGGTAGGCGCCGCGCGCGCGGTCGGCCGTCGCGGGTGGGTCGGCGGCGACCCGCGCCTCAGCGCCCGCGCTCGAGGCCGCGGCGGTTGGGCCGCAGCACGACGCGGATGCCCTCGTCGTCGCTGCGCCCCGGTCCCGCGTTGGCCATCACGACGGCGAGGTAGGGCAGCAGGACGGCGCCGACCGCCAGCACCCAGCGCCACGGCGAGGGGGCCAGGACCGCGCCCAGCACGCAGGCGGTGCGGATCCCCATCGCCCACAGGTAACGCCGGGTACGCGCCGCCTGGTCCTGCGAGAGGGGGACGCCCGCATCGGTGATGCGGTGCACCTCGGGCTCGGGGACGGCGCTCACGGGGACACGCTACGTCGGGCGTCGGCCGCCGGCATCCGCGGGCGGCGTGAGGTCGCGGGTCGTCATGCGCCAGGATGGCGTCATGAGCAACCGCACCTACCGGGTCACCGAGATCGTCGGCACGTCGGACGAGGGCGTCGACGAGGCCATCCGCAACGGGATCGCCCGAGCCAACGAGAGCCTGCGTCACCTCGACTGGTTCGAGGTCACCGAGATCCGCGGTCACATCCGCGAGGGCCAGGTCGACCACGTCCAGGTCGGGATGAAGGTGGGCTTCCGACTCGAGGATGCATGACCCGCGTCGACGGTCCTGGCCCCGGGGTCGTCGACGTCGTCGTCACCGACCTGGAGATGACCAGCCGCGACCAGCTTCGCCCCGGGCGGGATCCCAGCGTCGAGGCGATGTTCGTCCGCGCGGGGCGTCCCGCGCCGGAGCTCTCCCGCTTCTTCTACCGGTCGGTCGGCGGTGACTGGTACTGGCTGGACCGGATCGGCTGGACGCACGACCAGTGGGTCGCCTGGGTGACCGCACCCGGTTACGAGCTGTGGACCTGCTGGGTCGACGGCGTGCCCGCGGGCTACGTCGAGCTCGACCGGGCGCAGGACGGCGACGTCGAGATCGCCTACTTCGGTCTGCTGCCCGACTTCGCCGGTCTCGGGCTCGGCGGGTGGCTGCTGACCAAGGCGACCGAGCGCGCCTGGGCGCTCGAGGGCACCCGACGGGTGTGGCTGCACACCTGCGAGCTCGACTCGCCGGCGGCGCTGCGCAACTACCGCTCCCGGGGCTTCGTCCCCTGCGGCACCCACGTGGAGCACTGGGACACGAGCCGGCCCTCGCCCGGGCCGTGGCGCGGGAGCCGCGGGTAGCGGCTCAGCTGGCCTGGGAGACCGTGGAGAAGTTGAACTCGCGCACCACCAGCGGCGGCATGGCCGCCCGGTTGAAGTAGTCGCCCATCTCACGGGCCAGGGTGGCGGCCGGGGCGCCGGCGTCCTCGATGCGTCCGAGCACGCTCACCGGCGAGTCGTTGAACCGGAAGTTCGTCACCGCGCCGACGACCTCGCCGCCGCGGACCGCATAGACGCCGTCGCGCGTCAGACCGGTGAGCAGCAGGGTCTGCGGATCGACGACGCGGTTGTACCACAGGCACGTCACGAGCAGCCCGTCCTGGGTGCGCGCGACGACGTCCTCGAGGGCGCCGGTGCCGCCCTCGACGTCGAGCCGGAGGTTGTCGGCACCGGGACGGAACGGCAGTCCGGTCTCGGCGGCGGTGTGCCGGGTGGTGATGAGGTCCTCCAGCACCCCGGCACGGATCCAGGAGACGGCGGCGACCGGCAGCCCGTTGTCGAAGACGCTCGACGAGCCCGACGAGCCGGTGGCCACGACGAACGGGATCGCCTCGAGGCCGGTCATCGCCGGGTCGGAGTACAGGTGCACGCGGGGGTCCGCGACCGTGGCACCGCGACGGGTGCCGCCACCGGGACTGCTCCAGACGCTCTGCCCGTCCGCTGCGTCGCGCGCCACGGAGTTCCAGTAGAGGTCGATCATGAGGTCGGCCACCGCGCTCGGGGTCAGCACGGCGGTGTGCCGACCGGCAGCGACGTCGATGCGGTTCGCCTGCCAGCCGAGCCCCTGGCGCACCTCGCGGTCGACGTCCTCGAGGTCGATGCCCGCGAGGGTCCGAGCGGCGCGACCGGCCCAGGTGGAGCGGCTGCGACCGTGGCTCTTCGCCGTCACCTCCAGGCGCCCCTCGGGGTCGGCGAAGCGCAGCCGCACCCCGCTGCTCGTGCCGAGGTAGTAGGTGGTCACGGACTGCTCGGCGTAGCCGAAGTGCTCGATGCCGTCGGCGCGTCCCGACGCGAACAGCGCGCCGATCTGCGGCGCGAGCACCGCGAGGTCGGCGCTCGTCGCGATGGTGGGGCCCTGGGACCAGTCGGGCGACGCCGCCACGTCGGCCGCGAGGTCGGCGGCGTCGTCGGCCGGTCCTTCCTCGACGGCGACGCGCTCCGCGCGACGCACGAGGTCGGCCAGACCGTCGAGACCGGGGTTGTTCACCGTGACCGAGCCCGCGGCGACGCCGCCGGGGACGTCGACCAGCGCGACGACGGAGACGGCCGTGGCCAGCGTCTCGCCGTTGGTCGTCAGGGTGTTCCGGGCCCACCGCACGTTGGCGAGGCTCTGGCTGCGCACCAGGACCACGCACGCCCGCGAGGACGACGCGGACAAGGCCCGCTCGACGAACTCCTGAGGGGTGCTCATCGACCCGCCTCCCGCGCGCTGTTGAGGACGTTGACCGACTCGAACACCGCCGCCGGGGCACCGTGCGACACCGCCGCGACCTGGCCTGGCTGGCCCTTGCCGCAGTTGAAGGCGCCGCCGAGCAGGTAGGTGGACTCCCCGCCGACGGCGCGCAGCGACCCCCAGAAGTCCGTGGTCGTGGCCTGGTAGGCGACATCCTTGAGCTGACCGGCCAGCCTCCCGGACCTGATCCGGTGGAACCGCTGCCCGGTGAACTGGAAGTTGAACCGCTGCATGTCGATCGACCAGGACTTGTCGCCGACGATGTAGATGCCGTCCTCGACCCCGCCGATGAGCGACTCGAGGTCGGGCCCGTCGGTGGACGGCTGCAACGACACGTTGGGCATCCGCTGGATCGCCGTGTGCCCCGCGCTGTCGGCGTAGGCGCAGCCGTTCGAGCGGGGGAGTCCGAACTCGGCCGCCATGCTGCGGTCGAGCTGGTAGCCGACGAGCACGCCGTCCGTGACGATGTCCCAGCGCTGCGCGCCGACTCCCTCGTCGTCCCAGCCCACCGTCGACAGCCCGTGCTCGACGAGCCGGTCGCCGGTCACGTTCATGACCGACGAGCCGTACTGCAGGGAGCCGAGCCGGTCCGGGGTGGCGAACGACGTGCCGGCGTAGTTGGCCTCGTAGCCCAGCGCGCGGTCGAGCTCCGTGGCGTGGCCGATGGACTCGTGGATCGTCAGCCAGAGGTTGGTCGGGTGGATCACCAGGTCGTAGCGACCGGGGTCGACCGACGGGGCCAGCGTCTTCTCGTGCAGGTGGTCCGGCAGCGCCGCGAGCTCCTCGGCCCAGTCCCAGGCCCGCGCGCCGCCGACCGTCGCGGCCGCGCCCGTGACGTACTCCCAGCCGCGGCCGGCGGGCGGCGCGGTGGTGCCCATCGTCTCGAACGACCCAGTCCTCGGGTCGACCGCGATCGCGGTGACGTCGCTCTCGACCCGAACGCGCTGCTGGGTGGTGCGCGTGCCGGCGAGGTCGGCGTAGTGGACGCGCTCCTTCACCGCGTGCAGGGACGCCGTCGAGTGGGACACCGCGGCGTGGGCGTTGAGCGCCGCGCTCCTGCGGGTCAGCAGCTCGAGCCGCTCCGCCTCGTGGACCTCGAACGGGTCGACGTCGTACGCCGACACCCAGGTGCCGACGTGCACGGGCTCCGGCGCGAGCTCCACGCGCGTGCTGCTCAGCGGCGCGCTGATCCGCGCCAGGGCGACCGCCCGGTCGGCGAGATCGCGCGCCGTGTCGACGTCGATCCGGTCGGACGCCGCGAAGCCCCAGCAGCCGTCGACGACGACCCGCACCGCGAGCCCGCGGTCGTCGTCGAGCAGCGAGCCCTCGATGCGGGCGTCGCGCACCCGCGTGTACGCCGTGAGGATCGAGACGACCCGGACGTCCGCGTGCGCGGCGCCCAGCTCACGCGCCCGCGACAGCGCGGCGTCCGCGCAGGCGTCGAGCGGCAGCGCCAGGAACTCGGCGTCGACCTGCCTGCTCACGCGTGCGCCTCGTCGAGCCGAGGGTCGAGCACGACCTTGCCCGTGGTGCGCCGGGCGCGCATGTCCTCGTGCGCCTGGCGTGCGTGCGACAGCGGGTAGGTGTGGCCCGCCAGCGGCGTCACCCGACCCGAGGCCACCTCCGCGACGAGCTCGTGCAGCGGCGCACCGACCATCGCGTGGACCTTGTCGGCCCGCATGCAGTCCATCAGCCAGAAGCCGATCACCGAGTGCGACCCGACCATGAGCGAGGACGGCGAGAGCGGGGTGGGGGGCGTGCGCGACGCCATCCCGAACGTGACCAGGCGACCGAAGGGCGCCAGCGCGTGGAGACTGCCGTCGAACGTCGTGCCGCCGACCATCTCGAACACGGTGTCGACGCGGTGCCCGCCGTTCGCCTCCCGGAGCCGGTGCGCGACGTCGTGCGAGGTGACGCCCGCCTCCAGCAGGACTCCGACGTCGGCGCCCAGCGAGGCGGCGAGGTCGAGCTTGTCCTGCGACGACGCCGTCGCGATCACGCGCCCGGCGCCGGCGTGCTTGGCGAGCTGCACCGCGAGGTTGCCGACCCCGCCCGCCGCCGCGTGCACCACGACCGACTCGCCGGGCTGAACGCGGGCGCAGGTGCGCACGAGGTGCCAGGCGGTGAGGCCCTGGACCAGCAGCGAGAGCGCGGCGGCGTCGGACACGTTGCCCGGGACCTCGAAGGAGAGCCCGGAGCGCACGACCGCAAGCTGGGCGTAGCCACCGCCGCGGCTCACGAACCCGCAGACCCGCCGCTGCCGACCGCCCGGGTCGACGACGAAGCCCACCACCTCGGCGCCGGGGACGAAGGGCAGCGTGCTGCCCGAGAGGTAGGTGTTCTCGGCCTGGTGGGTGTCGGCGTAGTTCACCCCGACGCCGGTCACCTCGATCAGCAGCTCGTCGTGGGTGGGGACCGGATCACTGAGGACCGCGGGCTCCAGGACCTCAGGGCCCCCGAACTCCCGCACCTGGATTGCTCTCATGGCAAGACCCTAGACCGACTCGGCACGGCGCGGGGTTCGGCCGTACCGGTCGGTAACGGATAGCGTCACGGCGCGCGCCGACGCCTGGCGGTGCGAGGACAGGAGGCGACTCGTGAGCCGCGTAGTGCTGGTCACCGGGGGCAACCGCGGTATCGGTCTGGCGATCGCCTCGGCCTTCGTGGCCGAGGGCGACAGGGTCGCCATCACGGCCCGGTCGGGCGAGCTGCCCGCCGAGCTTGCCGGCACGGACGTCCTGGTCGTGCGGGCGGACGTCACGGACTCCGCGAGCATCGACGCCGCGTTCGACCGCATCGAGGCCGAGCTGGGACCGGTGCAGATCGTGGTCGCCAACGCCGGCATCACGCGCGACGGACTGATCCTGCGGATGAGCGACGAGGACATCGACGTCGTCCTCGACACCAACCTCGTCGGCGCCCTGCGCGTGGCACGTCGAGCGGCGAAGGGCATGGTCCGGCTGCGTCGCGGCCGCCTCATCTTCGTCTCCAGCGTCGTCGGGCTCCTCGGTTCCGCCGGGCAGGCGAACTACGCGGCCTCGAAGGCCGGGCTCGTCGGCGTGGCCCGGTCCTTGGCCCGCGAGCTCGGCAGCCGCGGGATCACCGCCAACGTCGTCACCCCCGGATTCGTCGACACCGACATGACGGCGGTGCTCAGCGACGAGCGTCGCGCCGAGATCACCGGCGCCGTCCCGCTGGGGCGATACGCCACCCCGGCCGAGGTCGCCGGTACCGTCGTGTTCCTCGCGAGCGACGCCGCTGCGTACATCACGGGAGCCGTCATCCCTGTCGACGGCGGCCTGGGCATGGGTCACTGAAGCGCGAGAACTGGAGAAGGTCTGACCATGGGAATCCTCGAGGGCAAGAGCCTGCTCGTCACGGGCGTGCTCACCGACCAGTCGATCGCGTTCCACGTCGCGCGGCTGGCCCAGCAGGAGGGCGCCGACGTCGTCCTGTCCTCGTTCGGCCGCGCGCTGTCCCTCACGACCCGGATCGCCGGGCGGCTCCCGTCGCCCGTGCCGGTCGTCGAGCTCGACGTGACCGACCCCGAGCACCTCGCGGCGCTCCCGGAGCGCCTCAGCGCGCACGTCGAGCGCATCGACGGCGTCCTGCACTCCATCGGCTACGCGCCCGAGGCCGCCCTCGGCGGCAACTTCCTCCACACCGAGTGGGCCGACGTCGCGACCGCTGTGCACGTCTCGGCCTACTCGCTGAAGTCGCTCACCATGGCCGCGCTCCCGCTCATGACGGGTGAGGGCCGCACGTCCTCGGTCGTCGGGCTCACGTTCGACGCCACGGTCGCGTGGCCCAAGTACGACTGGATGGGCGTCGCGAAGGCGGCCTTCGAGTCGACCTCGCGCTACCTGGCCCGTGACCTCGGGGCGCAGGGCGTCCGGGTCAACCTCGTCGCGGCGGGGCCGATCGGGACCATGGCCGCGAAGTCGATCCCCGGCTTCGAGGAGTTCAAGACCATGTGGGACAACCGCTCGCCCATCGGCTGGGACGTGTCGGACCCGGAGCCGGCCGCGCGGGCGTGCGTCGCGCTGTTCTCCGACTGGTTCCCGAAGACCACGGCGGAGATCATCCACGTCGATGGCGGCGTGCACGCGATCATGGGCTGACGCCCGGTACGGGCGCGCTGCGCCCGCCGGTGCCGCGCGACCGCAACAGCGCTCCGGCATGCTGGGGGCGTGCCCCGGTCGAGTCGACGCAACTACGCGAGCGTCGCCGTCCGGCCGTTGAGCTACCACTCGCGCAACAACCGTCGGATGGCACTGGCGCTCCTCGCTCTGACCGCGGTCATCGTGCTCGGCACGGTCGGCTACGTCCTGCTCGGCATCGACGTCCTCGACGCCCTGTACCAGACCGTCACCACGGTGACGACGATCGGCTTCCGCGAGGTCGTCGAGTTCGACGCGCGCCTGAAGATCTACACCATCGTGCTCGCCCTGCTGGGCGTCGGCACCGTGCTCTACACCCTGACGATGACCCTCGAGCTCGTCATGGAGGGCCAGCTCGGCAACCTGTGGGGGAGACGACGCATGCAACGCGACATCGACGGCTACGAGGGCCACGCGCTGGTCTGCGGCTGGGGGCGTGTCGGGCGCGCCGCGGCGGAGCAGATCGCGCGCACCGGGAAGAACGTCGTCGTGATCGACAAGGACGAGGACCGGCTCGGCACCTGCGAGTTCCCGCACGTGCTCGGTGACGCCACCGACGACGAGGTGCTGCGGGCCGCCGGCATCGGCACGGCTCACACGCTGGTCGCCGCTCTCGACAACGACGCGGGCAGCGTCTACGTCGTGCTGACCGCTCGCACGCTGAACCCGGCGTTGTTCCTCATCGCCCGCTCGCGCACCGACGACGCCGAGCCCAAGTTCGTGCGCGCCGGTGCCGACCGCGTCGTCAATCCGCAGCGCATCGGCGGGAACCGGATCGCGGCGTTCGCCGAGTCCCCGGACGTCGTCGACTTCCTCGACGTCGTGATGCACGACGGCGGCCACGAGTTCCGGCTCGTCGACATCGAGGTCCACGACGGCTCGTCGCTCGTCGGCTCGACGATCGCCGACACGCGGGCGCGCGAGGGCGGCGGTGCGATCCTGCTCGCGCTGCGCAGCGACGGCCGTTTCACCACGAACCCCGACGCGAGCACGGTGCTCAGGGTGGGCGACGTCCTCATCGTCGTGGGCACGGACGCGCAGATCAACGACCTGCACCGTCGGGCCCGGACATGACCCGACGTCTGGTGGTCCTGCGGCACGCCAAGTCGGCCTACCCGCCGGGTGTCCTCGACCACGACCGCCCGCTGGCGCCGCGCGGCGTGGCGGACGCCAGGGCCGCCGGGGAGTGGGTGCGCGACCACGTCGGTGCCCCGGACCACGTGGTGGTGTCCAGCGCCCGACGCACCCGCGGCACGTGGACGCTCGCGGCCGGGGCCATCGGCTACATCGGCGCCGCGGGCTACGACGCGGCGTCGCCCGGACCGCTCACGATCGACCCGCGGGTCTACGACGCGTCGGCGGCGACGCTGGTCGAGGTGCTCCGGGAGCTGCCCGAACGCGTCGGCACGGCGCTCCTGGTCGGGCACAACCCCGGCTGCGAGGACCTCGTCGCCCGCCTCGCCGCCGCGCGCGACCCGGATGCCGCGCGTCTGCTCGCCGTGAAGTACCCGACGTCGGGCATCGCGGTGCTCGACGTCCACGTCGCCTGGGCCGAGCTCGGGGCCGGCACCGCCACCCTGCGCCGGTTCGCCGTCCCTCGAGGCTGACCGACGCTCAGCGCACGGGCGGTGCGGGAGTCGGCGTGCCCGCCTCCAGGTCGGCCTGCTCGACCTCGTCGCGCGTGATCCCGAGCAGGTACAGCACGGGGTCGAGGAAGGGCACCGTGAGCCCGGTGTCGGCCTGGGCGCGCACGACCGGCTTCGCGTTGAACGCGACGCCGAGCCCGGCGACGGACAGCATGTCGAGGTCGTTCGCGCCGTCGCCGATGGCGATGGTGCGCTCGAGCGGGATGCCGTCGAGCCCGGCGAACTCGACGAGGGCCGAGGCCTTCGCGGCGCGGTCGATCACCGGACCGACGACGCGTCCGGTGAGACGGCCGTCGGCCACCTCGAGCACGTTGGCCCGGGCATGGTCGATGCCGAGCTCGGCCGCGAGCGGCACGACGACGGCGCTGAAGCCGCCCGACACCACAGCGATCCGGTAGCCGAGCCGCTTGAGGGTGCGCACCAGGGTCCGCGCCCCGGGAGTGAGGCGCACGTCGTGGCGCACCGCCTCGAGCGCCGACTCCGCGACGCCGGCGAGCAGCCTCACGCGCGCGTGGAGCGACTCCGCGAAGTCGAGCTCGCCGCGCATCGCCCGCTCGGTGATCGCCCGCACCTCGTCCTCGCACCCGGCGTGCCGGGCGAGGAGCTCGATGACCTCGTCCTGGATCAGCGTGGAGTCGACGTCCATGACGACGAGGTGGGTGCCGCGGCCGCGCAGCCCCGCACGCTGCACCGCGACGTCGATGCCGAGCGACGCCGAGGCCTCGGTGAGGGCGGACCGCAGGAGCTGGTGATCGGCACCGGAGACGCTCAGCTCGATCGCCGTGACCGGGTAGGACGCCGTCCGGACGATGCGGTCGATGTTGCCGCCGAGGCCGGAGATGCGGCGCGCCAGCCCCGACACCGCAGCGGGGAGCAGCGGGTGGCCCAGCGCCGTGACCAGGAGGCGACCACGACGTCGCGGGTCGTGCTCGGCCGCGCCGAGGGTGACGTCGACCTGCATGCCGAGCTGCTCGCCGGCGCTCGCCGCCGTCACGGCCGCGGAGTCGAGCACGAGGGTCGCGCCGTGCTCGAGCCCCGCGCCCGGCCCGACCAGGATCCCGAGCGTGAGCCTGCCGCGGATCACGACCTGCTCGACATCGAGGATCTCGACGTCGTGCGCCGCGAGCGCCTCGGTCACGGTGGCCGTCACGCCGGGGCGGTCGGGCCCGGTCAGGGTGATCAGCAGGGTGCGCGGAGTGTCCTCGACGTCGGCGCTCATGATCGGTCGAGCCTACCGACGCCCCGGCGGTGCTCCGCCCTCGGCGGCTGCCGAGTACGCCGCGCACACGGCGTACCGCGTCGCGGTCCGCAGCGGTCGCAGCGCGGTCGACCTGCGCACCGCCTCCGAGGCGGTGACGGCCCCGCCGTCGGTCTCCGCGGCGAGGTCGAGGACGCCGAGCAGCCGCGACGCGGTCGCCACGAGCCGCTGGGCCCGCGCGGGCAGGGTGGAGGGAAGCTCGACGTCGCGCAGCGCGCGGTCGAGCGAGCGCAGCCGCCCGGCGACGTCCTCGCGCCCGCGGGCGACGTCGAGGGCGGCGAGCTCGGCCGTGGAGTGCGCCATCGCCTCCGCGAGGCCACGCTCGGCCTCCGACAGCGTCGGGAGCCCGGCCGGTGCGCGGACCCGGTCGACCTCGACGACGTCCCAGCGCACCGCGTCGCCCGCGCCCGGGACACGCGCGGTCGTCGCCAGGAGCGCCAACGCGGGCACGTCCGCGGGTCCGACGCCCACCACGGCGGTGCCTGCTGCCACGGCCGCCGCGGTGAACGACGGGGGGCCCGGAAGGCCGGTGGGGTCGCCCGGCTCGGGCAGGACGAGCCGCAGGGCGGTGAGCCCGTGGGCGCGCAGCCGTCCCAAGGCGATCGCCACGGGCACCGGGTCCGCTTCTCCGGGAACCCCGGCGACGCGGTGCACCGAGTCCGACCCCACGGTCGCGGTGTCGGCGTCGTCGAGACTCACCGCTCCCTGGAGGTAGGCGGTGCCCCACGAGGTCAGGGCACCGGCACGTCGGGTCTGCAGCACCCCGCAACCCTAGGGCGACGGGCTGACTCACTAGTGTTCCCCGGGTGAGCGACGTCCTGAGGTTTGTCGACGTCGACGTGGTGCGGGGCGGCGCCCCGATCGTGTCGAAGGTGTCCTGGGACGTCGCCGAGGGCGAGCGGTGGGTCGTGCTGGGCCCCAACGGCGCGGGGAAGACCACGATCCTGGCCCTGGCCGCCACCCTGATCCATCCCACCCGGGGCAGCGTCGAGGTCCTCGACGAGCTGCTGGGCCGCACCGATGTCTTTGAGCTGCGGCCGCGCATCGGACTCGCCAGCGCGGCACTCGCCGAGCGCATCCCCCCGCACGAGCTCGTGTCCGACGTCGTGGTCACGGCCGCCTACGCG
>Ga0075017_100002312_pt1 | contig 11893 bp, 7 predicted proteins | sample AleBraG_ABR_2012_FD_71475 | JGI IMG/M metagenome (GOLD analysis project Ga0075017, IMG submission 71475) | Freshwater sediment microbial communities in response to fracking from Pennsylvania, USA - Alex Branch Run_MetaG_ABR_2012 | ecosystem: Environmental > Aquatic > Freshwater > Creek >...
TGTCGCGTGCCCGTCGTCCAGCTCATGTTGGGTCGTTGGTTCATTCACCGGGACTGGTACGAGCCCAACGATGCTCGCCATGCACTTCGATGGGATTGCTCTCACCCCGACGGCCCTACCGACTCCGTCCGGTTCCACCGAGGCGTTCCTCAATGACATCAGTTGCGCCAGCGCAACGAGCTGCGTCGCCGTTGGCAACTCCAACAGCGTCGCGATCGTCGAGAGCCTGAGCAGTTCCACGTGGAGCGAGCACTCCTTTTCCACCCTGGCCACCCTCACGGCGGTCTCATGCCCGGATGTTGGTACGTGTGACGCATACGGCGCGGTAGTCGCCAACCCCAATAGCGGCTTCGCCGACCTGACCGAGGAGAAACTCTACGCCGGAATTTGGACGTCGGTGGATCGCGCGACGAACGTGCCTGGACCGATCTTGGGCCAACCCGGAATGTGGGCTGGTCGACTGGGCTTGACTTTCGGATGCCCGACAACTTCGCTCTGCATCCTTCATCTACCGGAGGTTCCGAGCCTCACCGCTGCGACTGGCCCGGTGTCAGTGATGGAGACGAGCTCGCAGTGGAGTTCCCAGGACATGGCGGCGACGCCCCGCGAAGCCGCCATGGAGGCCCAGGCGGTCAGTTGTCCGAACAGTTCCATGTGCGCCGTGGTCGGGGAATCCAGTCTCGACCTCTTCGATCTCACGTACGGGCCATATCACGTCCCACCCGTTGCCTACATCGAAAACGGCTCCAGTGTGGTTGAGTCGACGATCAACTTCACCGCGGGCACCAACGACATTCGTTTCGACAATCTCGCTGGCGTGTCGTGCGCGTCAACGAGTTTCTGCATGGCGGTAGGCGGCGCGCAAGTTCCTAGCCCGACGCTGGGGAGAGTCGAAAAGCCTTTTTGGATGACCTACGACGGATCCAACTGGACGGCGTTTGGCGCCCCGAGCCGGCTCGGCAATTTTCCGGCAGTGTTCACGTCGGTGTCGTGCGCGACGACGACGTTCTGCAGCGCTCTTGGGTACCTGACAATCCACTCGTCGATTCAGTTCCAGGGTTTCGCAGCAACCTGGAACGCGAGCACGTGGAGATACCAGATTCTTCCGCTGTCAGTCAATCAGCCGCAGTCACATTGGTTGTACCCGACCAACGCCGCCGATGGCACCACTGGCGTCTCGTGCGTGACCGCGAATCACTGCGAGGGCGTGCAGCCAACGAATGGCGGCTCCGGAACCGAACTCATTGGATGGAATGGAGCGAAGTGGTCGGTGACGACGGTGCCCACCATCGCTCACGAGACCCGAATCACACTGACCTCGATTGCCTGCGTGACACTGACTCGCTGCTACGCGGTCGGTTCGAACTCCACTTCGGCAGTTGCCGCCACGTTGGACGGATCGTCCTGGAGTCAAAGAACCGTGCCGATGACGTCCAAGTTCATGTACCCGCGCCTCGCCGGAATATCGTGTCGATCCTTCAGTTCGTGCACGGCAATCGGCATCGACGACAACGTGCCGAAGGAAGTCACATCGTTTGCGGCGAGCATGTCCGGGACGTCGTGGACCACCACTGCCCTGGCTCCGCAGATCACATCGGGCACGTTCCCACCCGGCTTCTTGAGTGTGATGCGCGGCGTGAGCTGCGCTCCCGGAGGAGGGTGCACCGCCGTGGGCATCGCGTCGAACTACCCGTTTGCTGCGCAGTACGGGATTTTGCAGAGTCACCCCTAAACACAGATTCGGTCGAGATCGCCGCATCATCTCCCCCGACTATTCCCGCAGATGGTGCGTTGGTTCCGTCCCTCGTTCCTCATTCGCTCGAGCTGATGCAATGGCGTTCAAACCCCGTGAAATTCTGGCTCCAGCCCTATGAATCGACCAAGAAGGTCGGCCGTGTATCACGGGTGATACACTTCCTCCGTGGCCGATATCTCGATTCGTGACCTGCGCAACCATGGCGGCGACATGGTCGACCGTGCCGCGCGAGGCGAAAAGATGACAGTTACTCGCGATGGCCGGCCGGTGGCGCATCTCGTCCCCCTTCAACGTGAACCGCTCGCACTCGACGTTCTACGCGCGCGCTGGTCGAAGCTCCCAGCAATGGACCCCGAAGTGCTTCGTCGCGACGTCGATGCGCTCGTCGACCCGTCGTTGTGAGCACAACGGATCAGGGAGTTCTCGACACCAGCACGGTGGTGCTGCTCGAGCGAATTGCCGACCCGCAGTTTCTTCCACCCGAGCCGCTCATCACCACCATCACCCTTGCGGAACTCTCCGTTGGCCCCCTCGTGGCGATCGACGCCACAGAGCGGGCGATACGCCAAATTCGACTTCAACAAGCAGAGGCCGACTTCGATCCGCTCCCATTTGATGCAGCCGCAGCTCGAGCGTTTGGCCGCGTCGCTGCATCGCTCCACCGCTCGGGACGCAACACCGGTGCGAGGTCCTACGACGCGATGATCGCCGCGGTCGCACTCGCCAATGACCTTCCACTATTCACCTGCAAACCTGGTGACTTTGCGAACATTGACGACTTAGATGTGAGGTTCGTTCCGCATCCGGACAAGCTCTCCGGAGACTAGGCCGCTTGCACGACTGAAGAACTACCGCTTGCTTCTCATTGCGCGGCCGGCTCGCCAAGCCGTCGTTGCGATGCGGGCAACGTCAAAGTCCAGCGTGTGACGCAAGGCCACTTGCCGCTCGTCGATCAAGGACGGCGGCGCTAGTTGCCTCGAAGTTCGCTGAGTATCTCGTTGATGTGGTTGAAGATCATGAGGTGCCCCTCACCGTCGAATTCGTGCAAGTGCGAATTGCGAATCTGATCATGTTGGATTCGCGCGTGCAACAGCGGGACGCTCCGGTCGGCCGTGCCGTGCCAGAAGTGGACGGGGATTGCGATGGCGTCGTACTTGAAGCCCCAATCACTGGCGAAGACGTGAATATCTTGAGTCGCCGCTCTTGGCGCAGAATGAGACGCCCGCGCAAGGTCCATCTCAAAGATCGAGCGCACTGAAGGTTGTCGAAGCAGCGCTGCGTCGGCTTCTGGGACCTGCTTCAACATGAAGTCGACAGCTCGCCGTGGGTACCGACGCGCGAGGGTCATCTGAGATCTGTTGATCGACAGAAGCAGCCACGGCGCCTTCTGCGAAAGCTGGTAGATCGCGCGATTCTGCTTGGACATGCCCTCGAGGGCTCGTGGATCGTTGAGTGGCCCAACACCACTGGCGACACCCGACACCGTGATTCGACTTCCGAGCAGCGCCGCGCACACGAGGGCGTGCGGGCCTCCGCCAGATACACCCAGGACTGAAAATGTGTCAATCCCGAGGTGATCAACGAGTTCTCTCACGTCGTCGGACCATTGTGTGAGTCGGCGATCTGGTTGAAAGGTACTGAGTCCGTAGCCCGGTCTGTCCGGGCAGATCAGTCGGATACCAGCGGCTCGAGCGGCGTCGTCAAAGACCGACACTTGGAGTCTGGATCCCGGCGTCCCGTGGAATGCGATGACGGGAACTCCTGAGGGATCGCCAGACTCGAGCCAGCCGAGATCGCGGCCATCTTTCAGCACCATCACTCGCGAGTCGTTCATGGGAAGACTCTAAGAGGTTGGACGTCAACTTTCACCGAGGTCATAGCTGGCGGCAGCCGATCAGGTCTCACACCGATTCGAATGTTCACGGGCAGCGCGCTCTGCGTGGCTCACGCCGTCTGTGCCGCCCTCATTTGCGCGGGCGTCATCGCGGGTCTGTTCGTGGCGGCGGCATCGATGATCTTGTTTCTCAGCTTTGCGATCACCGCAGCCTGGCTGCTAGTTGCCGGCACTTCCGACCATCCACACCTACCCGAGCTCTGACCATTGCAGCGGGCGGGCGTCGATAAATTCACAACCTTCTGTCTCGAGATCAGAAGGTCCTCTGGGCGTCTTTCGAACGGAGGCCCGACAGTGTCTTGAACTCTCGCTGCAGGATTGGCCGACCGTTCAAGGAATTGCCACCAGCCCAGTTTCTCGGGCCCCCGCCAACCACTTCTCGTGGAGATTTTCTCCGTCAAAAGGTGACTCTTCCATCAAAGGCTCCGACCACTCCGATCGCTTCACTCCGATCAAGTCACCGAGATACACGTGCAGCGCGCCACTCCACGAAGAACTTGGAACGTGGACATCATGGATTGCGTCGCTCGCCAGAGACAACACCTGACCAGCTTGGACTCGAATCGAGTCAACGGCAACAACGCCGTGGACAGCCTTCTCGAAGATGACGTTATCCTCGGTCCCCGTCCAAACACCGATGATGGCAGGCATCGTGTGATTGTGCACCCCAGTTGAGAATCCACGCGGGAATATGGCAGACGCAATGGTCAAGCCCGGCGATTGAAGCAGGATTCCGTCGTCATCTGGATCCAAAGGAATCGGGAATCGCAAATTGAGCGAAGCGTTCATCGAGATTGCCCGAGAGACGACCTCGCTCAACGCGGGGATGGACTCTGTCTCTCTTGACGCCTCCAGGCACGTCGAAATGAACTCATCGGTGTCGAACATTGGCATGCGCAGAAACTATCCGCTCGACGTCAGATATCGATTGTGTCTGGCCCCCCAAAAACTGGTCCACTTCGCATGTCAGGGTTCTATCAGAGTGATAGTGCGAAGGAGGGCAGTTCGTGCCAGCAGCTTCGAGCTGACAGTTCCAGATCTCAGCATTCTGTGGTGAATCTGATGCACATGCTCCAAACATGGTGTCGGTCGCGCCGGGACGTGCAACTTCCAATTACAGCACGCCGACTATGAGCGACTCAGTGGCGCTAGGTGATCGTCACCTTGATCACGACGGCGGTCGAGACCTGACCGTCGAGTCCCACCGCGCATACGCGAAAGTGGGTTACTCCCGAGAAGGCTCCGTAGATAGTCGTGTAGGAGGGGTTGGTCTTCAGCGTGTTGACCAGAGGGGTCCACGTCGTTCCGTTCGGCGATTCCCAAATCGCGTAACGCAGCAGACCCTCATTGGCCGCCAGTGGTGCCTTCCACGTCAAAGTGGCGTATCCGGGAGTTGCCGTCATTCCCTTGAGGCTTCGCACCGGACCGGGCGGCCGGGGCTTGAGCACGCCTGGTGCCGCGGTGACCGGAAGCGACGGAACACTCGTGCCTCGAGCGTTCGTCGCCACAACCGTCACGGTGTAGTGCGTCTTGTTCGTCAGTCCCGCGACCGTGCAGGTCAACAGCGTCGTGACGCACGTCTTTGTCCCAACGCTCACCGTGTACCCGGTCACCTTGGTCCCACCGGAGTTCGACGCGATCCAGCTCACCTTCAGAGACTTCGACAGTGGCAGTGCGACGACATCGAATGGCGCCGACGGTACGGTGACGGGCGTTGCCACCACAGCATTCGAGAACGCTGATCCTCCGTTGACATTGAGTTCCTTCACCGCAAAGGTGTAGGCAGTGCCGCTGGTCAGGCCGGGAATGATGCACGTGCTCGTCGTGGTCTGGCAATTGATCAGAGTGTGGTTTCCGGTGCCGGGCCACGAGACGTTGACATAGGCCGTGGTTATCGGTGATCCACCGTCTCCGTGTGGCGTCCACGTGAGTGTGACCTGCTGGTTGTCGACCACTGCGTAAAGGCCCGTCGGCGTGCCTGGCACGGTCGAGGGCGTGCCGGTTGTGCTGGTCGAGACCTGTCCCGTACCCGCGATATTGGTCGCGGTGACGTAGACCGAATAGCTCTGACCATTCACGAGGCCCGGAATAGTGCAACTGAGGGTCGAAGTGGTGCAACTCGACGGCCCGGCGTGGGCCGTGTAGCTCGTCGGTGCCGTCCCACCGTTGGCGAATGGCGCCTGCCACGAGACCAGAAGGCTGTTGTTGGCGTGAGTGGCGGTGACCAACAGCGGCGGACCGGGAGGTGGGTTTCCCGTGTTCGTGTAGGTCGCATAGAACTGCTGATCGACCAGCGAGCGGTACGAACCGACGATGAGACAGGCCGTTGCCGAGTAACAAGCCACACCCGGGGAGTACGACTGTTCCGTCGTTGGATCGACGCTTCCCGAGTACGGCGCGGTCAGCGGCACCGTCGAACCGAGCGAAGAGAAGGAACCTTGAGCCGCCAACCCCTGTTCAACGTTGGTCGTCGCGTTGTAGCCGCCCACGGCGACGCAGTCCGAGTTGTCCGAACACGAGACCCTCGAGAACGCGGATGATCTGATGATCGTCGTCGGATTCGAGTTGGCCGGAGGCACGTCCTTGTTCTGGCTCGTCCAGGTGCCTGAGGCCAGTGACGCCCACGTGGACACCTCAGGGATGTAGATCGAGCCTTCGGATGGCTGGAACGCGCCGACGGCGAGACAATCTCCCGGCGACGGGCACGAAACACCGTTGAGATACGCGTCGTCGCCGAAGTTCTGCGATCCGCCCGGACCCTTGACGATGACGCTGGTCTGCAGGACGCCCGAACTGACGGCGACGCCCGTTGAGAAAGTTGTCAAGAACGGCTGTGCGTACTGGTTGTACGCGAACTGTTGCACCGCACCCACGGCCTCACAAGCTCCGTCTGCCCAGCAGGAGACTCCGTTGAGAACCGAGTTGTTATATCCGAGGAAACCGACCGGCGGAGTCACGTACGAAATCGCCGTGCCCGACGGCGTGATCGTGACGGCGATCCCGTAGGGGTACCAGACGCTCGAGATCAGCTGTTCCCCAGAGCCAACGGCGAGGCAGTACGAGCTAGATGAGCAGGAGATTGCGGCGATAGTGCCGTTGTTACCGGCATTAAGTGGCGTTCCGGTTCCCCACGCTGAGGCGTACTCGGTGAAGATATACGGAGAGCCGCCAGCCGAGATCGCGGTGCAGTCGCCGGGGCTCGGACACGAGATGGTCCCGCCACCGGGCTCCAGCGCGAAACTCGGTGACAGCGCGACGGTGCCCGTTGGCACTCCACTCACGAACGTCTCGACGAAGTATTGGTACTTGTGGGTGTAGTTGAGGAAAGAGCCGAGCGACGTGCAGGTCGTTCCCAGGCATGACGTGTCGTAGAGCTGTGAACTTTCGTTCACGAGCAGATCTGACGGCGGATTGAGGGCCACGGGTGTTGCGAACACACCACTCGACGAAGTGGACGCCGTCGCGTGGTCGGTTGAAGCACCGGAGTTCTGCAGGCCCACCGTGCATTCGCTGACATCACTGCACGAAATCGCAGCGGCGTACGCGCTCGTCGATGCAACGACCAGCGTTGGCATTGGGACCGTCTGCTCAGTACCCCACGTTCCGGCACTTTCTGGGACAACGATCACTTGGTGACCCGAACCGTACGCGTCACCGACGGCATTGCACGAACCATCGAAGCTGCACGAGATCGCGAGGAAGTTGACCTTCGGGTCGCTCGGATCGGCGTTCACCCCAGCGCCCCAGACGCCAGACGTCTCTGGGACCGCCAACGCCTGACCCGAGGTCGCTGTCGCGTAGTCGCCGACTGCGATGCAGTCAGTCGCGTCAACGCACGAGACACCAGTCAACTCAGAGCGTGGTGAGAGCGCCGAGTCGCCCGGCAACGTGACGGACGTCGTCGTCGATGCGACTCCAGAAGAGACTGAGCCGACAAAGCCAGTCCCCGCACCAACGTTGGTGGTGTAGTCACCAACCATGGCGCACGCATTGGCCTGTGGACATGAGATCGCCGTGATCCTTCCGCTGACGGGGCTCGTAGCCGCGTCGGAAGGCAGCACGACGCGTGTGGCGCTCTGCCAAACTCCACCTGATCGAACGACGATGAACGGCGCCAGCACACCCGAGCCCGCCAGATACTGGCCACCCGCGACACAGTTTCCATTGCTGGCGCACGACACCGCCTGAAGTGAGTAATCGTTCGACGACACGAGGGGCGGGACCGCGTACGTCGACTGCCCCCACGTCCCAGCGGTTTCGACGGCCATAATCCCGAAGTTCACGCTGGAACCAACCGCCACGCAATTGCCCTGGCTCGAACACGAGATCGCTGAGAAGGAGATGGAGGATCCACCGCCGTTGAGATATGAGTAGGGATCACTGGCTGGGTTAGGGCTCTGGATCTCGGTCGCTGCCTGCCACACGCCGTTTATCTCGTTCTCCACGAAGCTCGAGTTGGCGGTATCGACACGTCCGTAGTTGGCGAGGGCCGTGCAGTTGCCCGCCGACCAACAGGAAACTCCCATCGTGGCTGACCCCGTTGGCTCGCCGGCTGGTGAGGGAATGGGTGCGACACTCGCGGGGAGGAATCCGACGACCGACGCTCCGGCAATAGTCGTTGGAACAAGCGGGGCAACGACGACACCGAGAGCGACTAGGACGAGCGCCACCGGACGAAACACGCGATAAATCTTGGGCATCACACTCCCCCACGTTGACGCTCGCCGTGAGCGATCGGCTCAACGTCGATCGATCGTATCAGTGGGTTACTCCAGAGATAAATCGTGATCTGCGAGCATTTTCGAATTGTCCACCGTGAACCACGCAACGATTGATTTCTGTCATCGCTGACTCACACCAGCGCGCACTCCGGATCACCACGACCGCACTCGGTTGAACAGGCAAGTCCGTTTCCCTGACACAGCAACCGCGACTCGGGTCGCTTTCACCTACTCAGCGAGCCAGTTCCAACACGAAGGTCGTAGTGGCCAGCAGGAAGAGCACCAGTGCGGGTGTGATCTCTTTGGCTTGATCCTTTGCTCGCACGTGGGCGATCACCGCCCCAGCGAAGTAAATGGTGAGGCCAGCTGCGGCGGCGGCGCCGACTGGCTTGCTCCAGATTCCCACGACGAGCCCCAACGCCCCGAGCAGCTCGAGACCACCGAGCACGGGCACCGCCCAATCGGGCACGCCAAGGCGATCGAGCGTTTCGATGATGTCGTCACGACGAGAAAACTTGGCCATCGCGGATGCGGTTGCGACGACGCCGAGCAGTGCGGCGAAGACGATGAGGGCAATGTTCAAGCGATTCCTCTATTTCTTCTCGTGGTGCGTGGGGAACATGCTGGCACAGGCCACTTCGATGGCGACCCTCTCAGAGTTCAACGGTCCATGAATCTTGTTCGGATGTCGACTTTGGGACTGGTTCCCTGTGGACGAGTCGCTCATATGCTTCCGGAAAGATTGACGGGGGCAAGATGAGCAGCGACGCGAACCAGCAACCAGTGCCGGCGAGCGAAGTTGCGGACGACTCTCTCGGTCCAGAGGTGCGTCGAGTCGGGGTCGTTGTCGTGCTCGGCACGATCATGGCGATCCTCGATACCACGATTGTCGCGGTTGCGCTCCCGACACTCGCAAAGGACTTTCACACCTCCATCAACACCATCCAATGGGTCACAACCGGGTACCTGTTGGCGCTGGCGATCGTGATTCCGCTGAGTGGTTGGGCAGTGCACCGCTTCGGAGCAAAGCCGGTCTACATCTTCTCTCTCGCCGTTTTCATCATCGGATCAGCGATGTGCGGACTCGCATGGTCGGCCGAGACGCTCATTGCATTTCGTGTCGTGCAAGGTTTCGGTGGGGGCATGATCATGCCCGTTGGTCAGACGATCATGGCGCGAACCGCCGGGCCATCAAAGATGAACAAGGTCATGGCGCTCATCGGGGTGCCGACACTGCTTGGTCCGATCCTCGGACCCGTCATCGGCGGGCTGATCGTGTCGAACTTCGCGTGGCAGTGGATCTTCTACGTCAACGTTCCGATCGGCCTTGCCGCGCTGATTCTGGCGGTTCGATTCTTGCCGACAACTCCAAGTGACAGTTCGCACCGACTTGACGTTCTCGGCTTCTTGTTGCTCGCCCCGGGTCTCGCCCTACTCGTCTACGGCCTGAGCCAAGTCGGCACCGATGGTGGCTTCTCCTCACACAGCGTCCAAGTGTGCCTCGTGGCGTCGGTCCTGTTGATCGTCGGGTTCGTCCTGCAGTCGCTGCGATCACCTCAGCCGCTGATCGATCTTCGTCTCTACCAGCGATTCAACTTCTCGATCTCGACAGTGTGCATCTTTCTCGTCGGCGCCACGTTGTTCGGCACGATGTTCCTGCTGCCGCTGTACTACCAGTTCGTTCGAGGCGAATCGGCGTGGCTGGCCGGACTCTTGATGGCCCCCCAGGGCATCGGTGCGGCTCTCGTGATGCGTTCGTCGGCGCGCCTGGCCGATCGCTTCGGACCCCGCCGGACCGTTCCCATTGGCATGGCGCTGCTCGCTCTTGGGACTCTCGCCTACACCCAGGTGTCGGGTTCGACGAGCTTCGTCTTTCTCGCCGTGGCGCTGTTCGTTCGCGGAATCGGTCTCGGATTCGCGATGATGCCCGTCTTCGCCGCCTCCTATCGAGGGCTCTCCCACGAAGAGGTGCCGCGCGCCAGCACGTCGACGAACATCATTCGCCAAGTAGGTGGGTCGATCGGCGTCGCGGTGCTCGCGGTTGTGCTGCAAAATGCCATCGCCCGTGAGTTCCCGGGACATTCACTCACTCTCGGCTCGGGAGGTGTCCGGACGCTGCCACTGGCGGTAGCGGACAGATTGGCAACGGCCTTCGCCACATCTTTTTGGTGGTCCTTCGCAATGTGCGCCGTTGCCATCGTCCCGGCGCTCTTCCTGCCCGGGCCAAGTTCGTCGTTGCCATCGATGAAAGAACAGTTCGAGGACCTCGAATCGGCGAACCTCGACGACGTCGCCGAGATCATCCCCGAGTAGAGCTCGCAAACGAAATTTTCGCTGGGTGGGTGACGCACCTCGAGCGCTGTCACATTGATGCGCGAGCAGACGCAAAGTGGTCTCGTCCAACACGACCGAGGCTGGTTGCACGAGATCAATCGCCTCAAAGCCGCAAGTGGTTGCCGGTTGCGCGCAATCGAGCCGTCTGACCCGCAGTCAGACGTATGCGACCTCAGCGCACGAGACAAAGTTCGACTCAATTCGAGCGTACGAGATCAATCTCTCTTATGGGGTCACCGTCACGTACCCGGGAACTTGTATGGAGACGTCTCGATTCGCGTACCCCGCGACGTAGACCGATACGTGATAGCGCCCGGGCTTGAGGGCTTGGCTGGTCGAGGTGTCGCGAAGGCATTGTGCAGCAGCCGGTGGTTCATTCCCAAATGTGTTTGGAATGCATCCGATGTTCTCGGTTGTGCTGATGGTGAAAGGCCACGACTCGGTTTCAAATGAATCCTGCCAGTTGTCATCACCACACCCACTTACCCGTTCAGAGATTCTGTTCTTCACGTACCGATTTGATAGAGCGAGGAAGATCCAATTGCCTTGACACGTGTGAACATTGACGTAAAGGTCAGGCGAGATGATCAGGGTCACCGTCCCTCGAACTGGTTCGCCTTCGTGCACCCGTGGAGTTTCAATGGACACCCGAGCGGTCATGAGGGAATCGGCTCCTCGATTCCACACGACAAGCGCAACAGCGCCGACGACGATTGCCAGAATCGTGACAACACCAATGATTCGCACCGTCATGAATCGATTCTTCCAGTTCGGAAGTCTCCGAGTCGATTGCGTTGCGGCACTCCGGTTGCCGAATTGCCAGTCCCCTCGCTTGTCGTGAGGTGGACCAGTTTTAGGAGCCGCGGCCTAACCGCAATCTCAACCCGGCGACGCAACCCGGTCAATTGACAGCGTTTTGCCAACGGATATTGCCGCAGTCGAATCACGACCATTGTTCGGGCAGTTCTTGAACCCGAATTCGCTGAGAGTTGCTGGCTTGATCCACACGGCATTGTGGCGTACGTTGAGACTCAGTGTTCTGCTGCAGCATCGAGAGAGTCAAAAGTGTCAAATTGCAATGCGGCGAGGATCTTTTTCGTGGCAACCATCTTCAGCAGATGTAGGACCAAGGAGACGCGATCGTGACTGCGAGCGTAATTGTGGATTTTGCCGTCGGAATGATGGGCG
>Ga0075017_100002313_pt1 | contig 11889 bp, 11 predicted proteins | sample AleBraG_ABR_2012_FD_71475 | JGI IMG/M metagenome (GOLD analysis project Ga0075017, IMG submission 71475) | Freshwater sediment microbial communities in response to fracking from Pennsylvania, USA - Alex Branch Run_MetaG_ABR_2012 | ecosystem: Environmental > Aquatic > Freshwater > Creek >...
ACGCACCTCATCGTGTCGACCGACTTCCTCGCGAAGTACCCCGGCACCGTCACCAAGCTGCTGGAGGCCGAGGCGGCGACGCTCGACGCGGTGAAGGCGGACCCGGCGAAGGCCAAGGCGACCGCCAACGACGCGCTGAAGGCCCTCACCGGCAAGACCCTCAAGCCGGCCGTCCTCGACCGCGCGTTCGACGACCTCACGCTCACGCTCGACCCGATCGCCTCCACACTGCAGGTCTCCGCGGACCATGCCGTCGAGGTCGGCACCACCAAGAAGGCCGACCTGTCCGGCATCTACGACCTCACGCTGCTCAACGCGCTGCTCACCAAGCGCGGCGAGACGCCGGTGTCGGCGGCCGGGCTCGGCAAGGAGTGAGGACGGCATGACGGTGGCCACGGTGGGCGACGAGGAGCAGGGGGCGGTGGTCGACGTGCACGCATCGTCCGCCCCCGCAGCGATCGAGCTCGATCGCGTCACGAAGCGGTTCGACCGCGACGGCACGCGTCCGGCCGTCCTCCAGGACGTGTCGCTCACCGTGGCCCAAGGCGAGTTCGTCTCGCTCCTCGGCGCATCCGGCTGCGGGAAGTCGACGCTGCTCTCGCTCGTCGCGGGGCTCGACTCCCCGACGAGCGGCAGCGTGTCGACCCCCGGCGGCACCACCGCGCTCATGTTCCAGGAGGCGGCGCTCTTCCCCTGGCTCACCGCCGGGCAGAACGTCGAGCTGGCCCTGAAGCTGCGCGGCGTCGCCCGTCGCGACCGGCACGACGAGGCCGAGCGGCTCCTGGAGTCGGTCCACCTCGGCGGGCAGCACAAGGCGCGCGTGCACGAGCTCTCGGGCGGCATGCGCCAGCGCGTCGCCCTCGCCCGCGCCCTGGCCCAGGACGCCCAGGTGCTGCTCATGGACGAGCCGTTCGCCGCGCTCGACGCCATCACGCGCGACGTGCTGCACGACGAGCTCACCCGGGTGTGGCAGGAGAACGGGCTCACGATCGTGTTCGTGACCCACAACGTGCGCGAGGCCGTGCGCCTCGGCCAGCGGGTCGAGCTCATGTCCTCGCGCCCCGGTCGCTTCGTACGCCGCTGGCAGGTCGACATCGAGGGCCCGCGGCGCATCGAGTCCGCCGAGGTCGCCGACCTGTCGCGCGAGATCACCGACGACCTGCGACGCGAGATCCGCCGGCACGCCGCCGTGCGCGCGACCGGAGGTCCGTCGTGAGCCCCACGACGCCGCTCGACGACGTCGCGAGCCTCGAGGCGGGGCTCGACGCGCTCGACACCCCGAGTTCGTCGACCGAGTCGTGGGCCACCCGGCTGCGCCGCTCGGTCCTGCCTCCCGTCGTGGCGATCCTGTTCTTCGCGCTCGTGTGGGTGGTCGTCGTCGCGCTGCACCTGAAGCCGACCTACGTCATCCCGGCTCCGTCGGACGTGTGGTCGACGTTCACCGACTACTGGTCGCAGGGTGCGGTGCAGGACGCCGTGTGGAACTCGCTGCGTCGCGCGTTCGTGGGCTTCGTCGTCTCGGTCGTCGTCGGCACCGCCCTCGGCCTGCTGCTCGCGCAGTCCCGTTTCGTGCGCACCGCGATCGGGCCGCTCGTGTCCGGCCTGCAGTCGCTGCCGTCGGTCGCGTGGGTCCCCGCGGCGATCATCTGGTTCGGCCTGTCGGACGCCGCGATCTACATGGTAGTGCTCCTCGGCGCCGTCCCGTCGATCGCGAACGGCCTGCTGGCCGGTGTGCAGCAGGTGCCGCCGCTCTACCTGCGGGTCGGTCGGGTGCTCGGCGCCCGCGGCTGGGCGTCGATCCGCTACGTCGTCCTGCCGGCGGCCATGCCCGGCTATCTCGCCGGCCTGCGCCAGGGCTGGGCGTTCGCCTGGCGGTCGCTCATGGCGGCCGAGCTGATCACGTTCTCCCCCGCCCTCGGCACGAGCCTCGGCCAGCTGCTGCAGACCGGGCGCGAGCTCTCCGACATGAGCCTCGTCGTCGCGGCCATCCTCATGATCCTCGTCGTCGGCGTGGGCATCGAGCTGCTCGTGTTCTCCCCCATCGAGCGGCGGCTGCTCCGGTCGCGCGGGCTGTCGGTGTCGTCTTGAGCACCCCGTCGTACCCCGTCGTCCTCGATCTGACCGGGCGCCGAGTCCTCGTCGTGGGCGGCGGTCCGGTGGCGGCGCGCCGGGCCAGGTCGGCCGCGGAGTCGGGCGGCCTGGTCGAGGTCGTGGCCCCCTGGCTTTGCGAGGAGCTCGCGTCGCTCGTCTCCGACCGGACCGCCACGTGGCACCCGCGCGAGTACCTCGACGGCGACGTCCAGGGTGCCTGGTTCGTGCACACGGCCACGGGCGACCGCGCGACCGACGACGCCGTCGCCGCAGCCGCTGAGGCGGCTCGTGCCTGGTGCGTGCGCGCCGACGACGCGTCGGCCTCGACCGCGTGGACCCCTGCAGTGGCCCGGACCTCCGAGGGCGTCCTGGTGGCCGTGTCTGGCGGTGGCGACCCCGGCCGGTCGCGCGCGATCCGCGACGCGGTGGCCGCCGGTCTCGACTCCGGAGAGCTGCCGGTCCGGGCTACGCGTCCCCGCCGTCGGACCGGCCCCGGCACGGTGCACCTCGTCGGCGGAGGCCCCGGCCACGACGCCCTCATCACCGTGCGCGGTCGACGGCTCATCGCGACGGCCGACGTCGTCGTGGTCGACCGGCTCGCCCCGCGCGGCCTGCTCGACACTCTTGCGCGCGACGTCGAGGTCATCGACTGCGGCAAGACGCCCGGGCACCACCAGCTCACCCAGGCCCAGATCAACGCCGTCATCGTTGAACGGGCGCTGCAAGGCCTTGACGTCGTGCGGCTCAAGGGCGGTGACCCGTTCGTCCTCGGTCGTGGGGGCGAGGAGGTGCTCGCTTGCCGCGCCGCCCGGGTGCCCGTGGACGTCGTCCCCGGCGTCACCTCGGCGGTCTCTGTGCCTGCGGCGGCCGGCATCCCGGTGACGCACCGCGGCGTGACGTCGTCGTTCGCCCTCGTCTCCGCCCACGACGGCGTCGCACCGATCGAGCGCGCCGCCGCCGAGCACGCGGCCACGACCACGCTGGTTCTCCTCATGGGGGTGCGCCTTCTGCGCGACTCGGCCGCCGCGCTCGTGGCCTCGGGTCGTGCGGCCGCTACGCCCGTCGCCGTCATCGAGCGCGGCTGGACGCCGACGCAGCGCACGACGGTCGGCACTCTCGCCGACATCGCCGACCTCGCGGAGGCGCGCGGCGTGGAGTCGCCCGCGGTCGTCGTGGTGGGTGACGTCGTCGGATTGCGCGCCAAGCTCGGCACCTTCTCCCCCGAGCTCGACACGTGACCGCACCGGGGACGGCCGGGCGGGGAGCTGGCGCTGCGGTCGCGTCCACGACCCCGGTCGTGCTGCTCGCGCACGGGTCTCCCGACCCGAGATCCGCCACGGCCGTGTCGGTCACGGCCGACCTGCTCTCGCTCGGGCGTCCAGCCCCGGTCGTCGCGGCGTTCCTCGACCACTCCGAGCCCCGACTGCACGAGCTCGAGCTCGACGACGGCGCCGCGGTGCTCCCGCTACTGCTGTCGACGGCGTACCACGCCCGCGTGGACGTACCGGCCGCCCTCGCCTCGCTACCGGTTCAGGTGCAGCTGCTTGACCCGCTCGGCCACCCGGCAGGCGTGCTCGACACCGTGATCCGCGACGCGGACGCGCCAAGCGTCGTCATTGTCGCCGCCGGCACCAGCGACGAGGGCGAGCGCGCGGCGTTCGCCATGGCCGTGCACGAGGCGGGCGAGCGCACCGGCGTCCTCGCCCGGTCGGCATTCGCCACCAGCGCCGGCCCCCGGATGACCGACGTGTCAAGCGCCAGCGACGCCGTGGTCCCCTGGCTGCTAGCGCCAGGGCGACTGCTCGACGCCGTGCGTGCCCAGGCGGCCGCCCACGGCTCTCCCGTCACCGGCAGAGCGCTGCTCGCGCATCCACAGATGCTGACCTACCTCGCCGTCCGCCTAGGCCGTTGACATCGGCACGGCCGCAGGCTCGCTTCGCGACCTCCGCGTGGCCGAGGTGACCAAGCAGGACATCGTCGTCGGTGAAGCCGGAGAGTTGTTCTACCGGAAGAAGATCCAGCTCTCCGTCAAGTTCGAAGAGGCCTAGTGATCAACGACCCCGCGCCCATCCCCCGTGGCGCGGGGTCGTCGCAAGGGGTCAGGGAGACGGCCCCGGCGCAAGGGGTCTAGGCCGGGCGTCGGGGCCGCCTCGTCGGTTTCACTGGGCAGTGCAACCGGCATCAAGTCTGCCGTCGGGCGACCACCGGATGCTCGGCGAGCAAGCAGGGTCGAGATCAGCGCAACCGCGGGTGCCAGTCCTGGTTAGGGCAGGGACTGATCGGGCCAGTCGACCAGGGTGCCTCGCCGCCGGGACCGTCGGCGATCCACTCCCATGTGCGTGCGGCTCCGCACAGCTCGCAGCGAGGCGGGTCTGGGTACGTTGCCTTCTCGGCGTCGCTGAGTCGTCCCCACTCGTCGGGCATCTCTCGACCATACGCCTGCAACCCGTTGCCGCCTTCGAGGTTCAGACGGCCCCAGCATGACCCCGTGCCGCACCGATGTGGTCCTCCGGGGCACCAGCGGGTTTGCTCGCCGGTGCCCGCCAGCACGTGGCTCCGAGCCGAACGGCCCCGCCCGTCAGAGGCGAGGGGGGCGGGGCCGTTCGCCGCTCCGGCGTGATTGGACCGGGTGAGGGACGCGCACTGTCTCGGCACGCACGATGGGCGCGGCCCTTATCCACAGAGTCGGCGCTGAGGGGGCGATGGCGAGGTCGCTGACCCCCCACGGGAAGCCCACGCCCTCGCCATCCTGATGGTTATCGGTCGCGAGGCCGGCAGATTGAGGCGTGGCCGGACCAGTGGCTGTGCTACGCCGAAGCGGCCGGGATCGGCCTGGCCACCTAGTGTTCAGGAACGACGGGGAACGAAAGGCGCCTGTTCAGGCTGTCTGGCCCTCCTTCGACGGCCTAGCGGTTCGCGACTTCGTAACCCAGCAACTGCAGGCACGCGTTGAGGGTCGCCCCGTCCCTCGGCGTGACCTTCCCGGCGCGACCCTCCGTCACAGACTCCTCCCCTGGCCACTGGGAGTCGCTCCGGCGGCGCGATCAGACGATCGGGAGGGCGAGGTCACCGAACAGCAGAGCCCGCTCCCACTGGGAGACGTGGTGCGTAGCGGCTTGCGCTCGTCAGGCACGTCTGCAGGCTAGTCAGTGCTCTGTCCCGTCTCCGATCGGCAACCGCGACGGTCCCAGCGTTCGACCTCGCGCGCCGCGGGCGGGTGATGTCGCCAGCGACGTCGCACGTCGGCACTCACGGTCAGCGACGGCAGCGTGACACCCTGCGCGCGGCCTGGTCCGACAGGGTGACCGAGCCCCGGAGGCGTGTACTCGAGTGAGCGGTTCGCCAACCCGTCCGATCGGGCTCCGGCTACGTGAACTCCTGAGGTTAGACCAGTAACGGCCGCGAGTGGCGTCAACTGCGCCTTCGGAAAGGAACATCCCTCAGGACGGTCACGCGCCCTTCCGCGCGCCGTTTCCGTCGATGGAGTCGACGACCCAGATCCCGTCGCCGGCTGGGTCGGATCCGCTCTCCTCCCCGACGAATCCATCGGCTGGGAACGCTTCACCGACGGCGGACCGGATCAGCGCCTCGGTTGCTCGGTCTTCCTTGCTGACGAGGTCCTGCGGGCCTTTCATCTCGACAGCGAGGGTTGCGGGGTCTCGGTAGTGACCGAGGGCGCAACTCACGGCGTCGCCCATGATCTGCTGCGCGATACGGAACCGCTCGTCGATTGCCTGTGGGTCCACGGTTCCCGCTACTCGGGCTGCAGAATCGCGTCGTGCGGATGCCAGCCGATCCGGCGCTGGGGCAGCAGTGCCGCACCGAGGGCGCCTGCGCGCTCCCCCAACTGCGAGGCGACGAGCGTCGCCGTTGGATCGAACTCACGGAACCTCGACAGGGCCTCCCTGAGGGGGGTCTCGAGCCGGGTCCAATGTTGGGCCACGCTGCCGCCCACGACGATGGTGGCTGGGTGGTAGAGAGTCAGGAGAGTGACGAGTCCGCTGGCGACGCGCTCGGCGTACTCGGCCCACAGCGCGGAGCCGTCGAGCCCGCCAGATCGCTGCTGCCGATCGAGGGCGGTGCGGGAGGCGACCTGTTCCCAGCACTGCGGGAGCCCGCAGTAGCAAGGGTTGCCGGTTCCGGCCACCGCTATGTGTCCGCCCTCGGGGTGCTGTCCGTCCGCGGCTCGGAGAGGTAGACCTTCCTGGAGCATGACCGCACCGATCCCGGTGCCGAGCGTGACGCACAGCAGAGATGCTGACTCACTCGCCTCGCCCCATGCGGACTCGGCGAGGCCAGCGACGACGGCGTCGTTGTCGATCCATGTCGGGGTCGCCAGAACTCGTTGAACTCCTCCGGCGACGTCTAGTCCAGTGAACTGCGGGAGGGTGTCGGCGTTGTGGACTCGACCGGTGATCAGGTCGACGGGTCCGCTGGCACCGATGCCGACTCCAGCGAGCCGGTGGGGGTCGTCGACGAGACCTGCGATGAGGTTCGCCAGGCGAGGCACGGCGTTGTCCTCGAACGACCTGGTGGGCACGGTGGCCCCGGCTAGTGCCGTGCCCGTCTTGTCGACGATGACGGCTCTGGTTCCGGTGCCGCCGAGATCGACGCCGGCCCACAGGCTGGCTTCGTCGGCGTTCACCGTGGGTCTTTGCTCATGCTGCGATGAGGATCGTAGCTCCGGCGAGGGAGACCTTTTCTCGCTGCATGTCGCTGAGCGAGGTGTCGGAGACGACCATCGAGACCGCGTCGAGACCGCACACGCGGGCGAAAGCGGTCGCGCCGAACTTGGTCGAGTCGGCGGCGACGATGCAGCGGGTCGAGACCGCCAGTGCCGTCCGCTTGATGATCGCGTCGTCGACGTTCCACTCGGTGCATCCGGCCCGGGGGTCGAGCCCGGACACGGTCATGAGGTAGGTGTCGAACCGGTGCGCCTCGAGGGTGGCGACGGCCGACGGCCCGATGAGGGACTCCTCCCCGCGGCGCATGATGCCGCCGGTGACCATGAGACGGATGTTCGGCGCCGGGCGCAGTATGTCGGCCACGCGGAGGCTTGGTGTGCACACGGTGAGCTCGCGGTCGAGCAGCTCTCTGGCGATGGCCACCCCGGTGCTACCGCCGTCGAGCACGACCGTCTCCCGATCGGTGAGCAGGCCCGCGACCTCGCGTGCGATGGCCTGCTTCTCCGCTGCCTGGCGTTCGGCGCGGACCGCGAACGGCGGTTCGTAGGAGCCGCTGACACCCTTGATGGCCCGCCCGTGGGCCCGGCGCAGCGCGCCGCTGCGCTCGAGCCGGTCGAGGTCGCGGCGGACGGTCATCTCGGACACGCCGAGCCCCTCGGCCAGGTCGGCGATCGAGACGTCGCCTTCCTGCTCGACCCGGTCGAGGATGATCTGCATGCGCTCGGCTGGCCTCACGACGACCACTGTGGCACGCCGTGTCCTCGACGTCGTGGCACCTAGCCCGCGACCCACGCCTGGACCTCGTCGAGCCAGCCGTCGGAGATCTCGGTGTCGGTGGCGATCGTGTACCAGAGGTTCCCGGACTCGGTCCAGTAGTCGCGCATGTGCTTGAGCCCGGCGCGGACGTCGTCCCAGGTGATCGACATGTCCTCGGGCTGGTAGGCGACGCCCATCTCGTCGAGCTTGTCCTTGATGAACTGCGGGTCGTTGCCCTGCAGGTGGCTCATCAGCAGAACCCCGAGGGAGACGATCTGGCCGTGCAGGTACGGCCGGTGGGTGAGGTGCTCGAGGGAGTAGAAGAAGGTGTGCTCCGAGCCCTCGATGGGGCGGGGGTTCCACCCGGTGTTGTTGAACGCGGCGCCACCCCAGCGCAGCGCGTCCATCAGCGTGCGGACACCCTTGTCGCTGACCTCCTTGACGTCCGACGTCGAGCTCAGGACGGACTGGAGCACGGCGTCGGCGTAGCCGATCCACTCCTCGTCGTAGGGCCACTTCGCCTCCACGCGGCCCTTGTCGCGGGCGAACGCGTAGTCCCAGTGCGCGGTGTAGTAGCAGACGATGTCGCCGACCCCGGAGCGGTTGATGAACGCGGGCGCGCTCTGCACGACGTCGTAGTCGACGTAGACCATCTCCGGGACGTGGAACCCGACGTACTTGAGGATCCCCTTGTCCCGCACGGCGGCGCGCTGCGCGAACGGGGCGTTGACCGACATCGAGGTCGGGACCTGGAACAGTGGCAGGTTGCGCCGCCAGGCGAAGTACTTCGCGACGTCGATGGCCACGCCTCCACCGATGCCGATGATCGCCTTCACCTCGGGGAGCTCGCGCAGGATGCGCTCGAGGTCGTCGATCTCGAGGGACTCGACCAGGTGGACGTGGGAGTCGGTGCCCTCGAAGTGCTTGGAGAACATCGGCCACAGGTCACGGGCTGACACGACCAGGAAGGGCGGGTTCACGATCTTGGGGAGCTCGGCCACGAGCTCGCGGCCGTAGGCGACGTCGAACAGCTGCATTGCGTTCTCCTGGTGTCGTGTCTTCTTGTGGGGTCAGTCCTTGACGGCGCCGAGGCTGAGACCTCGGACCAGCTGCCGTTGGACGACGAGGGTCAGCAAGGCGATCGGGATGATCGCGAGGGATGCGGCCGCGGCCATCGCGCCGTAGTCGATGGTGCGTGAAGTGACGAAACCGGCCACGTAGACCGGCAACGTCTTGCCCGCCTGGTCGGCCAGAACCAGAGGCATCAGGAACTCGTTCCAGCACAGCAAGGCTACGAAGATCGTCGTCGCGGCCATGCCCGGGGCGACGAGGGGAAGGATGATCCGCCACAGGATGAGGAACTGGTTCGCCCCGTCGACGCGGGCGCTCTCCTCCAGCTCGAACGGGATGCCGCTGATGAACCCGACCATCAGCCACACCGCGAACGGCAGGTTGATCGCGGCGTAGGCGACCGCCAGGACGACGGGTTGGTCATACAGTCCGAGGTTGACGATGACCTGGTAGAGCGGCACGGCGAGGACGATGCCGGGCATGGCGCGCACCAGGATGAGCCACGCCTCGAACGGGCGACGCCCGATGAAGGACTGTCGACGCGCGATCGCATAGGCGGCGAAGGCGCCCGCGATGAGGGCGATCGCAGTGGCGAGGACCGTGACGAAGACGGTCACGGACAGCGAGGCACGGAACTGACCGTCGGCGAGGACCGAGCTGTAGTTGTCGAGGGTGAACGGGCCGCCGAACAGCTTGGGGGGCTGGGCGAAGATCTCGATGTGGGTGCGGAACGAGGTGAGCACCGTCCAGTAGATCGGGAACAGTGCGGTGAGCGCCGCCAGGACCATGAGCACGTAGGCGCCGATGCGGCCGGCGCGGGTTCCACGGTTCACTGCTCGTTCGCCCGCTTCCACAGTCGGTACATCGGCAGCAGTGCGATCACGATGATGACGCCGAGCGCCGCCGCCTGTGATGTCTGCAGGAACGTGAAGCCCAGCCGGTAGTCGAGCAGGCTCACGTTCTGGGTGGCGGTGCCGGGTCCGCCGCTGGTGAGGATGTAGATGATGTCGAACAGCTTGACGCTCTCGATCACGCGGATCATGACCACGACGAGGCCGACCGGGGCGAGCAGCGGCAGGATCACGTGCCGGTAGGTCTGCAGCGTGCTGGCACCGTCGACGCGTGCTGCCTCGAGCGGCCCAGCGGGCAGGGACTGCAGTCCGGCCAGCATGAGCAGCATGACGAACGGGGTGTTCTGCCAGGAGTCGACGAGCACGACGCTGATGACGGCCCAGGTGCGATTGCCGAGCCAGTCGACGGCGGGTAGGCCGAGCTGCTGGAGGACCCCGTCGATGACGCCGTTGTCGACGTTGAGCATCAGGCGCCACATCAGGCCCACAGCGACCGGGGTGAGCAGCAGTGGCATCAGCAGTGAGGAGCGGAACACGCGTGTGCCGGTGAGCTCCCGGTTGATGACGACAGCCAGGAGGAATCCCAGCGGGAGCTGAATCGCGAGAGAGAGGACGGAGATGATCAGGGTGACTTTTACGGAGTCCCAGAACAGGGAAGAGGTCAGCAGCTTCGTGTAGTTCTTGAGTCCCACGAACTCGCTGGTGGCCGAGAGCAGGCTTCCGTTGCGCAGGGAGATCCATAGCCCGAGGGCGAGCGGGATGAGGACGATGCCCAGCAGGAGCAGCCAGCTCGGCGTGAGGTACGCCGCGGAGAAGGCGCGCTGCCGGCGTCGCTTTCCCGATCGTGGTGTGGCGGCTGGTGCTGGCCGCTCCTGCTGGAGGGTCATCGCTACTGACCCAGAGTGGTGGTGAGCTGGTCCTGAAGTGCGTTCAGCCCATCAGTGGTGGAGGTCTTGCCGGTGAGGATGTCCTGGATCGCGACGCCGATCTGGTTGGACACCTGCGCCCAGTTCGTCAGCGCAGGGAGGCGCCGTCCGCTCTGGGCGGCCGGCCCGAGCAGGGCGATGTAGGGCTCCTTGCTGGTGATCGCCGTGTTCGTCACGATCGACGTGCGACCGATCGCCGCGGCACCGGCGTCCATCAGCTTCGGGGTGTTGTCCTTGCCGAGCAGCCACTCGAGGAACTGCCACGCCGTGTCCTTGGCGTTGCTGTCGGCGGGGATGCCGATGTTCCAGCCGGTGAGCTCGGTGATGTTCTGCTTGCCGACCGGGATGACCGCGGTGCCGAACGTGGCGATGACCTTGGAGGACTTCGGGTCGGTGACCACCGGGTAGTAGCCGGAGTAGTTGATCATCTGCCCGACGTTCTGGGTGGTGAACAGCGTGGTGGCGTCGTCACCGGTGGCGGTGATGGCCGACTTAGGGCTGTAGGCGAGCAGGCTCTTCATGTAGTCCGTCGCCTCCTGTGCCTGAGGGGTGTTCACGGTCACCTTGCCGGACGCGTCCTGGAGGTCCCCGCCGTAGCTCCAGAGCAGCTGCAGCCACCACCACGAGTTGACCGAGCTGTTGTTGGCGATGATCTGCCCGGAACCGAGGCCGCTGGCCTGGATCTTCTGTGCGTTGGTCAGGTACTGGTCCCACGTCGTCGGAACCGTGAGGTTCAGCTTCTGGTAGATGTCCTTGCGGTACCAGAGGATGAACGGCTCCGTCGACAGGTTGAGCGCGACCGCTTTGCCGTTGTACTTGTTGTAGTCCTGCAGCGGCTGGACGAAGTCGGAGATGTCGTAGGGGGTTGACTTCGCGGTGTAGGGGCCGAGGTCGGTCAGTGCGTTCTGGCTCGCGAAGGGTGCCAGGAACGGGTTGTCGAACTGGACGACGTCGTAGGCGCCCTTCTTGGCCTGGAACGACAGCAGCATCTTCTGGTGCGCGTCGTCATACGGCGCGTCGACGACCTTGACGTTGATGCCGGTCTGCTTCTCGAACTCCGGGATCCGCGCCTTGATCGCGTCCTCGGTCGGGCTGGGGATCAGGAAGACGGTGATCTCCTTCGCCGTGCCGCCGGACGAGCCCGACGAGCCACCCGAGGGCGATGAGGACGAGGCGCAGGCGGCGAGCATCAGGCTCGAGGCTGCCAGCGTCGCGACCACGACCGAGGTGCGGCGCAGACGCCGACGCCTCGTGGGAGGGGTACTTCTGTCCACGCGGATCTCCTTCGACGGTGCCCTCGGATTGTGGGCGTTGGTGTGGTTGTTGGGGTGTGGGTTCAGAGGATGTCTGTGACCTTGGAGGCGAACGTGAAGTCGCCCGCTGTGACGCCGGCCCGCTGTGCCAGGGCGAAGCTGAGGGTCTGCAAGGCCGCGGCGTCGCGGATCGTGGGGTCGATGTCGGTGCCGGCGGGGGCCGGGAGCCTTCGGCGTCCGTCCGAGCCGTCGCCGG
>Ga0075017_100002315_pt1 | contig 11876 bp, 11 predicted proteins | sample AleBraG_ABR_2012_FD_71475 | JGI IMG/M metagenome (GOLD analysis project Ga0075017, IMG submission 71475) | Freshwater sediment microbial communities in response to fracking from Pennsylvania, USA - Alex Branch Run_MetaG_ABR_2012 | ecosystem: Environmental > Aquatic > Freshwater > Creek >...
GCTCGGTGCCTCCGAAGAGGCGCGTGGTCGAGGGGTCAGATGAGAGACTTTTGGGAACAGCATCTCTGTGAGCAGCGTCGAGAGGAGCAACGGTGGGGATAGCCGACACGGTTGAGCAGATGTTCGGAGGCACTCTTCCCTTCAGGCTCGAGGCCTATGACGACAGCGCGGCAGGACCCGAGGACTCGAAGCTCACGATCCGCGTGACGAATCCCGAGGCGATCGTTCGGGTGTTCTCTCGTCCCGGCGAGCTCGGACTTGCCCGCGCCTATGTCTCGGGTGACCTTGAGCTTGAAGGAGACCTCGACGCCGTCTTCGATCTTGACGTCCCCCCGATCGGGGCGATGCTGCGCTCGATGCCCGCTGCCCAGCTCATCCGAGAGGTGGGGGTGGGCAACCTCAGGCTGCCATCCCCTCCCAAGATCGAGGCTCGTCCTCGAGGGCACCTGCACAGCAAGGCTCGAGATCGTGAGGCCGTCACCCATCACTATGACGTGTCGAACTCGTTCTACGAGTTGGTGCTCGGCGCGTCGATGGTCTACTCCTGCGCGTGCTTCGCCGAGGCGGGCGAGCCCCTGGAGATTGCACAGCTGCGCAAGCTCGATCTGATCGCTCGCAAGCTCGAGCTGGCCCCTGGGATGCGCCTGCTCGACGTCGGGTGCGGATGGGGCTCGATGGCCATCCATGCAGCGCGGACCTATGGCTGCGAGGTGGTCGGGATCACCTTGTCGGAGCCGCAGCGGTCCTTTGCCGAGCAGCGAGCTGCTGAGCTCGGGCTCTCAGAGCTGGTGGCGTTCAGAGTCCAAGACTACCGAGACGTGGTTGATGGTCCCTTCGATGCGATCAGCTCGATCGGCATGTTCGAGCACGTGGGGCGGCGAGCGGTCGAGGCCTATGTGGGCTCGCTCTGGCGCCTGCTCAAGCCCGGCGGACGGCTGTTGAACCACGCCATCGGTCGTCCGGCCACCAAGGAGTCGGATCCCACGCCGTCTCGTCGTCGAGAGGTGCTCCGCCAGACGGCGGCGGCGGCAGGACTCCGCGGTCCCTCGAGAGTCCACAGCCCGTTCATCGAGCGCTACGTCTTCCCCGACGGCGAGCTGCACGAAGTGGGGATGCAGACGACGATGTTCCAGCAGCAGGGCTTCGAGATCCGACACCTCGAGAGCTTGCGAGAGCACTACGCGCTGACCCTCCGATGCTGGGTGGCCAACCTTGAGGCCCAGTGGGACGCCGCGGTCGCTGACGTCGGCATCGAGCGAGCCCGCGTGTGGCGCCTCTACATGGCGGGCTCGGCCGTGGGCTTCGAGCGTCACCACCTTGAGATCCACCAGCTGCTGCTGGTCCGTCCCGACGGGGGGGCGAGCCACATGCCACTTCGACCCTCGTTCGAGCCCGGACCACTCGACAACTGGACCGCCGGTCTCTGATCACGTCCGCTCGTAGCGCCAAGGGCCAGGCGACATCCAGAGGCGGTGGCGCGCTCGTGCGGGGCCGCCATGGAGCTCGTCGCCCTCCCAGAGCAGCACCATGTGCTCGTCGAGCTCGGTGAGGCGAGAGTGGAACGACTCGGGAGTTCGACGCCTCGCCCATCGCAAGGTTGCCTCGACGTCGTCGTGCTCGCACAGCTTCGTGAGCGTCACCCAGGTCGGAGGCACCAGGCCCATCTCGCCACCGCGATGGCGTGCGAGCGCCTCGGAGGGTGAGATCCAGACGTGGTCTTGGATCTCCGCCCTGTCGATCGAGACGCGACCGTCGGTGGCCGGGGCCACGAAGATCCACGCGCTGAACCGACGCGTGGCCTCTGGACGCGGTGCAGGCTCCCAGCGATCAAGCGCCACGAGGGAGGCAGCGCTCAGCTGGAGCCCAGCCTCCTCCTCGGTCTCTCGCACGGCTGCTCGTCGAGCCTGGGCCACCTCAGAGTGATCGTCGACGTCATCGGCCGGCTCGACGACGCCTCCGGGGAAGACCCACATCTCGGAGAACGTGTCTCGAGTGCTCGCCGCGCGACGGACCATCAGGACCTCGACGCCGGCGGGACGATCACGAACCACCGCGACGGTCCCCGAGGGGATGGCAGGGATCTCAGTGGCGTCAGGAGAGCGTGGAGCCATCTCCCGATGCTCCCATGAGATCAGCCTCAGGGCGGCAGCTCACCTTGGCCGGCGGGAATCGGGCGGAGCTCGGGAAGGATCCCACGGCGCTCCACGAGCGTGCGAGCACTCGCCCGATAGCCTGCTCGAAACGATGGTCCAAGGGGTTCAGATGGCTTTCGATCTCACCGAGACGCTCCGGCTCGCAGAGGGTCGCCAGTTCGAGCTGCACGCGGCGCACCTGAACCCGCAGCTCCCGAGGGTTCTGGCCACCCTTGGCTTCGATCGCTTCTATGAGCGCGGCGAGGGCTGCTATCTCTACGACGACCACGGCCGCCGGGTGCTCGACATGCTGAGCGGCTTCGGCGTCTTCGCCCTCGGTCGGAGCCACCCGGTGATCAAGGACGCGCTGGCCGAGTGCTTGGCGTTGGATCTGCCCTCGATGGTCCAGATCGACTGCGCCCTTCCCTCAGGCCTGCTCGCTGAGCAGCTGGTCAAGCGCTGCCATGAGGCCATCGAGCGCGTCTACTTCTGCAACTCTGGCGCTGAGGCCGTGGAATCGTCGATCAAGTTCGCGCGTGCCGCGACCAAGCGCCATCGCATCCTCTTTGCCGACCACGCCTACCACGGCCTCACCATGGGCGCGCTGAGCGCCAACGGCTCTCCGAGCTTCACCGAGGGCTTCGGACCCTTCCTCTCAGGCTTCGACGCTGTTCCCTTCGGTGATCTCGATGCGGCGAGGGCCGCCCTCGCCAAGGGCGACGTCGCGGCGATGATCATCGAGCCCATCCAGGGCAAGGGCGTCTACGAGGCCCCGGCGTCGTACTTCGCTGAGCTCCACCAAGCCCTGCGCGACGCGGGCGCGCTCCTGATCATCGACGAGGTCCAGACGGGCCTCGGTCGCACGGGGACGTTGTGGTGCCACGAGCAGCTCGGGATCAAGCCAGAGATCATCACGGTGTCCAAGGCCCTCTCAGGTGGCTACGTGCCGGTGGGGGCCATGCTGACCACCGACGAGGTCTTCCGCAGCGTCTACTCGTCGATGGATCGCGCCCTCGTGCACTCGACGACCTTCAAGCAGAACCCCATGGCGATGGTGGCGGGGCTCGCCACCTTGGCCGTCCTCGACGAGGAGCGCATCGTGGAGCACACGGCGTCGATGGGCGAGCTCTGGCGCTCCAAGCTCCAGCCCTTGGTCGAGCGCTATGAGATGTTCCACGAGGTTCGAGGCAAGGGCCACATGATCGGTCTCGTCTTCGGTGAGCCGACGTCGCGAGCACTGCGCGCCCAGTGGCGGGCGTTGGAGGCTCTGCGCCCCGCGCTGTTCTCCCAGACCCTGGTCGTGCCGCTCTTCCACCGCCACAACGTGCTGACCCAGGTCGCCGCCGACGAGGTCAACATCATCAAGCTGCTTCCCCCGCTGATCGCCGGCGAAGCGGAGATCGACGAGTTCGTCGACGCTCTCGATGACGTCTTGGGCGACGCGCATCGCCCCACCGGGCTGTTCTTCCCGATGGGTATGACGATGGCCAAGGGGGCGCTTCGCCGTCCGGCCCGCATCCAGCCGAAGAAGGCCCGCACGTGACCGACCGGACGATCGGCGCGGGAGACCTCTGTGTCGTCACGGGAGCGGGGGGCTTCATCGGCTCAGCGGTCACGAGGGCGCTGCTCGAGCGTGGTGCTCGGGTTCGCTGCCTCGTCGAGCCCGGTCGGGCTTCTCCCAACCTCACGGGCCTTGGCGTCGAGCTGGTCGAAGCAGACGTCCGCGATCTCGAGGCGGTCACACGTGGGGTCGACGGCGCGCGGTGGTGCTTTCATCTCGCTGCGCTCTTCGGCTTCTGGCCTCGTGACCCTGCGTTGTTCTACGCCATCAACGTGGAGGGCTCGATCAACACCGTGCGCGCCGCGTGGGAGGCCGGTTGCGAGCGGATCGTCTACACCTCGACGGTGGCGACCATCGGGCTCGAGCGCACGCGAGACGGCGAGGCTGCCAACGAGGCCGACGTCGCCCGGGTCGAGCACCTCCACGGCTCCTACAAGCGGACCAAGTACGTCGCCGAGCACGAGGTCCTCCGCCTCGGGGCGCAGGGGGCTCCGGTGGTGCTCGTGCAACCGTCGTTCCCCGTCGGTCCCGGCGATGAGCGACCCACCCCCACCGGCAAGGTCGTCCTCGACTTCTTGAACGCCAAGATGCCTGGATACGTCAACACCTCGTTCAACGTCGCCCACGTCGATGATCTGGCGACGGGGCACCTGTTGGCCCTCGAGCGGGGTCGCCAGGGGACGAGCTACATCTGTGGCGGCGAGAACATGACGATGGATGTGCTCCTTGGCACCTTGGCGGAGGTCTCAGGGCTCCCGTTTCACGATCGGCGCTTCCCGAACGCCCTGGCCTTGGGTGCGGGTTGGGTCTCCGAGCAGGTCGAGGGACGCTTGCTCGGTCGCCAACCCCACGTGCCACTCGAAGCAGCCCAGATGTCAGCCACGCAGATGCGCTTCGACGACGCGCGGGCTCGAGCCGAGCTCGGCTACACCTCCCGGCCTGCGCGCCAGGCGCTCTACGATGCCGCCGCGTGGTTCGCGCAGAGCGGACGGGTGAGCGCCAAGAGGCTCCAGGCGATGACGCTCAGCCCGTGAACGGCTGCGCTCGGCTAGAGGGTGATGCCTGAAGCGGATCCCTCGGCGATGACCCGGTAGAGCTCGTCGGGACCGCGGTCGAGGACCGCGGCGCCGAGGTGCACGGGCCAGAAGGCATCCCCGTATTCCGCCCGCCACGCCCAGAGCCTCCGGCTGAGCAGATGGAGCGGGTACTCGCGCGTCGCCCCCATGGCGCCGTGAGCCTGATGGGCCGCCCTGGTGGCCAGCCGGGCAGCCTCGTTGGCGAGGAGCTTGGCGGAGGCGATCTCAAAGTGGCCCCCGCCCCGCTCAGCCTCCCGGGCGGCGACCTGGACGGCGAGATCGACGAGGACAGCCTCCTCCGCCACTCGGACGAGGAGAGTTTGGACGGCTTGGAAGGATCCCACTGGCTTGCCGAACTGCTGTCGCTCGGCGGTGTAGCGAACCGTGAGGTCGACCATGGCGCCGAGCGCTCCAGCCATGAGCGCCGCTCGGCTCAAGGCTCCACGCAGCCGCAGCGCCTGAGCGTCGACGCCTTCGGGGGCGATGACCGAGGCTTCGATCTGCCCGTCGTCGAAGCTGATCGTGTCTCGGGGCTCGCCCGCCACGTTCGAGACCTGCGTGATGATGCCGTGGGCGGGGGAGAACACCACGATCCTGCCGTCGAGCAGCGCCGCCACGCGCTCGACGGAGCTCGCCCACGGCACGCGGTGCGCAGTGCCGAAGAGCCGGCCACCCTCGAGGCGGAGATCGTCGTCGAGGTGTCCTGGGACCACGCTCAGTGGCCCGTCGCCGACGTCGATGCCTCCCGCCGTGAGCAGCCAGCCACCAAGCAGGCCGGTCTCGGCCAGTGGGATCGGCGCCGCATGTCGACCCGCTTGGACGAGGACGTCGATGGCGTCGGCGATCGTCCCACCCACGCCGCCGCTGGCCTCGGGCACTGAGATCCACGGCAGGCCGATCTCAGCGACGGCGTCCCAGATCAGAGGAGACCACCGAGCCGCCTCGGCGGCCTCGATGGCCTCAAAGGTGGCGACCGAGCTGAGCACGCGATCGGCGGTCTCGATGAGCAGGGGATCGGTCATCGGAGTCCCTTGGCGATGATGCCGCGCAGGATCTCGTTGGTGCCTCCACGGATCGCCCACCCGGGAGCGACCAAGGTCGCCTGCGCGAGATGGTGGCTGAAGGCGCTCTGGTCGGCGAGCGATGGCTCGAGCTCGACGAGTCGCTGCAGGTCGGCCACGATCGACTGCTCGAACTCGGTGCCGAGGTCCTTGCCCATGGCGGACTCCACGCCCGGAGCAAGGCCGTCATCGATCATCCGAGCGACGGACAAGGAGAGCTGGCGAAGCGCCCACCACCGAGCCAGCGTGCGACCGAGGAAGCTCTGCGCTTCACGGCCCAGGGACGCAGCGTGCTCACGGAGGAAGGCCTCGACCAGCAAGAACGGTGAGATCCATCGCTCCGGTCCCGCCCGCTCGAAGCTGAGCTCAGAGGTCACTTGATGCCATCCGTCACCCCGCGCGCCCAAGAGCAGGTCGTCGGCGACGAACACGCCATCGAAGACCACCTCGGCGAAGTCGGCCGAGCCATCGATGTACGGGATGGGGCTGATCGAGACGCCGTCGGCATGCAGGTCGACGATGAGCTGGCTCAAACCCTGGTGGTGGTTCTCAGCCTCATCGCTCCGGCACAGCGCGATCGTGTAGTCGGCGTTCATGGCGTTCGAGGTCCAGATCTTCGTCCCCGTGAGTCGCCAGCCGCCGTCGACCTTGGTCGCTCGCGTCTTGACCGAGGCGAGGTCGCTGCCCGAGTCAGGCTCGCTCATCCCGATGCAGAAGCAGAGCTCGCCTCGGCAGATCCCGGGCAAGAAGCGCTCCTTCTGCAGATCGGTGCCGAAGCGATTGATGACGGGACCGCTTTGGCGATCCGCCGTCCAGTGCTGGTCCAAGGGCGCACCACGGCGGAGGAGCTCCTCGACGACCACGAAGCGCTCCACGGCGCTGGCGTCGCTGCCGCCGTAGGCGACAGGAAGTGCCATGCCGATCCAGCCCCGCTCGGCCAGCTTGAGCGAGAAAGCCTTGGAGAGCCCGACCATCATCCCGAGGCCTGGGGTGAAGCTCTGCGGGGTCAGCTCTTGGTCGCAGAACGACCGTACGTCGTGTTGCAGCCTGACCTCATCGTCGGTCAGCTCAGTGGCGACAAGTGACAGCGGCACAGCGAGCATCGTAGTTTTGAATCGGACAGCGTCTAAAAGTCGGTGAGGTGGCTGTGCCTCGCTGACCAGTGTCGAGGAGACCAAGCTGAGATGAGCGTTCTTGAGACCACCAAGGGAGACGGGTACGTCGTCGTCACCTTGAACGACCCCGATCGGCGCAACCTGCTCTCGCCCGAGATGATCGACGGGCTCTACGGCGCCGTCGAGGCGGCCGAGGCTGATCCCGAAGTCAACGCCATCGTGGTGACGGGCAACGGCCGTGCGTTCTGCGCTGGGGCTGACGTCTCGAAGCTGGGGGATCAGGATCAAGCGGGCCTGCTGCACATCTACGGCGCCTTCATGCGGCTGGCGCGCTCGAGCGTGCTCACCATCGCTGCGGTCAACGGCGCAGCGGTGGGAGCGGGGGTCAACCTGGCCTTGGCCGCCGACATCCGGCTCGCCGGGGCGTCGTCCCGCTTCGACACGCGCTTCTTGTCCATCGGCCTGCACCCCGGCGGCGGGCACACCTGGATGCTCCAGCGCACGGTCGGGCCGCAGGTGGCGGCGGCCATGGTGCTGGCCAGCCAGGTGCTCGCTGCTCCCGAGGCCGAGCGTCTCGGGCTCGTCTACCGCTGCGTCGCAGACGACGAGCTCTTGGCCGAGGCGATCGGCTTGGCTGAGGGTGCCGCACGGGCGCCGAAGGGCCTCCTGCTTCGAACCAAGGAGACGATGCGCGCCACCGAGTTCCTCGACGACCACGACACCGCGCTCGAGGTCGAGCTCGAAGCGCAGCTGTGGTCGAAGGCGCAGCCTGAGTTCGCTCAGCGGATCGCCGAGCTCCAAGCCAAGATCTCGTCGAAGCCCTAGCGAGGGGCGACCAGGGTCTCGATCTTCTGCAAGGTGGCTTCCATGGACTTCTGGTTCCGCTTCGGCATGCCGGTCAGGCCGAGCAGGGCTCCCGCGGGCTTGGAGTAGTCGAAGCTCTCGGTGACCTGCGTGCCGCCCTCGACGGGCTCGAGGTCGTAGCGCCACTCGAACCCGGCTCCGTGGTGCCAGGCGATCGACCGGTTCTCCTCGAAGACCGAGACGGTGTTGGTCACCGAGTAGGGGATCCCGATCTTCATCTTCATGGCGAAGGTCGACCCCAGTCCGAGCCGCTCGGGGTTCTCCTTCGGCGAGACGAGCGAGCCTGAGCCGTCAATCGCGAGATGACCCTCGGGGCTGGCCAGCAGATCGAAGATCACCTCGGGCGGGGCGGGGATGAAGCGTGCAGCAGAGACGATGCGGTCGGTCATGGCCAGACACTAGGTCTGCACAGCCTCGCTGGGCGGGCGCCTCACGAGGTGGCCACGATCCGAGCTGGTCTCAGCCCATGGTGTCGAGGATCTCGCTGACCATCGCGTCGGTGGTCTCGGGGTGCAGGAAGGCGAAGCGAGCCACTGTCGTGCCGTCCCACTTGGTGGGGGTGACGAAGGCGATCTGGTCTGTGAGGAGCTTGGCTGACCACGCGGTGTAGGCGGCCTCATCCCAGCCGGGTCGCTCGAAGAGCACGATCGAGAGCCCAGGGGGTCGAAGCAGCTCGACCGACGGGTGCGCCTCGATGAGGCTCGCCGCTCGCTCTGCCATCGAGATGGAAGCGTCGATGGCGTCGCGGTAGGCATCCGTGCCGTAGACGCACAGCGAGAACCAGATGGGGAGCCCCCGGGCTCGCCGAGTGAGGTGGAACGCGTAGTCCGTCGGGTTCCACTCCTCGCTCGAGCCGTGGATGATGTCGAGGTAGCTGGCGTGCTGGGTGTGGCTGAGCGCGGCGAGCGCAGGTTCTCGGTAGAGCAGCGCCGCGCAGTCGAAGGGAGCGAACAGCCACTTGTGTGGATCGACGATGAAGCTGTCGGCGAGCCGGAGGCCCCCGAAGAGATGGCCGCGCGAGCGAGACAGCATGGCGGCGCCGCCGTAGGCGGCATCGACGTGGAACCAGAGACCTCTCGACCGAGCGAGCTCGCCGATGCCCTCTAGGTCGTCGACGATGCCGGCGTTGGTCGTCCCGGCCGTGGCCACGACCGCTACGACGGTCTCTCGCTCCTCGTCAGCCGCCAAGGCAGCCTCGAGGGTGGCCCGGGTGAGGCGGTGATCCTCGGTGGGGACCACCAGGGCGTCGCAGTCGATGATCCTGAGCGACGATGCCACCGAGGAGTGGGCCTCTTCGCTCACCGCGAAGCGGAGCCGGCGACCGTGGAGCGACGGGTCGCGCGCTCGAGCTTGGTCGCGCGCCACCACCAGGGCCGAGAGGTTCCCGAGGGAGCCCCCTGAGACGAAGCAGCCGCCGGCTCCCTCAGGCAGACCTGCGGAGCGAGCAAGGAAGTGCAGGATCTGGTTCTCTGCTGCGATGGCGCCCGCTGCCTCGAGCCACGAGGTCCCGTTGAGCGACGACGCGGAGACCACCATGTCGAAGAGGAGCGCAGCCTTGGTCGGTGCGGCCGGGATGAAGGAGACGAACCGAGGGCTGTCCACCGAGATCACCGCGAGCGCCAGGTCGTCTCGGAAGCGAGCGAGGACGACCTCGGCGGGCACGCCCTCCTCGGTGAGCAGGCCGTCGAGGGCGGCCTCGAGCTCAGGTGCCCGGCCGACGAAGTCCAGGGAGACGGGATCCTCGGCCAGCCTCTCGCGGCAGTAGTCGAAGATCTGCTCGGCCATCTGGGGGTCGAAGGTGAACATCGGAGATTGCACAGCGCTGCTCCTTGGTCGTCCCTGCATCGTGGCACCGCTCTGGGGACGTCGCTGCCGGCCGGTCTCTAGGCTCAGCGTGGTGAAGGTGACCGATGTCGTCGAGCAGGGAGGCGTTCGGCGCCGATCCTTTGAGGCCGAGCGCGGGGAGCGCGTGATCCCCGGCGTCCTCTTCGACGCACCCGGAGGTCGCACAGGACCGCTCGTCCTGCTGGGGCACGGAGGCTCGGGCTCGGTCTTCGACGAGTACCTCGTGGCGCTTGCTCACCGACTGGCTCGGGAGGCAGGTTGTCTGTGCGTGGCGATCGATGGTCCCGTGCACGGGCGACGTCGCGGAGGACGAAGCGACCACGGTGACCTGGTGCTGCTGGAGTTCTCGCAGGTCTGGTCGAGCGAACCCTCGATGACCGACGAGATGGTGGCTGACTGGCGCTTCGTCCTCGACGAGGTGATCGAGTCCTTCGAGCTCGACGGTGTGCCCGTCGGGTACTGGGGCCTCTCGATGGGCACGATCTTGGGGCTTCCCCTGGTCGCAGCCGATGCTCGCATCACAGCGGCTGTGCTCGGGCTGTGCGGGCTCATCGGTCCGACGAAGGATCGGCTCGGCGCCGATGCGGGCCGTGTCACGTGCCCGGTCTTCTTCGTGCTCCAGCTCGACGATCAGCTCTTCAGCGAGGAGAGCGTGCGGGCGCTCTTCGACGCCCTCGCCAGCGATGACAAGGAGCTCCACGCCAGCCCCGGTCGCCACGGAGAGGTGCCCATCGAGACCTTCGTCGACTCGGCTGGCTTTCTCCTCGACCGCCTCGGGACCTGAGCTCAGCGAGTCGACAGCGCTCGAGCCATCGCCTCGATCTCTGCCACGCTGCGCCCCGTGGCCACCGAGGCGGCGACCACGTCGTCGAACTCGGGCTTGGCTGAGACGGCGCTGCGCTTCACGCGAACCTGGTGGCCCAGCACCTCGACCACCTCGGTCTCACGGGCGAGGATCCGTCGCTCGAGCAGCATGGACCGGACACCCAGCGATCCGGTGAGCGATGAGATCTGGCTCTGGAACGCCACGGACTGCTCTGGACGACAGAGCACGTTGAGCGCATGAGCGGGCCGACTCTTCTTCATGACGATCGCCTGGGTCCACACGTCGAGGGCTCCCGCAGCCAGGAGGGACTCAGAGGCGAAGCCCAGCTGCTCGCCCGTCACGTCATCGAGGTTCGTCGAGAGCCACGCGATCTGCTCGTGCTGTGCGCCGTCGGTCGTGCCGAGAACTGCGACGACGACGTTGGCGGTGCCGGGGACCTCGCGGCTGCCCGCACCGATGCCTTGGCCTGCAAGGGTCATCGCCGGGAGCGGAGTCGAGGAGCCCGCCAGCCCCCGGAGGATTGCCGCACCCGTGGGCGTGGCGGTCTCCATCGCCACGTCGAGGCCCATCACGTCGAACCCTTCGAGCAGTGCCACGGTGGCGGGTGCCGGTGCGTTGAGCGGTCCGTGTGACGAGCGGATGACGCCACGTCCGAGGCCGACGGGGGAGCAGCCCACGCTCGAGACGTCCAAGACCTCGAGCGCGGCCGCTGTGCCCACGATGTCGATGAGCGCGTCGTGTCCTCCCACCTCGTGGAAGTGGACCTTCTCGACCGGCACGCCATGGATGCCAGCTTCCGCCTGGGCGAGTGCCGCGAAGATCGCGGAGCTCCGAGCTCGGACGCGCTCGGGGAGCGCTGCGTCTCGGAGGATCTCCAGGATCGCTTGGTAGGGGCGCTCGGTGGCGTCGTCGGCGACGTGGACCATCGCTCGGCTTGCGCGGAGGCCACCTCGGACCTCGTGGGTGTGCTCGAGCGTCCAGCCCGGCAGCTTGAGCCCATCGAGGATCGAGCAGATCTCGTCGAGGTCGGCGCCCGCATCGAGGAGCGAGGCGAGGACCATGTCGCCCGCCACTCCTGCCGCGCAACCGAACCAGACAGCGCGCGAGGTCGTCACCGGTTCGTGTCGAGGGCTCGCGCCACAGCCATCGCTGCGCCGAAGCCGTTGTCGATGCCCACCACGCTGACGCCTGCCGCACAGGACGCGAGCATCGAGAGGAGCGCCGTGATGCCTTGGAGCGACGAGCCGTAGCCGACCGAGGTGGGCACAGCGATCACGGGGCCTCGAGCGAGACCACCGATCACCGACGCGAGAGCACCCTCCATCCCGGCGATCACGACCGTGGCGTGGGCGTCGAAGATCACGTCGAGATCGTCGAGCAGGCGGTGCAGCCCCGC
>Ga0075017_100002316_pt1 | contig 11873 bp, 11 predicted proteins | sample AleBraG_ABR_2012_FD_71475 | JGI IMG/M metagenome (GOLD analysis project Ga0075017, IMG submission 71475) | Freshwater sediment microbial communities in response to fracking from Pennsylvania, USA - Alex Branch Run_MetaG_ABR_2012 | ecosystem: Environmental > Aquatic > Freshwater > Creek >...
GCTGCTCGCGTTCCTCGGCGACGGATTTCCGGCCGATCATCCGTACGCAGGAATCATCGCCGCCCCATTGGTCGACGAACGGCCCGAGATCTTCGTCCTCGGATCGAGCGCCTACGGACCCCGGTTCGCCGCAGTCAACGGCTTGAGCGCGGCATTCGCTCACCACATGAGCCCGGAGCTCGCCGTCGAGGCGCTGCGCGAATACCGCAGAGAGTTCACGCCGCGGGCGGATGGCGACACGCCCTACTCAGCGATGTCGGTGCTCACGTTCGCCAGTCACGACGAAGAGGCCATCCTCGAGTTCGAAGCCGGATGGACGCTGACGATCCAGAACATTCGCCGTGGGATTCACGAACCTTTGCGCCCGGAGAATGTGCGGGAATACGCGATGTCGCAAGAGTTCCGGATGGGCCGCCACGATGACAGCAGGATGGTTACCGGCGAGCCGACCGCGGTTGCCGCCCGATTGCTCGAGCTGAAAGAGCGTGCCCAAACCGACGAGATCGTCGTCGTCACGCCGAGTCTCGACCGCCAGCGCCGCGCTAGCAGTCTTGAGGCATTGGCGAAGGCTTGGCGCACGCTCTAATCGAGTTCGGCGACCAGCAGCCCTGCGATTTGGCGTGCTGCGCAATCGGATCCCGCGAGCCGCTTTCCCCCGACCGCACGGCTTGTACGCCGCGTCAGCGCGCCGGTCGCACATTCTGGTTTCGGGTGAACAAGTTGAACGGGTCGTATTCGCGCTTGAGCCGGGCCAACCGTTCGTACAGCACTCCGCCGTAGATCGACTGGGCGTCGTCGGTGTCACTGAGGAAATTCACGTAGGACCCGCCGGACGCCGCAGGCGCGAGCGAATCGACAACTGCGCGGTTGGCCGCGATGTGCTGCTGATCCTCCCCCGCTTCGACCCAGGTCGAAATGACGTTGTAGGTGTAGCCGGCCGAGCGCCCACTGAAAGCCGTCGCGTCCGGCGCCACGCGCGCGACTGCGCCGCCCATCTGGTGGAAATGGATCTGCGACATCGGCGAGGGCATCCGAGCACCGTGCTCCAGCGCGCTGTCGATCACTGCGTCGTCCAGGTCTGCGAGATAGCCACCGCGGAAGTAGTTGCGGATGCCACTGGGCGCGCCGGCGTCCAGCATGCTCTGCAGGGCCGGATACGGCATCGGACCGAAAACATCGACGGCCGGTCGGAGCTCACGCAGCGGTGCAAGAGTCGCGTTGCCGGCATCGATATCGCCACACCAGCAACCAGCGAGCGCAACTACTCTGTGGCCGTTCAACTCAGGCGGCACGAACGGCGCCGGCGGCGCAGTGACAATCGCCGCCAACATCGACATGTCGTCTGGCGCGTCGTATGCCCAGTCGCGGAAAGCTCGAAGCACCTCTTGGCCGCGATCGAGACCGAACAGCATCAGACCGCCGAGCACCGTCGAGACCGGATGCAGCGTGAACTCGAAGCTCGTGACAATCCCGAAGTTGCCACCCCCACCGCGCAATCCCCACAGCAGCCCAGGTCGCTCGCTCTCGCTGGTCCGGACCGTCTCGCCGTCCGCAGTCACCACGTCCGCCGCGACCAGGTTGTCGCACGACAAGCCGTGCTTGCGCTGGAGCCATCCGATGCCGCCACCGAGCGTCAGGCCCGCGACTCCGGTCGAAGAAATCAGACCGCCGGTCGTGGCAAGGCCGTGGCCGGCTCCCGCAGCGTCGAAATCAGCCCAAGTTGCGCCGGGTTGCACCGTCGCCAGGCGTCCCTCGACATCGATCTGAACCTTTCGCATGGACGACAGATCGACGACGACACCAGATTCGCAACTGCTCAGACCGGCGACACTGTGGCCACCCGCCCGGACAGCAAGCGGCAATCCGGCGGCCCGGGTGAGGTTGACGGCGGCGACTACGTCCGCGGTGGTGTTACATCGGGCAATCAGTGCGGGGCGCGTATCGATTGAGCCGTTCCACAAAGCGCGCGCGGATTCATAGCCCTTGTCGGAGGGTGTGATGACCGCACCGCCGAATCCGGACGCGAAAGTGCGGGCAACGGGCGTCGTCTGAGTCTTGGTCATGATTCCTCGTCTCTGAGAAGTTTCGGGAATCGTCGCGCGTCCAGTACTCGCACGCTATGCCGGTGCGTCACCGGTGCGCTGTGACGCAACGGCACACCCTCGTGTTACGCGGGGCCGTCCGGATCCAGCCGCTTGTCTCGTCTACCGGCGAGCGGCCAATGGCGAGACACCTTGTCGCGCAGGCATTCTTCGTCGACGAGGACATACCTGCCGCCCTCCTGCCGGATAGATCCATCGGCGGCCAGCGCAGAGAGGGCCCGGTTGACGTTCTCGCGACTGACTCCGATCATCGCCGCGAGCGTGGACTGGGAGATCTTGGGTGTCGCCGGCCGGCCGGCGAACCGTTCGGGACTGGAGTCTGCCAGTTCGAGCAACCGCAGAACCAGACGGTCGGTCAAAGGTCGTGTCGCCTGCGAGGAGATCATCGTGGTCTGCCAGCGGGTGTTGGACGACAATCCCTCCAGGGCACGGTCTTTGATTGACGGATGGCGCTCCATGAACGGGACAAGATCGCGGCGATCGATTCGAACGATCACCGACGGCGCGATAGCGATGACGTCGAGGATCCGCGTGTGCTCGACAGCGAAGAAACCCGGCTCGCCAAACGTCATCCCCGGCCCGTGCACAAAATGAATCACCTCGTAGCCGTCTGCGTCCACGACCGAATCCTTCACTTCGCCTGAAAGAACGACGAAGATCTCGTCCGCTCGGTCACCCTGGTGGAAGAGGAACTCGCCACGGACCAACTGCCGCGTCGTGCAATTGGCCGCGAGCACTTCGAGCTCCTCAGCGCTCACCGACCCGAACAGATACGACCGCGACAGACCGGCGGCGATTTCAGGGCGCGGAACCACGACCATAAGTCTGCATGTTGATCATCGCACCGGCCTAGAGTCTGGGCATGAGCGACATGAGCATGAACAAGGTCATCCACGGCGCCGTCCGGCGCGACCTGGACCGGTTCATCGCGGCGCTGCGCGCCTTTCGGTCGGGCGACCGTACACGAGCCAAACAACTCGCCACCGCATGGGCGAACTTCTACGACCAGCTCACCTATCACCACGAAAGCGAACACAGGATTGCCTGGCCGGCCCTCGAGTCGGTCGGCGTGAGCAAGGAATTGCTGGTCACCTTGGACGCCGAGCACCTGGCGATGGCGGGCGCACTCGAGCAGACCAGCACCGCGATGGCCGCCCTGGCTCGCACCGCAGGTTCGGAGGAAGCTCAAGCAGCACTCGCTGCGTTCCAGCACTTGCAGGCGGTGACCACTCAGCACCTCGACCACGAGGAGGCCGAGCTCGAGCCCGTCTTCCAGGCCAAGCGTGAGACGCCGGAGATCAAGGCGATGGGCAGGGCCTTCAGCAAGGTCAGCCCGGCCCGAGGCGGCCAGTTCTTTGCTTGGGTCATGGACGGGGCCTCCCCGGCCGAGCGCGCCACGTTGACTCACGAAGTACCGGGCCCGGTTCTCTCGATCATCGGCGGGATCTTCGGACGCAACTACCGCAAGAACATCGCCACGGTCTGGACCGCCTAGCCGGCCCGAAGGACGTCGCGGACACGACGTTGCAACTCGGTCATGGTGTGGGTAGACAGATGGTCATGACACATGCCGACATCGAATCCCACGCTGATGCTCGCAGCACGTCCGCCCTCCCGCCGGTGCTTGACCGCGCCACCTGGCAGGCGCAATTGGACGAGCTGCAGGTTCGCGAGAAGGCGCACACCCGCGAGGGCGACCGGATCGCAGCTACCCGTCGACGGTTGCCGATGGTCGAGGTGGACGCCACGTTGACGGTGATCGGGCCGCACGGCCCGGTCACGCTGCTGGATGTGTTCGAAGGACGCCGCCAGCTCTACGTCTACTACCACATGTGGCACGCTCACGAGCCGGCCGAGAACCAGTGCGAGGGCTGCACGTTCTTCAACGGTCAGGTGCGCGAACTGTCCTACCTTCACGCACGCGACGTCACGTACGCGACGATCTGCCAGGGCTCGTATGACGATTCGGCTCGTTACCGCGATTTCATGGGCTGGGATGTCCCCTGGTATTCGGCGGGAGGCTCCGAGGAAGCTCTGCTCGCCGGTCGGTGGTTCGGCATGCAGGTCTGTTACCTCCGCGACGGTGACCGCGTCTTCGAAACGTACTGGACCAGCGGCCGCGGAGCTGAGGCGATGGCGCCGAGTTACGGGATCCTGGATATGACCGTGTACGGCAGGCAAGAGGTCTGGGAAGACTCACCGGCCGGGTGGCCCCAGCCGTTCGCGACCACTGGCGAGCAGTTCCGCACCGACGGCCGTCCAAGCGCCCAGTGGGCGCGCCTCGCGCAGGGCCGCTCGGACAACCTCACCGGCGGCTGACCAGGCCGCTCTGCTTATCCCAACCGGTGCTCTCGTCCGCAAACAACGGCGACCCGCACTCAGAGCGCGCGTAAGGCTCGCTCGAAGATCTTCAACGGCGTCGGGCTCAACAGGACGAAGCGCACCAACCCGACGCGGGCAGCCACCGCCCGCACCGCAGCGACCGCGATAGCCGCCGCGTCGTCCATCGGCCAGCCGTAAGCCCCCGTGGAGATCGCGGGAAAGGCGACCGAGTCGGCTCCCAACTCGTCGGCGACTTCGATCGATCGTCGATAGGCCGAAGCCAAGATCTCCGATCGGTCGTGGACCCGGTCATAGACGGGGCCCACGGTGTGGATCACCCAGCGAGCCGGCAGATCGCCCGCGCCGGTGGCCACGGCTTCGCCGGCCGGCAGCCCCTGCGGCCACGCGGACCTGCGGACCTCCTGGCAAGCTGCGAGAACTGATGGCCCGCCGCGCCGGTGAATAGCGCCGTCAACCCCACCGCCGCCCATCAGCGTCGAATTCGCGGCGTTGACGACCGCATCGACTTCCTGTTCGGTGATGTCGCCCAGCACAGCCTCGATGCGCATGAGTTCACCTCTGCGTCAGCGGGAAAATACTCCAGGCCTCGTCGACCGTCGGTTCTTCGTTTCCGGCGACGAGAAGGCTATAAAAGTCGGAGACCACGGTCTGCCGACGAGACGGACACCGGCGGGTAGCAGCGCGCGGAACTCCCGTCGCGACAAGAGCCTGGTGAACTCGGGTCGATCGCGTCGCCATGCGGGCGACCAGTGGCGAAGGATCGTCGTAGTGTGCGATTCGACCGGAAACCACTTGTTCGGCGTTGTGACCACCCAAGCGCGCCCAACACGACGGTGCTCCGCGACGAACAGCCGCTGATCGAGTTCGTCGCCGACGTGCTCGATGATCGCGCTCGATATCACAAGGTCAGCGGCGTAATCACGGAACGGCATCGCCCTGGCGTCCGCAACGACGAAAGGCCAAGGCGTCTTCGCCGGATACACGTTGAATGCCCCGACCACGCGACCGGCTCGCTCGACCGCGCGTTCGAGGACATCCTCGTTGACTTGAGGGCTCTCACCGGCAACCCCGACAAAGATCACCGTCTCTAACGCGTAGGCCCTCATGAAATGCTGGATCAGCGCGGCCTTGCGGGCACGATTCCGCACCGAATACGCCAGCACCAATCGCCTCAGCAACCGTTGCACGGTGTCAAGCTACCCGGCTGCTAGTCCCGTTCGACTCTGCGTAGTCCGTATTCAGGCGTCCAGGACTCGATGACCAGTCGGGTGGCTTCGTCGTTGAGTCCGGTGATGACGACCTCGGTGATGTCGGCGACGAACGCCCGCCCGTCCGCCTCGTCCGTGTTTGCCGGCTCAACGAGGACAGCTCGTCCGGCGATCTTCGCCTCTCCCGGCCAGTCGCGCTCCTTGCCCTCCTCGGGGTGGAAGGTCGGGCCATGCAACGCGAAGCGGGGATCCCGTTCGAGGTCCGCGCCCTTGCGTGCAGCCGTCATCGAACCGAAGCGCAGATCGCCGTCCGTGAACTCGCACTCGATACCTGAGATGCGCGGCGAGCCGTCGGCGCGCAGCGTGGCGATTGTCTTGTGGCGACCGGCGTCGAAGAGTCGTCGCACCCGCTCGGCGAAGTCCGGCTCCGCCTGCTCGATCACCTTCCAGGCCGGCATTTCTGCCCTTAGTCCGACGCCGGGCTGAGGACGCTGGGCTCGGCCAGGTCGACGTCGACCAGACCCGGCTCGCCATGTGCGTGCAGGGGTGAGGGCTCCACGCGCATGATCTTCGCGATCCATTCCGGCAGCCACCAGTTCCACCGGCCGAAGACCACGACCAGTGAGGGTACGAGCACCGCGCGGACGATTGTGGCGTCGAGGAGGATGCCGACTCCGAGGCACGTGGCGAAGACCTTGATGTCCGTGCCCGGCGCGGAGGCCAGGGCGGCGAAGGCGAAGAACAGGATCAGAGCCGCCGAGGTGACCAGGCGACCGGTCCGTCCGATGCCGCGGACCACCGCCGCCTGAGTGGACCCGCTGCGGTCGTACTCCTCGCGCATCCGGCTCAGGATGAAGACTTCGTAGTCCATCGACAAGCCGAACAGGAACGCGAAGATCAACGGTGGTAACCAGAACGTCATCGCACCCGTGGCGTCGATGCCGAACACCGCCTGCGAGCCGTTGCCTTCCTGCCAGAACCAAGTCGCCAGACCCAGCACCGCGGCCAGGCTGATCAGGTTGAGGACAACCGCCTTGAGCGGCAGCACTATCGAGCGGAATGTTCGCATCAGAAGAAGGAATGTGATGAACGCGATCAATGCGATGACATAAGGGAATCTGTCGTAGACCGCGTGCCGGTAGTCGACGATCGTCGCGCCGAGCCCGGCAGTCCCGATGTAACCCGGCAGCGAGCTCGTGGCTGCGGTCACGGCGTCGACGACCTTGACAGAGTTCGAGTTCACGGTCTCGTCGGTCGGGATCACATCGATAGCCGTACGCCCGTCGCTGCCCGGCGCGTAGACCGCGGACAGGTGAATCCCGTCGACCTTTGCCGCGGCTGCCGCGATGCCAACGGCGTCGTCTTTGTTGTCCGCCAGCAGAACGATCGGCGAGACCACGCCGGACCCCACGCCGCCCTCGATCAGGGTGTGCAACGTCTGGTAGGCGGGGCTCGACGTTCCTTGGGAAGCAGTGCTGGACTGCCCGAATTGAATGTGTCGCAACGGGACGATGAATATTGCGAGCACGATGACGGCAGCCCCGCCGAACAGCCAAGGGCGCTTGACAATCATCCGAGCCCAAGCAGTCCACCCGCGCGACGCAGTGCCTTCCTTGCGGATGTGCGGGATGTCCACCCGGGGACCGACTGCGGCGAGCATCGCCGGCAGCAACGTGAGCACGACGGCGACGCTGCACAGCGGGATGAGCATGCCGCCGAACCCCATGCTGCGGAGCAGCGGGACTGGGATCACGACAAGAGCGATGAGGCTGATCGCGACCGTCACGCCTGATGCGAACACCGCGTGGCCGGCGGTCCGGAGCGAAATTCGTACAGCTTCCGCGTTGTCGTGCCCGTGCGCGATCTCTTCACGCCAGCGGGAGACGACGAGCAGCGAGTAGTCGATCGCCACCCCCAACCCGACCAGGGCAATGAGGAACTGCACCACGAAGCTCACGTCGGTGAAGACGGTGAGAAGCAGCACGATGAGGAAAGTGGTGAGGATTGAGACCGCGGCGATGAGCAGCGGGACGAGAGCCAGGAGCGAGGCGAAGACGAACGCGAGTACTGCAAGCGCTCCAACTGCGCCGAGCAGCGTCTCTTCGAGCACACTCGGCCCGCTGTTGTCGCCGCCGCCCGAGGCGAGCTGCTGATACCCGGTCAGGCCACCGGTGAAGCCGTGCTGCTTGAGCTGAGCGTTGAACGTGTCCTCGATCGGCTTCTGGTTCGGGTCGACGAATCCGTTGGGCTGCGGCTCGTAAATGATGCCGAACGTGGTGCGGCCGTCGTTGGTGATGAACCCCTTGTCCTTGGTCTGCGAGTAGTCGACGACGCGCACTTTCGGGATCTTGCGCAGGGCGTCGTAGACCGCTTGGACTTGCGCCGCCGAGCCCGCGACCGTCTGGCCTTCGGGGACCGTCACCACGGGGATGTACGCGGCCTGCGCGTTGGCGCCCTCGTAAGACGCGATGATCTTCTGCTCGGTCTCGTAGCCCTGTTGCCCCGGGAGCGAGAAGTCGTAGCTCAACCGGTTCGGAACCGCGCCCGCCGCGGCGATCCCGGCAACGAACATGACGACCCAGAACGCGAAGACCCACCGACGGTGAGCGAGCACGAACGAAGACAGCCGTTCCATCGGGACTCCTCAGGCGACGAACAGGCGGCCCGACGCGGGCCGAAGGTGCAGGAGTCTGGCAGCCTACCGAGCCGGAGTGACAGCCATTTTCGAGCGGGGACGCGGTCGGTCCCCGCACGAAATGAAGAGGCCACTGGGCAGGAGATCCCCGTGCAATCGAACCGCCCGGTGAAAGGCGGTTCTTGGATCGGGCATACCGATTCTATTGCGAGAGATGCAGTGAACAGTCGATGCTGAGCGGGTGGCTGACTACACCCTTCGGCAGTTGGAGTACTTCGTCGCGATCGCCGAGGCCGGAAGCGTCACCGGAGCGGCACAGCACATGCACCTGTCGCAGTCGGCCATGTCGACGGCGTTGAGCGATCTCGAACACGCACTCGGCGTACAACTGGTGACGCGACACCATGCGCGCGGCGTCACGGTCACGGCGGCCGGGTTGGATCTCTTGAGCTCCGCTCGTGCGCTGTTGCGTCAGGCTCAAGAACTCGAGTCGACGGCGGGACAACTCGGCGGAGAGTCGGGGCGGGTGACGCTCGGCTGTTTTACGGTCTTGTGCCCGTATGTCTTGCCCACACTGCTCGCCGAGGCGAGGGAGACCCTACCGAAAGTCGAGCTCCTCACGAGCGAGGAATCGCTCGACAGCCTGTCCGACGGACTCCGGGAAGGCCGACTGGAGTTGACGCTCGGCTACGGTCTCGGACGCCCTCCCGGTGTCACGCACCATGCGCTCTACTCGGTGTCAGCACACGTCGTCCTTCCGGTGGATCATCGCTTCGCCCAACGACGTGCGATCACGTTGAAGCAATTGGACGGGGAGCCGATGGTGCTTCTCGATCTACCGCACAGCCGCGACTACTTCGCCGGCCTGTACGCCGCCGCCGGCGTCGCCCCAGCAGTCCGATACCGGACCCACAGCGCGGAGACGGCGCGCGCGCTCGTGGCGCGAGGGCTGGGCTACACCGTCCTGAACCTTCAGGCCGCCAACCACGTGTCGCTCGACGGACTCCCCTATGCGGTGGTGCCGTTGGAATCCCGCCTCCCGCGGGGGGAATCTGAGCTCGAGGTCGTGCTGGGATCGGCCGAGAACACGAAGCTGACCCGTCGTGCGCAGGCCGTTGCGGACCTCTGCACTCGCGTCTTGAAGCAATCGCAGCGTCGGTCGAAAGCCGGCTAGCGCCCGCCGCACTCGCCAACTCCCCGCGGCTGCTCGGACCGAGGAGCCGCGCAGATCGGAAACCGGCCTATCGGCGGACGGACGGACACCGTTGTCAGCCGGACGAATCCGACTTGTAGGCGAGGTATCCACGCTGCGTCGAGATGTGGTCGGCGAGGTACCTGGCGTCGTGCCAGACCCCCCAGATGAAGCTCGATCCGCGCCGGGACAGCCAAGGCAGCCCCAGGAAGTAGACGCCGGGCTCCGATGAAACGCCGCGCGTGTGGTTCGGGCGACCGTCTTCATCGAATGCGTCGACTTGCAACCACTGATAGTCCAGAGCGAATCCGGTCGCCCAGACGATCGAGGTGACCCCGGCCCCAGCCAGGTTCAGTTCGAGGAGCGGGTCGGTGACGCACTCGGGTGTCGGTCCGACGGCGCGGGCGCCCACTTCTTCGGGCAAGTCGAGGTGGTTGCGTTCGATGAAGGCATCAGCCGCGTCGAGAACTGCGCGGTGGCTGGCGTCACCGCGCAAGATGTTGTCACCGAGATCCGATGCGAACCGCAAGGTTCCGTTGATGCACGACGTGGTGCGACCGACGAGGCGGACTCCGCGGGCCGCGAGATCCCGAAAGTCGACGGTGTGCCCACCGTCGGCGCCGCTGACGGCGATCGTGACGTGCTCGGCGCCCTGGGGAGGGGTCTGGGCGTCCCACAACCCGAGGACTCCGAGCCACCACACGAAATCACGCCCGCGATACCTACGCGGGGGCCGATCGTGCGGGCCGACCGAGAGGTACACGTCGCGACCCGCCCGCCTGAGCTCGTCGGCGATCTGCACGCCGGACGATCCCGCCCCGACCACGAGCACTGCTCCGTTCGGCAATTGAGCCGGATTGCGGTAAGCGCTGGAATGGATCTGGAGCGGACCGTTGTCCGTCGGAACGATCGGCGGGATGAGCGGCGTTTGGAATGGCCCGGTCGCGGCTACGACGAAGCGCGCGTCGACAACCCCATCCGAGGTGTCGACGTGGAAGCCGGCGCGGTCGACGTTCCTTCGCACCGAAGTGACCTCGACACCGCAACGGATCGGTGCCGCGAACTTTTCGGCATACGCGACGAAATAGTCCGCGACGCGCTCCTTCGACGCGAACTCGTCGGGAGCCAGGTCGGTGAACTCGAGGCCGGGGAACCGGTCGTGCCAGGCCGGACCGTTCGCGACGAGGGAGTCCCACCGCTCCGAGCGCCAACGCTCGGCGATGCGCCGCCGCTCCAGGACGAGGTGCGGGATACCCGCGGCGGAAAGGTGCTCGCTCATCGCGACTCCGGCCTGGCCGGCGCCGACAACGAGAACCTCCACTTCCTGCCTCGACATACGAACCTCCACTCGACGAGCAACCGGTGACCTCACGCATCTGGGTGCATATGGGCATGCTGACGGCCGGACGAGTCCTCTGTCCAACAGATGTTTCCGCGTGCTTGCTTCGGGCCGGCCGATGCAGCCCGACCTGGCGAGGCTTATTCACGGCCCCGACCAGCCGACCCCTCTGGAATTCGCTACCCGTTCGGACTCCGGCACGGCTCCGGTCGCTCGATGGATCGGATTTTCAGAATCAAGATGTCGAGAACATCTGTTGGACAAGAGGGTGAACGGTTGGCGAAGATGCCACAGCCGGTGCAATCGCGCCGCGAAACGGACGGCAGGCAGGTGGAGGGCGCGAGTGACGCACCGTCGGATCCGACCGTTCAACACGAAGGACACCTACCCCGAGCAGAGCCTTGACAACGACCTTTGCCAGGCCGTGGTCGCGGGGAACACCGTCTACTTGCGCGGTCAGATCGGCCAGGACCTCGACACTCGCGAGAGCGTCGGCATCGGCGACATCGAGGCTCAGGCCGAGAAGGCGATGGCCAACATCGCGGAGTTGCTCGCGGAGGCGGGCTCGGAACTAGGCGACATCGTCAAGGTCGTCGTCTACCTGACCGACGTCCGCTTCCGCGAGCCCGTCTACCGAGTGATGGGTCGATGGCTCAAGGGAGTCTTCCCTGTGTCGACCGGCTTGGTCGTGACGGCGCTCGCGCGCCCGGAGTGGCTGGTCGAGATCGACGCGACAGCCGTGATCCCGCAGGAGCGCCGGAGTTGACGTTCAGCGTGGTCGGTCGGTGCGCACACACAGGTGCGTTCGGTGTCGCGATCACCTCGTCGAGCCCGGCCGTCGCCTCGCGGTGCGCGTTCGTGCGTGCCGGTGTCGGCGCTGCGGCCACCCAGAACGTCACTGATCCCCGCCTGGGTCGCCAACTGCTCAGCGCCATGGCCTCCGGCCGCACCGCCGCGACTGCGATCGCCGACGTCAGCGCGGCGGCGCCGTTCGCCGAGTATCGGCAGTTGTCGGCGGTCGACTCCAGCGGAGCGGCTTCGTTCAGCGGAACGA
>Ga0075017_100002318_pt1 | contig 11871 bp, 9 predicted proteins | sample AleBraG_ABR_2012_FD_71475 | JGI IMG/M metagenome (GOLD analysis project Ga0075017, IMG submission 71475) | Freshwater sediment microbial communities in response to fracking from Pennsylvania, USA - Alex Branch Run_MetaG_ABR_2012 | ecosystem: Environmental > Aquatic > Freshwater > Creek >...
GGCCTCACCAAGAAGGGATTCAACATCGACCGCCGCAAGATCCAGCTGCACGAGCCGCTGAAAACCGTCGGCGAGTTCACCGTCCCCGTCAAGCTGCACAAGGACGTGACCGCGCATTTGAAGGTCGTCATCGAGAAGGAACCGGTCGCAGCGGAGTAGCGATTTGAAAACTGGCCCGGGCTTCCGCTCGGGCCATGTTTCCTCCTTATTCCGTTAGTCGAAACTCCCCGTGCAAGGTAGTCGTCGAATCCCCGCCGACCCATACGTCAAACTGCTCCGGCTCAACCACCCATTCCTTGGTGGTCGGACTCCAGAACTGCAACTCATCCTTCGCCAGCGTGAAGTGCACGGTGCGTTTCTCGCCCGGCTCCAGCGCTACACGCTCAAATCCCTTCAATTGCCGCACTGGGCGTGAGGCGCTACCCGCGCGCTGGTGAATATACAACTGGACGACCGCATCGCCCGCGCGACTACCGGTATTGGCAATGTCCGCGGATACGGCGATGGTGTTTCCCACTCGCGCCGTCGGAGAGACTTTTAAATTCTCGAACGAGAACGTCGTATAGCTCAGGCCGAATCCGAATGGATACAGCGGCGTGCTTGGCAAATCCCAATAGCGCGATTTGAAATCGGGCGTAGTCTCCGGGTTTTGGGTGAGGTTGTGGTTGTAATACAGAGGAAGCTGGCCGCTGTTGCGGGGCCAGCTCACGGTCAAGTGTCCGGCCGGATTCGCATCGCCAAACAGCACGTCCGCGATGCCGTTGCCGCCCTCACTGCCTGGATACCACGCTTCTAGAATCGCCGCTACGTGGTCGGAAGCCCACGCGATGTCGAGTGGACGTCCGTTGATCAGCACCAGAACGACGGGCTTGCCGGTGCTCGCCACCGCCTCCAGGAGTTCCTCCTGGCCGTTCGATAATTTCAGCGAGGATCGCGAGGCGTACTCTGCGCTCATCAAGTCAATTTCACCCAGCACCACCACCGCTACATCGCTGCGACGGGCCAGTTTGACGGCATCCTGGATCGCTTCCTGTGCCTGGCTTGGGGTCTGGGCTGGCTGTTCCTTCATCGTGATGATGGGAATCGTTTCAAACGGCGAAGCAAAATCCCGTCTGAGGTTTGGTCCGTGCGCGTATTCAACCCGCACCGCCGTACCCACCTTCTCCCGAATGCCCTGCACAACACTGACCGTGCGGCCAGGCTTGGTTCCTGATCCCCACATCGAGAGCAGGTCGTCCTCGGCTTCTCCCAGAGGGCCGATTACGGCAATCGAGTGAATCGTCCGGCCGGTTTTATCCAACGGCAGCAAAGCTCTCTCATTGCGCAACAGCACGGTCGAGCGCTGCACTGCGATTCGCGCCAGTTGTCGGTGTCCGGGAGCACTCAGCACCGCTTCGATATTCGATTCGTCTACGTAGGGGTGCTCGAACAAACCCAGCCGGAGCTTGGTTTCCAGAATCGGCCGCACGGCCTCGTCGACTTGCTGCATCGAAATCCGTCCCTGCTGCACTTCGACCGGCAAGTACTTGAGGTAAACACCGCTGGCCATGTCCATATTCAATCCCGCGGCGAAGGCTTTGTGTGCGGCATCCTGTGCATCGCGAGCGTAGCCGTGGATCGTCAAACTACGAACCGCGAATGCATCGCTCACCACAAATCCCTGGAAGCCCCACGACTCGCGCAGCACGTCATGCAACAACCAGGGATTACCGCTGGCCGGCACATCGTTCAGGTCCATGTAAGCGCTCATGACGCTACCGGCGCCAGCATCCAGGGCGGCCTTGAAGGGTGGCAGGTAGGTGTTCCAGAGTAGTTCCTCGGGGATGTACGAAGAATCGTAGTCGCGGCCGCCATCAGCGGCGCCGTACCCAGCGAAGTGCTTCACGCATGCGAGCACGCGATCGGTCGCGCCCGGTACTTTGCCCTGAAATCCCAGCACCTGCGCTCGTGCCATCGCGCCGCCAAGGAACGGATCCTCTCCCGCCCCTTCCACCATCCGTCCCCATCTGGCGTCGCGTGCAATGTCCACCATGGGAGCAAACGTCCACTGAATTCCCGCTGCGCGGGCCTCCTGCGCCGCCACCGCCTGCGCACTCTCCACCATTTTCGTATCCCATGACGAAGCCATCGCGATTGGCGCCGGGAATATCGTACGGTAGCCGTGAATCACGTCCAGGCCGAACAATACCGGAATGTGCATCCGCGATTGTTCCACTGCCACGTGCTGCAGGCGGTTGATCTCCTTCGGGTCCGATACCCACAGAATGGAGCCCGCTCCCACTTGCTTCAAAATCTCTTCCATGGGCCGGCTCACGTTCTCCTTGAACTCGGGAGTGGGGAACCCAGGAAACTGTGACAGCTGCGCAATTTTCTCTTCGAGAGTCATCTGCCGCAGCAGGCTGCCGGCTTTGTCTCGAACCTGCTCCTCGGTGAGCGAGTTGGCCGCGGCCTGGCCGTGGATGTGCACGGGTTGGTAGAAGAAGACCCCGCTTAGAATTGAAATATGTAAGCAAATGCTGCCCAACTGCCGTTTTCTCATGCTCGCCCCCGGCACCCGTCTACAGGCCCAAAGGCTGCGAGTATACACGCAGTTCTTTGCAAGCTGCCGGCGAGCACGCACTCGAATCCTCAACATTCTCGCGGGGGGTTCTAACCCACCGCAATGAAAGGCACTTCCTTTGCCAAAGCAATGCTCGGCTCAGTATGGTGCTGTTCTGTTTCCCCTAACTCCCTGCCCCAGAATCACCTAGCCCACAAAATATCTCGCGCAACGCCTATAATTTCTGCTCACGGTTTCGCTGATTCTCCGTCTATCCCAATGCAAGCCCGGATATGGCATTTACACCGGGCAAGCAGAGGACAGGACACGGAATGCCGGCCGATGCATGGGCAGTATCACTTGCGATTGGCGAACGGGCCCACTCGAAACGGAAGAGTGAGCGAGTAGAGAGAGTCAGCGACCGGGACCCCCAACAGGGCCGCATGGCTGGGTTAGATCGCCAACAAGATCGTCGCATAGACGACACGATGTTGATCCGGGAGGCCCAGCGCGGTAACCGCGCCGCCTTCGAGGAACTCGTTCGCCACTACGATCACGCGGTGTTACGACTCGCTCTTCACCTCACCGGCAGTGAGCACGACGCCCAGGACGTTTATCAGGACGCCTTCCTCAAGGCGTACAAGAACATCGGAAATTTCCGGTTCGAATGTTCCTTCTACACCTGGATTTACCGGATCGTGACCAACCTGTGCCTCGATCACCTGCGCAAGAAAAACGTGCGCAAGGAGGATGCGCCGGTCGCGAAGGACTCCAGCGGCGGCGAGTACGACCTGCTCGATCAGGTGCCGGACGTTCGCGCCGGAGCGAATCCGGAGCGCGATCTGATGCGCCGGCAGCTCGGCGCAAAGATCGCAGGCGCCCTCGGCAAGCTGACTCCGCGCGAACGCATGGTGTTCGAGCTGAAGCATTATCACGGACTGAAGCTGCGCACGGTCGGCGAGATTTTGCAGACGACCGAAGAAACGGCAAAGAACACGCTATTCCGCGCCACGCAAAAGCTAAGAGGCGCACTGGCAGACATGAGATGAGAAGAGATGAAACACGTGGGGACGGGCGCATTCGCCCCTCCAGCGAGGCGAAGCCGAGCCGAGAGAAAATGACCGAGTCCCACGTCTCGCAAAAGAAGCGAGACATGGGGCACCCAGAGATTAAGTTGCAAAGGTGAACTATGAAGTGTGAATGGATCCGTGAAAATATTGTGCTTCAGGTTTACGGCGAGCTGGCCGATGACGCCCGCCACGAACTGGAGCAGCACGTCTCCCGCTGCGCCGACTGCGCCGCAGAACTGAAAGCTGAGCAGGACTTTCACGCCTTGCTCATGCAGGATCGCGCCGCCGATCCGTTGTTCAACGAACCGTCGCCCAACCTGCTGGCATCCTCCCGCATGCGCCTGCAAGAGGCCCTGGAGACGGCGCAGCAAGGCGCGTGGTGGCACCGCTTGGCGTTGGAGCCCGCCAACTGGCTGCGGCAAGTTCGCTTCTCGCCCGCGCTGGCCTCGGCAATTCTCATTCTCGGCTTCGTCGGCGGCGTGGGCACAACCTACAAGATTTATGGCCCGAGCCCCATACTCACAGCCACCGACCAGCACACGTCTCAACCTCTGAACGACGCTTCCATCACGGGAATTGAATCCGTCACCCAGCAGCCCGGCACCAATCAGATCAGCATCAAGTACAACACGGTTTCCACCGAGGAAACCCAGGGCTCGCTGAACGATCAGCGCATTCAGCAACTGCTGCTCTATGCCGCCCGCAACAACTACAACTCCGGCGTGCGCATGGACTCCGTCGGTCTGATGACCCAGAATCCCGGCGACACGCACTTCCGCGACGCGCTCATGTATGCACTGCAATACGATTCGAATCCGGGCGTCCGCTTCAAGGCGCTGGACGCGCTCGGCCCCTATGTGAAGGCTGACACTCGCGTGCGCGACAGCCTGCTGCAGGCGCTGGTGAACGATTCCAACCCGGGCGTGCGCACTGAAGCCTTGCGCATGCTCGAACCGGTAAAGGCCGACGGCAGCGTGCGGGGCGTGCTGATGACCTTGTCGGCGAAGGATTCCAGCCAGTACATCCGGTCTCAGGCTCGGACGCTGCTGGCGCAGTTGCCAGAAATTGATTAATCGATGTGGACTCATAAATTGATTCTTAAAGATTGACTGAGAGGGAAACCAATTGAAACGTTCGCTCCAATTCGTCGGGCTGGGCATAACCCTGGCTCTTCTTACTTCTCTGGCACTGGCGCAAGAGGCGCATATCTCGCGCGAGGGCGGCGGCGGCTGGAGTCAGCAGATAACCGGCTCGCTGGCTGGGGTGAAGAACCTCCGCGTGAAAGTGGACATGGGCGCGGTCATCGTGCGCGGCAGCAGGCAGCCGGACATTAATTACGTCGTACACACTCGCTGCGGCGCCTCTTCGGAACAGGATGCCCGCCGGTACTTTGAGCAATTCAAAGTAGCAGCCTACGTGAAAGGCGACACGGCCTGGATCGTCGGCGACTGGCAAGGCAACAAGCAGCCGCGGCATTTCTCAGGGGAATTCTCCATCAATGTTCCGCACGAAATCGCATTGGTGAAACTTGAGACCGATGGCGGATCGGTCGACGCCGCAGGCGTGACTGGACGGGTCGAGGCGGAGAGCGGAGGTGGCAGTGTTCACCTCGACGATATCGGCGGTGGCGCTCACGCTGAAACCGGTGGCGGATCGATTGACATCGGCACGGTCAACGGCGACATGGGCCTGCACACCGGAGGCGGATCGATCGAAGTTCATCATGCCAATGGCAAGGTCATCGCGGAAACCGGCGGCGGCACGGTCGAGATTCAGTCAGCCGAGCAATCTGCCAGCATTGAAACGGGCGGCGGCGGAATCCAGGTCCACCACTGCAACGGCAAGGTGAAAGCCTCGACGGGCGGCGGCAGTATCGATCTCGGCGATATCGGTGGCCCTGTCGAGGTGGATACCGGCGGTGGCAGCATTCATCTGACATCGGCGAAAGGCTACGTGCACGCCGACACTGGCGGCGGCAGCATCGAGCTTTACGGTGTCCCATCGGCTCATGCCGAGACCGGCGCGGGTGGCATCACCGTAAAACTGGTCAATACCGGGATGGATCGCCGGGACTCCGATCTCGAAACTTCTGCCGGCGACATCACCGTGTTCATCGCTTCCGATGTCCCGCTCACCATCCGCGCCAGTGTCGACCTGGCCAGCGGACATCGCATCAACTCAGAATTCGCTGACATTCATGTGCACAGCGAAGGCGATTGGGGATCGAAGACGCTCTCCGCCGAAGGCAAGTTGAATGGCGGCGGACCTATGCTGAAGGTACGCACCACGACTGGCGACATCACGTTCAAGCGCGCCAGTCGGTAGAGATTAGCCCGGCCTCGCATGCGGCGAGGCCAGCATTCACCGATTGCGAGGGAAAACGAAAATGCGCAAATACGTTCTCAGCAGCATCGCGATATTGCCGTTACTGCTTAGCTTTTCTCACGCCGACCAGAGCTGGTCAGTGGAACACCCCACGGCTCAGTCCTTCGTCTTCTCGAGCGAGGACGGCGGCTCTAGTTCGTATCTCGGCGTCGACATTGCCGACGTAACCGGCGAGCGGCTGGCCACCCTGAAATTGAAAGAAGAAAAAGGCGTCGAAGTCACCATGGTCGATCAGGATGCCCCCGCCGGAAAAGCCGGCGTAAAAGAGCACGACGTCATCCTCACCATGAACGGCGCGTCCGTAGAGAGTGCAGCGCAATTGCGCCGGATGATTCACGAAACTCCCGCCGGACGTGTCGTCACCCTCGGCCTCAGCCGCGATGGGCAGCCCATGACGGTGAAAGTTCAGCTCGCCGACCGGCACAACGAATTCCCCGGCATGTCTCACGCCAAGGACTTCCCGGTGGTGATCCCCAATATCGACGTGCACATCCCCGAGATTGACATGCCTTCCATCAACATGGTCGTCGTCACCCAGTCGGCGCGCAGCGGACTGACCGTGGAAAACATCACGCCGCAATTGGGTGAGTTCTTTGGGGTGAAAGGCAGCAACGGAGTACTGGTCCGCGCGGTCGAGAAAGGCAGCCGAGCCGATAAAGCCGGTTTCCGCGCCGGCGATGTGATCGTCAAGATCAACGATCAGCCCGTGCACGACACCAGCGACTTCAACCACGCGGTCCGTGCACGCAGCGCCAACTCGATTAACGTCGGCGTGGTTCGCGAGCGCAAGGAGCAGAATCTGAATCTCAGCCTGCCCGACCGCAAGGAATCCGGAGACCTGATTGAGGAAGAGAGTCTGGACAATGACGAAGCCGTGTTCAACGCTGATGCCGCGGTCGAACTCACTGATTTGCAAACCGAACTGGCTGAACTGCAACCTGACATCGAACTGAGCGCCAAAGAGGCCGCGGAAAACGCCCGCAAGACCGCCGAAGAAGTCCGCAAGTCCATGTGCAAAGCGCAAGAGGAGTTCAGCAAGCAATCCAGGAAACAGCAGCGCGAGTTCCGCAAAGCACAGGAACAGATGAAGAAGGAACTCGAGCAGATGAGCCGCGAGATACGCAACCGCCTCGACCTCTAGAAACCAAGAACCCCTGTGGTTGCCCCACGTCTCGCTTCTTTTGCGAGACATGGGACTACCACTTTCCACTTCCACGCCGCTCTACTTCCACCTGCGCGCCGTGCGGATCAGTCCATAAGCCACCAGGCAGAACCATAAGTCGATCACCATCCCCAAGTCCATATGGAATGGCCGGTGCCGCGCCACGGGAGGCAACGACGGAATGAGAAGGAAATAAGCTACATTTCCCAGGATGATCGCCAGCAGCGCCTGCATGAGATTGATCACCACAGGTGTTTTAGACACCGCAAGCCCCCAGTCCCGGGTGCCCGGACGCTGAATCTACCGCTTCCTGCTACCATTCTTTTTCCGGCCTCTGCATGCTCGAACTCTCCACTCCGGTGCAATACGTCAAGGGAGTCGGCCCCCGCATCGCCGAGATTCTCAACGGCAAAGGCATCCACACCGTCGGCGAGTTGCTTCTTTATCTTCCCTTTCGCTATGAAGACCGGCTGAATCCGCGGGGCATCGCCGAACTTCGACCCGGCGAAATGGCCACCGTGATCGGTGAGGTCCGCAACTCCGGCCTGTTCCGTACCCGCCGCATGCCGATCTTTCAAGTCACCATCGGCCAGGGACGCGCCAAGTTGCGCTGCCTCTGGTTCAACGCCACCTACCTGCAGGACAAGTTTAAGCCCGGCCAGATGATCGCGCTCTACGGCAAGGTCGAAGAAGATCCGCGCAGCCGCGAGCTGCAAATCATGCAGCCGCAAATCGAAATCCTGGGCGATCCTGACGAAGTCGGCGAGGATGCGATCGAGAAAAAAGCTACTGAATCGCTCGAGGTCGGCCGCATCGTTCCCATCTACGAAGCCACCGGGCGCCTCACCTCGCGCTGGTTTCGCAAAGTCATTCGGACCGCGCTCGACAATCTAACTCCCGATCTGCCCGACGCGATTCCCGCGGCCGTCCGCGCGCACTTAGGCCTGATTTCCCCGCGCGCCGCGCTCTGGAACGTGCACTGGCCCGAGCCCGGGGAGAGCCTCAATGACCTGCAATCCTCCCGCACAGCCGCCCACATCCGTCTGATCTTCGACGAACTTTTCTTCGTGGAACTTGGCCTGGAATTGAAGCGCCGCCAGCAGAAAGCGCAGACGGGAATCGCTTTCCGCCTGGACGATCGCGCCCGTGCCGCCATCAAGAAGATTCTCCCCTTCCATCCGACAGCAGCGCAGAAGAAAGTGCTGAAAGAAATTGCCGCCGACATGGAAAAGCCATACCCCATGCGGCGCCTCTTGCAGGGCGACGTCGGCTCGGGCAAGACCATCGTCAGCTTCGAAGCCGCGATTATCGCCATCGAAAACGGCTGTCAGGTCGCGCTTATGGCGCCCACCGAAATTCTCGCGCAGCAGCATTACTTTTCCGCCCGCCGCATTCTCGAGACTGCCGGATACCGCATCGTTCTCCTCACCGGCTCGCTCGAAGCCGACCGCAAGCGCGAAATCCGCCGCCACATCGCCCAAGGCAACGCGCAACTGGTCATTGGCACCCACGCCCTGCTCGAAGAAAAAGTAGAGTTCGCGAAACTCGGCTTGGTGATCGTCGACGAACAACACCGCTTCGGCGTAATGCAAAGACTAAAGCTGATGAAAAAGGGTGACGACGCTCATGTAGGGACAGCCGCCTCGGCTGTCCCCGAGCGAAGCAAGGCCGCCGCCACAACGCTAGTTCCAGAACCCGATGTCCTGGTAATGACTGCAACTCCCATCCCCCGCACGCTGGCCCTAACTCTTTACGGAGACCTAGACCTCAGCGTGCTCGACGAACTTCCGCCCGGCCGCACGCCCATCGTCACCAAGTGCGTGCCCGACGACCAGTCGCCCAAAGTCTGGGACTTCGTCCGCAAGCAGGCCGAAGCCGGACACCAGACCTACGTCGTCTATCCGGTGATCTCTGAAAACGAAGAGAGCGAACTGAAGGCCGCGGTCAAAATGTACCGCGAGCTCAGCGGCAAAATCTTCGCCGACCTCAAAGTCGGCCTGCTCCACGGACGCCTCGATCCCGATCTGAAAGATCAGGTCATGCGCATGTTTCAGAAAGGCGAACTGCAGATTCTGGTGGCGACCACGGTCATCGAGGTCGGAGTCGACGTGCCTAACGCGACCGTCATGGTCATCGAGCACGCCGAGCGCTTCGGCCTCGCCCAGCTTCATCAGTTGCGCGGACGCATCGGCCGCGGCGCCGCCAAGTCTTACTGCGTTCTGATGACCGGAGGCAAAGTCACCGAAGATGGCCAGCGCCGTCTCGACGCCATGGTCCGCACCAACGACGGCTTCCAGATCGCAGAGCTCGACCTCGAGCTGCGCGGCCCCGGTGAATTCTTCGGCACCCGCCAGGCCGGCCTGCCCAGCTTCCGCGTCGCCAACATCATTCGTGACCAAGAGTTGCTCGAAGCGGCCAAACGCGAAGCCGCAGCTGTCCTGGCTGAACCGAATTCAGAAATTGCCCCGGAAGAAGTCAGCCGCGCGCTAGTGCAGATGCGCGCCCGCTGGCGCCACACCTACGGCCTGGTCGAAGTGGGATAACGAGCAAAGCGTTCACCACAGAGGACACAGAGGCGCACAGAGGATTCCTCTGTGAAACTCTGTGGCCTCTGTGTTTGAGCTTATTGCGGCCCAACCAAACACCGAAACAAAAAATCACGAGCTGCGATCGCCATCTTTCGCTTGTTTTCCTGCGTCTCGAAGGTGTGAACATCGTCCACTTTGAGTAGTGTCACCGGCACGCCCGCCGCATGCAGCTTGTCGTAAAGCTCTTGCGCCTGCTCAATCGGGACGCTCTCGTCTTTCGTTCCGTGCACGATCAGAAACGGCGCATCTTTCTTTGACACGTGAAACGCGGGAGAGGCGTCCTGCCAAATCTCCGGATGCTTCGAATACTCGGCTCCCAGAAAGCTTGCAAGAAATGCCACGCCCTCCGGATCTTTCATCGTCGTGAAATCCGTGGGACCGCTCACGTCCACCACCGCCTGCACGCGGCTTGAATATTTCGCCAGCGCCCGATCGGAGTTGTCCTGCGTATCTTCCATGCCCAGCAGAGCCGCCAGTTGCGCTCCCGCGGAGTGACCGAATGCACCGATGTGTTCCGGATTCACTCCGTACTTCGCTGCATTCGCCCGAATCCAGCGTACCGCCCGCTGCACATCGTCGAGTTGCGCCGGCCAACGATTCTCGTCACCATGCAGCAGCCGGTAGTCCACGGCAAACGCCACGAATCCAGACTTCGCCAGAAACTGCCCCATTCCCCGCATCGTGCTCTTGTCGAAACTGCTCCACGCCCCACCATGTATGAGCACCACTGCCGGACGCGTCTGAGCGCCGAGGTCCGAAGGCTCGTAAATATCCAGACGAAGCTCAGCCCCCTTGACCATGGCGTAAGCAACGTTTTCCTGAACGGTGACTCCATTCTGCGAGGTTGGACCGGCGCCGCTCTGCTGCCCAGCAGCAAGCGCAAGCAAGACAGGTACGATGCTCAAAAGCAGAATGATTTTCCTGTGCATCGCCCAATTTTATTACGGCAAACTCCCTCGAAGGACTGCCATTGCACAACGAAACTTGCGGCCACTATACTCGGCTCAGCCACTTCAGAGCCTCCGGAGCATTCATGACCTTATCCGCGGTCATCGTCGACGACGAGCAACTCGCCCGTGACGAACTCGCCTACCTGCTCAAGAACACGGGCGAAGTCAACGTCGTCGCGCAGGGCAAGAACGGCCTCGAAGCTGTCAATCTGATCAAGGAACGCAGTCCCGACCTCGTATTCCTCGACGTGCAGATGCCCGGCCTCGACGGCTTCGGCGTCATCAAGAAGCTGCTCGACAAAAAAATCCCGCTGCCCAAGATTGTTTTCGCCACTGCCTATGACCAGTATGCGGTGAAGGCATTCGAGGTCAACGCGGTGGACTACCTGCTGAAACCCTTCGACAAGAAACGCGTCGCCCAGGCCATTCAGAAAGCCCGCGCCAAGCAGGATGCCGAGGGCCTTCCCGGAGAAAAGATCGAGGCCCTGGTGCGCATGATTGAGCAGCAAAAGCATCCGGCCTCCAAGATTCTCCTCAAGACCGTAGGCCGCATGTTCCTGGTCGATCAACGAGACATCTGCTATGCCTGGATCGAAGACGGTGTGATCTCGGTCGTCACTGCGGGCCAGGCGGGCATGGAAGGCCAATCTAACTGCCGCACCCTCGAAGAACTCCTCGACAACCTTGACCCCAACGTTTTCTGGCGCGCCCACCGCTCGTATCTGGTCAACATCAACCGCATCCGCGAAGTCGTCCCCTGGTTCAAGAGCAGCTACCAGCTCCGCATGGACGACAAGAAGCAAACCGAGATTCCAGTAAGCCGAGCGCAAACCAAACGGCTACGCGAATTGTTCCGCCTGTAATTCCCATCGAAGTCCTCCGTGAACCTCTGTGCCCTCTGTGGTCCAAGCCTTTTTTTGACCACAGAGTGCACAGAGAGACACAGAGAAAAAGCCTCCCGGCGCGGAGAGTGCTTGACGAATTTCCCAACCAAATCTGGAAAGCTCCAAGTCCCGCCGTATGAATAACTTCCCACCGGATTGTGATTCCAATCACACCCCCCTGTGAACCCAAGCTACGACATCCACATACCCCATCCTGCATCCTGAAAATATCGCACGGCTACTTCAGTGGCCGCCGGTATTCGGGGGATCAAATGAGCCGCAAATTCAAGACC
>Ga0075017_100002319_pt1 | contig 11870 bp, 9 predicted proteins | sample AleBraG_ABR_2012_FD_71475 | JGI IMG/M metagenome (GOLD analysis project Ga0075017, IMG submission 71475) | Freshwater sediment microbial communities in response to fracking from Pennsylvania, USA - Alex Branch Run_MetaG_ABR_2012 | ecosystem: Environmental > Aquatic > Freshwater > Creek >...
GTGGACGCCCTGCTTCCGCTCGGAGGCCGGCGCCGCCGGCAAGGACACGCGTGGAATGATCCGCCAGCACCAGTTCTCCAAGGTCGAGCTCGTCTCCATCACCACGCCTGAGCAAAGCGTCGCCGAGCACGAGCGCATGACCGCGTGTGCCGAGGAGGTTCTCAAGCGGCTAGGCCTGCCCTACCGCACCATCCTCTTGTGCACCGGCGACATGGGCTTTGCCTCGCAAAAGACCTACGACATCGAGGTGTGGCTGCCGGGCGAGGACACCTACCGCGAGATCTCGTCGTGCTCGGTGTGCGGCGACTTCCAGGCGCGGCGCATGAACGCGCGCTATCGCCCGAAGGGTGCCAAGGACCTGCGCTACGTGCACACGCTCAACGGCTCGGGGCTCGCCGTGGGGCGCACGCTGATCGCGGTGCTGGAGAACTACCAGCAGGCTGACGGCTCGGTCGCCATCCCCGAAGCGCTCGTCCCTTACATGGGCGGCATGACCAAGATCGAGAAAGCCGCATGATCGGTGGTGCAATGGTCTCGGGGCGCGATGTCCGCTTTTACCTCTCCCGTAGGGAGAGGTCGCGAGCTGCGCGCGAGCGCAGCAAGCGGGTGAGGGGTTGTGCCCTCAGATCACTGTCGCACCCCCTCACCCGGTCCGCCATGCTCCGCATGCCGGCCCGACCTCTCCCCATGGGAGAGGTGAAGACACGCAGGCGCCGGGATGCCTGACATGCGCATCCTCATCACCAACGACGATGGCTGGGGCGCCGAAGGGCTCGAGGTCCTGCGCCAGATCGCGGAGCAGATCTCGTCGGACGTGTGGGTCATCGCGCCCGAGGTGAACCAGAGCGGCGCCTCGCACTCGATGACGCTGCACGAGCCCTTGCGCTGCAAGCAGCTCGACAAACGCACCTTCATCATCCGCGGCACGCCGACCGATTGCGTCATCATGGGCGTGCGCCACTTCATGCTCGATAGTCCGCCCGACCTCATTATCTCGGGCGTCAATCACGGCTCCAACCTCGCCGAGGACGTGACCTACTCGGGCACGATCGCGGCGGCCATGGAGGGCTCGCTACTCGGCATCCGCTCCATTGCCATGAGCCAGACCGGCGGGTCGATCGGGGAAGGCACCATCTACTGGCAGACGCCGCTGACGCACGGGCCCGGCATCGTTTCCAGGCTCCTGGACACCAATTGGCCAAGCGGCATCGTCATCAACATCAACTATCCGCCGCGTCCGCCGCAGGATGTTACGGGCATCGAGGTGACGAAGCAGGGTCGCCGCGACCAGGCGCTCTTGAACATTGACAAGCGCAACGACCCTTGGGGCACGCCCTACTTCTGGTTTGGCTTCGAGCGCCCGCCCTCGAAGATCGTCAAGGGAACCGACCTCGGCGCCATCGACGAAGGCCGCATCTCGATTACGCCGTTGATGCTCAACCTGACCGACGATGAGACGTGCGAGGCACTGCGGGCAGCGTTCCCGTCGGGCGGTGCCGGCAAGGGCGGCCGCCGCGTCTAGCTGCCATCGCTCCGCCGTCATCTTGTCGCGGCGGCGTCCTCATCGCAGCACAATCGGGACGTACCTCTCAAGGCGCTCGAGGCGGTCGCGATTCCGGCAGTCGTCTCTGCAACCCGAGCCAGCCGAAGTGACTATCTCTTGCGCAATTCTGCCGCCCGTTAAGGCCTTCTTAACCCCTTAACGGTTAATCAAAGGTTGGCAGTAAAGGTGCGTATCATGATGCGTTTTAAGCGTTCCAATCGCGGTGGAAGCACCAACGCTCTCCCCGCCCGCTGCGCCGCCGCCTTGCTCATCGCCGTTCTTGCCAGCGGATGCAGCGCCTCGATCAGCCGCTTCGATCTCCCCGGCTTCAGCCTCACCGACGACAAGAAGGACCAAACGTCGTCCCTGCAGACGGCGGATAGAGGCGATCGCGGTCCCAACTATCTCGGCAACGACGGCCAGCCCGGCCAGTCCGGTTCGGCATACGCCCCGCCGCGCTCCAATTCCGACAGCCGCGTGGCGGCCGCGAACCTTCCCGATCCGTCGCCCAACTACGACCAGCGCGGTCAGTCGTACGACCAGCGCAGCCAGCAGCCCTACGACCAGCGCACGTCCCAGCCCTATGATCAGCGCGCGGCCGCTCGCACTCCCCCGCCCGCCCTGCGCAAGGGCGAAAGCGTCGACGTGCAGCCGGGCGACACGCTCTATAAGCTGTCACGCCGCCATCACGTCTCGGTCGCCGAGCTGATGGATGTGAACGGCCTCAGCAATCCCAGCCTGCAGCCGGGGCAGAAGATCTACCTGCCGGAGGAGTACTCCGCGCGGCACGACGAGCCACGCCAGGTCGCAAGCGTGCAGCCGCCGCCGGCGCCGCCGAGCGTGCCCGCAGACCTGCAGGCGAAGTACAACAGCTCCTATACCGTGAGGCAGGGTGAGTCTGTCTATGGCATCTCGCGCACATACGGCGTGCCCGTCGCCGAGCTGCAGCTTGCGAACGGCATCACCGACCCACGCGGGGTGCGCACCGGCGCGGTGCTCAAGGTCCCGGGCGGCGCGCAGTCGGCTCCGCCGCCACCTTCGTCCGACGTCGCCGACGCGACCCCGCCGCCCGCTGGCACTTCGCAGGATCCGACCGTCATCAACCGTCGTGACAACCCGCGCGTGGCCTCGCGCAGCGAGGATGTGTCCACGACCGGCGCCATTAGCCCGCCGGCGGCGCAGCGGGGAAGCGTTGCCAACGACAAGCTACGCTGGCCGGTCAACGGCAGGGTCATCGCCGGTTTCGGTCAGCGCAACGACGGCACCCACAACGATGGCATCAACCTGTCGGTGCCGCAGGGCACCGCCGTGCACGCGGCCGAGAGCGGCGTTGTCGCCTACGCCGGCTCCGAGCTCAAGGGCTATGGCAATCTCGTGCTGCTCCGCCACGACAACGGCTGGGTGACCGCGTACGCGCACAACGACGAGCTGATGGTAAAGCGCGGCGACAAGGTGCAGCGCGGTCAGGTTATCGCCAAGGCCGGGCGCACGGGCTCGGTTGACCAGCCGCAGGTGCACTTCGAGCTGCGCCAGGGCTCTAAGCCCGTCGATCCGGTGCCGTTCCTCGAGCGGCTGTAAAGAGATCGGCCGGTGCCGGACCAACGGTCCGGCACCTCCCAGCCCCGGGTACCCTGAAATCTAAGGCTCGAGCCGTTTGCCTAGCCGGCCCGCGAGAGCTTGCGTGAACTGCCAGGCGACGCGGCCCGAGCGCGCGCCGCGGATCATGCTCCACTCGAGCGCTTCGCGCACGAGCTCCTCGTCCTTGATCTTTAGGCGGTAGTGGGCCGCGTAGCCCCGCACCATCTCAAGGAAGTCCTCCTGATTGCAGTTGTGAAAGCCGAGCCAAAGGCCGAAGCGGTCCGACAGGGACACCTTCTCCTCCACGGCCTCCGATGGACTGATCGCGGTGGAACGCTCGTTCTCCACAATTTCGCGCGGCATTAGATGCCGGCGGTTGGATGTTGCATAGAAGATGACGTTCTCGGGCCGGCCTTCGATGCCGCCCTCGAGCACCGCCTTCAGCGACTTGTAGCTCGTGTCCTCCTTGTCGAAGGAGAGGTCGTCGCAGAAGACGATGAAGCGGTGGCCGCTCTTGCGTAGAGCTGACAGGCAGGGCGGCAGCGAAGCGATGTCCTCGCGGTGGATCTCGACGAGCTTTAGGTCCGCCCCTTGCGCGCGCAGCTCCTTTTGCAGCCGCGAACGCACGTCCGCGTGCATCGCCTTGACGAGGGACGATTTGCCCATGCCGCGGGCGCCCCAGAGCAGCGCGTTATTGGCGGGAAGGCGGCGGGCGAAGCGCTCGGTGTTCTCGGCGAGTTGGGGGGCGACGTTATCGAGGCCTTTCAGCAGCTCGAGGGAAACGCGGTTCACTTGGCCGACGGGCTCGAAGACTTCGCCGTCAGGCTGCCAGATGAATGCCTCCGCTGCGTCAAAATTGGGCGCGGCCGAGGCGGTTGGCGCCAGTCTCTCCAAAGCGGCGGCGAGCCGCTCGAGCCGCGCAATCAGAGCCGTTTCGTCGTTCATCAGCGATCTCGCAAATGGCCACGGGCTAAGCGATTTTGCTTGTTCGGCCAGAGTGCAGCTTCTATAGCGCGGGCGGCGGGGAAGTCACCCGGCTTCTGCCCTCGCGCCCGGCCCGTCGACAGTTGCAAAGCTTTCGCGCAGCACTATAGTCACGGCACTTTTCAGGCAGGGCAGACGCCGCAGGGCTGCGCTCGCGCAGGCTTAACCCTCTGTTGCCCAACATCCGCAAGGGGACGGACTGATGTTCATCACGCCAGCATATGCGCAGGCTGGAGGCGCCACCGACGTCTTGGGCGGAGCAGGGGGGTTAATTTTCCCCATGCTCGTGATGATCGTAATCTTTTACATCCTGGTCGTCCGCCCTCAGCAGCAGCGTGCCAAGGATCATCGCGAGCTCGTGTCCCGGGTGCGCCGTGGCGACACCGTGATCACGTCCGGCGGATTCATCGGCAAGGTCACCAAGGCCGCCGACAATTCCGATGAGATTGAGGTCGAGCTGTCCGATAGCATGCGCGTGCGCGTGCTGAAGTCGACACTCATGGACGTGCGCGCCAGGGGCGAGACCGTCAAAGAGGCAACTTGAGAGCGCGTCCTGCCGACCGGGCGCAAAACCAAAAGAGATTGTTGTCGCAATGCTGCACTTCGACCGCTGGAAAATCGTTCTGATCGTACTGACGTGCCTCGCTGGCGTCGTCTTCACGCTACCAAACTTCTTTGCGAAGGAGACCGTTGAGAGCTGGCCGCGTTGGATGCCCCACCGCCAGCTCCCACTTGGCCTCGACCTGCGCGGTGGCGCGCACCTGCTGCTCGCCATGGACACCAACGAGCTGGAGAAGGATTGGCTCACCACCCTCCGCGATGACGCACGCAAGCAACTGCGCGAGGCCAAGATCGGATTTGCTGGCCTGAGCGTCGCCGGCAACTCCGTGCAGGTGAAGATCTCCAAGCCCGAGGACATGGACAAGGCCTACGCCGCTTTGAAGAAGCTGGTACAGCCCATTGGCAACGCCATCCTCGGCACCGGTGGCAACGACATCACGGTCGAGCAGACGCCGCCCGATGTGATCACGCTCCGCCCGACCGAGCAGGGAATGCGACAACGTGTGTCGAGTGCGGCGAGCGCGGCGATCGAGACGGTTAACCGCCGAGTTAATGCGCTGGGCACCGCGGAATCGACCGTCGTCCGCCAGGGCAGCGATCGCATCCTCGTGCAGTTCCCCGGCCTGCAGGATACTAAGCAACTCAAGGATCTCATCGGCCAGACCGCCAAGCTGACGTTCCACGCCGTGCATCCGACGGTGACGGCGGAGGAGGCCAAGCAGACGCGCGTGCCGCTGGGCTACAAGATCTACTCCTCGGCCGAGGGTGAAGGCGGCCGCTCCTACGTCCTGCAGGAGACGCCGGTGGTGTCCGGCGAGGATCTCGTCGACGCGCAACCAGGCTTCGACTCGCGCACCAACGAGCCGATCATCTCCTTCCGCTTCAACCAGTCGGGCGCGCGCAAGTTTGGCAATTTCACCAAGGATAATGTCGGCTCGCCGTTTGCCATTGTGCTCGACGACAAGGTGCTGTCGGCCCCGGTCGTCCGCGAACCGATCCTCGGCGGCTCCGGGCAGATTTCGGGCAGCTTCTCCGTCGATTCCGCCACTACGCTCGCGGTGCAGCTGCGCTCCGGCGCGCTGCCGACGAAGCTCACCATCGTTGAGGAGCGAACGGTCGGGCCGTCGCTCGGCGCTGACTCGATCGCGGCCGGCAAGCTCGCTGGCCTCATTGGGTGCCTGTTGACCGGAATTCTAACGATCGTCGCCTACGGAACGTTCGGCGTATTCGCGGTGATCGGCCTGCTCGTGCACGGATTCCTGATCATTGGCGCAATGACGATCATCGGAACGACGCTCACGTTGCCCGGCATCGCTGGCTTCGTGTTGACCATCGGCATGGCGGTAGACGCCAACGTCCTCATCTACGAGCGCATTCGCGAGGAGCTGCGGACGGGCAAAACGCCGATCGCGGCCATCGAGCAGGGATTTCAGCGCGCATTCATCACCATCTTCGATAGCCAGCTCACGACGCTTGCCGCCGCCGTCATCATGTTCTGGCTCGGCTCCGGGCCGATCCGCGGCTTCGCCGTGACGCTGACGATCGGCATCCTGACATCAGTGTTCTCCGCGGTCACCGTGACCAGGTTGCTCGTCGTGTTGTGGCTCAAGGCGGCGAAGAGCAAGGGCCGTATCGTCGAAGTGCCGGTCTAGAGAGGCAAGCGATGTTCTTTCCCGTCCCCGACTTCAAGGGCTTCGACTTCTTCCCGCATGACTTGCGGCTGCCCTTCATGCGTTACAAGGGCATCTGCATCACGTTGTCTCTCATTTTCATGGCGGCGTCCCTCGGGCTCTATTTCACGCGCGGGCTCAACTATGGTGTCGACTTCAAGGGTGGCTCGCTGATCGAGGTGCAGTCGAAGAACGGCCCCGCCGATCTCCACGACATCCGCACCAAGCTCAACGCTCTCGGCATCGGCAACGTCCAGATTCAGAGCTTCGGCGCCGACACCGACGTGTTGATCCGCGTCGAGCAGCAGTCGGGCGGCGAGGCCGAGCAGCAGGTGGCGATGAAAAAGGTCGTCGAGGCGCTGGGTGACGGGTTCACGCAGCGCCGCATCGAGGTTGTCGGTCCGGCGGTGTCGAGCGAGCTGCGGCGCACGGGCATCATCGCGGTGTTCGCCTCGATCATCGCCATCATCATCTATGTGTGGTTCCGCTTCGAATGGCAGTTCGCTGCTGGATGCGTGGTCGCGCTGCTGCACGACGTGCTGGTAACAGTAGGATTGTTCTCGCTCTTGCAACTCGATTTCGATTTGTCGATCGTCGCCGCGCTGCTGACCATCCTCGGCTATTCGGTGAACGATTCCGTCGTTGTGTCCGATCGCATCCGCGAGAATTTGCGCAAGTACAAGCGCATGGACCTGAACGAGTTGCTGAACGTCTCGATAAACGAGACGCTGTCGCGCACCATCCTCACGGGCATGACGGCTATCGCCGGCATTCTGGCCCTCTTGATCTTCGGCGGCGAGGTCATCCGCAACTTCTCATTCGCGATGCTGTTCGGCATCATCATCGGCACGTACTCCTCGATCTTCATTGCCGCACCGTTGCTGGACTACCTCGGCGTGAGGCGCGATACGGTCGGGCACGCGGTGAAGGCGAAGGAAGCCGCCGCCGCAAAGGCCAAGGAGCCTACCCCCGCGAAGGCCAAGGCCGCGTCCCGGCAGAGCTAGCGGCGGCGGGCGCTAAGGAGAGGCCATGCGCCCGGCTCCCGCCCATTACCCGCAGCGCGCTCCGATCGACGCCTACGGCAACGGCGGCTTCCGCTTCGCGGGTATGAGCCATCGTGGCTCGCTGCTCGTGCTACCCAGCGGCATTTATGCTTGGGACGTGACGAGCATCCACGACGTGACGGCGGAACGCTGCGCCGCGTTTCTGCGCGAAGTGGTGCCGCCGGGATTCGTGCTGCTCGGCACCGGACGGGACCACACATGTCCCTCGGCCGACGTGCGGAAGCTTTATGCCGAGGCCGGAATCGGGCTTGAGCCCATGGGCACGGGCGCCGCGGCCCGCACCTTCAACGTGTTGTTGGCAGAAGGGCGCGACGTGAGCGCCGGTCTCATTGCCGTCGAATGAGGCAGCGCGCCAATGGCAAAGCACAGCGATGACAGGACGAATGGAGACGCCGTGGTCGATGCGGCGGCCCGCGCAAACGCGCTCGACTGCTACCTCGCGGCGCGTCTCGCCCCACGCGGAGCGCGCCGCGATTTGATCGCACTTGCTGCATTCGTGGGAGAGACCGCACGCATTGTCGCCGCTGCGAGCGAACCTCTAGTCGCCGAGATGCGCCTGCAATGGTGGCGCGACGCGCTCGCGCCGGAGCACGTTGGCGGCGAAGCAACCGGGAACCCAATCGCCGATGCTGTGCGCGCGGCGATCGTTCAACATGCGTTGCCGGTAGAGTTGTTCTCGGCCTTGCTCGACGCCCGGTCGCGCGCGCTCGACCCGGGTCTCGTCGCGGGAGCGGCGGCGCTGGACCAGTATTTCGATGAGACCGACGGTGCGGCGTTTCGCCTTGCCGCGCGCATCCTCGGCATCCCTGGGAGCGACGCGGCCGACATGCTTCTGCGTGCGGCGGGGCGGGCCTACGGGCGCGTTCAACTGCTGCGCGCAATGCCGCTCATGCTCGACGCTCGCCGCCACTTGCCGCACGGACACCTGGTTAACGATTGGGCAACGCTTGCGCCCGCTATTCTAGAAGGCGCCAAAGGCTCGCTGCAGGAGGCGCGTCGGCAATCTCGTCACACTCCCATCACAGCAGCGCTGCCCGTTGCCCTCGTGGGGCCCTATTTGGCGGCTTTGGAGAGGCTAGGAGCGAAGATCGTTTGCGAGCGGGCCGACATTTCTCCGCTGACGCGAGTCTGGCGGCTTTGGTGGGCGAGCGTAAGCGGGAAAATCTAAAGCCACGCGGCGAGGCGGAGGTAAGCATGTTCCGATCGAACGGTCGGCTGCTGGCGCTGGGCGTGCTCGCGGTTGCGCTCGCGACCTCTGCCGCGAGCCAAACCAATCCCGCGGCCCCGACGCCGCCCTCCGGCAATGCCGATGCCCCGGCCATGCCCTTGCAGGTGCCGGACATCGCTTGGCGTGTCGAGAATCCCTTCCGCTTTTTCACTGATGCCGCCGACACCGAGGTGCATCGCGCGACCTACCTCGCGCTGACGCCCGAGCAACGGCTGCAGCATCCCGTGCTTGCCGCCGAGCAGGCCCTGAGCCGCCGGCACGAAGAGGGCTGGGCGGAGACCATGTTCCGCAACACGTGCTGGGATTCGCGCACCAACCGCTTCGTTTGTGCGCACACCGAGGACTACATAAACCCGAAGTCGCACCGTGTGATCGCCCGCATCAACCACGTCGACGAGCCTGCGGGTCTGAGCTGCACGTGGCTCACCGCGCCGCACGGGGGCGGCGAGCTGCGCGGCAAGGTCGTGACGCAGCCGTGTAGCGAGTCCGTGAAGCTCGACGTACCCTACCCCAGCGGCTTGACCGTCGAGGTGGAGATCGGAGGCCGCACGGTGGCGACCGAGGACATCCAGGTCCGCGACCTCTTCATCGTCGGCATAGGCGACAGCATCGCGTCGGGCGAAGGCAACCCCGACGTGCCGGTGCATTTCTCGCGGGAGCGCGCTGCAAGCTACGGCAAGCGCAAGAGCGAGGGCGTCGATCTCGGCGGTTACCCAGCCCGCGTCGGTCCGTGGCAGCAGATCGGCGATAAGGCCTTCATGGAGGAGAGCGCGCGCTGGAACGACCAGGCGTGCCACCGCTCGCTCTATTCGCATCAGTTGCGCGCCGCCCTTCAGCTCGGGGTCGAGGACCCGCATCGCGCAGTTACCTACGTCGGCGTCTCCTGCTCGGGCTCGGAGGTCACCTTCGGCCTGTTCTTGCGCTACACGGGCAACGAGTGGGTGCCCAACCCGCCCGATCTCTCGCAGATTTCGCTGATCGCCTCGGCCCAGTGTGGCACCCACGAGGCGCCCATGCAGGATCTACCCGAGGCCTACCACATGAACGGGACCATCCCAGAGTTGAAGGGCGGTCTCGTGCTGCGCAAGTGCGATCCGATCAATGCGCGCAAGATCGATCTCCTCTTCGTCTCCATCGGCGGCAACGATGTCGGCTTTTCGCGGCTTCTAGCCAACGCCGTGCTCTCAGATGAATCGGTGTTGCGCAAGCTCGGCGGCTGGTTCGGACAGGTGCACGGGCTCACCGAGGCGAGCGCGCAGCTCGATGCGCTCATCCTGCGCTACAAGTCGCTCAACCGTGCAATACACTATCTGCTGCACGTGCCGTGGGAGGAATCTGACCGCGTAATCCTGACGGCATATCCGGAGCTCGCGCTGCTGGGCGACGGCAGCGAGGTCTGCCCCGATGGGCGTGCGGGGATGGAGGTTCTGCCTGATTTCAGGCTGAGCGAGTCGAAGGTCCGCACCGGCACCTGGATCTCCGACAAGCTCAACCGCGCGATGTCGGATGCGGCGGCCGAGTATCACTGGACGTTCGTGTCGTCGCACCGCCGTGCGTTTATCGGCCGCGGCATCTGCGCGGGCAACACCTACGACGGCGGCGACATCGCGGATGAGCTGCGCCTGCCGCGCAAGACGGAAGCCGGCTGGCGCCCCTACGACCCCGCCGACTACAGGGCGTATGCCTCGCGCCAGCGCTGGTTCCGTACGCCCAACGACGCGTTCATGACGGCGAATTTCCAGGTTGCCTCGTCGCAATTGCAGAAGGTGCTGAAGCTCAACGCCTTCTCATGGTTCCAACTCGTACTGGCCTCGACCTATTCGGGGGCCTTTCACCCCACCGCCGAAGGGCAGGCGGCCATCGCCGATGCCGTCGTCGACAAGGCCCGCGCCGTGATCGAGAAGTATGCGGCGCCGACGCGCTCGCGCGTCGCGCCAACAGTCACCCACGCTGAGGGAAGCTCGGTCGAGTAGGAGCGCCGCTGTCGCGGTCACTCCGCCGCGGCCGATGGTGCGCTTGCGCCGCCGAGCCAAGCTTCGAGATCCGCCAACGCGCGCAGCGACACTGCACGTCGCTTCGCGCGCGTCTTGTCCTTGCCCTTAATCCGCTTGCCCGAGTCGTCCCGGTCCGATGCCGGTCGGGGCGGCAAGAGGCCATAGTTGATGTTCATCGGCTGGAACGAGCGCGCGTGCGTCTCGGCTGCCTCGACGAGGATGTGCCCGCCGGTGATGTGCGCCAGCAGCGCGCCGAGCGCCGTCGTCGCCGGCGGGGGCGCGCACGCTAGCCTCAAGCGTTCCGCTGCGGCGAGTCGCCCCGCGAGCAAGCCGATGGCCGCGCTCTCGACGTAGCCCTCGACGCCGGTGATCTGACCGGCGAAGCGCAGCCGCGGCTCGGCGCGCAGGCGCAGTGTTTCGTCGAGAAGCTTGGGGCTATTGAGGAAGGTGTTGCGGTGCAGGCCGCCCAAGCGCGCGAACTCGGCCTCCTCGAGACCCGGGATTGTGCGGAAGATGCGCACCTGCTCGGCGTGCTTGAGCTTGGTCTGGAAGCCGACCATGTTCCAGAGCGAGCCGAGCGCGTTGTCCTGGCGGAGCTGCACGACGGCATAGGGTCGCGCGCCGCCCTTGTGCGGATCCGACAGCCCGACTGGCTTCATCGGCCCGAAGCGCAGCGTCTCCGGGCCGCGCTCGGCCATGATCTCGATCGGCAGGCAGCCGTCGAAGTAGGGAGTCGAGGCCTCCCACTCCTTGAAGCTGGTCTTCTCGCCGGAGAGCAGCGCCGCGACAAATGTCTCGTACTCCTGCTTGCTGAGGGGACAATTGAGGTAGTCGGCGCCGGTGCCGGCCGGACCCGCCTTGTCGTAGCGCGACTGTGGCCAGGCGACCGACATGTTGATCGTCTCGCGATGCACGACCGGGGCGATGGCATCGAAGAATGCGAGATCTTGCTCGCCGGTCAGGGCCTGCACGGCGGAGCTCAAGCCCGGAGAGGTGAGCGGTCCCGTGGCGACGATGACGCTGTCCCAGTCGGCGGGCGGCAGCCCGGCGATCTCGCCATGCTCGACCGCAACTCGCGGGTGGCCGCGCAGGCGCTCAGTAACTTCCGCCGCGAAGGCATTACGGTCGACGGCGAGTGCTCCGCCGGCGGGAAGCTTGTGGCAATCGGCCGCCGCCAGGATGAGCGAGTGGGCGCGCCGCATCTCCTCGTGGAGAAGCCCTATTGCACTCGTCTCCCAGTCGTCGGAG
>Ga0075017_100002320_pt1 | contig 11869 bp, 12 predicted proteins | sample AleBraG_ABR_2012_FD_71475 | JGI IMG/M metagenome (GOLD analysis project Ga0075017, IMG submission 71475) | Freshwater sediment microbial communities in response to fracking from Pennsylvania, USA - Alex Branch Run_MetaG_ABR_2012 | ecosystem: Environmental > Aquatic > Freshwater > Creek >...
CGTCTCGCGATCTGACGTCGCAGAAGAAGCCCGTTGTCAATGCCCGCGTCGATGGGGTCGAGCCCGAGTTGGCTCGCGGCGACAACCCGCAGGGCGTCGAGTTCGGCGTCGACGTCGGGGATCGGGTGCTCGATCAGGAAGGCCGAGAAGCGGGCTTCGAGTCGGTCGACAGCGGCGACCAGGAAGTGCGCCGACCCCATAGACAGGTCGGCCACCCGGAAGTCGAAGAGGGCCTCGGAGGCGGACTTGGTGGCTCCCTTGTCGAGGAGCCCTGCCACGCGGACGAGATGGTCATCGATGGCCGGTTCGAGGGCAGTGTCGAGGAGATGTTGGACCGCGAACGGCTTGGTGAAGTATGAGCCGGTCGCCTTGCGCGAGCCGGACCGAGAGTGGAAGTAGACCGAGCCGGTGGAAACCCGGACCTCGTCGCCGTCTATGGCTGGAACGTAGGTATCGTTGCCATCCACCGTCAGGTCCGTTTCGGCGATTCCAAGCCCTGATTCGAGAAGCCCCTCGTAGATCGTGCCGAACTCCCGAACATCGAGGGAACGGAAGTCGACCATCCCCAGTACCCCGTCGGGGGTGGTGTCGAGGAGGAGGCCTCGAAGGACCGGCCCGATCTGGATGTTCGCGACGCGCAGGTCATAGATGGCGGCCCCGGACGGGTTCTTGGCCGCGTCGCGGGTGAAGAGACCACCGTTGTACGGGGGGACCCCCATCCCTTCGAGGTCGCCGGTGTCGATGACGTCCCAAACCTGGGTGAGGTCTGTCCAAATGCTCGTGGAGGTGGCTGAGAATCCGGCGTTCAGGTCGTCGAGGATCCGACGTCCCAGGGTCTTGAGCGCGTTCGACGTGTAGGCGTCGTTGACATCAAGTGGGAGCAGACCACGATCCTCGGCGTAGGCGACGAACAGGAGCCGGAACAGAACGATCATGGCTCTGTGGTATGCCTCATCGAGGGCTGGTTTCTGCTCGACCTTCGGAAGTCTGGTAACCCTCATGTGCTCGGCGATCGTCGTCGCGAGACTCGGGATCACGTCCTCGTAAATCCGATCGCGGAGACGCTCGGACAGCCCCGTCGCGTACTTCGCGGACTCGGCGAGCAGCATGGCCACATGGCCCGTGTCCGCGAGGGCATCGGGAGCGAAGAGGAGGGACAGGTAGCCGGAGTGGTCGTCGTCGAGAAGGCTCAGGTCGATCTCGGCGAACGTTTGGGTCTGACCCTTGCGACCGATGCCGATGTCGGGATCGACGGGGAACAGTCGCGCCACGGGACCACCCAATACGATGAGCCAGCCGACGCCCTCACGTCGCGCCAAGGCGAGGCCGTGCGCGACGGCGGTGGACCCGTTGAACTTCGACAGCGGGTTATCCAGAGACTCTTCCCCTGCGAGAAGGACGGCGGCGGCACGGCGCACGCCGTCACCGGCGGGATCGCGCAGCAGCAGACCGTCCGAAACTGGCTCGACAACGTAACCGAGAGCGTTGAGCAGTCCCTGGCCGCGTTGGGTGAGCAGTGGGGAAGACCGGGAACACAGGGTGCGCCAGTCGGATCGATCGGGCTGCTTCTCCAGGACGTGGGTTGCGAACAAGCCCTCGTTCCGGAAACCGGCCCCGACCCCGCTGGTCAAGGTGCCGAGGACTCGACGCATCTCAGCGGTCAGACCGGACGGGCTCGTCAGAGTCAGCGCGTGCTCGATCAGCCGCTCGGCGAGCGATACCTCGACGTCCGAGACCGGTACCGCATCAGGGGTGACTCCCAGCAACGCTACTCGTGGATCCGACCCGTGAATGTAGGCAACAGCGATTAGGACCGGATCTGCGGACTTCCCTGCCCGTGCAGCCCACAGCGCCTTCATGTCGATCTTGGAAGGGACACCAGATGACTGTGCGAGCACGACGGCAAGAGCCGTCTCCTCACTTCCACGGAGAATCTCGGACGCGATCACTGAGCCGGACGTGTGCTCCCACGGCAACCGGTCATCCCACGTCTCCAACAGCCTCGACACCGGTCCCACCTTCTGCCCACTGACACCTGTCTCCAACGTTATCGGCGATGATGCCGAACCGGGGGCTTCGGCTCGCCACGGCGTCGGTCAAGACAGGGAGGTCCCTTCTCTTCGACCGCGACGCGACTGGGGTCCGTCAGACATGGCGGCTCTCGCCAGCACGGCGCCAGAGAACGTAACTTCGGCTGATCAGCGTCATCCAGGACTGTGCCAGTCAGATGCAACGGCTAGCGACACCTGGCGACAGCCACGTGGACGGGCAACAGCATAGGCAACACGCAGCGTCTCGGCAGGGTCGCCATCGAGTCCCAGGTCCCGACACACTCCTCGCAGCACCTCATCGGGCAGGTGCGTCACCATAAAACGACACTTTCGGCACGCTGTCCCCTCGTGGTCACGTGTGTGCCGTCCCATCTTGCCCTGTCCGACGGGCAGTGACCGGGCAAGAGACTCTAGGGATCGTCGAGATCGACGGAGACGCTGATATCGGCTCCCATGGCAGCGAGCCGCATCGCGTCTCCCTCCAAATGAAGGCGTCTAGCGGCCAGGGGTAGCCGGATGCTCCAGTCCCGACGCATCGTTCCGTCGCCTAGCGGGAGATCGCCGCGCCGGTCTGCGGGCTCTTCGTGCCAGTGGAGCCGATCCGACACCAGCCACACGGTGCCCTTCACGACCCACTCCTGGCCGTCCCTCCCAACTCTGGTGACCTCAACTACTCCCCGGTGGTCCGGTGCAAGACGTTCGGAGCGGACCTTCACCGGCACATCGATGGACGAGTGCGCCGCCATCGCCGTCGAGACGAAGACCTTGCTCGGATTGTGACGCTCGAGCCGAGCCTCCGACCGAGCGCGCAACACGTAGCCGTACTGTCCGCGCTCGGGATAGTACCCAGCAAAGGATCGAGCCAGTTCATCGATCGACGCCCGGTCGCTGAGCCAGTGATCGCTGGTCATCTGCGCGACACCGTAACTACCTGCGGGAAGAACACGAGATTTCGCACGCTCAAGCCGCCTGAACCATCTAGGGCGCTGCATTGATTCGGCAACCAGCACCGCCCGGAGGACATCGGCATCACAGACGTTGTGCTCGGCTGCCAGATGCGCGTAGTCCCAAACATCCTCCCCCATGTCACGCTGAGCCTCCGTGACGGGATCTGACCCCCCTGGGAACAGCGCCACCCGTTGCCATGCCGTTGCAAGAAGAGCGGCGAACACGCCCGTCCAGAGGGCAACTAGCACGTCCTGGGGGGCGGGCACCGCTGATGCCCACACTGAGTACGTGAGCGAGGCAAGTCCACACGCCACCGCCACGAACACCAACGTCACGCCATGGAGGAGAACAAGTGCACGTCGCCGAGGCCAGTGGCGTGCACGACACACCACAACGATGGCGCGAGCATCGCCAGTGGCGTGCGCGACACCCATGATCGCTACTGCCCACGTGGGCGAGCCGCCCACCCTATGCGCACTCACTCCGACGACAGTCGCCGCCAAGTAGACCGGGACCATTCTGAACACCAAGTACCGCGAGAAGCGCCAACGCACGTATGAGTCGAGAGATGTTCGGAGGCTCGCGTAATTCTCCGGCCAGCGTGATCCCACCGCCGAGTACAGGAGGCGGAGCAGGATCGCGCCGAGAAGGCCGATGACGAGCACTTCCGAACTCACCGGCTAACCGCCCCTTCCATGGACTTTGCGCGTGTTCCGCTGCCCGAATCAGTGTGCTGCACCACGGTGGAACTCCCCAGGTCGTCAGCCCCGAAATGGGGCGGAGGACTCGGACACCTCGACTTCGGGCAGTTCTACCAAGAACTCAAAGCGTCGCCCGGTCACGAGGCGCTCGACCGCATCACGACGCAGGTCTGCGTGAGGGCCGGGGCCAACGATGACTGCACGAAGCGCATCGGTTGGGAGTTGCAGCACAACGTACGGCGCGATCGAGACGGGCGTCTGGCGGAAGCGAACACCCGTGCGCTCACTGCTCACAACGATCCGCCACTCCTGCTCCTCACGGAATGCCGGATCCTTGACACTGGCGAGGGCGGGCAGCACGTGCTGCCCTGCTTCAAAGAACCCATGTACGCCGGGATGGCCTGTGGCCGTCTGGCCCACGACCGCCAGAACCTCCGTCGCAACCCGATCCACCTGATCTACTCCGTAGCGGACTTTGATGAGAGATGGCCCGTAGTGCGAAGGCAAGCCGTCGCCGAGGGTCGCCGAAGACAGCACCTCAGCGTCGAACCCGAGCGCATAGCCCCCACCTTTGCCGTACCCGCGCCACTGGCTCAACAGGTCGCCGTCCTCACAGAAGCAGGCCACATATACCGCGTACCACTTGGGTTCTGTCGCACCACCCACCGGAGACACGAGGTGGTCCGCCGCGCTGCGGATCACCATGGCGCGGGACGCCTCGCTAGTGTCGAGCATTGGGTTCGGCCTCGGGTCGAGTGCCGCCGCTCTCGCCAACAGCGCCTCATGGACCGTCGCGCGCCCGAACTGCATCTCCTGTGCGTCGTTGAGGAACTCCGCGTCCGTCGCCAACAGAGTGTTGGATCCGACGATCCCAAGGAGCCCTTCGGCGGTCGTGTAGTGGTAAAGGAGCGCAGCAAGCGAAGTCACGAGAGCCATCGTGGGGCGTGCCCGAACGCAAATCCGAACGCCACGCCCGGGTCGATCCGTCGAGCAGATTCGCATAGCCTGGCCTCAGTGCCGCGCCGTGTAGCCAATCGTGTAGCCAAGCCCAACGGCAGAGGGCAGCGCGAGGCGACGGCGGGCGACGCAGAACCGTTGGCGTGCGCAACGGCTGGCGACACGTGGCGACATCCACTGGCACGGCCAAGACCGACTCTTAATCCGCTGGTCGGCCTGCTCAGGGTAGGCGTAGCGGCTCGGTCGCGCCGCGAGCCCCGCAGCGTGGCGCGTGCTGCACGAGGGTACGTGCGGGAAGGTTGTCCCGTGCTCCCATTTGTCCTAGCAGCGGTCGCCGTTGGCGGCCTCGTCATCTCCTGGCTCACTTGGCGCCGTGATCAGCCGCGCCTTCACGTCGGGCTCGAACGAGGAAAGACGAAGGGGCTGGCGCTCGGGATGGACACATGGCCCGTGTGCATCGTCACGGTGGCAAACGAGGGTCGCGTCATCGTCACCCTCACAGGTATCGAGTTGTTCTCAAAGGGGATTCTTGAGCCGATCATGGTCGACGCGCATATAAGCGGCAAGCACCTCCCAAACAAATTGCCTGCCCTCGACGCGGACCCATGACGAGTTCGTACTGGTTACCTGGCTAGTGCCGCCGGAGTGAAGCCAGGGCAGCCCCGGGGTCCGTGCCGTCGTCGCCATGCCTCACGGACGCAAGGCACGGAGCGGCTGGCTCACGCTCGAGGACAGTGACCTAGTCGGCTGAGCATCCCCTGCGGCCATCGGTGCGTCCTGATCTCGGCTGCGTTCGGCTCAACGGTTTCACTGTCCCTCGCCTTCTCCCGGCTACCCCATCTGCACGCTGGCGTCTTTGAAGTATTCGAGGAGCCAATCGGCGAAGGTTGTGACGGCGGACGGGTCGGGCGAGTCGTCGCACGGGTAGTACGACTTGCCGCGCCAGGTGCATGCGGGGAACGAGCGACGGATGTGCTCGTCCAGGGTCTCGACGGCCTCTGGGTCAGGAAACGCCCCCGAGTCGATGAAGTAGCCCCGGTTGATGACCAACTGGCCGTTCGTGTAGAGCAGGTAGATGGTGTTGATCGGATGCCCCGGTTTGAAGGGGTGCTTGATGTTCAAGGCGATGGTGCCTTGACCGGTTCGGACGCTGGCGTCCGGTCTGCGGAGCCAGTCGTCGATCAGTTGCTTGTTGCGGTCGGTGACCTCTGGGTCCGAGGCTGACAGGAACTCCTCGACGGAGGTCAGTCGCCCCTCTTGTGAGGCGTGAACGGATGCTCGCCACTCATTGGGACGAGCCACGACCGTGAACCTGGGGACCAGGTACTCCCCGACCCCTTCCACCGTGAGCGTGACCAGGAAGACCGCTATGCCGTCCTCAGCCATCTGCTCGTAGGCGCTGTTCAGGTAGTCGGCGACAGCGACGAACTCTGGCCTATGCCTTTCGGCGATCACGACCAAGGCCTGGGCGTGAAGCCCGACCGCGTAGGCCAAGCCTCTGGTCAGGTGGTCGTGATCGGCTTCGAGGTACTGGTTCTCGATGGCGACGTTCCGGCCGTCGGGTGTTTGGGCCAGGATGTCGAGGTTGCGGTTGACCCCGGGAACCTGGACCTCGGTGCCAGCCAGGGTCAGAGGTCCAAGCCCGAGGAGGTCCAGCCAGGTGAGATCGGCGGCCAGCCACGGGGTGAAATCGTTGTCCTCGCGAGGCCACACCGTGCGCAATGCGACGTCGGCGGGCCGCACGATGCGAACTGTTGGCTGGTTGGTCATGCCCGACACAGTAGACAGGTACGGCGACGAGCGCTGAGGTTCAGCGGCTCCGCCGGTCGGGCTATCGGTACTGCGCCTTCTGGGCAAGAAGTATGCGTTGTCGCCACTCGTCGGGTAGCGGGACAACTGACACCTCGATACCCAGGTCCCGCAGGGCTCCGCTGTACCAAGAACGGCCGTGGAACGGCGCCGCTGCCTCGTCATCGCTGAAACAGAGAACAAGCCGCGGTTGGCCACCGAGGGTCCGAGCCACGTGGTGGAGTTTGAGCGCGTCAGCCAGGACCTTGTTTCGCTGCGCTGACTTCGGCGGCCCCTGATGTGCCCAAACCTCGGCGGCAATGAGCGGATCCTCGCTGAACGCGTCCAGTTCAACCCGCGAACCATCAGCAAACACGACCGTGCGTGGCACAAGGACGGTCCCTATCAGCAATCCAAGAGCCGAGACCATGACGGCTTCGGCTTCACGCTGCACTCTTGAGTCACCAGACAGTTCGACAGCCTCCGCACCCTCGAAACCATCGCTCGAGTCGGCCGGAAGGCTGTTCTCTTTCGCGACTGTCGGCGTCGCAGGACCCGAGGCAGACTGGTCCCTTGGATTCGGTGAGTAGTCAGTCAAGCGATAGCGCCCGCGCCCCACTCGCCGAAGATCCGGATACGCCACCGGATGGTTGTCATTTGCATCCACGCACATCGAAGCCACCACGTGTGTCCGGATCGTGCTCGCCGGGTACTGCGTTCCCGCAGCCTGCATCGCAGCCACGACCTGGGCGGGCGTGAAGGCAGCATCAGGACTATGGGCGGCAAGCCTGCGCGCTGCCTGGAGAACCTCCTGTCTACAGGTCACTCGGGGCCTCTGCTCCTTTCGAGATGGGGAGACGCTCGATCCTGCTGGATTTCCTCGCGCCTCAACTCGTCGATCTCGGCTGGGTCTGGACGGCGATCATCTCGGGTTCCGCCGACAGCAGGAAAGGCTAGCCGAGACATACCCCTATCTCACGGGATCCTTTGCGCTGCGCAATCTTGGCAACCGAAGGCAGGCACCCGTTCAAGGACGGGGTCTAAGACGCCGAACGACCGGATGTGGTGAGCACTCTTGATGTCCGCACCTGGACCGACGAGCCCGGCACGTACGCCATCCCGTGCGGCCGCACCCCCAGCACCTCGCCGACGCCGAACAGTGCATGTCGATGTCGGACGTGATCGATGGCCACCATCACATGCGTGTACTGCCAGGGCAGGCATGACAGCGCTAGCGCCGTCAGGCTGTGCTGGCAGCGGTCGATCGCAGTGGAAGCGAGAACGCTGCCCATGGCCGTCGCGGCCGAGGCGGCGAGGACACCGCCTAGGGCCGTCTCAGCCAAGAACACACGTCTGCGCAGCCGGGACGGGCATACGGTTCCACCCATCGACACCGACCTTCACCGCCGGATCTCCGAGATGGGCCCTCCTCCGGAGCCGTACCTGTAGAGAAGGTGGGGTCCTTCTAGCAACGCGAGACCCATTGTCCGGTTCCCCCAGAGTCCGGTCTTGGCGGATCCCCATATCGGTCAAGGGTCGGCTCCGCGAGCACCGAACGGATCTACATGGGGAATCCGGGAGATGTGCTACCGGGAACCAATGAACCCGGCGGCTACGCCGAGAGCCGCTTCCGGGACATTCGAGATAAGCAACGCCGAAGGCTCCGCCCGTTGACCTGGCTGCTCCTGGTGGTGTCGGTGTTGCTGGCCCTGTGGGGCTTCGAGCGGACCGACTGGTTCACGGGACTGCTCCTGATCTTCGCTGGCGCTGTCTACACGATGGTCCTCGCTCTACGGGACTGGATGCCCCACCCGATCCAGAAGTGGGGGGACGGCGCGGAGGCTGAGCGGGATACAGCCCGAAGGCTGGGCAACCTGCCCCAGGGGAAGTGGCACGTCTGGTCTGGCATGGACCCAGACGGCAAGTGCGGGAACGTGTACCACCTGGTGATCGGCCCCGCAGGCGTCTTCGCCTTGGACACCAAGGCCTAGCGGGGACAAACGCTCACCTTCGAGAACCGCCAGCCCGTGCTGACCGCCCGGCACCAGCCGGAGCGGGGAAACCGCTGGGCCAAGGTGCCCTCAGCAACAGGGGCCAGCGCAGCGGCACAGTCCAGGGCACTGTGGGCGCTAGTCGGGACCTCGATCCAGGTCACACCCGCCGTGGTCGCCCTTCGAACATTGGCACTCTGGACAAGGCCCTATTAATCCGACTCTCCGATGTCACGCAACTCCTGGGCAAGCCGCGCCAAGAAACCGGCAAAAGATTCAACCTCTTCGCGCCCCGAGGAGGTTGAGGGTGCTCCGGAACCAATCCGACCCGACCACGCGGGAGGTGCTTCCTCGCTGCCCGAAGATGCGGCGGCCCTCACAGCAGCCTCCAAGGCGCGACCGATTCGTGCGTCAAGTTCCGCCTGTGCAGCACTGGTTTTCGCCTCCCGCTCGCCGTCCTTGGCGTCGCTGACTTGCCCCCTGAGTACAGCAGTGCCAAATATTGCCCCAGCGGCGGCGAAGACTACGGCCTCCACTCCCTGATACAGGTAAGTCAGACGAGCCCAATCCTCGCTGCTAGCGCTACTCGATCGAATCAGCCACCAAGTGAAAAGGGCATAGGCGACCAATACGGCGACCCCCATCCAGAACACACGCCTAGGGGGAGAGTTGGTCCCATTGTCTTGGGTGTGCGACAAGGTTTGAGCACCCACCTTCACTGTCAGGGTCCGTATTGACCGCCGGTACCGAGTAGCGACTCAGCACAATCCGTGTCCCAGTAAGGATTATACGGCTTGGGTAGCGCAAGGAAGCCTGGAAGCCTCGTTGCGAGCACGACGGGGTCCATGTCGTCAGACGTAGCGTCAAACAGGATCTCAGCAGCGACGCAACGGACCTCGTGTGGAGGGAGGCCCGCAAGGCGGCCGCTCTCCCGTTCGCTTCGATGAATGGCCTCAACCACCCAAATGTATCTAGGGAATCGCGCCTCAGACAGTTCCTGGAGAAGTATCGGATCTCTGGTCCTGAGGCGAAGGCGCTCTTTGTACCGATTGGACGTAGTGGCATAAGTCCGCACGGTCAACCGCTCATCGGCGTGGAGTTGCAGCATCCACTCCGCGCCGGGGACCCCAGCCGCCTTTGCCTTCCGCGCCGCCGCGAGCAGACGGATGCAGCCATTTCGCTCCGCTGCCTCTCCTGAGAGCCAGAGTTTTTCCGGTAGCGGGATCAGAACTTGCGCCCACGAAAAGCGTTCAAGACTGACAGGGTCCTCATCGCTGATTACATTTCGGACGAGAAGGTAGGGTCCTCTGCGGTCATCGTTCACGATGAGGTGTACGTCGGGCTCGTCGTTCCCAAGGCGCACGTAGCCACACGCCACCATCGCATGGCCGTCAGCACCAGATCCGTCACGCCACTGGACAACTATTGCCAGGACCGGGAGAGCAGAGTTCAGGTAGCGACAGCAAACCCTTTTTGTGGCGGCGTCGGCTGCAACCCTGTTGGCCTTGCCCTTAGATGTGCGTGCGGGCCAACTCTCTGGGCGATCACTTGCGCGGAGGGACTTGACCTCGTAATAGAGTGGCGGAAGCCCAAACGAACTCATTAGTTTGCTCAGTTGCTGGACGCTTAGCCCCGTGGACGGAACGATTCTTCCCGGCAAAAGCCCTGGGTCAGCGGCTTCGCTGAACTCGGCAATCGTGCGTCTGGCAACGCCGCGCCCAGCCAACCAGGCACTGTAATGGCACACCCATGCTGCGGCGTGAGCGCACGATCCCAGCCGTGCATCCTGCTGCATAAATGGGACGGCTCGAACCTCAAGTTTTTGACCGAAGAAGTTGACCTTCTCGACGACTCCAGTTCTGACTGCACCGCGCAGACTATCGGGTGGCGCGAGCATCGTTCTTCCAACGACCCCCCGAACTTGCGGCCGAATGATCATGTAGCCCAGGTATCCGGGCTCCCCAGGCAGTTGAAACAGTTGATCGGCTGCAAGTTCAGCCTTGAAGAAATGTATCCGATGGGTACTGTCTTCGTGTGCTAGGAAGGCACGCGAGTAGAACGACGAGTACTCAGAGCGATAATCAAGGTCGATGTAGCGCGTCTCGACTACAGCCGTTCGGGCGGCATTCTCTCGGGCGACTTCGAGGCAACGACGGAGGGGTCGGTCGGTGTCAGTCGGTTGCGGAGGCTCCCCCGCCTCTGATTGCGGCTGCCGAGAGTACTTCGCGAGGAGACGCTGCCAGTCCGCGCCGGAGGCAAGTTGATGGATCTCGTACGGGTACGGTTCCGTCCAAGGCAAGACCTCGTCTGGCCTCGGACTCTCCGGCGCAGTAGGCACGCGCCGATGATCGCACTATCGGAGGCGAATGCTCGTGGACCTAGCCTCGGCCTCTCGCCTGACTTGCAGAAGATCAGCAACATCCCTGTCGAGCGCGACACGCTCCGTGTTGGAGAGAATACGCTCTGTGTCACACAGCCCTAGGCTTCTAGCGGCCTTCGGCTGGGGCGGAAACACGACGCCGCCAAAGTGCCGGGGCGTGGCCTCAGGCGCTACGCCGGATTCATCAACCTGCACTGGCTTTATTCCCTGGCTTCCGTGGCTCGCTGGAGCCGCTCGTCGGGCCTGGCGTGCACCACGTCTGACGGTGGATGCTATACGTTGCCACGTCAAGCGGGTCAACTGGGATCCTCCGCGCTGTCGTGTGGGGCTGGGTTACCAAGCCAGTCACACCGGATGTCGGTCGCAGATCGCGGCCTCTGGATAGACCGTGCGCATGAAGGTTCTTCGGCAGTGGTACACAGACCATGGTCTATGAACTATGGTCCATGTTCCTGACCCTAAGCCCTGGAGCGGCCATGTTCACGGATGCCGCGGCCATAAGGCGCGTGTCGCGGGGTGCCTACGGAAACGCCTACCTCCTGGAAGTGGCGTCGGCCATAGCGGCGCATGGCAAGGACAAGTTCACCCAGAGCGACATCGTGAAGAGCACCATGATCGACAAAGGGTTGGTCGCGGTGGCCGTCCGGAAACTTCTAGCCGCTGGGCTCGTGCGGGTCCTGCCAGACGAGGGCAGGGAACGTCCTCTATTCCGCGAGGTGAGCGTCTACTGGGACAACGCACGTCGCCACCACCAGGAACTGGTCGATCTCCCTCACGACTGAGGGCCGCTGGTGCCGCTGCCAGCAACTCCGCCAGCAACGCGCCAGCAACCCCAGCGGACACCAGCGGACGCAGGCGGACTCGCCACCGTCCTTGAGGGCTGATTTCACGCTCAGACGAACACCTGCGGACGGCTGCGGACGCCGTTCAGCCGGTTTTCAAGACCGCCGTCAGACGCCCGGATCTGCTGCCTCGAATCTGCTGGCTCCGACAGGCTCCTCTTGGTTACCAAACGGTGACCAGAGGCCCGGAGCAGCGCGTTGGCGGACCTGC
>Ga0075017_100002321_pt1 | contig 11866 bp, 8 predicted proteins | sample AleBraG_ABR_2012_FD_71475 | JGI IMG/M metagenome (GOLD analysis project Ga0075017, IMG submission 71475) | Freshwater sediment microbial communities in response to fracking from Pennsylvania, USA - Alex Branch Run_MetaG_ABR_2012 | ecosystem: Environmental > Aquatic > Freshwater > Creek >...
TACCGACATAGCCGGTTCGCCCATGACGCAGAAGCGACGTGAAAGGCGGCGGACTCCTGTGACAAAATTGAAATCCAGTACGACACTTTCCCTGCTTCCAAACTCGATATGACCTTAGACGATTTTCGTAAATCCCTCAGCGCAACCGAGCCGCCAGCGGGGCTCACGCACGCTCTTGCGGGACTGTGGTGGGATGCCAAGGGCGATTGGACACGAGCACATGAATCCGCACAGCAGGACGAAGGACGCGACGGTTGGTGGGTGCATGCGTACTTGCACCGGAAGGAAGGCGATCAGAGTAACGCCGCTTACTGGTACAGCCGGGCGGAAAAGCCCGTGTGCCGGGAGTCGCTGGATACGGAATGGGTCAATATCGTGAAAAGATTGCTGGGATAGAGTTAACTCCCATTTGTTACGATCCTCGAATGTGAGCTAGGGTGCAGTAGCGCGTTTGGTTTTCAGTTGAGCAACTAACGGTGGTGCGACGTGCCTAACGAACTGGATTTGCGCCTCTGAAACCGTCTCACCATGTATAGCAGGCGAACACACCGAATAGACTTCACGAACGACAACTGCCATTTCATCAGAAATTACTCCGGCAGAGATGAGATTGGGTAAGAGCCGTAGTGCCCCGATTCGGGGCGCATCGGTTCCTGCGAGTTCCTTGTACAGTCGTCGTAACTCGGTTTCAAGCTGCAAACGAGTCCTGAACAGGTATTCGACTTTGTCGTCAGCCGCTGCCGGATGCCAGTCTGAAGCTGTCGCTGTGGCAGGCTTGCTCTTGATTTCACCCAGAATCAAATCAAGTTTCTCTTGCAGTGCTGGAAGCTGCATATCTGGGGGTGGGGCTGGAACCGTCCCAATATTGAATTGCGGGCTCACTGCTACTGAATTCTGAATCCGGTTCTCCATGGCGAACAGTTGGCTTGAAATGTGCTTTCGTGTTTCTTCCAGTTCTTGTTTGAATTTCAGACCCCAGAAGCTAACTTCCTTGAAGAGCGGTGCAACCAGTAATGCTGCCCATACGAGAAAAACGAATACATCGACGGGCACTGAGTGTCCCGACTTTAGGGCTTCAAGCCTTTGAAATAGATATATTGAGAGCAAGCACACTAGAAACAGCCACCACACCACTCTCTGCCAAGGTTTGAGATTCATCTTTGCTCCTCAAGGGGGACAGTCGCCATCGGACTTGCCCAGCCGCATTTTAACTCTGAATGCAGCCTCTCAAACCCTTACCGCTGGACTGGGAATTCCAAATTGACAAAATGCAGCATAGAATTCGGCTGTCGTTTTGATCTGCAGCACTGGAGAGCGTGTGCGTTTCTTCGTCGGGATCACGGATCGTGATTGGTTCGATTTCCTGTCCGGTCTGGACGGACTCGACGAAGTCAATTTCTGGCAGCCCAGCGGGCGGCATCAGTTCCGTGCCCTCCAGATCGGCGAACCTTTCCTCTTCAAACTACACAGCCCTGATGATTACATCGTCGGCGGCGGGTTTTTCAGCCACTTCACGATCCTGCCTGCCAGTATTGTGTGGCAGGCATTCGGAGAAAAGAACGGAGCGCATACAGAAGAGGAAATGCGAGCTAGGATCGCCCGATACCGACGCACGCCGAGTCCGGGTGCTGCTGACGACTATCAGATCGGCTGCATTCTCTTGGAGTCCCCGTTTTTCTTTGATCGAGCGGACTGGGTTCCATTACCGGACTGGAAACGGGAGATCGTCTGAGGTCGGGGTTACGATTCGGAGGGTGACGGACGGGAAATCTGGCACCGCGTCGAAGCGCTCTTGAGGGTATTCCGTCAGAGAATGCAGCCAATCGAGGAACCGCAGCCTCGCTATGGCGACCCTGCGACTGTCTTTCCGCGCCTCGGACAAGGTTCGTTCCGCCTTATTGTGACCGATTCATACGAAAGGCGATGTGCCTTTACGAATTCCCCGGTACTCCACGTGCTGGAGGCAGCGCATATTAGACCGTACTCCTCGGGCGGCACACACGTTCCTTCGAACGGCATCCTGCTGCGCCAAGACCTTCACACCCTTTTTGACCGTGGCTACATGACCGTGACACCGAGTCATCAAGTTCAGGTGAGTTCACGCATCAAGGAAGAGTTCCACAACGGAAAGGAATACTACGCGCTGCAAGGACAACACATGCGCTTGCCGGAGTATGGCGATCGAAGACCATCTACTGAGTTCCTGAAGTGGCACAACGAAAACATCTATCGCGGCTAGGAATATGACCTACCAAGAACTCGTTGATTTCCTCGAACACAAGATGAGCATGAGCCACGTTTACCAACCTCTGCTGGTCAGAGCGCTGGTTGATGCAGGAGGCGTGGCAACAGTTCGCCAACTTGCCCAAGTCTTTCTCGTGCAGGATGAGAGCCAACTTCTTTATTACGAGAAACGGATCAAGGAAATGCCCCTGAAAGTTCTAAAGCGGCACACGATTAAGGGCTACATCGAAAAACGGCAGCAAGAAGAGGCGAGCAATGCAACGATAAACCGCGAGCTTGCTGCTCTGAAGCGCATGTTTTCACTGGGAATGAAAGCGACGCCGCCGAAGGTGTACCGGATGCCAGCAATTCCTCGCTTGAAGGAAAACAACGTTCGAACGGGATTTCTCACAATTGAGCGGTACGCGAAACTCGCAGATGCTTGCACATCAGTCGGGTTATGGCTCAGGGCGATGCTCGAAGTTGGATATACGTTCGGTTGGCGCGTGTCCGAAGTGAAGCAGTTGCGCGTCCTGCAAATCGACCTACAGAGCAATCGCATATTGCTAGATCCGGGAACCACCAAAAACAATGAAGGCAGGGTTGTAAAGTATAAGCCCATCTCGATTCTTGCAAATCTCTTGGCAGCGTGTTGCCAAGGAAAGCAAGCGAGCGATTACGTGTTCACCAGAAACCATCGTCAAGGAAAGAATCAGCCAGTGCGCGATTTCCGTGGCATATGGGGCCGGGTATGCAAAGAAGCTGACTGCGAGGGGCTACTGTTCCATGATCTGCGTCGCAGCGCAGCTCGGAACGCTCGTGCGAGTGGGGTCTCGGAAGGCGTGATTATGAAAATGGGTGGATGGAAGACTCGCTCGGTTTTTGAGCGGTATGCTATCGTTACAGAGAGGGACATGGCCGATGCCATCGAGCGAGTTGAAGCACTTCGGGCACAGATTGGGCCCAGTCATCCCAAGAATGCACCTGAAGTAGCGCAATCCGATGCATCGCAGGATAGGAATCTAATTCAGTAGCTTCATCAATTTACCAACCTAGGCCGGGATGGCGGAACTGGCAGACGCAGCGGACTCAAAATCACTTTTTCGAATTCTGCACCAATGCGCACGATCCTGCACTCTGCTGCAAACGCCGCTATTGGAGCGGTGTCTAACGAAACCCTTCTAGCACGGCCCTGCACGGAATCGCACCAAAGTCAAAACTGAACTGGCACCAGAACTAGCACCGACAAAGTCGCTTAATGCACGTATAGCACGCCGAAATGGACTCAATGGTGGGGGCGGAGGTAGATGGAGACACGCGGTAGGTACCAGATCGGATTAGCGTTTTTACAGAGCTTATATACAGATTGCCGTTATGGCGAGTGGGCATTGTAGCTCCACGAAGCTGCTCAACACTACCGATTTGACTAAATGTGCTCCAGAAAAAAGAGTTGGGAAATAGTGCGTACGGTGCGGATTGCAGTTCTTGACGTTGACACTGTAGCTACTGCATCAGCGACGTTGAGGCAACCACACGCTGCACACCATGCAGTCACCGTGCATGTGCGTCGGAGCAAGAAGGTGGGAGGGGCAAGGGATTGACGGGAGGAGGGAAAGAAGCATGCTCGGAGCGCTTGTATAACTAGTAAACAGTAGACGCTGTGTGCTTTTGCTTTTGCTTGCGCGGGCGCGCTCGCTTCGCTCGCGCTTTGAGTTGAGTTGAGCTGAGTTGACGTTGAGTTGCGCTGGGCGCTGGCGTGGAGTTGGAGCTGAGTTGATGCTGAAGCATGTGGGGTGTACGGCGGGGAGCGGGGAATCGCGTCAAAAGATCAGCTTCAGGGCAAATTGAACATTGAAGGGTTCACCAGGACCGATGCCGGGAGCGCCGTTGTAGTCACCGATGGTGTCGACCGACACTCCGAATCCACCTTCATTCGGCCCTGCGAAACTGCCGATTGGGGGAGCAAGGTTTGTTCGGTTGAACAGGTTGTAAATTTCCGAGCGGAATTGCACGGTGAACCGTTCATTAACCTTGAAGTTCTTGAATACAGAAAGGTCTACGTCCCCGTAACCAGGGCCGTAAATTTGGTTACGTCCCATGGTGCCATAGGCGCCAGCGGCCGGCAGCGCGAAAGCGGCCGGATTTATCCATTGCACGTACTTGAAACCGTTGGCGAGAACCACGCGGTGAGAAATGCCGGCGAACGGGTCGCCGACCAGATCCACGCGCTGCTCATTTTCATTAATCCCGGTGGTGTCGTTAGCAGTCAAGATCCTGAATGGCTGTCCGGTATGGAAGGAAAACAGGCCGCTCACCTGCCATCCATCCAGGAGCCACTTGGGGCCGCTCGAGGAGTTCGGTAGTGCGTAGGAAAGCAGTGCGGTGAAATTGTGCCGTGTATCATAAAAGCCGTTCCCGTAGTCGCCCTCGAGGTCGAAGCTGTTCTGCGGCAATACACTGCGGTACGCGGTTAGATCGTCTTGCGCGTGGGCCCAGGTGTATGCGCACTGCGACGTGAGCCCACGCCAAGTCTTAATCTTTAGACTGGTCTGAAGTGAGTTGTAGTTAGAAGTACCGTTGCTTTGGAGCTGGTCGATGATTCCGAAGTTGGGAAAATGCGAGCGATAGGGCCTCCGCGCTTGCGCGGTGGCCGGGTCCCCCAGAGAAGGCTGATTGATATCTGCAAGGGTCGACTGCTTGCGCCCCCCGCTGCCCACATAGCCTAACGTCAACAGCATGGACCCGTTGAGCCTCTGCTCGACGTTCAGGTTGTAATTGTAGTTGTATGCTGTGCGGAAATCCTGGTTGACCGAGAAAATGTTGTAGACGACGTTGCCACAACTCTTGCCCGTCGGGCAGGTCGAACCCGCAGCGGGGAAAATGTACGTATTTTCCGGGATCGTGTAAGTATCCACCTCAACTGCTGAGACAGGATTCGATCCCGCAGGGTTATCCTGCACCCCGTTTGGCCCGCCATTCTCCGGAAAATTGGCCAGAAATGGATTCAGATTGGGCTGGTCGTAGTAGATTCCGAATCCTCCGCGAATGACAAGGCTGTCTGTTTCTCTTGGGCTGTAGGCAAACCCCACACGTGGAGCGAGGTTCTTCCAATCTGCCGGGTACAGAGAAGAAATACCGGCTCCCTGGAAAAGCAGCCCTCCCCTGGCCGGGGCGAAAGTGGAGAGATCCTTTTGGGGATCGTGGAGCGGGCCAAAGTAGTCGTAGCGAACGCCGTAATTCACGCTCAACTTGCGCGTCAACTGCCACGCATCCTGGAAAAAAAGACTGAACGTATTCACATAGACCAACCGGTCTTGCCGCCCGATATTCATCCCGGAACGGCTCACTGCGCCTGCCATAAAGTCTGCCAAGGTCAGAATGTTGTGGTCGTAATTTCCGGTATTGATATTCTTGAAAAAACCGGTGCCGTTCAAGAAGTCCGGGTACCAAGGCCCCTGTGATCCGTCAAAAAGAAAGCTGCCCAACGCTTGGTAGTTGTAGAACTCCTCCACTTGTGCCTTCCGGTATTCCCCTCCGAACCGGTACTGGTGCTTGCCCACAACGTAGGAAAGCGTGTCCGTCACCTGGCCGGTAATGTCGTTGCGGCCCTCGGGGGGCGTCAATCCGGTCTGGTCGAACCCGGCGATCCCAAGGTTGGGCGCGCCTTGGAACGTTGTGCTCGGACTGAGATACAGGCCAAAGGACTTTGTCTGGAAGCTGTTATTGAAGTCGTGGAATACCTGGTTGAACGCATTGACCCCCACCAGCAACTGATTGGTGAACCTCGAAGAAAAGACAGAGTTATAAACGAACGCGTAGTTCTGAACGTGGATCGGTGCGACCTCGTAGTAGTACTTCAAATTGGAAGGGCCCACTGGCGCCACCTGATTTCCTTCGCCGGAAAACCACCGGAACGACAAGGAGTTTCTTTCGTTGATTCTGTGGTCGATTTTGATAATACCGTTGTAGCTGTAGCCGTATTCCGGGTCCGTGCTGTAGAAATTGTGGGGCCCTCCAGGACCCTGCAAGGCAGCGCTGGGCCAGAGGGTTTTCAACATGGCGGCAGAAACCGAATTTTCCTGCATATGGTAGTAGTCCATAACTCCCAGCGCCGCTTGCTGGTAGGTCAGAGAGGGCTCGGTGGCCAAACCCTGAATGCCAATCGTTAAATTCTGCTTTTCGAACACACCGAAGAAGAATGTCCTGTTCTTGACAATCGGGGCGCCTAGCGAGCCTCCCCAGTGCACATTTCTCATTTCGGGTTTGTGCGTGCCCACGGGCAGAAAGACTGGCGCAGCAGCGAACGCCTCATTGCGGTTGTAGTAGTAGGCCGAACCGTGGACTGCGTTGCTGCCGGACTTGATCACCAAGTTCACGATGCCGCCCGCATTGCGGCCCGCCTCGGGACTGGACTGCGTCTGCACGGAGAACTCGTCAATTGCGTCAATCGGCAGCACGGTGCCCGCAATGCCCCCAACGCCGCCCTGGTTGACCGCGGGGACGTTGTGCCACAAGTCGTTGTTGTCCACTCCGTCGATCTGCCAATTCATTTGGTTGGCTCGCGTCCCGTTCAAGGAACCAAAGCCGCCGGCGGAGTAGCCTCCAAACCCAGGCTGCGCTGCGATAAGTTGCGTAAAGTCCCGCCCGTTCAACGGGGCATTCTGGAGAGAAGCCCCCGCCACCGTCGTGGTCTGGGCTTCCGTGGTGGTATCCAGTGCAATGTCGGCGCCGGAAACTTCGACTGTGACGGAGGATTGAGCCAAAACCAGTTTTACCGGCAGCGTATAAATCGTGCCTGCACTGACCTCTATGTTGTCCGTGGTGGAGACCGCGAATCCGCTAGCCGTTATGGTGACCTTGTATGTGCCTAGCGGAAGGTCCTGAAAAGCAAACTGACCAGCGCCGGTTGAAACTGTGGTGTGCTTAACCTCGGTGGCGGTGTTCTCGGCAACCACTCTTGCTTTGGGAACGACTGCCCCGGAGGGATCCGTAACGCTGCCGTTGATTGCTCCGCGGAAGGTCTGCGCATGCGCACTGGCCAGCATGAGGAGCAAGAGGCTTGCGGCTTTCGATAGGCGTCGCATGGCGCACCTCGCAGATGGAGTTGCGTGCTACTCTTTCCGCACCGCGCTAAGTTTCGCGTACTCTGCCTGGGCCTCTTTCAGAACAGGGAGATCGGGGTCAGCGTCTTTCCACAACGTGAGGAAATCCTGGTATGCAGCGCGGGCCTTGGCGGTGTCACCTTGCAGCGCATAGGCGCGCCCTAGCCCTAAATGTGCCAGTGCGCCTACCGGACATTTCTCCACGATTCCGCGGTGATCGATCATCTTCTGAAACTCCATCGCAGCCTTGGTGCCATCTTGCAGCATCAGGTAGGCCCGCCCGCGCAGGTAGATCGGTCGCAAGCACTGCATCCCCAATTCATAGGGACTCATGTCGCGCAGCAGTTCAACTGCCTTGTTTGCATCCTTATGCTCCATCGCCACGACGGCGCGGATCGTTGGCAGCCAGTAGCGCTGCACCATCGTGTTCAGCGGATACCTCTTGTCCAGTTCGGCGGCCAACTTCTCCGCCCGTGGGACATCGCCTGCCAACGCCAGAGCCAACATTACCCAATACTGAGTGTCCGTGTCCCCGGGTACGGCCACCCTCAGCGCCGCATAAGCATCGGCACGCGCCTGTTGTCCCTCGCCAAATTGTGCCTCGATCGGGGCTAGGGCCGCGCAAACCAGGCAGCCGCCCGATGTCTCAGGCCGGAAAAGCTCCCGAGCCTTCCTTAGTCTCCCGTGGTACGCCTCCGCCCATGCCTGCCAGTAATGGATCGAGTCCCCGCCCGGCTTGCCCACGGAGGTCGCCACCAGCCGCTCCATCTCTCCCGTATCGCCCTTCAGGAAGGCTAAGTCGTGGCGAAAGTAAAGCAGGGGCCCGCTCTCCAGCTGGCGATCCTCTGCCTGCTTGAACACCGCCTCCGCTTCATCCAGGCGGTTGAGAGAGATATAGTATTGGCCAACGTTGAGATAGTTTTCCTCGTTGTCCGGTTGCAACCGCAGCGCTTCGCGCGTCTCCTCCAGAGCCTTTTCATAGTTGCCGAGGGCGGCGTAGAAGCCGCCCAGATTTTGATAGGGTTCCACATCCCGTGGATAAATCTGCTGCCAAACCTCGTAAACCTGCGCTGCCTTCTCCATCTCCCCGGTCACATGGTCGTAATAGTGAGCCTCGATGTAGAGACGCTCCCGTTCGCTCACCTTCTCTCGCAGCTCATATGCTTTGCGCTCGTTCTCGCTTGACAGTGCTGAGTCGTCACCACTGTACACCGACCCCATGCGCGCGTAGGCCATTGCGAACTTCGGGTCCAGCTCGACTGCCCGCTGGAAGAACGGAAGAGCAGCTTCCTCACCCTTCGCATGCCAGGTCTTCATTCCTAGGCTGTAGGCTTTCAAAGCCTCAAGCGATGTTGTCGTTGCCTCCACCGGTGCGTCGTACTTCTGAATCGTGGCCAGCGACTCGCCCAGTTTCTTTCGCATATTCGTAGCCGACTCGCCCAGCGCCTTGAGCACGTGCTCCCGGCTGTCCGCCTCCACCTGCTCGTTGCCCAGAGCGTCTCCCGTGTCACAGCTCGACGCGCTTAGCCCGATGACGTAATGAGTGCCCAAGCCAGAAATTGAGCCGCTCAAGACCGCCTTGCTGCCCGCCCGCTGGCAGACTTCGCGGGCTACCCCCTGCGTCAGCCGTTCCTCCTTTGGGCGCCCCATTAGGCTCAATTCTTCGTTGACCTTCTGGTCGGAGAGGATATTCAGGAAGGGCGATTGTTCCAATTGCACGCGTAGCCCTTGCTTCATCGTGTCGTCGAACACCGGATCGCCACTAGTATTAGCGAAGTCGGCCAGCACGATCATGTCCTTCTCTGTCAGCCGGCGCGTCTGCCGCGCGCGCCAGAACAATCCCCCGGCTACCGTCGCTGCTACCACTACGGCCGCCACAAGGCCCGCGATCTTCCAGCCCGGAGCAGCGATGGCCGCCTCTTTTCGATCTTCGCCCGTGACAGGTGCGATAAACCGGTACCCGCGACGGGGCAAAGTTTCAATGAAACGAGGGCTGTCGGCCGAGTCGCCCAGCGCCTCGCGCAGCTTGTTGATCGAGGTGTTCAGGCTGTTGTCGAAGTCGACGAACGTGTCGGCCGGCCAGATGCTGGCACGAAGCTTCTCCCGAGTTACCACTTTGCCCGGGTGATGGAGCAGGACGTTGAGAACGCGAAAAGGCTGTTCCTGCAGCTTGACCCGCAGGCCTTGCTTATGAAGTTCCCCGGCGCGTAGGTCTAACTCGAAAGCTCCAAAACGTAGAACTACGGGGGATTGGGTTTCAACGGCCATCTTCCCTCGCCCCTGAGGTAGGCGCCGAGTCTAACACAGCGCCAGAAGGCCAAAAGACGAAATTAGGTCAGGTGGTAAGAGACTGAAGGTATGACGGTAAGGCGATTAGAAGTAATACAGCCTGAAACAAGCCGCCGTCCATTGATCCTCCCTAAGAACAGGCCCATGTTCTCGGCACCCACGGGGGTGCTCGATGAGACTAGGGACTTGGACAATCCTGCTTTGGCTGAAACTGGTTGGCTTGACGGTTTTGACCGGGTGGGCTCAAGACCCAGGCCCGACGTCGATACCGATCAAGCTCAAGGATGGATACCTGGTCGTGGCGAAGGGCTCAATCGGACGCCTGACCGACCTCACTTTTCTGCTGGACACTGGGACCTCTCGTACCCTCATAGATTCGCACATCGCAAAGCAGCTTCAACTTGAGGGTCCGGGTCACAAGTTGACCGTCTTCGACCATGAGGTCGAGGCTCAGTTGGTTGTCTTGCCGGATCTGCGGCTGGGCGGAATCCACGCTCAGTCCCCTCACGTCATCGTCACGAACCTATCCAGTGTTGCTCAAAATTTCGGTCTCCATGCGGATGCCATCTTGGGCATGGACATATTGCGTCTCGGCACCTTCAGCATCGACTACAAGTCCGGGCGGATTTGGTTCGGTGATAGCGAACCGATGGAATCAGCTGTGCCGGTCGAGGATGGACAGCCCTATCTGATCTTGAAGGCCAGAATCGACGATTTCCCGGTCAGCCTGATGATCGACACTGGTTGTGACGATGTAGTGTTGTTTGCCAATCGTCTCCCCAAGGGCTTTAAGAAGGGCTATTTCACGGAATCCCGGGCATTGACCTTCGCGGAGAAAGCACCGCCAACACAAATCGGCTTCGGGAATTTGGCGGTGGCAACTTCTCCCGCTCACAAGGTGAAATTGAAAATCATCTCGACCGGAAGCAACGATATGGGGTACGACGGTATTGTCGGAGTGCGGGCGCTCCGCGCATCGCGCATCCGGTTCAACTTCGGGGAAATGGCCGTCAGTTGGAAATAACGCGTTCCTCCCGGGCTCACCCCAGGCGGATAGTTGGCGTAGCAGTGCGCCGTGAAAGGCGCTGGACTCCAGCGGGTGCAACTCCCGCCCGGGAACTGGTTCGCTCCACCCGGTAGCAATCGAAGCGGCGGCGGAGGTAACAAAGCTGTCGGAGCTTTCGGTGTAAAGGGTCGCTTGGCGACTCCGCGAGCGTGCAGGCCATAACGTGAGTGAACGCTGAGCAGGCCTCGAAAAAACAATTGCAGGAGCCGACCTTACTGTTACACGGGGAAGGCCGCTGGCAATGGAGACAGACGAGCGAACAAGCTCCATTGAACCTGCCGGGGTAATGGCGATGGCATGTACGCAGAGGAGACCAGAGGCAACACGGGAAGCCCCAGCGGAGATCGCAGTCAGGATCAACTGGCAACTCGTGAGAGACAGGCCGGGCCGTATGGGGTGGCGGAGAGGTTCGTAGTACCGATGAAGCCGGGTAATGTCGGTGGAGGGAAGGGGCCTCAGTTAAAGACGAACGCAACAAGCGATAAAGGACCGAGGGATTGGCGATGAGCCTAACAACTCCATTCAGGGTTCAGAAATTGCAGACGGCGTTGCACGCAAAAGCAAAAGAATCGCCCAACTTTCGCTTCCATGTGCTGTACGACAAGGTGTATCGGAAAGATGTTCTGGCCTATGCCTACGAACGCTGCCAAGCCAACGGCGGAGCAGCGGGAGTGGACAACCAGACATTCGAGAACATCGAAGCGTACGACAGGGAACGGTGGTTGGACGAACTGACGCAAGGGCTGAAAAGTCGAACCTATCAACCGCAGCCTGTACGGCGGGTCTACATACCCAAGCCGGATGGGAAGCAGAGACCGTTAGGCATACCGACAATCCGGGATCGGGTTGTGCAAACGGCGGCCATGCTGGTACTCGAACCTATCTTCGAGGCCGACCTGCCGCCGGAGCAATATGCTTACCGGGCGGACCGCAGCGCACTGGACGCAGTACAACACGTCCACAAGCTGATCAAAACGGGTCATGGTCAGATCGTTGAGGCGGATCTCAGCAGCTACTTTGATAGTGTTCCCCATGCCGAGCTTATGAGGTCGGTGGCTCGAAGGGTCGTCGACGGAGCGATGCTGCATCTGATCAAGATGTGGCTGGAAGCTCCGGTCGAGGAAACCGACGAGCGTGGGAACAAACATCGGAGTACGCGCAATCGGGACGAAGGTCGAGGTACCCC
>Ga0075017_100002322_pt1 | contig 11861 bp, 8 predicted proteins | sample AleBraG_ABR_2012_FD_71475 | JGI IMG/M metagenome (GOLD analysis project Ga0075017, IMG submission 71475) | Freshwater sediment microbial communities in response to fracking from Pennsylvania, USA - Alex Branch Run_MetaG_ABR_2012 | ecosystem: Environmental > Aquatic > Freshwater > Creek >...
GCCGCCGCCGTAGGCGATGCCGTTGACGGCGGCGATCACCGGCACCTGGCAGCGCTCGACGGAGTGAAATCCGTCATAGACGAGGCGGAGGTGGCGGCGGTAGGACTCCACGTCGCGCAGCGCGTCGAAGGAGGCGATGTCGCCCCCGGCCGAGAACGCGCGGCCGCGGCCGGTCAGCACGCAGACCTCGACGGTGCGGTCCGCGTCGAGCTCGGCGAGAACCGCCGGCAACTCGGCGAAGAACGCCGGGCCCATCGCATTCAGCTTGTCGGGACGCTCGATCCACAGCAGCACCGTGCCGTCGCCGTCGCGCTCGACACTGAACATCTCATACGCCACGCGGGGGCACCTTTCCGGGGATGGTTGATCCTAGCTGGCGACGCAGCGCCGTTCAACCAAACGATAGGTTGAAATCCGATACAGTCGCCCTCGGGCTCACTCCAAACGAGACGGGAAGGGACGGTGGATGGACGTGGATGACAGGCAGGCGTTGCAGGAGCTGCTTGACGCACGCGCGATCGAGCAGCTGTTCGTGCGCTACTTCGATCGCGTCGACGCCAACGACCCTGAGGGCGCGTCGATGTGCTTCGCCCCCGACGTCGAGTTCGAGATCATGATCGGCAAGCGCAAGCGCGGGCGCGAGCGTTTCGCGCGATCGCTCGGCCGCGTGCTGAACCAGTACGAGCGCACGAGCCATCACGTCGGCAACATCATCGCCACGATCGACGGCGACAGCGCCGACGTGCAAGCCTATGTCTACGCCTTCCACCGGATGTACAACACCGGCGAGCCGTGGCACCTGTGGGTGCGGCTGAAGGAGCGCTTCGAACGAATCGACGGGGAATGGCTGATCACCGAGCACGTGCTGCTCGGGCTGGACGCGGTGCCCAACCGTCCCGACATTCCGCGCAGCTGGTACCCGGGTCATCCGGGGCGACTGAGCCGCGAGGGTGACGGCGCCTGAGCGCAGTCGCGCGACGGGGGCGGCCGGCCGCCCCCGACCGACGCCGCTCGTGCGCCCCCGGCTACGCCTCGTAGCAGAGCTCGAGGATCGCGGCCTCGCTGATCGCGTCGCCCTCGAGCACCCCGACATTGCGTCCTTCGCGCATCACCAGCACGCGATGGCAGAGGCCGACGACCTCCTCGATCTCCGATGAGATCACGATCACGCCGGCGCCGCGCTCGGCGAGCTCGCTGATCAGGCTGTAGATCTCCTGTTTGGCGCCGACGTCGACGCCGGCGGTTGGCTCGTCGAACATGAACAGGCGGATGTCGCTCATCTCCCACTTGGCGATCAGCGCCTTCTGCTGGTTGCCGCCGGAGAGGAACTTCAGCGGCCGGCGCACGCTCGGGGTGGCGACGTTGAGGCGTGCGATGCGCTCGAGCACGGCGCGCGACTCGGCGCGCTCGCGGACCATGCCGGTGCCGCGCATCGCGAAACGGCGGATCGTCGGCAGCGACACGTTCGCGGCGATCGACATCTCGACGATCGCGCCCTGTCCGCGGCGATCCTCCGGCAGCAGGCCCATGCCCGCACCGATCGCGTGGCGGGGATGACTGACCTTCAGTGCCCGGCCGTCGATCTCGATCTCCCCGGAGGACCGGGAATCGGCGCCGAACACCATGCGGACGATCTCGCTACGGCCCGATCCGACGAGCCCCGAGAGCCCGAGGATCTCCCCCGGGCGCAGTTCGAAGGAGACGCCCTGGACGATGCCGCCGGAGAGGTTGCGCACGCGCAGCACCGGCGGGGCCTCCGCCAGGGCGCGGCGCTCGGGGAATTGCTCGCCGTAGCTGCGCCCGATGATCTGCTCGATCAGCACGCGCTTGGTGACCGCGGCGGTCGGCTCGGTCGCGACGATCCGGCTGTCCTTCATCACGGTGACTCGGTCGGTGAGCTCGAGCACCTCGTCGAGGCGGTGAGAGACGTAGATCACCGTGACGCCCTCGCCGCGCAGCCGCAGGACCACGGCCTTGAGCGCCTCGACCTCGGTTGCGGTCAGCGACACGGTCGGCTCGTCCATGATGATCAGACGGGAGCGGCGCGCGAGGGCCCGCGCGATCATCACCAGCCGCTGCTCGGCGGCCGACAGCGTCGCGGCCTTGCGGCGCAGGTCGATCCCCAGGTGCACGGTCGCGGCGACGCGCTTGGCCTGCGCCTCCATCTCGCGCCAGCGCACGCGCCCGAGCCGCGACGGGATGCTGCCCATCATGATGTTCTCGGCCGCCGAGAGCCCCGGCGCGAGGGAGAGCTCCTGGGGGATCAGTTCGATTCCCAGCTTCACCGCGTCAGGCGGGACCCTGAAGCTGACCTGCTCACCGTCCCAGATGATCTCGCCGCTGTCGGGGATGTAGATGCCGGAGAGGATCTTCAGCAGCGTCGACTTGCCGGCGCCGTTCTCGCCGACCAGGCCGTGCACCTCGCCGCGGGCGAAATCGACGCTGACATCGCTGAGCGCGGTGACCCCGGGGAACCCCTTGTTGACGCCGCGGACCTCCAGCAGCGGCCCGCCGGCCGGCGCCGGCCCCTCGCCTCCGAGCGCGGCCTGGGCGGACGCGCTCATGCGCGCCGGCGGCCGATGCGCGACATCAGCACGGCCACGATGAAGATCGCCCCCTCGACGACGTTGGTCGTCGAGGCGCTGAAGTTCATGATCGTGAGGCCGTTCTGGATGATCTCCAGAAACAGCACGCCGATCATCGTGCCCCAAATGTGGAACTCGCCCGGCCGCAGCACCGCCGCGCCGAGGAAGACCCCGGCGTAGGCCGGGATCAGCAGCCCGACGGCGGCGCCGGGATAGTCGGAGGCGGCCTGGGAGGTGATGATGATCGCCGCGACGGCGGCGCCGATGCCGACGAACATGAAGCCCGCGGTGCGCATCACCTCGACGTTGATGCCCGACAGCCGTGCCGCCTCCTGGTTGCCGCCGACCGCTGCCATTCGCCGTCCGAGCACCGTGTGACGGGTGACGTACCAGAGCAGGAGCGCAACGGCCAGCGCGATCCAGACCGGCAGCGTGAAGCTCAGGAACTTGTCGTTGGCGAGGTTGATGTAGGACTGCGAGAGCCCCGAGAAGACGGTCTTCGAGTTGGTGATGCGCAGCTCGATGCCCGACAGGAAGATGCCCGCGCCGAGGGTGATCACGAACGCCGACACCTTCGACCACGCGATCAGCGCGCCGAGGGCGATCCCGATCGCCGCGCCGATGATGATCGACAGGATGATCGAGGTGCCGGTCGCGAAGTGGTCGAACGCCATGAACGTCACGGCGATCGCACCCAGGACCTGCGTGTTGTAGCCGACGGAGAGATCGAAGTCGCCCATGATCATCGGCACCGTCAGGACCGCCGCCATGACCGCGAGCGAGGACGCGTTGTTGAGTACGTCGCGCAGGTTGTTCAGCGACGCGAACTCGCTGGTGCGCTCCGCCGTGAAGAACACGATCACGATCACGAAGGCCAGCAGCACGCCGTAGCGCTGGAAGAACGGGCCGACCCAGGGCGGGATGCGCCCCTGCGAGCGTGCCGCGGAGCCGGGGAGCGCTGCCGCGCCCGCGCCGCCGCCGGCGGGAGGACTCGGTGTCGATTCTGTGCTCACTCGAGGTGTCTCCTTACGCCGGGTGGATTGCTGCCTGCTCGCGCGACCGCCAGGCGGCCGCGCGAGCAGACGAGCGGGTTAGAACTTGTAGCCCTCCGCCTTCCACTGCTTCTCGTACAGCGGACCGACGTCGGCGAACAGCTTCGACTCCGGTCCGGGCGGGACGCTCTTGGCCGTCACGAGCGCGACCGGATACGGATGGTCGTAGGCCGCGAGCGGGTCGATCGTCTTGTGGTTGACGAAGTACTTCAACAGCTGGTCGACGACCGTCCAGCCGCTGGCCTCGGGGGCCGACTCGGTGATCGCCGCAGCGGGACCTCCCTGGCGCAGCGCCTGGAAGGCGGGGTCGCCGCCGTACATCCCGAACACCTTCACCTTGCCGGCGAGACCCGCCTGCTTGACGGCCTGGATCGCGGCCGGGAACTCGAAGTCCTGGTCGACGAGCACGGCCTTGGCGGTCGGGTTGGCCCGCAGCATCGCGGTGGTCGAGGAGATCGTGTCCGCGACCGCGTTGGTGAAGTCGACCTGATGGCTTGCGGCGATCGTGATGCCCGCCTCCTTCAGCATCGCCATGGCGACCGTGTCACGGCGGGCCAGCGCGCCGATCGCGGGATAGAACTGCGCCACGACGCTGCCCGTGCCGCCGAGCGTGTCGATCAGGTCCTGCGTGGTCATCGCCGAGATCGCCGCATCGTTCGGGGCGTAGACGGCCGCATACAGCGGCGAGTCGGTCAGCGCGCCGCAGAACGACAGCGCCGGCATGCCCTTCGCCTTCGCGGCGGCGAGACCCTGCTGCGCCTGCGCCTGCTCGATCGAGACGGTCACGAGCGCGTTGTCGCTCGAGTTGGCGACGGCGGACACGTCGGCCGCCATCTTCGCCGGGTCGCCCTGCGCGTCAGCGACCTTGACAGTCCAGCCCAATGCGGCGGCGGCGCGGACCACCTGCGCCTGGCAGGCCTGCGCGGCCGGCGAGGTGCCCAGCACGTTGACCAGGCCGATCGTCTCGTGCGGCACCTTGCCGCCGAGGCCCTTGATCGGCGCGAAGCTGCCCAGCGACGGCGGCGCGGCGGATGCCGCGGTCGCCACCGGCGACGCGCCGCTGCTGCCGCCGAACGCGGCCAGGCTGATGACGAGCGCGCTACAGACGAGCGCGAGCGCGCTCAGGGTGCGTCGTTGCATTGATCCTCCCTCTCCATGCGAGCGGCCGGAGCAGCCCAGCATGGCCTGTGATGTCGGGTCGCTTGCTCAAATCAAGTCGACAGCGCCTCCACCGGCGCCTGGCGCGATGATAGTGCCTCTACCAATCGATTGGTAGAATGAACTGTGACCAGCGGCGACCCCGGATTCGTTCGCGGCCGCCGGTCCGGCGACGGGGGCGAGGCGAGAGGGCGTGCAATGAGAGCGGTCATCGGTGCGCGGCAGCATCAGGTTCTCGGCCCGGGTGCGCTCGCATGAGCTGCGTGGCGACGGTCGAGCGCGACCTCATGGTGAGCGCGCGCGACGGGGTGTCGCTCGCGACCGACGTCTACCGGCCCGACGGCGACGGGCCGTTCCCGACGCTGATCTACCGGGTGCGCGGCAGCCGCTCGTCCGCGTTCATCACCGGGCTGCTGATGGTCAACCCGCTGGAGGCGGTTCGCCGCGGCTACGTGGTGGTGATCCAGGAGGTGCGCGGCCGCGCCGCCAGCGAGGCCCGCTGGCACCCCTTCGTGCACGAGCGCCACGATGGTGAGGACTGCCTGAACTGGGTGCTCGCTCAGCCGTGGTGCGACGGGCGCCTGGGAAGCTACGGCACCGCCTACTCGGCGGAGACGGCGCTGGCGATGGCCGCGCTCGGGCGCGAGGAGCTGAAGGCGCTGGTCGTGCTCGGCACCGGCGCGGACTACCACGACGGCTGGGTGTACACCAGCGGCGCGTTCGAGCTGGGGTGGAACATCTACTGGGCCTACATGACCCTCTCTGAGTCGATCTCACGGCTGGACATCGACGAGGCGGAGCGCGCCGCGCTCAAGCGCCAGTACGCACAGGCGATCATCAACGCCCCCGAGATGGCGGCGCGCCTGCCGATCACCGACCACCCGCTGCTGCTGCGCTGCGGCGAGCTCCAGTACCACGAGTGGCTCGAGCACCCCGACTACGACGACTACTGGGCGGCCTTCGACGTGCTCGCCGACGCTGAGCGGATGAGCGTGCCGATCCTGTCGATCGCCGGCTGGCACGACAACTTCCTGAAATCCCACATGGACCTCTACCGCGCGATGAGCGCCCGCGCGCACGAACCGGGCCGCTCCCACCACCGGCTGCTGATCGGCCCCTGGGAACACGTCAACTACGTCAACCCGTTCTCGACCAGCCGCACCGGCGCGATCGAGTTCGGGCCCGCCGCTGCCAGCGGAGCCGGGATCTCCGGGCCGCTGCTGCTCGACTGGTTCGACCGCTGGATCAAGGACGAGCCGACCGGGCCGGACGGCGGCGTGCGCTACTGGCAGCTCGGCGTGGACGAGTGGCGCGAGACACCGTCGTGGCCGCCGCCCCACGAGGTGACGCCGATGTACCTGCGATCGGGCGGACGGGCGAACTCGAGCTACGGCGACGGCCTGCTCTCGGCGCTCCCCCCGAGCCCGGGCGAGCCGTGCGACTCCTACATCTATGACCCCCTCGACCCCGTGCCGACCGTCGGGGGCAAGACGCTGATGCCGACGATCATGGGCGCCGGCATCCAGGACCAGAGCGAGGTCGAGGAGCGCGAGGACGTGCTCTGCTACACCTCGGCCCTCCTGACCGAGCCGCTCGAGATCGCGGGACCGGTGCGGGTCACGCTCTGGGCGGCCAGCTCGGCCATCGACACCGACTTCACGGCGAAGCTCGTCGACGTGTCACCCGCGGGGTTCGCGGCGATCCTCGCGGACGGCATCGTCCGCGCCCGCCACCGCGAGTCGCCCAAGACCCGGTCGGCGCCGCTGGTACCGGGCGAGCCGGTCGAGCTCTCGATCGACCTCTGGGACCTCGCTCACACCTTTCGGGCCGGGCACCGCCTGCGGGTCGAGATCAGCTCGAGCAACTTCCCGCGCTTCGACCGCAATATGAACACCGGGCACGAGCTCGGGGCCGACGGAGCCCAGGATGCGCTCAGCGCGGCGCAGCAGATCCTCCACGACGCCGAGCACCCGAGCGCGCTGCTGCTGCCCGTGCTCGCCTGAGGCGGCGGCTCGATCGGCTCCGTGCGCGACGGTGCCGGTGGCTCAGCTGATCCGCATCAGCGACGGGTCGTCGCTGATGCCGCTGCCGGCGCGGTCCTGCGCCATTGCGCGCTGGAGCGCCGCGATCATCTCGCCCGCGCGGCGCAGGTCGCCCGCGCGCGCGCTGGCCTCGAGTTCGGCCGCGATTCGCGAGACGCCCTCGGCGCCGATGCTCAGGCTCGCGCCCTTGAGGCTGTGGGAGATCGTCGCCGCCGTCGAGGCATCGTCGAGCTGGACGGCGCGCACCAGCAGCACGACGAGCGACGCGACGTGGTCGAAGGAGAGCGCGAGCAGGTCGCGCAGCTCATCCTGCGGCAGGCTCCGCAGCGCGGCGAGCCTGCGGTGCTCACCGCCGAGCGGCTCGTCATCGTCCTTCGCCTGCGCGGGCGTGGAGAGCTCGGGCGCCGCCGGAATCGCGCGCACGAGCGCGTCGCGCAGCGCCTGCTGGCGGACCGGCTTGGTCACGTAGTCGTCCATCCCGGCAGCGCGGCACTTCGCCTCGGCGCCGTCGCCGGAGTGGGCGGTCATCGCGATGATGGGCATGCGGGCGTCGCGCACCTCGCGCCCACGGATCGCACGGGTCGCCTCGTATCCGTTCATCACCGGCATCTCGCAGTCCATCAGGATCGCGGCGTACTCGGCCCGCGAGACCGCCTCCAGCGCTTCGTGCCCGTCGGCGACGACCTCGACGCGGTACCCGAGCTTCTCCAGCAGCCGCACCGCGACCATCTGGCTGATCGGGTTGTCCTCGGCCACGAGCACGAGCGGCGACTCGCCGCTACGCGCCACCGCTCGAGCCGGCGCGGCCACGGCATCGCGCGGGCGCGACCACGGATGCTCGCTCTTGGCGCCCGCCAGTGGAAGCTCGAACCAGAACGTGCTGCCCTTGCCCGGTGTGCTGCGCGCGCCGATCGTGCCACCCATCGCCTCGACCAGCTGGGCGCAGATCGTCAGCCCGAGGCCGGTCCCGCCGAACCGGCGCTCGGTCGCGGTGCCGGCCTGCGTGAACGGCTCGAACAGCCGCGCGAGCGCCGTCTCCTCGATGCCGATCCCGGTGTCGGCGACCTCGACACGCACCAGCGTGCCCAGCGGGATCGGCGAGCCGCTGACGCTCACGGTCACGCTGCCGTGGTCGGTGAACTTCACCGCGTTGGAGACGAGGTTGATCACGACCTGGCGGATGCGGTTCGCGTCACCGTGAAGCCACGGTTCGAGCTCGGGGTCGCTTGCGACATCGATCTCGATGCCCTTGCTGCGGGCGGCGACCAGGAGCATCGCGCAGGCCTCGGCGATCGTCTCGCTGAGCGCGAAGTCCATCATCACGAGATTGACCTTGCCGGCCGCGAACTTCGAGTAGTCGAGGATGTCGTTGACGATCAGCAGCAACCCCTCCGCGGAGGCGCGGGCGATGTCCGCGTATTCGCGCTGCACGCCCGTCAGCTCCGTCCCCAGCAGCAGCTCGGTCATGCCGATCACGCCGTTGAGCGGGGTGCGCAGCTCGTGGCTGACGGTCGCGACGAACAGCGACTTGGCATCGGCGGCCTCGAGGGCCTCGTCGCGCGCGGTCGCGCTCGCCTCGGCGGCCTGACGGTCACCGAACGACAGGGCGAGCCGGACCGCCACGGTCGCGGCGCAGAGGGCGGCGAGGCTGATCGCGAGCCCGTTGGTCCGGTGGAAGTGGTCGACGACGAGCACGCCGAACCCGAGCATGCTCAGCGTCACGGGCGCCGCGACGCCGGCCTGCGACCGGCCGCGGCCGGGGGCGCGGCGGAAGGGGAACCACGCCGCGAGGGAGACCAGCACGAGCCCGAGCGGCCAGCCGATGTCGAGCGGCGTGTCGAGTATGTAGGTGCTGGCGAGCGTGTGGGTCAGGTGAACCGAATCGGTGACGGTGAACAGCGCGAAGCCGAGGATCATCAGCGGCCAGTCGCGGGTCAGGGCGCGGCGCCCGCAGACCAGCGCGACGACGATCACCAGTGCGATCAGCACGAGGTCGCCCACGGGATCGACGACGCCGGCGACGCCCAGCTGTCCATGCGTGCTGGGCAGCGAGGTGCCGAAGATCACCGCCGCCGCAACCGATGCGACGCCGAGCGCGGCGCTTCCTGCGTCCAACCACGCCCGCCAGGAGACGTTGCGCAGCCGCGAGCGCCCGAGCATCACGACCGCGCCGATCACGAGCGGGTAGAACGCGAGCCAGAAGCCGTCCGCAACCGAGGGGATCGGCTGGACCGCCCGCGTCGAGAGGAACAGGTCGTAGTAGATCTCCCCGGCGCTCCAGGCGCCGATCGCGGCGGCCATCAGGGCCCATGCGACGCGTTCGCGCTCGACCGAGGCGGCGCGCAGCGCGCAGAGGACCGCGGCTGCGGCCAGAGTCCCGTCGCAGAGCCCGTTCGCGGCGTTGTTCAGCGGCCCCGGGCCGCTCCTGAATACCAGCAGGACGGCGTCGGCCCACAGCACGAGCACGATCACGACCATCATCGCGATCGCGAGCAGCCCGACTCGTCCGCGTGCCGGCGTGATCATCGGGCTCTCGGTGGGCGGCGGTCGGGGATCGTGGGGGTCACGGACATGGCGCAGCGAGGCGATCGCCGCCGAGGGCGCTGCGGGATGCTCATGCTCCTATATCGGCGTCGGCCGAGAACGCTGTAGCCGCGGGCGCGGTTCGCCCCCGCTCAGATCCGTCGGCGCCCCGCGACGATCGCCGTGTCGTCAGCGTGATCGTCAGCGGCCACCGCGGTCACGAGCCGCGACACCGACGTCCGGGGGACGGCATGCGGTGAAGAGCGGAACGTCGCCGCGTCCCCACCCGTCGCCCCGATGCCGGGCGGGCCGGATGCACGATACGCCGCCTGGACGCGGACGCACACCGCTGCCGGGCACTCGCCGCACACCGTCGGTCGACGAGCGTCAGCTCTGGCGGGCGATCCAGTCGAGGATCGCCCGCGAGTGCGTCAGCACCGTGCCGTCGGACAATCGCATCGCCGGCAGCTTCGTCGCGCCCGTGGCCTGCCGCAGATCCTCGCGCGATCCCCTGCGCAGAAACGGCAACGGGCTGCCATGGGCAGCCACGACCTTCTCGTACTCGACTCCCTTGGCGTGCAGCGCCTCCTGCACGCGGCGGCACGGATGCGCCTTCGGGCCGCCCTCGTCACCGTGACAGACGTAGAGCGTCGGCGTCCCGCTCATGGTGCTCCTCCCCGTGTCGGCTGTTGTCGAGCAATTACAGCACCCGTCCGCGCCCACAGCACCGTTGTGGTCGGTGCGGCAGCCTGGCGCACGCCCGTGGCGGAGACCAGTCGACCGCGGCAATCAACGGCTTCTGCCCCGGGGCTCTCGCCGAACCCCCGTCCCGCAACACCAGCGCGCTCACCCGCGAGGAACGCCTTGAGATCGAAGCCGGCGATGCGCGGGGTGCGGCCTCTGCGACGATGGAGCGATCGCAGTCGCGCGGGCACCGCGGCGGGACGGCCGGGATGGCGAAACCAGGAACTCCATGATCCGCGATACAGGAGGCTGACAGATGCAGACTGACCACGGGGACGCGCTGATCGTCGAGGCGGTGCGCACTCCGGTCGGGCGCGGGCATCCTGAGAAGGGGATCTACCGCGACGTACACCCGGCAGACCTCCTCGGGCGGACCTATGTCGGCCTGATCGACCGCGCCGGGATCGACCCCGCAGCGATTGACAACGTGATCGTCGGCTGCGCCCACCAGGTCGCGGAGCAATCCAGCGGCATCAGCCGCACCGCGTGGCTCGCGAAGGGCCTTCCCCAGAGCACCGGCGCGACCACGGTCGACATCCGCTGCGGGTCCGCGCAGCAGGCGGCGCACTTCGCCGCGCTGACGATCGCGGGCGGCATCAACGATCTGGTGATCGCCGGCGGCATCGAGCACATGGGTCGTGTCGGCTTCCCGGCCAACGACGCCGCGCAGGAGCAGTTCGGCCGCGCCTTCCCGCCGGAACTGCTCGAGCGATACGACATCGTGCCCCAGGGCATCGGTGCGGAGATGATCGCCGACCGCTGGGAGATCACGCGCGAGGAGATGGACGAGTGGTCTGAGCGTTCGCACCGGCTCGCCGCGGATGCGACCCGTTCGGGGGCATTCGCCCGCGAGATCCTGCCGGTGCAGGCGGGCGGCTCCACCCACACTGCGGACCAGGGAATTCGGGCGGACACCTCGCTGGAGGTGCTCGCGCAGCTGAAGCCGGCCTTCCGCGAGGGCGGGCGCGTCACCGCCGGCAACTCCTCGCAGGTCTCGGCCGGTGCGGCGGCGCTGCTGCTCGCCAGCCCGGCGGCAGCCGACCGCCACGGCCTCACGCCGCGCGCCCGTGTCCTCGATCAGGTCGTCCTGGGCGTCGACCCGGTGACGATGCTGACCGGCCCGATCCCCGCGACCGAGCGGATCCTGGCCCGAAACGGGATGACGATCGCCGATGTCGACGCGATCGAGATCAACGAGGCGTTTGCGTCGGTCGTGATCGCCTGGGCTCGCGAGCACTCCCCGGACCTCGACCGCGTCAACCAGCGCGGTGGAGCAATCGCGCTCGGTCATCCGCTCGGCGCGACCGGCGCCCGGCTGCTCACGACGCTGCTGCACATCCTCGAGGACACTGACGGCGAGGTTGGCCTCGTCACGATGTGCTGCGGGGGCGGGCTCGGCACCGCGACCCTCATCCAGCGGATGTGAGGCGGCGGGCGAGCGCGCCGTGGTCGGGGCGACCTGCGCTGACGCCGGCACGCGACGGGGCGCCGCCGCGGGCTACATGCGGAAGATGCCGTAGCCGACCTCGCCGAGCGGCGCGTTGGCCGCCGCGGCGAGTCCGAGTCCCAGCACATCGCGTGTCTGGAGCGGATCGATGATGCCGTCGTCCCAGAGCCGGGCGGTGGCATGGTAGGGGTGTCCCTCGCGTTCGTACTGGTCGCGCAGGCTCTGCTCGAAGCTGAACCGCTCGTCGGGGTCCCATTCCTCGCCGCGGGCCGCGAGCTGGTCGGCGCGGATTGTGGATAGCACCGTCGCC
>Ga0075017_100002323_pt1 | contig 11859 bp, 8 predicted proteins | sample AleBraG_ABR_2012_FD_71475 | JGI IMG/M metagenome (GOLD analysis project Ga0075017, IMG submission 71475) | Freshwater sediment microbial communities in response to fracking from Pennsylvania, USA - Alex Branch Run_MetaG_ABR_2012 | ecosystem: Environmental > Aquatic > Freshwater > Creek >...
CAGGACCCCGCACAATCTGCTGGTCGACCAGTTCCGCCAGGTCGATGGCCGTCATTTTGCCTTCCAACCCCGCGACCTTGATCGCATCTTCTATATTCACCATGCAGAACGGACACGCCGTCACCATCACATTGGCTCCGGCTTCGGCCGCCATCTGCACCCGCTTCACGCCCATTCGCTGCTCTTCTTTCGGCTCGTAAAACAGCATCAGCCCGCCACCGCCGCAGCAGAACGAGCGGTCGCGAGAGCGGGTCATTTCGACTCGCTTCAAACCCGGAATCGCATCCAGCACGTCGCGGGGGTCGTCGTAGATTCCGTTGTGCCGCCCCAGATAGCACGGATCGTGGTAGGCGTACGCGCTCTTTTCGTTTGATATCGGATTGAACTTGATCTTGCCGGACTTCACTTCCCGGGCGATCACTTGGCTGATGTGTTCCACCGGCGGCACGTCTTTATAGTCGTGTTTCAGCGCGCTGTAGGCGTGCGGGTCAGAGGTGACGATGCGCTCAACCCCGGAGGCTTTGATGGCATCCACGTTGTGATCGCGCAAGGCCATGAAAAGCGTCTCCTCACCGAAGCGCCGCACTTCATGGCCGCTGTCTCGTTCCGCCGCGCCCAGGATTCCGAAATTCTCTCCGACATGGGTGAGGATCTTGGCTGTTGCCCGCCCGATCGACTGCATGCGGTCGTCGTAGGAGGTGATGCTGTCGACGAAATACAAAGTGTCGGCGGCGTTGCTCTTGCCGACGGTCTTACCGATGGTCTTGACGGGGCAGGTTTGCTGAAACTCTTTAGTGTTGGCCCAGTCGGCCTTCTTTTTCTCCATCTTGCCGTAGGGATTGCCGCGGCTCTCCAGCGCCTTCAGCGGTTTCTGCAGAGACTGAGGCACATTCCCGTCATCGACCATGCCGCGCCGCAGATCGACGATCTTATCGATATATTCGATCAGTAGCGGGCATTCTGCTTCACAAGCGCCGCAGGTGGTGCACGACCAGATTTCGTCCGCGGAATAGATGCTGCCTGAATCTTTGTCACCGATCAGCGGCGTGCCATTGTTAGCGCGTCCCACGACCGGATAGTGCTGGAAGCTGTAGTCTCTCGCCTTGATGGTGATGACCCGCGGCGACAACGGCCTTCCCACCGCATTGGCTGGACAATTGTCTGAACATCGCCCGCAGTCGGCGCAGGAATAGAAATCGAGCATGTGCTTCCAGGTAAAATCTGTGAACGTCTTTACCCCGAACGATTTCACCTGATCCAGTTGCTCGTCGCTGACGCCGTATCGCACCGGCTTCAGAATCTCCCGGTCCAACTTTGCAAAGTAAACATTGAAGAGGGAGGTTTCGACGTGGAACTGTATCCCAAAAGGCCGATAGCAGAGCAAGAAGTAGAAAGTAATCTCATGGACCAGATAACCGGCGAAGTAGAACTTCCCGAGCGCGGCCAGGGAAACTGAAGCGAGAGCTTTCTGCAACATCCAGGGAAGCGAAAATGCGGCCAACGTCTCAACCGGCTGGCCTGACTGGGCGCCGGCTTTGGCGGCGGCAAAGAGGCTGTCGGCCATCATCAGAATGCCGATTAGCGACAGCAGGAAGATGGCGTCCGCCGTGTGAGCTTTGCCATATTTTGCCGGCACCGCGTAGCGCGCAGGGTTGAAAACCAGCCGGCGAATCACGGCGATTACCATGCACAAAAAAACAATGGTGGCCGCGTAATCCGTGATGGTGTCGTAGATCGAGCCAGCTCTCCCAGAAAGGCCTGGCATCACGAAGTTGTAGGAGACGCCGACAATCAGTACCGAGAAGGCGCGAATGGCTAGGGTGCAGAAGCCCGCAAAGATGAAAATGTGGAGAATCCCGGCGGTCCGGTAGCGCGGATGCTTCCACTGTCCCAGCCAATATTTCAGAACCCTTCCCAGCCGAGCCAAGGGCTGGTCGAATCGAAAATCACGCTGGGCCCGAAGCAGGGGCACCAGTCGCATTGCCACAATGTAGGCAAATAACAGGACACCCAGAACGTGAATGGTCAGGAAGAGGATTCGGCCCGCGACCAACCAGGAGGTCATCTGCGAAGCTGACTGGATGTCTACCACGTTTCTACCTCTCTGCTTGACGATCTCTAGGCGATGAGCGTCAAGACTTTTTCCTCCGTAACTGGGGGAGCTTTTGTTATTGGCGATTTGACGGAAATACGAGCCGGAAGCGAAACGGATGCGGGCACTGGCGCCGAAGTGGGTGCCTTCGTACCTGCGGCCTTTGCCTTTGCTCGCACTCTCGTTTTTACCTTCTTCTCCTCTTTCTTGCGCGGCGGTGTGACTCCGGTAGCATCCCGCAGTTCTGTGAAACTCGTCGTCAGCAACTTTTCCAGCCGCCGCAGGTCAGGCACAGCATGCACATCGCCGCTGAATCCGAAATAAGCCGTGCCGTTGTAGCTCAGAATGGCGCAGTTGAGGGACATCTCGCCGCCGATTGGCACATAGGGATAGCAGTGCAGAATCTTGTGGCCGAGCAGATACAGCGGATATTGCGGTCCCGGCACATTCGTGCAGACCATGTTGAAAGGGGTGAACGGCAACCGGCTGATGATGTGGCCGGCCAGCGCCTGCGTCGAAGACGGGATCATGCCCAGCACCCCGCCAGCCAGACTCACCAGTTCGGCGCTGTGCGCTCGTTTGAGTAGCTCGGTTCGTTTGTGGACGGCAGCCAGCAGCTTCATCGGGTTGCGAATATCCAGCGGCACTGTCACCGGGACCAGGGAAATACGGTTTCCGAGTTCGTCCGGACTATCGCTGCCGCGCAAGTTGACCGGAACCATCATGCGGAACTGCCGCCCCTTGACGTCGTCGCCGTGCAGTTCGAGATAACGCCGGATGGTCGCCGTCACCAGCGCGAGAGCGACATCATTTACGCTGGTTCCGCGAGCGCTCTTTATGGCCTTGATCTCCTCCAGGGGAACTTCTGCCCAGGCGAAATTCTGCGGTCCGCGGTAGAGCACGTTGAAGCGCAGGCGCTCGGTGGACAGCGTTAGTTCCGGAAGCAGACGCGTGAGCTCGTCGGTGGCCACCTTTTCGTCATTGAGGGCAAAGCGCTCGGCCATACTCGAGACATTGGCGACCGCGTCGAAAATTCGTTTGGCGACATCGGAATAGGAATCGACAACACCGCTGGTTAGCGACGTGAGGATGCCACGGGGCGGTGGAATTCGGAGCCGGGGCTTTCGCCGGGGCAGCGCAGGAACCGCCGGACTCGCATCCATCAGCACATTCATGATTCCAACTCCGGCAATGCCATCGGCCAGGCAGTGGTGCAGGCGGAATATGAGCGCGCTGCGCTTCCCGTTTAGCCCGTGCACGAAGGTCAAGTCCCAGAGCGGGTGCTCCCGGTCCATCACCGTGCTCAGAATCTTTCCCGCCAGCGTCTTCAACTCGGCGTCGGAGCCGTGCTTGAGCCTCACCTCGCGTACATGGTTGCGAATGTGGAAGGTGGGATCGTATTCCCAACTGGGAAGGCCAATATTAAAGAGTGGCGGCACCACCCGCTTGAGGTAGCGAGGAATCAAGGGCAACTTGGATTCGATGAGCCGGACGCAATCCTTGAAAGGGACTTCACCGTCAAAGATGCAGACGGAGGCCACGTTGAGCGGCATGCCCTCGCGTTCCAGATTGAGGAAAACCGTGTCGCCCCAGGAGAGGCGTTCGCTTTGACCCTGTTTCTGCATGACAGCCCCTATTCATTCGCCAGCGCGAAGTTGTACATCTCAAGCCACGTCTCAAGCTACGAAGGAGAATCGCGACCCGAGCTTCACCAGCTTGAGCACTTTGTAGACACCGACGTTGACGCCGCGCAACACGACCTTCACTCTTTTGTCGTCAGCCAGGCCCGCGAACTCTTCCAGGGCTCGGATTGCACTCGGATCAACCCGGCTCACGGAAGAGAAATCCAAAGCCACTTCGCCCTCGACGCTGTCCAGTTTTTCCCCGGCCTCTTGCAACGCCTGGGCCACGCGCTCTTCATCGATCTTGAGCCACACGGCAATCATTGCCATACCCACCATCCGCTACGCATTTTGTTGCTGCAATACACCGGCCGCCTTCGCCACGCCTCGTCCCTCATAAGCCTTCCAAAACAGGCCGGCCAATTCGCTCATCAGGGGCATACGAGGGTTCGTGCGCCAGGACGGATCTTCAAAGGCAAGCCTGGTCAACTCCGGAATTGCCCGCTGGAATTCTTCCCTCGAGATTCCCAGGTCGGCGATCGAACGCGGCACTGCCAATTGGTCTAGTAACTGTTCTGTGGCCCCGATCAGCTTCTGAACCTTCTCTTCAACCGTGTGGCCGCCCAGACCCAGCAAATCCGCGACGGTGGCGTATTTCTTGTGTGCGGTATATCCCTTCTGGAAGGGGGACGGTAGAAACTTAGTCGGCACGGCCGCGTTGTACGCAATCACGTGCGGCAGCATGAGCGCATTGGCCCGGCCGTGCGCCACGTGGAAGTGCGCTCCGAAGGCATGCGCCAGCGCATGATTCACTCCCACCGAGGCATTGGCAAAGGCCATCGCCGCAATGCAGGCGGCGTTGTGCATCATGGAGCGCGCCTCTTCATCGCCGGGATGCTCATAAGCAACGGGCAGGTATTTGAAGACCAGCCGGATCGCCTGCATAGCGTTGGAGTCGGTATAAGCCGAAGCGTAGCCGGAAACCGCGGCCTCCAGCGCATGGGTCAGGCAGTCTATGCCCGTGTCGGCGGTAAGGCCCTTCGGCATGGACATGACAAATTGCGGATCGACGATGGCCACGTCGGGAGTCAGCGAGTAGTCGGCCAGGGTCACCTTACGTCCGCGTTCTTTGTCGGTGAGGACGGCGAAGGGAGTTACCTCGCTTCCAGTTCCGCTGGTGGTGGAGATAGCAATCAGCCGCGCGCGGTTAACTTTCGCGGTTGGATACTGGGCCACGCGCTTGCGCAGATCGAGAAATGGAGCGGCCAGTTCTTCCAAGTCCGCATCCGGCGATTCGTACTTGAGTTTCATGATCTTCGCTGCATCGATCACAGATCCGCCGCCCAGCGCGATAATTTGGTCCGCTTTGTAGAAGTTGAGCGCCTCCACTCCCTGCATCACTACCTTGACCTCGGGCTCCGCATCGGGAATGACCGAGACGTGGACGTGTGTCCCCTCTGGAAGGTAACGGCGGACAATATCCACGTGTCCGAACTTCTCCAGAGCCGGGTTAGTAATAATGATGGTGGAGAGCGATGGGAACTGGCGTACATTCTCCACCGCGTTCAGGTTGAAATAAATCTGATTGGGAACTCGGAACCACATATGGGCTTGTGTCCTCCGAGCCACACGCTTGATGTTTAAGTAGTGATAGATATTGACGTTATCGGTGGTGCTGTTGCCGCCGCCGGTGCCGCATCCGAAAGAGAACGTGGGCACCAAATCGTTGTAAACCGAGCCCAGCGCTCCGACGGAGCCGGGCGAGTTCACGATGATCCGCCCCGCGTTCATTACTTCGCCGAACCTGCGGATGATCTCGTCGTTGCGCGAGAAAACGACCGCCGTGTGGCCCAGGCCGCCGGCATGATTCACGTCGATGCATACCTTCAGCGCTTCATCGACGGATTTCGCGCGATAGACGGCGAGCACTGGAAACAGCTTCTCCACCGACAGGGGATATTCGCGGCCCACGCCCAGAATCGGCGCAATCAATAATTTTGTGCCCGGTTTTACGGAAAGACCGATCATGCGGGCGATGTCGGTGGCCTTCTGCCCGACCGCCATGGGCTGCATAAAACCAGTCTTGGGATCGATCACCGTGCGCGACAGTAGTTCCGTCTCTTTGACATTGCAGATGTGCGTGCCCAGTTCCGCAAATTTCTTCAGCACGACGTCGTAAATTTCATCGTCGATCACTACCGTTTGCTCGGAGGCGCAGATCGTCCCATTATCGAAAGTCTTGGAAACGATGATGTCCACCACGGCCGTACTCACGTCCGCCGTCTTCTCCAGATAGACGGGCGTATTGCCTGCGCCCACACCCAGCGCCGGCTTGCCGGAGCTATAGGCGGCCTTGACTGCGCTCGGGCCGCCGGTGGCGTCGATCAAGGCCACGTCTTTGTGCCGCATCAGGTAGGAGTTGTCCTGCAAGGTGTGCGATTCCAGGCAGGCAAAAAGCCCTTCCGGAGCGCCCTGCTTCAGCGCTGCCTCGTACATGACCTTCACCGCCTCGGAGCAACAACGCCAGGCGTTTGGATGGGGGCTGAAAATGACCGCGTTGCGCGTCTTGGCGGCCATGATGCACTTGAAGAGCACGGTGGAAGTCGGGTTCGTAATCGGAGTGAGCGAGAAGATGACCCCAATCGGGTCGGCGATCTCCACCAGATTGCGCTCCGGAAACTCGCGGATGACGCCGACCGTACGTTTATCTTTTATGTAGTTGTAAACGAACTCGGTGGCCACCATGTTCTTGAGGACCTTGTCCTCCATGACTCCGATCTTGGTCTCCTCGACCGCCAGACGGGCGAGAGGTTGGGCCTGCTCCAGGCCGGCCAGAACCATTGCCTTGACGATGCGGTCAACGTCCTCTTGGGTATATTGGGTAAATACGGCAGCGGCGGTTCGGGCCTGACTAACAAGTTTCTCCAGGTAACCAATCCGCTCTTCACTCAGGCTTTCTGTGGCTGGCGGGATCTGAAGCCGTTCCTGCACCACTTCGTCGGTGATCATCTCTGCCCCCTCTAACAATCTTTCGCAGTCCCTTGCTTGTGAGGAGCGTGCTTACTCTTGGTTCCTGGCAAAACTGCCGCATTATGCGTAGTCGATCGGATGCTTGGCCAGCCAGTGCTCGTCCCGCGCCCTGCCAATGTTTCTAAACGCGCTACTGGCGACGCTTGCGGTTAAACGGCGGTTTCCCCAAACCAAGCCGGCACCCAGGCCGATGGCCCCGCCCAGCAGACCGTACACCAATGTTCTGGCGATGGATTTCTCCCGATTCCCGGGACAACTGCCCAATACCCCGATGCACGCCCCAAGTGCGGCGGGCTTCAAAGCCCTTTGCACTGACTTGCCAAGAAATGGAGCAAGAGACTCCCCGTTTAGAAATGCCTCTTCACCAGAACGCGCTCCCTCGATTCCGGAATCCAGAAGCCTACGTCCATAGTCGGCATTTGACTTCGACCATTTGAATAAGTCCATTTGGAGTTCCTCACGTCCTCGCTGGGGATACCAAGGTCACTACATCACCATGCGCTGTTCGAGTCCGTAGCGCGGGTCACACCTCGTTGTGATGTCGTCACTCTTCGTCGTGACGTGATCCCATTTTGGGCGACGGCATGGAGCTCTTTTGCGAAGTCAGTGAGGGAACCCCGTTCTGAGTGTTGAACGTTTCGTGCTGGGGGCGAAAAAACGCCAACGTGTCCTGCATACAGGGCACGTTGGCGCAGTACGGTTGGATTACTTCGCGGCCATCGTTGAGGTTAGGCCGCGGCGGCAGCCGCGTGCTTCTTTGCCGGCCGGTGCGCGCGATGCTCGACCTTGGGCGTGTGTTTGTGTTCACCGCCCTGCTTCGCCATGACTTCCATCAATTCTTTCTGGGCATCGACGTAGCTTTTTACGCCTTCCCGCGTCAACTCGGTCAACGGCAGGAAGGGAAACGGCCGCAAGAGTTCCAGAGTCTTGCCGGCCGTCTTCACGCTGGAGTTCATCTGTCGCCCGGCCACATCCACCAGCTTCCTTTGCGCTTCGATGAATGACTCCGTGGTCTGGCGTGCCAGTTGTGCCAGCTCGGTCTTCTTGATTTTCTTGACGCCATTGGTGTGCTTGCCGCCGGTGGCCTTCTTTGTCTCTTCGGCGATGACGTCCATGAAGTGCTTCTGGGTTTTCACAAAGTGCTCCATCGCCTCTTGGGCCAGTTCCACCAGGTTTTCGCCTTGGTATGGTTTCCCCGCCTTCACGGCTTCTACCCAGGTATGAGTTTGCTTGCCGGCAATTTTCAGGAACTCCTGCTGCATTTGGACGAAAGTCTCGACACTACGCTGCAGCAGATCGGTGACCGCTTCCGCCGCCGGCGAATCGCCGACCCGTTCCTTGACGCCGCTCATCAGGATTTCGTTCTGTTTTTGTCCCAGTTCCAGCAGGACTTTCTGCCCTTCAATGAAGTTGGCGATGCCTTCGGCGGTGACTTCGCTCAGAATCGCACTCGGGGAATGATTGGGATCGGACAACTGCTGGCGAACAGAGTGCATCAAGCTCGCATTCTGCCGCATGGCCAGGTCAACCAGAATCCGTTGCGTGGCAAAAAAGCTCTGGACTCCCTGCTGCGCCCAGCCTGACAGAAGATTAACGAATGAGGACTCCCGGGTATGGGTACGGGAGGATTCAGACTTTACGGTTGTTGGCATTTGACACCTCCGGAATTGCTGCAATGCAGCATCACTTAGAATATACGATTTTGCCAGTTTTGTGTCAATATGTATTTGTCCTGTGTGCATGGCAGCATCGGCAGGATCCCATGAAGCCCGGTCCAGTCGTCATCAAGAAATATGGAAATCGGAGGTTGTACGATACCTCCAACAGCCGATACGTGAATCTTGACGATATCGCGCGCTACGTTCGGGAGGGCAAGCACGTCCAGGTAGTCGATGCCAAGACAGGCCAGGATCTCACCCGCGTCACCCTGACCCAGATCATCACCGAAGATGCCAAGGAAAAGCAGACGGGCCTGCCGCTCGAGTTGCTGCGCCAACTCATCGTTGCCTCCGATGAGGTGCGGCAGGAATTCGTCATGTGGTATCTGAAATCCGCTTTTGACGCCTATCAGAAGGTGCAGGATGCGGTGCAGGGTCGGCTGGGCGAGGTTCAATCTGCCATTCGCTCGCCCATGGATATGATGAGGAAGTTCGTGGCCGCGCCGGCATCAATCCAGCCGCGAACCGAGGCCGAGCCGGAACTCGACGCGCTGCGGCAGCGAGTTGTGGAGCTGGAGGCGAAGCTGCAAAAGCCTGCGCCAGGAAAACGAAGGCGAGGGAAGCAAAAGGGCAGGTTATAATTCGCAGCGGCAAGCTTCCGCCCGCTGCGCGTGCGCTGGCGCAGGGTGCGAAAATACCGGGCAGATCGGACGAAATTGCCAAGCAAACGGAAGAAGACCACGGGGACATCGAAGGCACGGGGTCGGACGAACACTCACAGGGTCGATATGGAAGCCGCCATCTCGCCTTGGACAGAGGCGCTGTTTGCGGCTGAGATCCTTTTCTTACACGCGACTCCCGTCTACTACGGCTTCGGCGTGCCCCGCGGCGACGGTTCCGCAGTGGTGATTATTCCCGGTTTTCTTGGGACCGATCTCTATTTGATGGAACTCCACAGCTGGCTGGAGCGCATCGGATACCGTCCCTATTTCTCCGGTATCGGAATCAACGCTGAGTGCCCGAATCTGCTGGTCCAACGCCATCTGAACCAGACCATAGAAAAGGCCCTGACCGATACGGAGCGGAAGATTCATCTGATTGGGCACAGTCTCGGAGGGGTGATCGCTCGCGCGGTTGCGGGGCAGCGGCCCGATGATGTCGCGTCCGTCATTACGCTGGCTTCCCCATTTCGCGGCACGGCAACCAGTCGAGCCGTTCTCCATGCGACCGAAGCCATTCGCGAGCGCATCCTGCACGAGCATGGACGGGGAGTTCTGCCAACCTGCTATACCGGGCGCTGCACCTGCAATTTCGTGGATTCATTGCGACGCGATATTCCAGACTCGATGTTTGAGACCGCTATCTACACGCGCGACGACGGGATCGTGGATTGGCGCTATTGCATGACCAGGAATCCGGAGGTCGACTTTGAAGTGCCGGGTACTCATATCGGAATGGCCTTCAATCCTTCCGTGTACACCATCGTCGCCGACCGCCTGGCGAAGGCGCAGTCCTTCGAATAGGGCTAGCTCGTGGAGGGATGGCCGCCCCTTCGACAAGCTCGGGGCAGGTTCTCGGCCGTCAAGCCGAGCGCAGTTCGGCAGCCATTGGGGCTACAACGATTCTCTCCCGCCCACCATCTCCAGTACGGCCCCGGCATCGGTCTCGAGTGTTTCAACCGGCCCGCCCCGCCGCTCTAAACGGAGTACCGCTTGCGCCAAGCTGTTGTTCGTGACTTCAAAACTGCCTCGGCAATCGGTCTTCAGGTAGGGCAAACGATGGACGCTCGGCCCGGCGCCATCGATCGCTGCTTCCAATCCGAATCCGTCCGTGGTGGCACAACGAAAATTCCACCCAAAGCCATCTGGATCTCTCCCGATCTCCTGCAAATTCCGGAATTCGTGTTGCTCCCCCTCATGCCACAGCACCGCTTTGCGAAAGACAAACCCCAATGGCATTTCGTAGATCAATGCCTCGAGCGTGCTCGGACGTGAATCGGAGCGGAAGAAATACGCATGGGTCCAAGTCCAGAAGTTGCGATGGCGGTATCCACAGTTGTGTCCCTGCACTCCGTAGCCCAAAGGATCTGCTTCAAAACGCCGCCCATCGAGCGTGATCCGGCCGGAAAAAAGCGCATCGGAGTGTGGCGTTCGCGAGAATCCAATCCAGCCCTTGTCGCTCATCGTGAAGCGAAAGGTCGAACGATAGCGGATATCCCATGAAATCCTGTGCCCCCCGACATCCAATGCTCCCCGGCAGCAGTTCTCGCCGATTGCATTGTTGCCGATTTGAAAGTGGAATGGATTTTGCCCTCTGGCACTTAGGTCCAAGCCTTCCCGGGGAAATCCTTGAATGAAGCTTTGCGGTTTTTCATTCGCAGGAAACCACGTGGCCCACACCTGCACGGGCAGGCCGCGCGGGTTGCCCTCGCAACCGCTTCGACCGGGGTTCATCAGCAAATATCGGAACCACCACGCCCCGCTGCCGTCAGCCAGTCCCAGGCGGACAAACCACACTTCGTAACGGCGCCGGGTAGAGAGTGATGAATAGAGTTCGTTCAGCGTTTTCACAGACTCATTCTACCGACGAACACTTCGTTCCTATAAGCCGGTCGTCTGATAGCGCAGGATTGCCAGAGCGAGGCGGTAGTCGTACCCCGCCTCAGCATTGCTGATCTCAGCTTGCGTCTGCTGCAGTTGCGCCTGGCTCAATTCCACGATGGAACTCAGCCCAAGCTTGTAGCGCGTGCCCGCAAGATCCAGCGCCAGGTTCGCCTGGTCCAATAGTTGCTGCGTGACACTGACTCGTTCGTAGGTTGCGTTGGCATTGAGCCAACTGGTGCGGACATCCCGTGAAATCCGGTTGCGAAGATCAAGCAGACGATCTTGCGCGGCTTGCGCTCTAAGACTCGATTCGCGAGACCGTGCGCTATAGACGAAGCCGTTGAATAGTGGTATCTCGACGTTCACGCCGACTGCGCCGTACCAGTTAGAAAGAACCGGATTGCGCACCGGCGTATCGCCTACGGCGCCGACCGCTCGGATGTCAGGGAAGAACAAATCGCGTTCGGCGGTGTGAAACTTCTGGGCAGACTGATACTGAAAATCCAGCGACAATATTTCCGGGCGCATCGCGATTGCCTGAGAAATAAGATCATCTACATTTCCAGGCGGCGGGCTAATCGTGGCCATGTCCTCGAGCAACTGAAGATCCTGAGTCTTCGAGTACCCGAGCACCATGGAAAGTGTGGCCAGCGCCGCATTCTCGTTATTTTTCGCGTCCAGGAGAAGAAGTTTTGATTGTGCCAGGTTGACGTTGGCAAAACTGTAGTCCAGTCGGGACTTGAGCTTATTCTTGAACAGGGCCTCTACCTGATCGGCCACCGTTTGCCTGGAACTCACCGTCTGCTGCGCGACGGTCAGCACGGCATGGGCCTGCAGAGCTCCATAAAAGGCTT
>Ga0075017_100002324_pt1 | contig 11854 bp, 7 predicted proteins | sample AleBraG_ABR_2012_FD_71475 | JGI IMG/M metagenome (GOLD analysis project Ga0075017, IMG submission 71475) | Freshwater sediment microbial communities in response to fracking from Pennsylvania, USA - Alex Branch Run_MetaG_ABR_2012 | ecosystem: Environmental > Aquatic > Freshwater > Creek >...
GACTCCCCCCGCGACCGTCCCGTCAACCGTCCCGGACCGGCAGTGGTGGGTGCTCGGCGCGCTGATCTCGGTGGCGTCGGTGGCCAATCTCAACCTGGCCGTCGCCAACGTGGCGCTCCCGGAGATCGGCGAGCAGTTCAAGGCCTCGCAGACCCAGCTCAACCTGGTGAGCGTCGGGTTCAGCCTGGGCCTGGCCGGCACCGTGCTCTACCTCGGGGCGGTCGGCGACCGCTACGGCCGCAAGCGCATGCTGCTGCTCGGGATGGCGGCAACGGTGCCCACGGCGCTGCTGGCTGCCTGGGCACCGGACATCGGCGTGCTCATCGTGGCCCGTGTCCTCGGGGGAGTCGCCGCCGGCATGGCCTTCCCCACCACGCTCGCCCTGATCACGGCCCTGTGGGACGGACCGGCACGTACCCGCTCCATCGCCCTGTGGTCCGCCGTCGGCGGCGCCATGATCGCGTTCGCCTCGCTGGTGGCGGGGTGGCTGCTCACCGTCGCCTGGTGGGGCTCGGTGTTCCTGCTGACCGCCCCGCTCGCCGTGGCCGCGCTGGCCCTTGCCGCAGTCGTGGTGCCCGCCCACGTCAACGAGACGACCGAACCCGTCGACCACCTGGGCGGGGTGCTGTCCATCGTCGGCGTGGTGGCCCTGGTGCTGGCCATCAACTTCGCCCCCAGCCCCGGCGGGGGAACGGTGGCGCTCGGGGCCGGCGCACTGGCGGTGGTGGCGCTCGGCGGGTTCGTCCTGCGCCAGCGGACGGCGCCCGAACCCCTCTTCGACCTGCACATCGCGTCCCGACGGATCTTCTGGGTGGCGGCACTCGCCGGCCTGATCGTCTTCGGCACCCTGATGGGCGCCATGTTCGTCGGCGAGCAGTTCATGCAGAACGTGCTCGGCTACTCGACGCTGCGGGCGGGGGCGTCGGTCGTCCCTGCGGCGGTGGCCATGATCGCGGCGGCGCCGGTGTCGGCCAGGCTCATCGGACGGTTCGGGTCCCGCGTGACACTCCTCGCCGGATACGCGTTCCTCCTGGCCTCCTTCGTCGTGATGCTGACGCTGTGGACGGCGACGTCCGCCTACGGCGTGGTGGCCCTGGCCTTCGTCCTCATGGGGATCGGGGTCGGTCTGTCGGGGACCCCGGCGTCCCACTCGCTCACCGGATCGGTGCCCGTCCACCGGGCCGGGATGGCCTCGGGCACCGCCGACCTCCAGCGGGACCTCGGCGGGTCGATCATGCAGTCGATCCTCGGGGCGATCCTGACCGCCGGCTACGCGGCCGGCGTGGCCGCGCAGCTGTCGGCCAGCGGGCGCGACGTCGGCAACACGGTCACGTCCGCACTCGAGCGCTCGTACTCGAGCGCCGCAGCCCTGGCCCAGACCCAGCCCGCCTACGCCTCGCAGATCATCCACGGGGCGCGGGCGTCGTTCCTCTCCGGGGCCAACTGGGCGTACGCGGTCGGGGCCGTGTCCATCGTCATCGGGGCGGTGCTCGTCGGCACCTGCTTCCCGGGCCACCGGGCCGAGCTCACGCTCTTGGCCGGCTACCGGCGTGCGGACCAAGGGGACCGGGACACGGGCCCCCGCGGCGGAGCGTCCGAAGGGGCCGGGGGGGCCGTCAGCCCGTGACGACGCCGAGCGAGTCCTCGTCCGGGTCGGACTCCATCGGGATGGACACGGGACCGTAGTAGGGCGAACCGGACGGCCCGCTGCGTCCGGCGTAGTCCTGGACGCCGCGCGCCCGGGCCTCACCGGCGCCGTGCACGATCGGCTCCGACTCCCACCAGATCAACTTCTTCTTGCGCACCATCAGGACGCCCCTCGCCTGTGTCATGGCCTGCCAGGTCGTCCGGGACGTCGCCCGGTGCCCGCACTGCCTCCTCGAACCATAGTGACGGTGCGCAATTGCGGCAATGGCGCGGCCCAGTTGCACCTCGGTTGCAACATGTACCCGATGCCTGCTGTTCACCGCCCGTCGGGCACGGTCCGGCGCTCTGGGGCCGTGGACCGCTACCGCGGCGGAGCCGCCGGATCCACGCAGGGTCCGTCGTCCCGCTCCTCGTCCGCCTCCCGGGCCACCAGGGCCTCGTGGGCCCATCGGGACGCCAGCTGGCGGGAGACCCCCCAGGAGCGGGCGATCTCGGCGATGGACATGCCCTCGTCGAGCGACATGCCCACCAGGTCCAGCCGGACCCGGTGACGGGTGACCTCGAAGCCCTTGATGGCATCCGTCACCGCCGCACGCCACCGGTCGGCCCGGACGGCCGGGAGCACGCACCCGATGGCGGCCCGGTGCTGCACCTCGTCCAGGATCCGCCGGCAGACCGCCTCGTGGGTGACCAGTCGGTGCCGGAGCGCGACCGTCGACTCGATCAGCTCCTCGAGATCCGCCACCGCCGACTCGGTCGGTGGCGCCGCCACGTGCCGTGTCCCCTGGTCGACGGTCATCGGACCGTCACCCCGACCCCACCGCTGCAGCGCAGTCGAACCGCCATGTCGCCACCTCCGCCCGTCCGCCTCCCCGTCGCCGCCTGCGATGGGGAGTTGCACCAGCGTACCCGACATGCACCGGGTCCCACCGGCAAGCCGGTCCGGGGCGTCCGGGGCGCCCCGGTCGGGTGCCGCGTCAGTTGACCCGGGGCACCCGGGCCAGGATGCCGGCGACGACCTCGTAGCAGGACGTCCCGAGCCACTCGGCCACCAGGGTGGCCGGCAGCTCCTCGGAACCCTGACGGCCGATCAGCACCACCTCGTCCCCCCGGCGCGTCCCGGGGACGTCGGTCACGTCGATCGAGATCTGGTCCATCGACACCCGCCCGACCACCGGTGCGGGGCACCCACGCACCAGCACGTGGCGCCAGGTGTCCGGCGCCCGTCGCAGCCCGTCGGCGTACCCGACCGGGACGGTCGCCACCCGGCTCGGCCGGGCCGCCGTCCAGGTCTGGCCGTAGCCGACGGCCGCCCCGGCCGGCAGGTCGTGGACCTGGGCCACCTGGGACTTCCACGCCAGTGCGGGGCGGAGCCCGGCGACCGGGACGTCAGGTCCCGCCGGGAGCCCGTAGACGGCGATCCCGGGACGGACCAGGTCGAACCGGGCGTCGTCACGGCAGAGCAGCCCGGCACTGTTGGCGGCGTGCACGGTCGCCGGGAGCATCCCGGCCGACTCCAGACCGTCGAGCACCTGCACGAAGCGCGCCATCTGTGCGTCCGTGACCGCCAGGCCGGCCGCGGAGACGTCGTCGGCGCTGGCGAAGTGGGTGAAGATCCCGGTCACCCGGAGGCCGTCCACCTCCCCCAGCGCGGCCACGAACCCGTTGACGTCGGGCGGCTGCACGCCGAGGCGGTGCATCCCGGTGTCCACCTTCACGTGGACCGACACGGTGGAGTCGAGGGCGCGGGCCGCCCGGCCGAGTCCCCGTGCCGTCTCCAGGTCGAACACCGCCAGCGTCAGGTCGAGACCGACCGCCTCGCGACCCTGCCATGCCGGCGTGTACCCGAGCACCAGGACGGGCGCCCGTATGCCGGCCCGCCGCAGGGCGCGTGCCTCGGGTACGCAGGCCACCCCCAGCCAGGTGGCGCCGTTGCGCAGCGCCGTGTGGGCCACCTGCACGGCCCCGTGTCCGTAGGCATCGGCCTTCAGGACCACCATGGCCTCCGCATCCCCCGCCCGGTCGGCCAGGTGACGCACGTTGCCGGCGATGGCCGACAGGTCGATCTCGAGCCACGTCGGACGGTCGGGCTGGACGACGCGGATCGACTGCCAGGCCCGATCCTGGCGCACCAGGAGGCCGGCGGCGCCGTCGTCGTCGCCGTCGAGGAGCAGTCCCACCACCCGCTCCATCCGCGACGCCGCGCTCCCCTTGACCAGCACCACGGTGTCCGGGCCGAGCCGTCCGGCGACCTCGGCGGCCGCGTCCTCAGGGGTGAAGGTGATCGCCACCCGATCAGGGGGCAGACCGGCACCCATGGCGGCATCCGCGATCCACGCCGCGGCGTTCCCCTGGGTCACCAGCAGGTCGACGACGCGGGCGGCGCTCCTGCCCACCGCCCGGTGGAGCTCCTCGGCCGCCTCGCCGAGCTCGGCCATGTCGCCCAGCACGGCCACCCTGCACCCGGACGGCAGGGCGGCGAGCGCGTCGAGCCCGGCGTGGACCGAACGGGGCGCGGCGTTGTAGGTGTCGTCGAGGATCGTGGCGCCGCCCGCCCCCGCCAACGGGCGCAGTCGGCCGGGCAGCGGGTCGAGGCGCCCGATGGCGGCCACCGCCGCCCCGCGGTCGATCCCGAAGTGGTCGCCGACCGCCAGGCCGACGAGCGCGGCCTGGGCGCTGTGCTCCCCGAGCCACGGCACCGTCACCTCGGCCCGCCAGCCGTCGTGGGCGCAGACGCAGCGGGTCCCGCCGAACCCGACCACGATCTCCTCGGCCCGGTAGTCGGCGTCGACCGACGTGCCCACGCTCACCACGGGGGCGGTGCTCCGGGGGGACAGGTCCATCACCCGCGGGTCGTCGGCACTCAGGACGGCGAGGCCGTCGGTGGGCAGGTGGGCCAGGAGGGCCCCTTTCTCCCGGGCCACCCCCTCGACGTCGCCCAGTGCCACCAGGTGGGCGGCACCCACCGCGGTCACCACGCCGACCTCGGGCGGGGCCATGGCGCACATGGCGTCGATCTCGCCGAAGTGTCCGGTGGCCATCTCCACCACGGCGATCTCGTGTTCGGGGCGCAGGCCTCCGAGTGCGACGGCCAGGCCGAAGCGGCCGCTGTAGTTGCCCGGCGTGCGGAAGACGGTGAACCGGGTGGCGAGGACGTCGGCCACCAGCTCCTTGGTCCCGGTCTTGCCCACCGTGCCGGTGACGGCCACCACCCGTGGCGCCCAGGTCCGCACCACGTAGGCCCCGTAGCGCTCCATGGCGCCCACCGTGTCGTCCACGACCAGGACCGGCACGTCGTCGGGCAAGGACCCGGGGTCGTCGGCCAGGACGGCGCGGGCGCCGCGGGCGACGGCGTCGGCCGCATGGTCGTGCCCGTCGCCCCGTTCGGTCCGGACGGCCACGAACAGGTCCCCGACCTCCACCAGGCGCGAGTCGAAGCAGAAGCGCTCGTAGCGTCCCTCGTGGTCGGGGCCCCGCACGGCGAGGTCAGGGTTGGCGGCGACGAGGTCGTCCAGGCGGATCATCGGCAGCCCCGGCCCACTCAACCGGCCCGGCTGGCACGGTCACGACCGTGGGAACGGGCGGCGCGCTCGAGTCCGGCGTCCACGATCCGACCGAGGACGGCCCAGGGCGGCTGGGAGTCCTGGTCGGCCAGCCACTGCGAGTAGAAGACGGTCGCCTCGGTGAGGCCGCACAGCGAGTTGACCTCGAGGAGGTGGACGATGTCGTCGTCCTTGTCCCAGAACACGTCCAGACGGGCGTAGCCCTCGATCCCGAATTCCCGGGCGATCTGCTCCACCCGTGCGCGGACCGACTCGACCGCTGCGGGCGGCACGAAGAGGTCGAGCGCCAGGTTGGTGCCGACCCCCTGTTGGAACTTCTGCTGGAGGGTCAGCTCGTCGGCCGCCACCGTGACGCTGGGCACGGCGGCCACCAGGCCCCGTCCCGGGCGGTCGAGCACCGCCGCCGTGAGCTCGACGAAGCGCTTGGCCCGGAACCACGGCCGCAACGTCTCGAGATTGAGGTCACCCACGGGCAGCTCGACCGGTACGGGGTCGACGAAGGCCCGCTCCACCAGCCAGCGCTTGGGCGCGGGAACCGGCAGGGCCACCGAGAGCGTCCGCCCCCGCAGGTCGGCCCTCGTTTCGTCGCTGACGAATTCCGGGAGCTCGGACACGATGGCGGAAAAGAACCGCTCCATCACCTCGGGGCGCTTGAGGATCTTCACCCCGGTCGAGCAGCCGTCGGCCGCCGGCTTGCACACCAGCACGGTGGCGCCGAGCTCGTCGCACAGCTGCCGGTAGAGGGCAGCGGCGGCGCCGGGGGCGTCCATCCGGTCGAGCCACTCCCCCAGCTCGAACACGTCCACCGGTCGTTGGGCCGGTGCGTCGACACCCGGGAGTCCGAGGGCCCGCACCCGGACGGCGGTCGCCGACTTGTCGCCGGCCAGGTCGGCCGCCCGCGGTCCCGAGCCGTTGAACGGTCGCCCCAGGCGCTCGAGCGCGAGCTGGAGCCGGCCGTCCTCCCCCGGCCCCCCGTGCAGGGCGAGGAAGACGAAGTCGGCGCTCGCCACGGCGTCGGCCAGCGACGTCGGGCGACCCATGGCCAGGGCGGCCTGCGCGGCGGCACCGTCCATGGCGAACTCGGCCCGCACCACGCGGCTGACCGCCTCGATCGTCGACCGGCGGACCGGATCGCCCACCAGCGCCTGGATCTCCTCGACGTCGTGGTGGAGGACGTAGAAGAGACCGATGTCGGTGTACCGGCTCTGCAGGTCCATGAGGACGAACCGGACGTCGTTGCCCGTGGCGAGCAGCGACAGTCCGACGAAGCAGCCGCTCTGCCTGCTCACCTGACGCTCGCTGGTCGGTCCGCCCAGGACCACGTGGATCCGTCGCCCGCCGCCCACCGATGCGGTGGCGTCCTGGGCCGTGACGTCGGACGTCCCCAGGGCGGCGCCGAGCAGCCCCATGATCAGTCGACGGTGGTCGAGTCCCACCATGGCGGCCTGCTGGAAGACGAAACTGGAGAATCCCATGCCGCCGATGCCGTTGACATCGGTGATCACGACCGTCCCGTCCGGGGTGCGGAAGCCGTCGACCCGGGCCATGTGCCGCAGGCCCAGCGCGGCGAAGGCCTCGGCCGCCCGGTGGCGGATCCCGTGCAGGACGACGTCGTCGACCCGCATCGGTGTGTGGTGGATGACGCCCGACCCGTGCAGGTACTTCTCCTCGGTGCCGTAGACGCGGCTCCCGGCGGGCTTCTCCACCTCGGTGGGGGCGAGCGCGATGGGCCGCCCCCCGGGACCGTCCAGCACCACCACGGAGAACTCGGTCCCGGTGATGAACTCCTCGACCAGGACGTCGCCCTCGGTGGTGGCGAGGGCCGCGTCCACCGCCCGGGTCACGTCGTCCGCCGTCGCCGGCACCACATCGACCCCGAACGACGACCCGCCGGCCAGGGGCTTGACCGCCACCAGGCGCCCGGCCCCCTGCACGTCCTCCGACAGGGCGGGCACCAGGCCGGCCAGTCCGGCGGCCAGTCCGGCGGGGTCGGCCGCCCACTCGGCCCGACCGACGGTGCGGTGGGCCGGCACCGGGAACCCGGCCGCGGCCAGGGCGTCGTAGCACCGGTCCTTGTGGAGCGTCCGTTCGAGGGCGTCCGGAGTGGAGAACACGTAGGGGACGCCCCAGGAGTCGAGTCGGCGCTGCAGTGCACCGTCCTCACCGAACGCACCGTGGATGAGGGGGACGGCCACGTCGTGGCGCCGGGCGAGCTCCGCCACCTCGTCCCATGCCAGTTCGAGGTCGAGGGTGCGAAGCTGGGACTCGAAGTCGGCACAGGTGTTGGCGTAGTAGTAGACCGGCGGCATCCGGTAGGCGCGCAGCTCCCGGTCGACGAAGACCACCGTGAGCTCAGCGGTGGGGTCGGCCTGGAGGTACGTGACCCACGGCTTGATCGAGCCGGCGCTGACGTCGCGCTCCTCGCTGGGCCCGCCGAAGAAGAGGAGCACCTTCAACGGACACCCGCCCCCTCGCCACGCAGCCGAGCCGCGAGTCGGTCGAGCCCCACGCTCCGGCTGGCCTTGACCAGCACGACACAGTCGACGGGCAGTGCGGACACGACGGCGAGGGCCTCGTCCTGGTCCGCCACCACCGTCCCCCCGTAGGCCCCGGTGCCCACCGCCACCACCTCGATGCCCAGCGAGTCGGCCAGCTCGGCCATCTGCCGGTGGGCGGCACGGGACCCGTCACCGAGCTCGGCCATCTCGCCGAGCACGGCGACGCGCCGGGGGGCGTCGAGCTCCGCCAGCGCCCGCAGGGCGGCAGCCATCGAGTCGGGGTTGGCATTGTAGGAGTCGTCGAGCACCCGGAGACCCGAGGGCGTGCGCCAGAGTTCCCCCCGCAGCGCGCTCCCTTCGGCCCGGCCCACCCCGGCCAGGGCTGCGTCGAACCCGGCACCGGCGCAGACCGCTGCGGCGACGGCCGCGGCGGCGTTGGCGGCCTGGTGGTCGCCCCGGACCGAGAGCTGCACCTCCCCAACCCCCCAGGGCGAGTCGATCCGCACCGTCGGCCGCAGTCCCGCGTCACGTCCGACAATCGACGCGCGGACGTCGCCGGTGTCGGTCCCGAAGGTGAGGAAGGCGGCGCGGGTGCGGGCGCGGGTCCCCGGCCGGCAGTCGGCGTCGCGCACGATGGCATGACCGGTGTCGGGGAGGTCGTCGAGCAGCGACTCCTTCTCCCGCCGCACGCCGTCGAGGCCGCCCAGGTGTTCGAGGTGCGCCGAGCCGATCGACGTGATCACCGCGACCGTGGGCCGGGTCAGTTCGCGCAGGCGGGCGATGTCACCGGGGAACCGGGCACCGAGTTCGAGCACGACCGCCTCGACCCCGTCCGGGGCGTCGAGGAGGGTGAGGGGCACCCCCAGCTCGTTGTTGAACGAGGCACGGGTGGCGTGCGTCGCCATGGCGGCCGACAGGCCGCCGGCGACCAGGTCCTTGACCGTGGTCTTGCCCACCGAACCCGTGATCCCCACCACCCGGCCGGGCAGCAGGCTCCGGGCATGCGCACCGAGCGCCCACAGGGCCGCGGTGGTGTCGGACACGACGACCGCGGAGCCGCCCGTCGGGGCCCGCGAGGTCAGGTAGGCGGCCGCACCGGCTGCCAGCGCACCTTCCACGAAGTCGTGGCCGTCCCGCTCGGCCACGATCGGCACGAACAGCTGGCCGGGGGCGACGGTGCGGGAGTCGATCGAGGCGCCGTCGACGAGCGCGTCGGGGCCGCGCAGGTCGCCACCGAGTGCCTCGGCCAGGTGGGAGGCGCGCAGCTTCACCGCGGCGTCCCGGGTCGACGACCGTCCTGTCGTGTCCCGCGTGCGACCGGTCGGACCGCGCCGTGGGAGGGAGTGTGCTTGTCCGGACTCATCGTTGTGCGCCTCACGACCCCGGCCCTCTGCACTCCGCCGGACCTGGTGTCGGCCGTCGACTGCGGGCGGGTGACGATCGGACGATCCTACAGGCCGGACCCGGCCCGACCCGCGTTCGTGGGCACCGGCCCGGGGTCCGATCGGTCCCTTCCCCGGGCGTCAGGTCCGTGCCTCCGGCACCCACTCCGGGTCGACCTCGAAGAACTGGTCGGCCAGTGCGTCCATGCCCACCCCGAGGAGGGTCCACTCCTGGTCCGCACCGCCGGGGCCGGTCGGGAGCACGATGCTCCGCTGGCCGGCCTCGGCCCGGTCGCGCAGCGCACAGCCCTCGACCAGTGCGGTGCACGCGGCACTGAACCGGCGGGCGTCGAGGGGCGCACGGAACCGCAGTCCGAGGAAGTCGGCCATCGCCTCGGTGGCGGCCACGCTGCTCTCCTCCACGTCGTCCTGACCCGCCCGCATGGCCTCGTAGATCTCGTCGGACGTTCCGGTCCCCCGGGCGCCCGACGCCAGGGCCCACACGCCGATCACCGTCGCCCAGTTGCGCGAGGTCGTGCCGAACTCCAGGTTCGCCTCGGCGGCGAGGCGCATGACCTCGCGGAGGGTGGACCTGCGGGCCTCCGGGGTGGACCGGTCGGAGGACAGGACCAACGGGATCGTGGCCGACAGGACCGACCGTCCCTGCTCGTCGAACTCGTCCGTCGTCACCGTGGCCAGCACCGCGCTCTGGAACTCCGCCTGGTTCTGCCAGATCCGGCCGATGACGGATGCGTTGGTGACCCGCACGCCCTCCGTGACGGCCAGCCGTTCGAACACCCGCTTGAAGGTGAGCTGCTCGGCCCCGGTGCCGAGGCCGTCCTCGCGCAGGACCTCGAGCCCGGCGTCGATCAGCAGGGCCCGGAGCTCGGAGCGCGTCCGGCGCGACGTCGCCGGTGGGGTCTCCGCTCCGGCGGAGCCACCCGCGCCGAACGGACCGGTTCCACTCCCCCCGGATGCCGGAGACTCCTCACCCACCACGGCACCACTCCCGGTTCGGCTCCTGCGACCGGTAGCGCCCCCCGGGGACGGCCGCCTCCGGGGACGGCCGTCGGCCGCCGGTCCGACGCAGCGTACCCGGCGGCCGGCGTGCGGCACCTCCCGACCGGTACCTGTGGTCCGGGGCCCATCGGCCGGGACCTACCGGTACGTGAACCGGTCCGCCGTGGACGGCGAGCTGGCCCCGGCCGGGGACGCGACGGTGACGTCCACGGTTCCGATCCCACCCGCAGGGGCGACAGCGATGATCTCCTTGGACGACACCAGGGTGAAGCTGGTCGCGGGGATCCCCCCGAACGACACCGAGCTGACCTCGGTCAAGGAGGTGCCGGTGAGATGCACCACGGTGCCCCCGGCGACCGTGCCGTGCGAGGGCGACACCTTGCCGACCACGGGGGTCCCGAGGTCATAGGCGAAGGTCACCCCGGCCAGCGCCGGGATCGCCTGGTAGGTGGCCAGCATGTCGGCGCCGCTGATTCCCGGGAAGGCGATCCCGCCGGACCCCGGACCGGAGGTCACCTGGTCGGCGAGGAGCGAGGCCACCGGGTCGACCCCGGACTTCGTGAACGGTGCCGATGCCGGCGGGGCACCGAGGGCCAGGAGCGCCTGGATCACCAGTGCGGTCGAGTCGGGGTCGGTCGACCCGGGCGTGTGGGGCTCGTAGCCCCAGCCGCCGTCGCGGTTCTCCGCCTTCTTGAGGAACCGGAGTGCCGACGTGGCGGCCGCCGGGGCCAGGGCCCCCTGGGCCTCGAGGCCCTCCACGGCCAGAGCGGTCGAGTTGGTGTCGGGGCCGGCGTACTTGGCCGGCTTGCCGTTGCACGGATTGGACGTGGTCACGAGGCTCGTCCACCCGCCGTCGGGGCACTGCTGGGCGGTCAGCCATGCCTCGGCACTGAGCTCGGCCGGTCCGGCGATCCTGCCTTCAGCCGCCAGCGCCGCCAGGGACAGCCCCTGGCGGAAGGCACCGTCGAAGGTGGCGTCCTGGGCGCCGAACAGGCCGGCGTCCGGTCCCGCCGTCTGCTGGGTGGCGAGGAGCCGGGCCACCAGGTCGGTGCCGCCGAACGAGGTCGCCGGGACGCCCAGGGCGTGCGCGTCGAGGATGAGCAGGGCCAGCTGTCCCGGGCCGTCGGAGCCGGTGTCGGCCACGTACGCCGCCACGTGGCCCTCCATGAAGGTGAGGGCGGAGACGGCGGCGGCATGCGCCGCAGGTCCGGCTACGGCCAGGGAGAGGACGGCGTTGGCGGTCGCCGTCAGGTCCGGGGTGTTCGGTGTCGTGGCCGACGGGATGGAGCCGTCCGGTCCGAGTCGGGCGGCCAGCCACGACGCGGCGGAGGCGACGGCGGCCGTCTGGGGCAACGAGGGCGGTGTGGCGGCCCCGGCCGAGGCGGACGGCACGAGTGCCGCCAGGGTGAGCGCAGCGGCCAGTGCGGCCGAAGCGGCGAGTCGGTGGGTCATCATCGGATTTCCTCTCCGGTGACACCCGGAGAACCGATGACCTGGAAGGGCCCCGACCGTCCGAGTCCCACCGCGTGTCTCGACGGATATGGACTCCCTGTCAGTTCCCGGTAACCCGACTTGTGACGAGCGGACAAGCTCGGCACCCACGGTTGCGGACCAGCGCCGGACTTCGACCGGCTTCCCCAGGAACTGCCATGTACTGCGTGCAGCGTGGGTCAACGTAGCACCGGTGCTCGACCCGTGTCGGGGGTCGGCCGATGGGATCCCGCCTGCGCTCGACGCCAGGCCC
>Ga0075017_100002325_pt1 | contig 11850 bp, 13 predicted proteins | sample AleBraG_ABR_2012_FD_71475 | JGI IMG/M metagenome (GOLD analysis project Ga0075017, IMG submission 71475) | Freshwater sediment microbial communities in response to fracking from Pennsylvania, USA - Alex Branch Run_MetaG_ABR_2012 | ecosystem: Environmental > Aquatic > Freshwater > Creek >...
TAGTAGGTCAGCTTCACCGATGCCGCCGCCTTTTCCAGCAACCGCTTAGCGTTCGGACCGGTGACCACAAGGGCCCAGGTTGTTCCTGGGGCGGAAACAAGCGCCTCGGCCCGGTGTTCGGAGGACTCCATCACCGCCTGGTGTCCAGCCATCATGATAGAAGTGCGCTTAGCTTGAATGCCCTCTTCCGTGAATTCGCCTTCCACATCGAATTTGCCAGTCGGTAGCGATGCGGAGAGGCTCTTCACCTGGATGCGCTGACCCTGCGGCCCTTCCATCGAAACGAGATCCGTCTGCGGCCACGCGGCATTCAGATCGCCGAACTTAAACGAAGAAGGTTTGCGAAGCGACAGGCCGACCCACGGATTGCGGTAATCGTCACCGTGAACTGTGAAGGGCGGAGCATCCTGCGGGACAACGATGCGCTTCCCATCCACGGTGTACTCCAGAATGCTGACGTCCACGTTGCTGAAGAGTTGGCCGAGCGCTCCAACCCCGCCCAGCGTTCCCTCTTCCAGTGCGCTGGTAAAGAAGCTGAAGCGCGCCGCGTCGGCCGCACCTGGCGAATAGAGCGCGCCGTCGATCGGAATCCACTCATCGCCAATCCTTACATCCACCCAGGCGTGCCCGCCCCATATTCCCCCGGCGTAGACAAAACCCATGCGCAGCCGCGACGGGATGCCGGCTGCCCGTGCCAGCGAGCCCAGCAGCATGGAATATCCAAAGCAGGTGCCGCGCCGGTTGCGCGCGACCTCCGATGCCGGAGCAATCGCAATGCCCAGATCGAATTTCATGTTGTCGTTGGTCCACCGCTGCAACGTCTGCGCCGCGCGCCAGGCGTCGCGTTCGTTGCCCACCACCTTGCGGGCGATTTCCTGAATGGTCGTATCGTCCGATTGCAGCAGCGCGTTCGGGGTCAGATAACGTGCAGAAGCGGAATCAAAGGCGGTAGGCGCGATTACCGCGTTGTGTGGTTCGATGCGCCTGACCTCGAGTACTACATAATTTGCCGTTTTCTCGACAACGTGTTGATTGCCGGTTTCGAGCTCTGGCCAGCCCAACTCGGGATGCTTCTGAGTGATCTTCAGCTTGAGCGCTTGGATGAGCCGTTCCTCTGGCAGGCGAATATTCGCCTTCACGATGGAACGAGTAAAAGTCTCCTCCGGCAACGATGCTCCCTCCGCCACGGAAGGCTCAGCTCGTCCTCCTTCGTCCCGTAAGGCTTCGATCTCGCCCAAGGGGCTCTGCACCACCTGGCGCAGCAGCCAGCCTTCATGGTCGAGCCACAGAGTCGACGTTCCCGGCATAGATTCAACGGTCTGCTCAATCTTGAGCCCGCTGATTTTGTTCGGGCCGACAACCACATCGTCAGACGTAGCCACAAGCTTGCTGGTGATGGAAGTGACCGATCCTAACTCCGCAGAGAAAGTCTGATAGGAGACGGAATCTCCCGGTTCGCGGAGGCGCGCGAGCAGAAGCCGGCGTGCGCCATCAGGGCCAAGCAGCCGGCCGGTGAAGGCTGCGCTATGCTCGTAGCTCTTGCCACCCGTGGTGGTTGTAATCGCCAGCGATCCGTTGCCTACCTGGACCGCGAGGTGGGTCGATTGCTGGGAGCTCGACTGATCGCTCGAGACGCCCGTCAGATAGCCATCGCGATCTTCCTGAAATTGAGTGCTGGACTTCATCTCCAGTTTGGTGCCGAGCCGATTAAAGATCAGATCGCTTTCAATGGAAGTGACGGATACTCCGCTGCTGTCCGGAGAAGTCGATTCGTGATAGGTTCCAGTCGACTGCCCGCCGAGACGATAAATGGCGGCCACGTGTCCCGCCGCTTGCTGGGGAGAAGTATTTTGCGCTTGCAGAAAGGTGAATGGGGCCGCGATCAATAACCAGGTAGCGGCCACGCTTAAGGTCCGTTTCGAAAAACATTTGTTGAGCATGGAGTTCCTTTCTGAAATCCGAGTGTCGTAACAGGTAGTCTCGAATCTGCCGGGACCTTACACAGAAAAGAAATTCTGCCCGAAGAAATGTTTTGTAAGGATTCGCCACCCAATCAGACTGCCTATGTGAGCAGCAGTTCGATTTTGCTTACGGATCAGCAGAAGATGGTGAGCGCGGCATGAGTGCGGAAGAAGAGGCCTTCCCCGGCAGGACAACGAACATCGTGGAAGCGGAGCGCAATCAACTCGAGCGTGAGTACGAGGAGCTTTGGAGCACTTTTGGCCCGAGCCTTTCCCGCCTCGCGTCGTCGTACGAATCAGAAACCCATGCCCGGGAGGATCTCCTGCAGGAAATCCGCCTGGCGATCTGGGTCGCGCTGCCGCGATTTCGCAGAGAGTCTTCGCTCCGCACCTTTGTTTTTCGCGTCGCCCATAATCGCGCTTTGACGCACGTCTGGCGAAGAAAGCGTGCGGGCGTCTCCGAGGAAGCAGAGGAGCTTCCGGATCCACGAAGCAGTCCCGAGGTCGACGCCATGCAGCGGGTGGACCAGTTGCGCCTCATCGAAGCCATCCGGCAGTTGCCGATTCCTTTTCGCCAGGTCCTGACGCTCGCGCTGGAAGACTTGACGCACGCAGAGATCGCCGCCGTTTTAGGAATCAGTGAAAACAATGTGGCGGTGCGCATGAACCGCGCCCGCAATCTGCTCAGAGAAAAGCTGGGCTCCAGAGAGAGGTTAAAACGATGATGAATCGGGATGGAGAGATCGAATCGTGGCGCGCCCAATGGACCTCGCAGGCTGACGCCGGAGACAGAACGCCAGGGGAACTTCGGCGCAAGGCTGTGCAGCAGCAGCGCAGCCTGCGCGCGCGGCATTTGTTCGAGCTTGTGATGGCGATTATCCTGCTGATCTTCAGCGCCGGCTTCGCTGCCAGAAATCCTTCGGTGGAAGTCTATCTGTGGGCGGCGGTGGTATGGGCGGGCACAATCGTAGCCGCTGCCTTTTCTCTATGGAACTGGCGAAGTTTGTGGACCGCCGACCTGAAGTCGGTGGCTGAATTCACCGAGCACTATCGCAAACGCTGCCTGGCCGGTATTCGAGCTGTACGCTTCGGCAAGTTGTTCTTAGTGGTGCAGGTGGCCATCTCCGCGCCCTGGCTCACCGGTGACTATCTGCGTCACCGCATGAGTGGTGTTTCCTTTGGGCTGGCGATGCTGGTTCTAGCCGCACTCACCTTGGGGTTTGTGCTGTGGTTTGCGCACTTTCAACGGCGCGCGTCGCTGGAATTGAAAGAGCTGAATGGGATGGACTGCGGTTCGTAATCAAACCAACGATCCGCGGCTGACGCCGCGCCAAAAATAAAGAGGACAGTCCGGAGCCCCCCGAGACTGTCCATCAAACCCTCCCGGTTAGAAGGGTAACTTGATGACCCAACGTTACCCCCGCCATGTTGCAAAGTGATTTAAGAAGGATGAATATCTGATGAATTCGGCAAGGCCTCGCCTGCTATAGTATTTCGTTGTTTTGCTGGCTAGTTTGAATCTTGTGACGTCTCTCTCGATCGAGGGATTTGATGCCATCCACCACATCGCGCAAAACTGAGAAGTCCCGACGCCTGCAGCAACGCGCGGAGAGCATGATTCCGGGAGGCGTGAACTCACCCGTCCGCGCCTTTCGCTCCGTCGGTGGCGACCCGCCTTTCATTGTGCGCGGCAAAGGCTCGCACATTTGGGATGCCGACGAAAACGAATTTATCGACTACATCGGATCCTGGGGGCCGCTTATTCTGGGCCACGCTGAGCCGGGCGTGCTCGATGCCATCGTCAGCGCCGCCTGCAACGGGACCAGCTTCGGCGCTTCCACGCCCGCAGAGGCTGATCTCGCCGAACTCGTGATCGGCGCTTTTCCGCACATGGAAAAAATCCGCTTCGTCAGCTCCGGCACCGAGGCGACCATGTCGGCGATCCGTCTCGCTCGCGCTTACACCAAACGCAAGTACATTGTGAAATTCGAAGGCTGCTATCACGGGCATGCCGATGCGTTGCTGGTGAAAGCGGGATCGGGCGTAGCGACGCTTGGAATTCCGGGCTCCGCGGGCGTTCCCGAGGAGTTCACGCAATTCACGCTGGCGCTGCCTTTCAATAATCTGACGGCGGTCGAGCATGCCTTCCATAAGTTTAAGCACGAGATTGCCTGCGTGATCGTGGAGCCGGTGGTCGGCAACATGGGATGTGTTCCCGCCGCGGACGACTATCTTGTGGGCTTGCGCTTGGTCACGGAGCGCGAACGCTCGGTCCTGATTTTTGATGAAGTGATGACCGGGTTTCGCGTGGCTTTCGGCGGAGCGCAGGAACTTTACAACATTCGCCCAGATTTGACCACGCTGGGGAAGATCATCGGCGGAGGCCTGCCGGTCGGCGCCTACGGCGGCCCGAAAGAAATTATGGATCTGGTCGCGCCGCTGGGTCCGATGTATCAGGCCGGAACTCTCTCTGGAAATCCACTGGCCATGGCCGCGGGCTGCGCCATGGTGAAGCAGTTGCGCGAGCGCAAGGGCGAAATCTATCCGCAGCTCGAAAAATTCAGCGCACAACTCGTCGCCGGCGTGGCAGCTGCTGCAGAATCAGCCGGCGTTCCGCTCTGCCACAACCGCGTGGGATCGATGTTTACCTGGTTCTTCCAGAAAGGTCCGGTTACGGATTGGGATTCGGCTTCGAGATCAGACACGGACGCTTTCGGGCGTTTCTTTCGCGGCATGCTGGACAGCGGAGTGTACTTGCCGCCGTCGCAGTATGAAGCCGCTTTCCTCGGCACGATGCATACTGAGCAAGACGTGCAGAAAACAATTGCCGCCGCGAAAGAAGCGTTCGCCGCAGCAAAAGCGTGAAACTCACAACTGAGCATCTGAGATCGCTCCTGAAAAAAGGAGTCAGCTGATGAAGCTGGAAACCAAAGCGCAGATCGCCGGAGCGACCTTATCTCTTCTGACTTTCGTCGCCTCACTGTTTCTGCTGGGTGTTCTTGTAATCGTTCTGTGTGTGGGTCTACAGATCAACCCCTTCCGAGAGACTACGACGGCATTCTTGAGCACTGCCTTTGCCGGATTGATCGGCGTCGCTGCTGTGCTCGTCTTACTGAATGTAGCCACGAACGTAAGCCTGATCGCGGACGCAAAGATTTCCGAACTCAAGATCGAGCCGCGGCGCGGGCTGCTGAAACGGTGGGCCGTCGCGTTTGTATTCGTGGCCGCAGTGATTGTAGGGATCATCTTCGTCGGAACCTACTTCTCAAAACAGAGATACTTGGCGGTCGTTCATTCCCAGGCTGGCGAAATCCTCAGACAGAACGGCACCCTTCTTGACGAGATCAGCCGATTGTTGGCGTCGGGCAAGCCAAGCGACTACAAGCGCGTGAGCGAGATCGGCAATTTTCTCGAGAGTCAGCGTGCTGAGTTGCCTCAGTTGACCATAATTTATTCCGGCAAATTTGAGGGGAAACTCGCATTTTACGGAATCAACCGATTCATTTCCTACGACAGTGAAAAGATGGCCTATAGTCCGACATATTTCACCTGCACTCAAAATCTGGATTGTGAGTACTTGACCAGATTTTTTCCCGGGGAGAAAGTCGACGTCCTGCAAAAGTCAGCCTTCCGCGACGATCAATTTTTTATCTACATTCCGATCGAAGGGAAGGAATCGCGTTTTGTGCTGCTGTTCGATCGTAGAAACAGCTACGGCAAAATAGGTTCCTGACGCATCATCTGCGGGATCGTCACGAATTCGTAGCCTTCCTGTTTATAACGGCTGATCAGAGAGTCGGTCGCGAGAATCGTCTGCGAGCGGTCGGCGCCCATCTGTTTGTGACCGCCATCGTGCAACAGAATTACAGCCCCTCCACGGATCCGGCGCGCGACTTTCCGCTCAATTACCGCCGCTGGCGGAGCGCTCCAGTCGTATCCCGTCACGTTCCACATCACCGGCTCAAGGCCGAGTTCACGGGCAATGCGCAGCACTACGGGCCGGCGCCCGCCAAACGGGGGACGAAAGAGATTGGAGTGCTCTCCGATCGCGTCCTGCAAAGCCGCGCTGCAGAGCAGGAGTTCCTGCCGAATTTCGCCCCTGTTCTTAAAAATCAGCAACGGATGCGTAAACGTATGGTTACCGATCGCGTGCCCCGCCTTTGCGATCTCGCGAACCAGGTCCGGCCGCTGCTGCACGTAGCGTCCGATCAGAAAAAAAGTAGCGCGCGCGCCGTGACGCGCGAGCACTTCGAGCAGGCGCATTGTATGCGGATCGTTGGGGCCGTCATCGTAAGAAAGCGCAAGTTGCCTGGCACCGCGCGGAAGGCCGGTAAACGTGCGCCCGTACCACTGCCCGGTGGGAGCCATCGATTGATAGCCCGCGGCCACGACAGTTGCAGCGGCGGCTCCGGCCAGCACCGTTCCAAGCATGCAGCGATTGTAAAAGGAACGAGCGATTGAGTCATTGAGTCATTGAAGACGGCAGACGCAGGTTCTGATCTTCAATCACCCAATCGCTCAATCACTAAATCTAGCAATTGTCCCTGTTAACTCTTCCCTCAATTGCCACTCGCCGTCATCCAAGATATCCTGCCATTTCCGAAACATCGCGAGCCCCAATGGCGAATCTTTTTGAGCTTCCCCGGTATATTGCAGTGGAGGGTCCAATCCGAGTCGGCAAGAGCACGCTGGCGCGCATTCTGGCCGAGCGCTTGAACGCTCAACAGGTCATGGAACCGGAGGCGAATCCGTTCCTCGACTCGTTCTATGACGGCGACCGCGGGGCCGCCTTTCAGACGCAGTTCACTTTTCTGGTACGGCGCTTCGAGCGCCTGCAAGCGCTTGATCTCGGTCCCCGCTCGCAGCGCATGGTAGTCGCCGACTTCATTTTCGAAAAAGACAAGCTCTTCGCCTGCCTGAATCTCAACGATCAGGAACTCGATACCTACAACCGCTACTACAACTACTTCCGCGAACAGTTGCCCACACCCGACCTGGTGATTTATCTGCAGGCCACGCCCGAGGTGCTGAAGAAGCGCCTGAAAAAAAAGAACGCCGCCAGCGAGCGCGCCGTCAGCGACGAATATCTCGAAGAAGTCGTAAAAGCCTACGAGCACTTTTTCTTTCACTACACGTCATCCGACCTGCTGATCGTCAACACGTCAGACATCGATTTCGTCGACCGCAACGAAGACCTGCAGGAACTGCTCCGCAAAGTCAGCGAGCCCATCAAAGGCACGCAGTACTTCCTACCGCTGGGCGGACAAGAAGCAGCTAGCGCCTAGTTTTCGTTTACGCAATTCTAGGTCTACTCAGGAAGTTTCTTCTTCTGGCTGATGACCTTTCACACAATTTCGGCTCGCGTTTGATAACACTGCACAGCGCCCTGTGCAAATCTGCACCTGTCAAGTGCCATTCTGGATTCTTATTTGTTGTGTGGTAAACTATTGAGTGTGCAGCTATTTATGAACCTTTGTGTGCACTGGCTTCCACAGTTTTTGCACAATTAGTCGTGTTACTTTTCCATTGGATACGTAATCCTACCCAAGGTTCGGAGAAAGTTACAGTCAGGATCGGTAAATTTTGGCTTCTGCTCTAAACGTGCCCAAGAGAGATCGGACCGCTCTCGCCTTGATGCGCGAGTTGCCAGACGACGTGTTCGTCAAGCTTGTTTCTGATCTGCAACAATCCCCCACTGCGAGTCCGAGTATCGCTGGCCTCTCTCTGGAACAGTCTGCAGGTGCTTTCGAGGCAATTACGTCCCTGCATCGGGTGCGAGCGTACAGCGAAGTATCCACTAGTGAGTTTATCAGTGACGTATGCGAGTCCCTGAGAGAGCACGGTGACCTACCGCCTTCGGAGGAGCCCAAGTTTCGGACGCGGTTAGCTCAGGTTCTAGATATTGAGGTGCTCAGCGTTGCCGGGAAGGCGGTAGCACTGCATACCGAGTACGAAAACCTCTTTTGCAGTGCGCGCATCCTGACTGACGCCAGGCCGGTGTTTGGTGCAGATCCATCAGCGCCACCCAGTGCGATGATCATTATGCACACGCTCAAACTGGATTACCACAGTGGAAGCGCGGGCCACATCCATGAATTTTATGTGGCATTAGGGTCGCATGACATAGGTGAGTTGCAAGATGTCTTGATGCGGGCTCAGCAGAAGGCGGACAGCCTAGCCACCGTGGTTTCTAACGCCAAGGTTCGCTTGATTGATCCTCAGGGATAGATGGAGAGCATCGCATGGAAACAATGACAATGACATGTGAACAGCAGCGACGGCTCCCAAACTGGTATGACAAGCCGAGGAGCGAGAGCCGAAGTGTCTCCAAGCCCTATTCTTACGAAACACGCAAGGGGCATCGCCGATTAGGACAGAATTACTACCATAGGCTCCAAGGGCGTTTTTTTCATCATGCCGTCCAAGCCGCGTTCTTTCGCGTGCTTGAAAGCCATAAGGCGATGGCTTCTTCGCTGGACGTTGACGCCGAGTTGGAGAACCGTTTTAGAGCACTGGTCAGCCGTTGGCGCGAGGAAACAAGGTCTGTCTCATCTACAACAGATCGTGCCTTGCATTCTGCATACCAAGACGTCATTGGTATGGGTGATCGAGCTCTGCCCTTGATTTTCAGAGAAATGCAAGAACGAGGCGGTCATTGGTTCTGGGCCCTTCGACACATTACTCATGAGAATCCTGTTCCCCCACAGGATGCTGGCAACATTCCCAAAATGCGAGAGGCTTGGTTGCGATGGGGACGGGAGCACCGCTACCTTTAGCTCCACAAGAAATGCAAACCGTTCGCTCTGAAATTCAGGGTGAATTCCAGGCGTTGGCTGATTCATTCACAGTCACGAGCTGGGATGTCGAACACTATAACTGTATAGCTTGGGCAGCACAGGACCAGGGACAGTGGTGGTGGCCGGACCCAGATTTTGAAAGTTTTTGGCCACAGGGCATTCCTCGCGACGACAGCATTGATAGTTTTAAGGCCGCCTTTGCTGTATTGGGATACGAGCGTTGCGATTCTATCGATTTGGAACCCGGGTATGAGAAGGTTGCGATTTTTGCGATTGAGACGAAGGTCAAGCACATGGCTCGCCAACTGCCTTCAGGAACGTGGACCAGCAAATTGGGCCCTTGGTGGGATGTTGGACATGCTGGGGTCGATGAAATCACTGCACCTCACTACGGAGAGCGGAAGTGTGTACTAAAGCGTCCGCTGCCTGATCCCATTGAGCTCTTGGGAAGGCCATGAACGCCTGCCTGGCTTTAATCAACAAAGCAACAAATCGGCGAATTCCCCTCGACACCCCTCTTTTTCCCCGCTACAATTACCCCGAGTAGTCATCGAACGATGGGTACAGGCTCTATCCGGCACGCCGGAGGGGCACTGGAGGACATCATGAGTTTGACCCCGATCACCGGGCGCCTCGACGCTTCCCGTCCCAAAGTCACCACCTCTTCTCTTCGCGAACAGAAACTCCACCACGAACCCATCACCTGCCTCACCGCCTACGATTACGCCTCCGCTCGCCTCGTCGACGAGGCTGGCATCGACATGATCCTGGTGGGCGACTCGCTCGCCCAGACCATGCTGGGCTACGAGAACACGCTCTCGGTCACCATGGATGAGATGCTGCACCATGTGAAGGCCGTGCGCCGCGCGGTCAAGAGCGCGCTGCTCATCGCCGACATGCCCTACGGGTCTTATCAGGTTGACCCCAAAGAGGCCGTGCGCAATGCAGCGCGCTTTATGAAAGAAGGGGGCGCCGAAGTGGTCAAGATCGAGGGCGGAGAAAAACGCGCCGACCTGATCCGCCAGATCATCGACGCCGAAATTCCCGTCGCCGGACACATCGGGCTCACGCCGCAATCGGTCAACGTGATGGGCGGCTACAAGGTGCAGGGCAAGAATCTGAGCGGCATCGAGCAACTCATGCGCGACGCCACGGCGCTCGACCGTGCAGGCGTGGCTTGCTTGTATCTCGAAGGCATTCCCCGCGAAGTGGCCGCCATGATCACGGCAGAAGTCAGCGCTCCGACCATCGGCATTGGCGCAGGCCCGGAGTGTGACGGCCAGGTGCTCGTCTTCCACGACATTCTCAACCTAACATTCGGTCCGCCGGCGAAGTTCGTGCGCCGCTATGCCGATGCAGCCGCGGTGATCATGCAGGCCGTGCAGGCCTACCGCGCCGACGTGACATCGCATCAATATCCGTCCGATGACGAGTCCTATCACTTGCCAAAGGACACACGAGCTGCGCTCGACACAGTGCTCGACCGCAAGCGCGCCATGCGGCGATAGCCTTTCTGTGGGGAACTCGGGGGCCGCGCTTTGCGTATTATCTAGCAGGGCCAATCTGCCGCCGATTGGTGCTAGGCTAATCACAGGGGGTCACGATGATTCTCTCGACGATTTTCTTCTTTCCATTCTTCGGCATTGGAACCGTGCTGTACTTCCTGCCGACCATCATTGCCGCCATCAAGAGCAAACGCGACACCCTCGCGATTTTTCTCCTCAACTTTTTCCTTGGCTGGAGCGTCATAGGATGGATCATTGCCCTCATCTGGGCGGCCAAGCATGAAGTCCCGGCGACGGTGAGGTGAAAAGACGGTGGTTCGAACGGTGGGCAGTCTGGCTCTGATCTTGTGTCTGGAATTTTCCCTGGTGGCGTGCACGCAGCAGACGGCGAAAGCACCCGATCCCGGGGTGACGCTGCAAGCCATCCCCTCCGCGCAGTCCTCGATGTATGACGCCGTCAACATGAAACAATGGCGCAATCCTTACCTGATCGTCCGCGCCGACGGCGTGGCCCTGCTCGATGCGCCCGATAACGCCGAGATCATTCTGAAGCCCGATCAATTACTGCCCACGTTGGCCACATTGCCGCGGACGGACTGGCCCTACGGCCGGGTAGTCGCGGCCACTGAGATCACGCACTCAGTGTCCGATCAGGATGGCGTCGCCATTCGCCGCAATAAAGGCATCGTCGGCGGCATCCTGCAGGGCGCGCACATTGCCGTAAAATGGGTGCCGTCCACATGACCTGCACGCGTAGGGGCGGACGCATTGGTTCGCCCGCGAGCGCAGCGAGCCCCCGGACGAATGCTTAAGGGTCTACATGATCCGCCTGTGAGAATCTGCTCAACCGTAAATGAAACGCGTGATGCTTCCCGCGCCCTCCGCCGCGCTGGCACGCGTCTGGGATTCGTCCCCACGATGGGCGCATTGCATGACGGCCATCTCTCTCTGGTGCGCGCTGCCAAGGCTTCCTGCGGCGCCGTCGCCGCCTCCATCTTCGTCAATCCCACGCAGTTTGGACCCAACGAAGACCTGGCTCGCTATCCGCGCTCGTTTGAGCGCGACCGGGAGATGCTCGAGCGCGAAGGCGTCGACCTGCTCTTCGCCCCATCGGTGGAAGAGATGTATCCCGCCGGCGCGGTGACGTGGGTGGAAGTGGAAGAATTGAGCGCCAAGCTCGATGGCCGCTCCCGGCCCGGCCATTTTCGCGGTGTGACGACCGTGGTCGCCAAACTGTTTCACGTCGTCGAGCCGGATGCCGCGTTCTTCGGTCAGAAGGATGCTGCGCAATTGGCGATCATCCGCCGCATGGTGCGCGACCTTAAATTCGCAGTCGAGATTGTCGGCTGCCCCATCGTGCGCGAGGCGGATGGGCTGGCCATGAGCTCGCGCAATGTCTATCTCAATCCCGAGCAGCGCCAGCAGGCGCTCGTGCTGCACCGCTCGCTTACGCACGTCGAGAAGTTAGTGACCAGTGGAGAATGCAGCACCGAAAAACTGGCGTTTGCTGGAGAGCAGGAGTTCGTAGGGGCGAGTGGTGTTGAACTCGACTATTTCGAAATCGTGAATCCCGAAACTCTCGACCCG
>Ga0075017_100002326_pt1 | contig 11850 bp, 7 predicted proteins | sample AleBraG_ABR_2012_FD_71475 | JGI IMG/M metagenome (GOLD analysis project Ga0075017, IMG submission 71475) | Freshwater sediment microbial communities in response to fracking from Pennsylvania, USA - Alex Branch Run_MetaG_ABR_2012 | ecosystem: Environmental > Aquatic > Freshwater > Creek >...
TACTGCGCTTCCCACATCTGGTGCTGACCGACGTCGCTGACGACGATGGCTTCGCCGCGTGTTTCTTTCCAAAGATCGTTGATGACGTGAGCCGCATAGAGATGGCCCGTATCTGGTAGGGATTGAATGTCACGAACAGCGGAATCGCCCTTGAGCGACTCGATATGCCGAATCCAGTCGCCGTGACCGCCCGTGTTAATGTGCGGAGTGAGCTGCTCCAGCACTTCGCGCGCATCGCCAATCAGGGAAGCGTCAACTTTGACGTTCTTATTGATTTCGGCGCGGTCGATTTCAATGTGAATCTTGCGCGCGTTCTTCGCGTAAGTGCGCAAGTCGCCGGTAACGCGGTCGTCAAAGCGCATGCCGACTGCGATGAGCAAGTCAGCTTCCTGAATCGCGGTGTTCACCCACGCTTCGCCGTGCATGCCCATCATGCCCAGATTCAGCGGATGCTTGGCAGGGAAGCAACCGATGCCGAGCAGCGTCATGGCTACGGGATATTTTCCGGCTTCCACAAATTTCTCGAACGCGCGCATCGCACCGGAAATCATGATGCCGTGGCCCGCGAGAATGAGCGGGCGCTTCGCAGTGTTCAGCAGTTCAACGGCGCGGTCAAATTCAGCTTGATCGTGATTGTTGCGCTGGCGCTTGACAGGGAGCTTCGGCGTGGAGGTTTCCCAGTCAAATTCCGCGGACGCTTGCTGCGCGTCTTTGGTGATGTCCACAAGAACCGGGCCGGGGCGGCCGGAATTTGCGATCACGAAAGCTTCGCGCACTGTGCGAGCGATATCTTCCGCCCGGGAAACGACGACGTTATGCTTGGTGATGGGCATGGTGATGCCCGTAATATCAATTTCCTGGAACGCATCGGAGCCGAGAAGTTTGCTGCTCACCTGGCCAGTAATGCAGACGACGGGAGACGAATCGAGCATTGCAGTGGCGATGCCGGTAACCATGTTCGTGGCGCCCGGGCCTGAAGTAGCCATTGCCACGCCGACTCCGCCGCTGGCTCTCGCGTAGCCATCGGCCATATGCGTTGCGCCTTGTTCGTGGCGCACCAGAACATGATGGAGTTTCGACTTGCCCAGAGCGTCATAAACAGGAAGGATCGCACCGCCGGGATAACCAAAAATATGCTTCACGCCGAGCTTGGTCAGCGTCTCGCAAAGAATTTCTGCGCCAGTGAGCTTCATGGAGTCCTCGCAGGGGAGCTGGATCGAACAGGTGTATTAAAACTTTCAGGTACTCGCGTGATTGCGCCAAGAGAAGAAGAAGAGACGAGCAGCGCGTATTTGGCCATAACGCCGTTTTTATAGCGCGGCGACGGAGGCACCCACTTGGCCAGGCGTTTTTGTATTTCCGCGTTGCTGATTTCCACGTTCAACTGGCGCTTGGGGATGTCAAAGACGATGATGTCGCCCTCGGCCACCGCGGCGATGGGGCCGCCATTCACCGCTTCGGGAGCAACGTGACCAGCCATCAGGCCGTGAGTCGCGCCGGAAAATCTTCCATCAGTCAGCAGCGCGACGGAATCGCCGAGGCCGGCACCGACAAGTGCCGCCGTCACGGCAAGCATTTCGCGCATGCCGGGACCGCCCTTGGGGCCTTCATAGCGAATGACGACCACGTCTCCTGCTTTAATCTGATTCTTTTCGATGGCGGTGAAGGCGGCTTCTTCAGAGTCAAATACGCGCGCTGGACCACGGAACTCGCTATAGTCGTGGCCTGCCACTTTAATCACGCAGCCTTCGGGAGCCAGATTGCCTTTCAAGATTACCAGGCCGCCGGTTGGCTTCAGCGGATTATTCAGTTTACGGACAACTTCTTGCGCGGGCGCTTCACTCGCGGTTGCCGCTTCTTCGGCAAGGGTTCGTCCGGTGACGGTGATGCACTCGCCGTGGAGAAGTCCAGCTTCAAGTAGGCGCTTTGCGATGAGAGGAGTTCCGCCTGCCGCGTAGAGGTCGCTGGCAACAAATCGGCCGCCTGGTTTCAGATCCGCAAGAATAGGGACTTTGGAGCTGATGCGATCGAAATCGTCAATCGAAAGTGAAATGCCCGCTTCGCTGGCGATGGCGAGCAGGTGCAGCACCGCGTTTGTGGAGCCGCCCGTTGCAGCTACGCCGGTGATGGCGTTTTCAATCGCGGCCTTGGTGATGATTTTTAAGGGCGTAACATCGCGGCGCAAAAGATTCATCAAAAGTTCGCCCGAGCGACGCCCGGCGTCCGCCTTTCCTGAATTGGTTGCGGGGATGCTCGATAGTCCCATCGGAGCGATGCCAAGGAATTCGCAAACAAGAGCCATCGTGTTAGCTGTGAACTGGCCGCCGCAAGCTCCAGCGCCGGGGCAAGCAGCCGTTTCGAGTGATTTCAATCGCGCATCGGACATTCCGCCACGAGCATGTTGGCCCACGGCTTCAAAAACGTCCTGAATGGTGACCGAGTGACCCTCAAACTGGCCGGGCGCGATCGATCCGCCGTAAAGAATCAAGCCAGGAATATTCAGACGAGCCAGCGCCATCACTCCGCCGGGAAGAGTCTTATCGCAGCCCACAAGAACGATTAGCGCGTCGAGAAGATTTCCGCGGGTGACAAGTTCGATGGAATCGGCAATCACTTCACGGCTGACGAGCGAGGCGCGCATTCCCTCGGTGCCCATGGTGATGCCATCGGAAATGGAAACCGTGTTGAACTCGAGCGGTGTCCCGCCGGCTGTGCGAATGCCTTCTTTCACGTAAATCGCAAGCTCGCGGAGGTGATAGTTGCAGGGGCCGATCTCAATCCAGGTGTTGGCTATCCCGATTAAAGGCTTGCGGAAGTCATCGTCGGTGAGTCCGGAAGCGCGCAGCATGGCGCGGGCAGGAGCTCGATGAGCGCCGTCGGTCAACGTACTGCTGCGCGGTTTTAAGTTAGTATCCCCCACTCAGATCCCCTCATCTTAGGCTTTTGCTTCCAAAAAGCTGGCTTCTCGGGCCGTCTCAACGAGCTCAGAACTCAGCAGGCTCCAGCCCTCGCCTTGTAAAGGAACAGAATACCCAGAAATCACTGATGAGTCCAATTAATAGAACTGAACAACTGAATAAAATAGGGTTATAGATGAATTCTCCGGTTTTCAAGAAAAACCAGCGCATCATTACGATCTCGACAAAAAGAAAATCAGTTGCGAGGCCAGAGTTCTCGGCTGACTGTAAACTAAAATTGTTGAAGATTCGGCGGAGAAGCATCTTCAGGGCTCAAACTCGCATCTCTACATGGATATGACGGCGACTGCAAATCCAATTGTTTCGATCTCTTCTTATTCGGACCACGTGAATCCGCAATGGGTGAACTTGCTGGATCTGCTTGGAATGAATGTTTCCTACGCCGAATGTTCCGGCGCCGAACTCCATACTGCGGATGGACGATGCATTCTGGATTTCCTCTCCGGCTACTGCGTTCACAATACCGGGCACAATCATCCGGCAATCATCGAAGCGCTAAAACGCGAGCTCGATCAGCGTGGCCCCGTGATGCTGCAGAGCCATGTGCCCGAACTCGCCGGAGCGCTCGCAAGCAGGCTCTGTGCGCTCGCCGGCGGGGGATTGAACAAGATTTTTTTCGGAAGCAGCGGCAGCGAGGGAGTCGAGGCCGCCATCAAATTCGCCCGCGCCACCACGGGCCGAAGTGGATTGCTTGCCGCCCAAGGCAGTTTTCACGGACTCACAACGGGTCCACTCTCATTAATGGCAGATCCGTTCTGGCGCGATGGGTTTGGTCCGCTACTGGAAGGAACATCAGCCGTGCCGTTTGGAGATTCAGCTGCCCTCGAGCAGCAACTGTGTACGAAGCGCTTTGCGGCGTTCATCGTGGAACCGTTGCAGTCTGAAGCAGGCATCGTCGTTCCATCGGGCGAGTATCTGCAAACAGCCCAAAAATTGTGTAACGAGACCGGCACGCTTTTCGTTCTAGACGAAGTTCAGACGGGAATGTTCCGCACCGGACCCTTTATTGCGGCGCACCATTTTCAAGTCAACCCAGACATGGTCGTTCTCGCGAAAGCGCTCAGCGGCGGGCTTGTACCCGTCAGCGCCGTGCTGATGACGGATCATATCTACGATAGCGTCTACAGCTCTCTGAAACGTTCGATCGTTCATACATCCACGTTCAGCGAAAACAGCCTTTCCATGCGCGCCGGACTGGCGACCCTCGATGTATTGGAAGAGGATAAGCTCGGCGACCGAGCAACCAAACTCGGCGAGGAATTACGGGCCAGCTTACGCGAAAAACTTGCGCCCTACGAAATCGTGAAAGAAGTCCGCGGGCTGGGAATGCTTTCCGGCATCGAATTCCAGGCTCCCGACAAATTTGCTCTGAAGATCGCTTTTCAATCTTTTATGAAGGTGCATCCGGCGATGTTCGGCCAGATCGTGGTGATGAAAATGTTTCGCGAGAAGAGCATTCTCACGCAGATCTGCGGTAACAATTTTTTGGTGCTGAAAGTTGCACCGCCCCTGGTCGTGACTGACGAGCAGTCGGATCTGTTTGTGGCAGCGATCGCCGAAGTGGTCCACGAGATGCACACGTCGATGAGTTTCTGGACCGAAGCGCTAAGCCTGGTCCGTCGCGCCGTCAGGATTTGATTTTGCCCTTCCCGGCCAGTCAGAGCACGTCGGATTAAGAGAAAGGAAAAGCTGAGCGTTCAGATGGCGGCGAGGACAGATGTATTCATTGTTGGCGGGGGGCCTGCGGGCTTGGCTGCAGCCATAGCTGCGCGAAAAAAAGGATTTGACGTCGTCGTGGCAGATGGCGCAAGCGCGCCGATTGAAAAGGCATGTGGGGAAGGACTCATGCCGGACACGCTGAGTGTCTTGCGGCAACTAGGCGTGGAAATTGGCGGAGAGGACGGCTTTCAATTTTCCGGAATTCGTTTTCTTGAGGGAGCAACCTGCGTTGATGCGTGCTTTCCTCACGGTGTGGGAGTTGGAGTTCGCAGGCCACTACTCCACAAGAAGCTCATTCAGGTTGCCGAAGTTCTCGGAGTTAATCTGCTTTGGAACACTCCCGCAACAGGGATAAGCGAGGAAGGCGTACATGCGGGAGGCAGATACATCAGATCGCGCTGGATCGTCGGGGCAGATGGATTCAGTTCACTGGTCGCGAAGTGGAGTGGTCTGGATGCGGCCCTTCGATCCAGCCGCCGGTTCGCGCGGCAGATCCACTACAGCGTCGCGCCGTGGTCGGAATTTGTGGAAATTTATTGGGGCAAGGACTCGCAGGCTTACATCACGCCGGTGGGGAAGCACGAAGTGTGCGTCGTTATGATGTGCCACGATTCCCACGCGAGAATGGAAGATTTGTTGGAAGAGCACCGAGCGCTCGTTGCTCATTTGAGCCATGCGGATATCACGACCACTGAAAGGGGTGCGGTGACCGCCATGCACAAGCTTAGCCGAGTCACTCGCGGGAATGTAATTTTGATCGGTGACGCTTCGGGGGGAGTGGACGCAATTACTGGCGAGGGCTTGCGGCTGGGGTTCGAACAGGCGTTCGCCCTTGCGGAAGCTTTGGAAGCTGACGATTTGCGCATCTACGAGCGAAGGCACGGCGCAATGGCCCGGCGTTCCGAGTGGGTGGGGAGGCTCATGCTTCTGTTGGGTGGCCGGCCCGAGTTGAGGAGGCGCACGATGTCTGCTTTCTCGAAAAGTCCGGAACTTTTTGCTGAGATGCTTGCCACACACGCTGGGCAAAGCTCTCCGCGCCGCCTGGCAGCGACGGGTGCGCGGCTCAGTTGGAAAATCTTAACTGCAGAGAGAGGTGAGTGATGAGGTTTAGAGCAAAACAATTTCTTGCTGGCGTCTCCATTCCGTGCTGTGTGTTCGTCGCCGCCGTGCTCCTTAGCGCGATGCCCAAGCATGCCGCTCCGCAGGACGTGAACGGCGAACTCACCTTGAAGGTTGATGGATCTCAGAGCAGCGTCCATTGGATGCTGGCAACGACGCTGCATAATATCCATGGAACTTTTTCTGCGAAGGGCGGTACTCTCCGCGTGAATGTTCCCACGGGAAAGGTGCAGGGAGAAATAGTGGTTCTGGCAACCAGCGGTGACAGCGGCAACGGCGCGCGCGACCGCAGAATGCATCGCGAAGTGCTAGAGAGCGAAAGATTCCCAGACGTCGTATTCCAGCCGGACCGAATCCAAGGAAGGCTTGCTGCATCGGGAGCATCCGATTTGCAACTCCACGGAAAATTCCTATTGCACGGAAGCGAACATGAGCTCACCGTGCCGGTGCACACCGAACTCTCCGGCGATCACTGGAGCGGCAACACTAAATTCTACGTTCCATTCCTTGATTGGGGTTTGAAGGATCCAAGCAATTTCCTGCTTAGAGTGAAACACGAAGTGGAAATCGAACTTGAATTAAGAGGGACCCTCGAGGGCAGTCCCTCCGCAAAACCCTAACCACACCCGGCGCTGTCTTCATCTTTGATTCGAGCAGTTCAGATTGGCAGGCGCAAACGTGCTTCGCAGCCGTGCGCGTCCTTGCGATTTGCCAAAGTCAGTTCACCGCCGTGGGCTTCGGCAATTTGTCTGCTCAAGACGAGCCCGATTCCAGAGCCCCCTGGCTTGGTGGTGAAAAATGGCACGAAAAGATTCGCGCTGTTTGGCAAGCCCAAGCCTTCGTCGATGACCCACACTTCCAGTTGCGAACCATTCCTCAGCCAGCCGACGCGTACGCCTCCTCCAGTCTCCAGCGTCGTGTCGGCTGCATTTCTGACAAGATTGATGAGAAGCTGCTCGAGCTGATCGGCGTCCGCTGAAATGGTGACGTCTGGGCCATCCTCGAGCGCTACTTTTACGCGAGTTTCCAGTTGCGTAGTACGGCGAATCCATCCCGCAACACTCAAGGGCAACATTCGTGGCTGCGGCAAACGCGCGAGTTGTGCGTAGGCCGTCATGAAACGGCCCAGGGCTTCGGTGCGAGAACGAATGATACTCAAACCCTGACGAAGTTCATCCAAAATGCCAGAGACCTTTTTGTCTTGCACCATCACGGATTTTGTCGCGCCAGCCAGTTCCTGCTCGAGGCCCTGTGCGACGGATTGAATTGGCGCCAACGAATTATTGAGTTCGTGCCCGAGCACGCGGATCAGCCGCTTCCATGCATTGCGCTCCTCATCCCGCAAAGTCCTGCTCAGGTCGCTGAGCACTACAAGTTGGTGCGGCAGGCCGTCCTGCCGAAAAGTTCCGCGCCGCAAACCCCAGCGTCCTGAAGCTCCGGGGAAAGCCAGCTCCATGGTGCGAGCTGAATCGCCTCCAAGGCACGCAGCCAGCCCCAACTCTTCCGCAGTGAATCCCAAGAGCCGCTCTTGTTGACGGGCGAGCAATCGCTCTCCAGCCCGGTTCACGAGCCGCAATTTTGACTGGTTGTCAAAAGTGAAAATCGCCAGATCAATTTCTTCTAACACAGTGCGCAGGAGCGCCGAAGCTTCAAGGGCGCCAAGCCGCTGCTGCCGAAGCGTTTCACTGAGGGCGTTGACCTCAATCATCACTTCGCCCATCGCGTCATCGCTGCGTGCACCGCGCGCCCGGAGCGAAAAATCTTCTTCGCGAATTGCTGCGATAAGATTCGAAAGCGTTTGAAGCGAGAAAACTACTCGATTCTGCAAGGAAACTGCAAATCCGAGCCACAGCGTAGCGATCAGCAGAGTCACAGTCCAAGTTGCGCCTGAACTGAATCCGCCTTTCCACAAAAGGATGAGCGAGATGAGAGAACCTGGAAGACCAGCGGCGAAGGCGAGCAGTTTAATGCGCCGCTCATACGTTAGCTGCTTCATTCCAGCCCGTGTTTTTGAAGGCGTCTGTACATGGCGCTTCTGCTTAGCCCCAAAGCCACAGCAGCCTGGCTGATGTTGCCCGCATGCCGGTCGAGTGTTCTCTGAATCAGATAGCGTTCCACTTCTTCCAGGCTCATTTCTTCGAGCTTGGCGGCAGCGCCTCCGGGAGGCGGGCGCAGGCCCAGATCCGCAGCGCGCACGGAAACGCCCTGAGAGAGCAACACTCCCCGTTCGACTGCGTGGTCCATCTCACGGATATTGCCCGGCCATGGATGTTCGTGGAGCGCCGCCATAGCGGCCGAATCGAATCCAGAAATGGTCTTGCGATATCGCTGCGCGTGCACGCGCAGAAAATGATGAGCCAGAAGGTCAACGTCCTCGCGGCGTTCCCGAAGAGGTGGAAGTTGAATCTCGATGGTATTCAGCCGGAAAAGCAAGTCTTCTCTAAATCTGCCTGCCGCCACTTCGGCATTGACATCCGCATTTGTCGCTGCAAGCACACGCACCGCTACGCGCCGGGTTGTGGAAGATCCAACGCGCTCCAGTTCGCCGGTTTCGAGCACTCGCAAAAGTTTCGCCTGCAGATTCAGTGGCACATTGGCTATTTCATCCAGAAACAGAGTGCTGCCGTCCGCCAGCTCAAACCGTCCTACGCGGTCCGTGCGCGCGTCTGTAAACGCGCCCTTCACGTGGCCGAATAGCTCGCTCTCAAAAACCCCTTCCGAAAGCCCGCCCGCATTCACGGTGATCATCGGTTTTGCCGACCGCGTGGAAAGCGCATGAAGTGTTCTCGCAACCACTTCCTTTCCGGTACCGTGTTCGCCAGTGATCAATACGTTTGCATCGGAAGGCCCAATGCGGGCAATCAAGTCAAGCACCGGCGCCATGGCCGCGGATTTTGCAAGAAATGTGGGACGAGACTCGGCGTGCAGCAGGCGGTTTTCCGCTTCGAGGCGAAATGCCTGCCGCAGCGCCTGGCGCAAATCTATCTGCGTTCGCAGAATTGCCAGGAGCCGCGTATTCTCCCACGGCTTTTGAACGAAATCGCGCGCGCCGCGCCGCATGGCTTCTACCGCCACTTCGATGCTGCTCCAGGCAGTCATCACGATCACCGGCAGCGTGCTGTCCAGAACCTGAACCCTTGTCAGCAGGTCCAGGCCTTCATGCCCCGAGGTTGTATCCCTCGCATAATTCAAGTCCATCAAAACCGCATCGAATTCGCGAGACTCGATTGCAGTAAGCGCCTCGGCAGGCGAAGCGACACCCTGTGTCTCATAGCCTTCACGTTTAAGTAAAAGCCGCAGCGCGTCGCGAATGTCAGGCTGGTCGTCCGCGAGAAGCACTCGAAAAGGATGCGACGTGATTGTTTTCATGCGTGTCCCGTGCGGATTTTACCTTAGTGGCGCTCCTCAAGCACGGGAAGTCGTGATTTGAATTGATGTCCTTGCACGCTCATTCGTAGCGAAGGGCGGTTAGAGGATCCACGCGAGTTGCGCGTCGCGCTGGCAGGTAGCTCGCCAGCAAAGCGACGCAAACCAGCACCACTGCCACGATCGTGAAAGTCAGTGGATCGGTTGCGCTCACCTCGTACAATAGGCTCGTAAGCGCTCTCGTCATAGCGAGTGCCGAGAGAAGCCCGCAAGCCACGCCTAGCAGCGCGAGTTTCAGCCCTTTGTTCAGGATCATCCTCATCACGTCGCCTCCGGTGGCGCCCAGAGCCAGCCTCACGCCAATCTCTTGCGTGCGCTGCGCCACCGTATACCGGATTAACCCGAACAATCCAATTGCTGCCAGAAGTAAAGCCATTCCCGCAAACACGCCTAACAAAGTCACAGCAGATCGCCGCGGCCCCAGAGAAAGCGCAATCCTCGCATCCATTGTTTTTGGGTCCCAGATCGGTTGCCCCGGGTCCTGCGCATGCACTGCTTCCCGGATGGTCGCGCCCAGAACGGCTGGATCGCCTTTTGTCCGTGCGATTAAAAAGGTGGAACCGGCCTCTGATTGGTAGAGCGGAAAATAAAACACCCCCTTGCCGGATCCCTCCGAACCTTCACTTGTGGATTCTTCTCCCGCAACCTGCGAATGGCGGACTGGCATCACGATTCCGACAATCGTTTTCCACGGGGAATTCGACCCGAAGCGGATGTGTTGCCCCAGAGCGTTTGAGTTTGGCCAGTATTGACGTGCTAGATTTTCATCAACCATCGCTACTGGTTCAGCGCCTTCGCGATCCTGGTCGGAAAAAGTCCTACCCTGCAGCAGGCGGATTCCCATTGTCTCCATGTATTTCGGACTTACGCCTCTCACGTCGCCGTGCGGTCCAGGGTCGCCTGGGACGGAGGCTCGGCCCTCGATATCAAATGACGAAGATCCCCCATACCCGCTGAAGGGGATCGGCGCTGCGGCTGCGGCGGAGTCCACTCTAGGTGCCGCGTTTAGCCGTTCCAGAGTTCCTCGAACAAAAGCGATCTGCTTGGCAGGCGTGTCGTACGACCGCTTCGGCAGAGATAGCGCCGCCGTCATCAGTCCTTGTGGGCGGAAGCCGACGTTTACCTCCTGCAAGTTCGAAAGGCTCTTCAGAAAAACTCCCGCTCCGGCAAGGAGCACTAAAGCGAGCGCCAATTCTCCTACCACGAGCACATCGCGGAACCGATGCGCTGGCTGGCTGGCCTCTCCCGTCCCCCGCCCTTGTTTCAAATTCGCCTGGGGATCCATTCGTGCAATCTGCAAAGCCGGAGCTGCCCCGAAAATCAATGCAGAGAGCAACGCCGCACTTGCGGTGAAAAGCAGCACGTGGCCATCAAGTTCTATTGAGATTCCGCTGGAGAGCTGCTCTGGAGCTAATGCCAGCAACGCGCGAATCGCAATCGTTGCAAAAGAAAGCCCCAGGGCCATTCCCGCCGCAGAAAGCACTAGGCTTTCCGTCAAAGTTTGCCGCGTTAGCCGCCACGGCGAGCCTCCCATCGCGGCGCGCACGGCAAATTCTTTAGCGCGGCTCGTGGCGCGGGCAAGCAGCAGCCCTCCCACGTTCGCGCATGCGATCAGCAGGACCAGTCCAACTGCTGCCAGCAGAATGATCAACGGAGTTTGTAAGTCACCGTAGACCAGTTTCGTGAACGGCACCGTGAATAAACCCCAGCCGGAGCGTTTTGGATAGCCCTGCAATCTAGGATCATCGGAAAGTTGCTGGCTTAGAAGATTCATGAATGCGGCAGCCTTCTCGAAGGTCACTCCAGGCTTTAACCTTGCCACCGCGAAGTAATTCTCGTTGAAGTAGTTGTCAACAGAAAACTCTTGCGAAGCGAGCGCCAATGGAGCCCACAGATCCGTCGGATTCGGCCATTGAAATTCCGGGCCCATTACTCCGATGACTTTGTACGGCTCCTGATTGAAGCTCGCTGTTTTTCCGATGATCTGGGCGTCACTCCCGAAAAGCGAGATCCATGTGCCGTACGCAAGCACCACTTCGTGGTCGGCCTTGGGTTGATCCTCTTCCGGCGCGAATACTCTTCCCAGCATGGGCCTCGCCTCGAATACCTCGAACCACTCCTGCGACACTTTCGCGCAGCGCAATCGCCGTGGCCAATTTCCAGCCGTATAGCTGAAATCCCCCTCGACCTCCATTGCCGCGGCTACAAATACCTCTTTGTTCCGCCGGGCTGAATCAAAATCCGGCGCCGAGATGACAATGCTATTCAAATTCAGTTTTTCGTACCGCGCGCGCAGTGCAACTACCCGTTTCGGATGCAGAATTCCGCTGGGGTGAAGGAGCAGGCCGTTCACCACGCTGTAGATCGCCGTGTTTGCGCCGATGCCCAGAGCCAGAGTCAGCACTGCGACAACACTGAAGCCCGGACTCTTCGCCAGCAGGCGGATCGCATACTTAAGCTCTCGCAGAAAATTTGCCATCGGTATCTCCCCCCGCAAAACTAGGACCTAACCCTCGACCTCGGGATCTTCGCTCTATCCCGCGTGCGCTGCCGTGAGCGTCTCGCCCGCCAGCCACCCGTCCTTCAGTCGAATAATCCGGCTGCCAAA
>Ga0075017_100002327_pt1 | contig 11849 bp, 7 predicted proteins | sample AleBraG_ABR_2012_FD_71475 | JGI IMG/M metagenome (GOLD analysis project Ga0075017, IMG submission 71475) | Freshwater sediment microbial communities in response to fracking from Pennsylvania, USA - Alex Branch Run_MetaG_ABR_2012 | ecosystem: Environmental > Aquatic > Freshwater > Creek >...
CAGCCGAACCCTACGTGGATTTCAACGCTCTGACTTCCAAGATCAATGAGATTGCTCCTCAAGCGCAGCAACTTCTCAAGACCCTCAATGATCGTGCGGGCGAGTTGCAAACGACAATTGCTCGAGTCAACGATCTCCTCAGTGACTCCAACCGCGCAAACCTTGCCGGGACACTCGCCGAAACTCGCGGTATGGTCGCTGAGAATCGTTCGTCGGTTAAATCCGCAGTGCAGAACCTCAGTTCCGCAAGCCAAAAACTGGAGCCATTGCTTCAGGACTTGCGCAAGACTTCCGAACAAGCCAATCAGGCTTTGAATCACATTGACGCAACCATCGGCGAGAACCGAGCTGACCTTCATCAAGCTGTCATCGACCTGCGCCGTTCGCTCGCCAACGTAACCGATCTCACGGGCCGCCTCGATCAAACTCTCGACGTGAATGGGGAAAACATCGACGAACTCCTCGAAAACCTTCGCCATGTCTCTGAGAACTTGAAGGAATTTACCAATACGATTAAGACGAGGCCTTACACTCTCATCCGCTCAAGCACCCCGCGCGAGCACAAGCCAGGAGAACCTCGATGAACTCTGGATCTGTCGCGTTCGGCTTTCTTTCCGCTGAAGGAATAAATTTGCAAACAAGTTGCCGGTTGCTTTCTCAGCGCCGAACTGCGGCTTTCTTGCTGGCCTCATTCTGCGCAGTCCTCATCACTGCCTGTGGAGCCGCGCGACCCATTCAGTATTATCAACTTACTGTTCCTGGCGATTCCGCCTCTCCATCCGCTGCCGAACCAACTCCGATCACACTGTTGGTCGGAAATTTGCACACCTCTCATCTCTACCGTGATGACCGTATCGTTTACAGCAGCGCTGGAATGCAAATGGGCGCTTATGAGACCCATCGCTGGGCCGAACCCCCAACGGAGATGGTCGAGGAGGTCTTGTTAAGAGGGCTAAGAACCAGTGGACGCTTCCGCGCGGTCTACGCGCAACGCAGCAATACCACGGGTGACTTTTTGCTGCGCGGGCGGCTCTACGATTTCAAAGAGGTTTCCGAGGGCACCGTCCTGGCCCGCTGCACCTTCGAGCTGGAACTGCAGGAGCTGAAGACCGGCAAGACGGTCTGGACTCATTATTACACCCACGATGAGCCTGCTGCCGGAAAGGATGTGCCCGCCGTCGTGACCGCGCTGGACAAAAATGTTCAGCTTGGTGTCAAAGGCGCGCTGGCAAGCCTGGAACAGTTTTTCGCCTCTCATCCCTCCAACTAACTAGCTTCGGCGTTCCAACCGGCAGAGTGATGTTCGGATCGACTTCAGCAGTCGTGCGTTCATGGTCGGATTCCACAATGCCCTCTTGCGCCACCCTCGCCCTTGACCGCTGTCCAAAGCCTTGCAAACGTGCATGATTCGACACGCAGACTGGCGCTGAAGTAGTGCGGGCCGTTAGTGGATGTTACGTTTACCACAGGGGCCTATCGGGTCCCCGCGATTTCCAGCGGTCTACAAAACGGCAAATTGCTACGTGAAAGCAGGGGCACGTCTTGCGAAACATCCGCTTGCGCACGAAGTTTCTGCTGGCCCTGCTTGCTGTGTCTGTTGGCTTGACCACGTCCACGCTCTTCGCGGTTCGCCTCCGCGTCCAAGACAAAGTCCGCGAGTCCCTCCGCCAGGAACTGCGAACTTCCACGAAAACGTACGAAACATTTGAAGCACAACGCTCCGAGTCCCTAATGCGCTCCGCGGAGCTGATTGCCAACCTTCCAAACGTTCGGGCGCTGATGACTACGCGCGATCTCGCAACCATTCAGGACGCATCGACAGGAATTCTCAAGCTGAGCGGGGCGGACTTGCTCCTTTTCGCCGACCGCACCGGCAAAGTTTCGGCATTTCAACCAGAGAATCTGCAAGCGAACGGCCCGGAAATGCAGGCCATGCTTTTGCGTTCTCTGGAACTGGGCGAATCGCGAGACTGGTGGTTTAGTGGCGGTCATCTATACCAAGTCCTGATTCAGGCTATCGAGTTCGGTGCCCCGCCTCACAATACGACAATCGGGTTCCTCGTTGTCGGGCACTCCTTAGGCACGGAGGCCGCGCATACATTCGGGGAAATTGCTGCCAGCGAAGTGGTGTTCCGCTGTGACGAGACCGTCGTGGCCAGCAGCCTCGACCCGGGACAGGAGCGCGAGTTCTCTCAAAAGGCCACCGGCATCACTGCCCGTCCCGGTGATTTGCCGCAAGAAATTCAACTCGGCCAGGAGCGCTATCTGGTCAGCACTGTGAACCTCGCGGGCAATACCGGTGTTTCCGTCTCGCTGAGTGTGCTGAAGTCCTTCGACAAAGCTACCGCCTTCCTGAGCAGCTTGAATCGCACCCTGGTTTTTCTTGGCCTCTTGACCGTGGGCGCCGGCAGCTTGTTGGGCTTCTTGATCGCAGACAATTTCACCCGTCCGCTTGCCAAGCTCGTCGGCGGCGTCAGGGCACTCGAAGCGGGTGACTACGACCATCCGCTAGAAAGCAGCAGCGGAGACGAAGTAGGTGTGGTGACCGCAGCATTCACGCGCCTCCGCGCGAGCTTGCAGAAGGGCCAGCAGGAACAAGTGAAATTGGAGGAACGTTTGCGCCAAGCCCACAAAATGGAAGCCATCGGGCGGCTTGCCGGCGGCGTGGCGCACGACTTCAACAACTTGCTGACGATCATCCGCGGCCACACGGACCTGCTTGCCGACCACCTCGGCGTCGATACTTCTCAAAAACGTAGCGTGGAGCAGATCCAAAAAGCCTCTAATCGCGCCGTAGGCATGACGCGGCAATTGCTCGCCTTCAGCCGCATGCAAGTTCTGCAGCCTAGCATTCTGGACCTGAATTCCATCATTTCGGAAATGGGTAAGATGCTTCCCCGGTTGATTGGCGAGCACATCGAGTTCACCTTCATTCCTGAACCCAAGCTCGATCCAGTAAAAGCCGACCCCGGACAGATCGAACAAGTACTCATGAATCTTGCCGTCAACGCTCGCGACGCAATGCAAGACGGCGGAAAGGTGGTTGTGCGGACACACAACATCTCGTTGAGCGTTGCCGAAGCTGCCAAGCGCCCCGTCATGACCCCGGGAGAGTACGTCCTCGTCTCCGTCTCGGACACCGGCCAGGGCATGAACGAGGAAACGAAGGCGCGCATCTTCGAGCCTTTCTTCACTACCAAAGAGATTGGCAAGGGAACCGGCCTCGGCCTCGCAACGGTCTATGGCATCGTCAAACAAAGCGGCGGCTTCATTTGGGTCGAGAGCGCTCCCGGCAGAGGAGCGACTTTTGAGATTTACCTTCCAAAAGCTTCCGGCATGGCATCCGAGGTCGCCCCCGAGCCGCCTATACGCATCGAATCGCGTGGCACGGAGACAATCTTACTCGTCGAAGACGAACCCGGAGTTCGCGATCTCGCCAGCCAGTTCCTGCGCGCCAGCGGCTATTCCGTGCTGGAGGCCACCGATGGCGTCCAAGCCCTTGAGGTTGCGGAAGGGTATCCTGGCCCCATTCACCTGTTGTTGAGCGACATGGTCATGCCCCGCATGAGCGGCCAAGAGTTGATGCGCCGTCTGCTAACAGCCCGCAAAGACATCAAGATCATCCTGATGTCAGGCTACTCGGAGTATAACGGCACGGAATTTCAGCAGGCAGACAGCATATTTCTCCGTCTTGACAAGCCTTTTTCGCTGGCTTCCCTGGTTGGCAAGGTGCGTGAGGCTTTAGGCCTTCAGCCTGTTGGGGCAAACTAGAGTCAGTTGCAGTTCACGCGCAGACGAGTCCACGGACCTATCACGGCTGGGCAAGACTCTGGGGAAAGGAGACCGTTATGGTACGCATTGATTGGCGAACACTGGTTGTTCTCGTTCCCGCTGCCGCGTGCTCTTATTTAATGAGTCAGGCCGCGTTGGCTCAGGAAGCGCAAACCTCCAGTGCATCAACGGACAATCGCACCGACATGGTCGAGGCGGTGCGAGAATTGACCGGCTCGGTGCGCGATTTGAAAATGCACGTGGACGCTCTCAACGCGCAGATCCTGCAGTTGCAGGCCGAGCAACAACACTCGAATACCGAGATCGGTGAATTGCGCCAGCAACTCCAACGTGCCAACGCGCAGTTGGCTTCGCTTCCTCAAGCGCCTGGCAATCCGGTTGCTCCACGCCCTCCCGTTCCGGCCGTGGGCTACTCTTCGATTTCATCCGCCGAGCCAAGACCCTCAGTTGGTTCCGCTCCCTCGTCTGCCGAGGCGGTCACAGAAAACCAGACCGCGGAACAGCGACTAGACCGTCTCGACGAGAATCAGCAACTCATCGACGCCAAGGTGAACGATCTGTATCAAACTAAAATTGAGAGCGGCTCCAAATACCGCTTACGGCTTTCCGGCATCGCCTTGCTGAATCTCTTCAGCAATCGTGGTTCGGTGGACAACGTAGATTATCCGGCGTTCGCAACCCAATTGCGCCCGCTTGGCAGCAATAGCTCGATCGGCGGCTCCCTGCGCCAGTCTCAAATCAGCCTCGAAGGATTCGGCCCGGACATCGCGGGGGCGCACACGAGCGCCAATCTAAGGTTTGACTTTGCCGGACAGACTCCCGGAAGTCCAAACGGAGCTGTCATGGGCGGTGCTCGCTTGCGCACCGGAACGTTTCGCATGGATTGGACAAACACCTCGGTCGTCGCTGGTCAGGATGCGCTTTTTTTTGCTCCTCTCGGTCCCACCTCCATTGCCACGCTTGCCATGCCCGCGTTCTCCTATTCCGGAAACCTGTGGGGCTGGGCACCGCAGGTACGCGTTGAACATAGCATCCCTTTTTCGCAGAACTCTCATCTGCTGCTCCAGGGAGGAATCCTTGACCCTCTCGCAGGTGGCCCGCCGTCCTCAAGCTTTCAACGTTTACCTTCCTGGGGTGAAGAATCGGGCCAGCCCGCAGTAGCCGCCCGGGTGGCCTGGAGCAAGTCCGCGTTCGGAGAGAACTTGACCCTCGGCGCGGGAGGATACTACTCACGGCAGAATTGGGGACTCCACCGTGACGTGGACTCCTGGGCCGGCACGATTGATCTCATGCTCCCGCTCACCACTCGCTTCGAACTCAGCGGGGAATTCTATCGAGGCAGAGCTGTGGGCGGGATCGGCGGGGGAATCGGACAGACTGCCCTGTTCTCGGGGCCTCTAGTCGCCCCTTCAACATCTGTTCATGGGCTCGATTCCATGGGTGGGTGGGCGCAGCTGAAGTACAAGCCTCGGACGAACTTCCAGGTGAACGCAGCCTTGGGCCAGGATAATCCATTCGCCAGCGAACTTAGATTCTATCCCGGGGTCTCGTCCTTTTACACCCAAACGCTTGCCACGAATCGCAGCTGGTTGATCAACTTTATCTACAAGCCGCGATCCGACCTGTTAATGTCTATGGAATTCAGGCGCCTGAGGACAATTGAACTGGCTGGCGCTAGGGACGTGGCCAACCACGTCAATCTCTCTCTGGGGTACATTTTCTGATGCGTTTCTTCAGAGTTGCATCTTCGTTTCGTGCGCTTTCCGGTATGGTAGCGGCCTACCTGCTGGCTTCTGGGCTGGCCCCTCGCGCGCAGGAAGCGCAGATTACGGCTCAGGTCCAAGTCGTGCAGAGCAAAGCAGAGAGGCACGGCAAGAAAGCGTCTTCCGCAGGTGGAACCGAGCCCTCGGACGTTGTGATATGGCTAACGCCTCAGGATACTAGCGCTCTCGCCGCGCCAGCATCTCCTCAGCTCAATCCGCGATTAGTCCAGCAAAATAAACAATTCGAGCCCCGCCTGCTCGTGGTGCGAGTCGGCACGCTGGTGGAGTTTCCGAATGCAGACCATTTCTTTCACAACGTTTTCTCGCTTCACGACGGCAAGCGTTTCGACCTGGGGTTTTACGAAGCAGGTTCCAGCCGGTCGGTGCGCTTTGACCGCTTGGGAGTTAGCTTCCTGTTCTGCAACATCCATCCGGAAATGAGCGCCACGGTGGTCGCGGTGGATACGCCTTACTTCGGTGTATCTGACGGGACTGGCCGCATAGTGATTCCCGGCGTTCCCGATGGAGTTTATGTCCTGCATGTCTGGTGGGAACGCAGTCTGGCGGACAAACTAAAGGCATTGGAACGAACTGTAAACATCTCTTCTTCCGACCGCGCGCTCGGTGCAATCCGCGTGATCGAGAATCCCAACTTCACATTGGCTCACAAAAACAAGTTCGGGCAGGATTATGTGCCTCCTTCCATCTCCGATTACAGCCGCCCGTAAGGTGTGCCCTCGAAAAAAAAATGGTGAACCGGGGAGGACTCGAACCTCCAACCCGCTGTCACCGTTCCCAATCCTAAGTTATTGATTCGTCTCGCTTGTTCTCGCGTCTCAGTATCTGGTTTTCGATGCTGTTCGGCGCTTTATGTTCCCTTATTGTTCCCTGCTCGCAAACTTTGTGCGAAGATGCCTCTTGGGTCAATCGACCCACTTGGGGCCTGATGTCATTCTCGCGATCCAGCCAATCTGGGTGTCTTCTTCGAGCAACTTTTGTTCAAGCCGTTTGTGCGGCGCTGCTTCTCGGTCCAGGTCTGGCCCAGCAAGCCGCCCCGGAAAAAGTGCCAGACCGGGCTCAGCAGAGCGGCATGAGCACGGGCGTCGCACATGCTCCGGTGAGAGACGCACTTTCGCGGCCGATTACGGCGGGGGGCTTTGTTGACGGGGCGCCGGTCGTTTTTATCGATGCGACGCACGCGGCGGGCCTCGACAAATTTCAACATCGCTCTGGAACACCGGAAAAAAGGACGATTCTGGAGACACCTGGCTCAGGGGTGGCTCTCCTCGACTATGACAACGATGGCTGGCTCGATATTTATCTGTTAAATGGCTCAACGTTTCCGGCTCTGAAGGGCAAGGAGGCGGCGCCGCGAGCGATGCTCCTGCACAACAACCACGACGGTACTTTTACAGACGTGACGGATAAAGCCGGTGTCGCAAACGAACGATGGGGCTTCGGCGTCGCGGTAGGGGACTACGACAACGACGGGTGGCCGGACATTTATGTGTCGAACTTCGGCAAAAATCGTCTTTACCATAACAATCACGACGGCACATTCACTGATGTCGCGGAAAAGGCCGGAGTCACGCTCGGCGGCTGGTCGACCGGCGCAACGTGGGGCGACTACGATCACGACAGCTTTCTTGATCTCTTTGTTCCGGGGTATGCGAAGTTCGATCCGGACAATCCTCCGATTTCGGGTAAAGGCAACATTCCCGCAGGGTTTTGCCAGTTTCGCGGGGTTGAAGTCATGTGTGGCCCGCGCGGACTGACCGGCGAGGGCGATCATCTGTTTCACAACAATGGCGATGGCACTTTCACGGACGTCAGCGTGAAAGCCGGAGTCGCCGACGCGAAGGGCTACTACGGATTTTCGTCAGTATTTGTGGACGTGGATGACGACGGGTGGGTCGATCTGGCGGTGGCGAACGATTCGGTCCCAAAGTATCTTTACCGGAACAAGCACGACGGCACCTTCGAGGACATCAGTTATCTCTCTGGATTTGCGCTGAACGACGATGGGCGTGAGCAAGCGGCGATGGGAATCGCAGTCGGCGACTACAACCGCGACGGCAAGGTGGATTTCTACATCACGAACTTTTCCGATGACTACAATACGCTCTACCGGAATGAAGGCGACGCGGCCTTCTCTGACGTTAGCTTTCGCGCCGGAATCGCGACACTGACTATCCCGTTTCTGGGCTGGGGCACAGGGTTTCTCGACTACGACAACGACGGGTTGCTCGACATATTCGTCGCCAACGGGCATGTTTATCCGGGTGTCGATTTACAGGACTGGGGCACAACGTGGGCGCAGCGGCCGCTGCTTCTGCGCAATCTGGACGGCGCGAAATTCCAGGAGGTACCCGCTAGAACGGGGAGCGGCTTGGCAGTTGTTGTAACGGCACGAGGAGCGGCGTTCGGTGACCTATTCAACGACGGCCATATCGACGTCGTTCTCAACAACATCGATTCGCCCCCCACGTTGCTCAAGAACGTCGTTAAGAATTCAAATCACTGGATCACGTTGAAACTGTTGGGAGGGCCCAAAAGTCCCGCCGATGCGATCGGGGCAAAGGTATTTGTGACATCGGGAGGAGTGCGCCAACGCGGAGACGTATTCAGTGGGGGCAGCTATGGATCAAGTTCCGATCAGCGCCTGCACTTCGGGCTTGGCGCGGCGGTTAAGGTGGATCGGGTGGAGATTCACTGGCCGAGCGGAGCGAAGGAAGAGGCCACGATTCCGGCCGTTGACCGCATTTTTACCGTGAAGGAAGGCAAAGGAATCGTGGCGCCGTGACACGCTGGCGGAATGCAGATCCTGAGTGTTCCTGTCGCCGAAGTTTCCCAGCCAGACTCACAATTAGCTTTCTATATTTGTTGTTTTCAGTCCCTATCGTGCTCATCTCCGGTCAGGAGCGCCCTGCGGCTCTGGTGCCTGCATCCTCAGGTGCTCCAGGGAAGTTCACTGATATTACCGCACGATTGGGAATAAACTTCCGGAATCAGGCTTCGCACACATCAAAAAAGTATTTACCCGAAACCATGGGTGCGGGAGTCGCTCTTTTTGACTACGACAACGACGGCCGCTTGGATATATTCCTGGTAAACGGCGCACCGTTCGGTGACCCAACCTCAAAAGGAACGATTCCGCAGAAAACGGGCCCACAGTATTGGAACCGGCTCTATCACCAAAAGTCAGACGGCACGTTCGAAGATGTTACCGAGAAGGCGGGGCTGCAGGGAATGGGATATGGAATGGGTGTCTCTGTCGGGGATTACGACAATGACGGCTATGAGGATCTCTATGTCACAGCCTACGGAGGCAACAAGCTCTATCACAATAATGGCGACGGCACATTCACCGACGTGACAGCCAAGGCTGGTGTGGGAGGAAGCGGGTGGTCAACAAGTGCGGCATGGGTTGATCTGGATGGCGATGGATACCTTGATCTAGTCGTGCTGCGGTATCTCGAATGGGATTTTGACGATATCTGGTGCGGCGAACACAAGGAGGGATACCGGGCATATTGCCATCCCGACTGGTTCAAACCGATTTCTCCGCTCGTGTATCACAATAATGGAGATGGAACGTTCACCGAGGTTGCCGCGAAGCTAGGGCTGGCCCGGCCGGGCAAAGGGCTGGGACTGGCGATTGCGGACTACGACCGCGATGGACACATCGATTTGTTTGTAGCCAATGACTCGATGGTGGAATTCTTGTATCACAACAAGGGGGATGGAACGTTTGAAGAGGTTGGACTTCTGTCCGAAGTGGCAGTGGACATTGACGGGCGGACTTTCGCGGGCATGGGCGTTGATTTCGCAGACTACAATAATGATGGCTGGCCGGACATTGTGGTAACCGACTTGGCCAATCAACGTTATGCGCTCTATCAAAACAATGGCGATGGCTCCTTTACGTACGCGAGCACAACTTCAGGAATCAGCAAAATGACTCTTGCCCACTCGGGCTGGGGGATTCGGTTCCTGGATTTTGACAATGACGGGTGGAAGGATTTGCTGATTGCGCAGGGCCACGACCTGGACACCATCGAACAGACAAATCCAAACCTGCACTATCGCGAACCTATGCTTCTGGTGCGCAATACCGGCAAGGGATTCGTGGATGTCTCACAGAGCTCGGGAGAAGTTTTCAAGCAGGCCTGGGTGGCGCGCGGAATGGCGACCGGTGATTTGGACAACGACGGGCGGATCGACGCCGTAGTGGCGACGAATGACGGCCCGGCATACGTCCTGCACAACGAGACCCCTACTGAGAATCATTGGATTTTGTTGAAACTCGTGGGACACCAGAGCAACCGCGACGGAATCGGAGCGGAAGTGAAGGTAACAACCGCGAGCGGCCAACAGTTCGCTACGGTTTCCACGGCCAGCAGTTATCTTTCTTCCAGCGACAAGCGTGTTCACTTCGGGCTGGGGAAAGAAAAGAATGTGGAATCCATCGAGATTCGGTGGCCGAGCGGGATTGTGCAAACATTGAAGGACGTTCGTGCGAATCAGATTCTTCAAATCGATGAAACGGCAAAATCTTCCCGCTGGTGAGAGAATGCAAGCCAGCACTGCCGCACCGCCGCTATGCTCTCGTTGGTTTCTCCTTGTATTTTTCTTATGCGTGATTTCCTGTGCCGCGCAATCTTCCGGCGATTTTGAGCGCGGTGTAAACGAATTCAAGGCCGGACATTATGAGGTGGCCGCCACTCTTTTTGCCAAGGCGGAAGAAACTGCTCCTGGCGCGACCGATGCGTTGCTTTACGAAAGTAAGGCGTATGTTCATCTTGAAGAATTCACCGCAGCAGAGAGTGCGTTGCGGCGGTATTTACTTGTGCATGCGAATTCAGATGAGGCGCTTTATTTGCTCGGCTACGTATTGCACCGCCAGGGCAAAGCGGCGGAGTCGCTGGAGATTTATACGACGGCCGCGAGATTCCGGACGCCGAGCGGCGATGATTTGAAAGTCGTCGGTCTGGATTATGTTTTGTTGAATGATTATCCGGACGCGATCAAGTGGCTCGAAAAAGCAGTTGAGGCAGAGCCGAGGAATAAGGAAGCGTGGTATTTTCTGGGGCGCGCGTATTACACGAGATCCCGCATCGCGGAGGCCCGCAAAGCATTCTTAGCAGGGCTGGAGCTCGATCCGCACGACGCAAAAGCAGAAAACAATTTGGGATTGATCCTTGAATCGGAAGCACAGCCGGATGCCGCGATGGGCGCCTATCGCAAGGCCATCGCCTGGCAAGAGCAAAGCCGGCGTCCGAGCGAACAGCCTTACCTAAATCTTGGAAGTCTGCTGATGGAGCAGCTGCGGGTGAGCGAAGCGATTCCGGTATTGCAGAAGGCGATTGAAATCGCTCCGGGGAATGCGATTTGCCGAATGAAGTTAGGCACTGCTTTCTTGCGAACAGGAAAACTTGCGGATGCGCGAATGCAGCTGGAGAAAGCGGCGCAACTCGCGCCAGAAGATGCCGCGACGCACTACCAGTTGGGGAAGTTGTACAAAGAGCTCAAACAGCCGGAAAAGGCCCGCGCTGAATTTGATCGAACTGCGGAGTTGCAGAGCCGGGCCGCATCCACGAAACCAGAGTAGATACTTTCCAGACGCAACGCCCGCGGGAGCATGGACTAATGTCTACTGTTCGATTTCGCGGACCAGGAAAAGGTGACCACTGCGCCGGATTCAAGCGTGTAGGGCGCGTATTGACCTTGCCAGGCGATGTTGAAGCTCAAAGGCGCCGCAGCAGAGTTCAGAACAAGAAGGACTATGGATCCGTCCGGATTCTTGAAGGCGACGTCTTCGAGGCTGCCTTCTCCGAAGGAATTTGAATCGATGCGTGAGGCGCCGGGTAACACGAATTTGCTGGCATGAGCGAGCGCCGTAAAATCCACGTTCGTTAGAACTTTCGCGGGCTGGGTGGAATCGTCCACGGTAACAACGCCGCGGCAGTTTGTGCATCCGCCCAGATGGGGTTCATGTTTTTGATTTAATGCCAAATTCCAGAGCACTACGCTTTTTGCCCAGTTGCGCGTATTGCTGATAATGAGCCGAGCTCCCTGTTCGAGAAGCCGGCCCTTTTGCCATTCACCGCCAGAACATTCGGTCATCCAAATATCCAGCGCGGGAAAATGATCGTGCAGCGCGGTCTGGGCTGCCGGGTCTCCACCGTAACAATGCGTGGCTGTCCCAGCGGCGAATGAGGCTGCTTTCGCGTCGCTCAAGACCGTAGTTGGGAATTCCATGAGATCCCAATTGTGGTCGAAGATCATGATCTT
>Ga0075017_100002328_pt1 | contig 11848 bp, 13 predicted proteins | sample AleBraG_ABR_2012_FD_71475 | JGI IMG/M metagenome (GOLD analysis project Ga0075017, IMG submission 71475) | Freshwater sediment microbial communities in response to fracking from Pennsylvania, USA - Alex Branch Run_MetaG_ABR_2012 | ecosystem: Environmental > Aquatic > Freshwater > Creek >...
CGTTCCCACTAGGTAGAGAAAAGCGGTCATGATGGAACCGAACGCCAGACCGTAGTAGCTCATTCCCAATGCTGCGGCTTTCAAGTCCGCAGCTTCCTTGATCAACGCCGGATTCGCGTGGAGTTCACTGATCGCGTTTTCCATGGCGAAGCTGTAGGCGACAGCAACAATGATGCTGGCCACGGTAATGACGGCTGGCTTGAGCAGCTCCATCCGTCGCGGGTTGGTCTTGAGTGCCGCAATGCTGTCCTTGAATGCGGTAATGCCTGCTGCCAGTTTGGTTTCCATAGTGTTCCTGTCCTTAGTGCCGTCTCGTGTAGTTGTGCCTGACCTTATCGAAATAATCTAATGATGTCAACTTTATTGACTCAATCCCATCGTAATGTCATAGGATGGGGTCAACATCCCGCCCCAATACTCAGGAGCCTTCACGAAAGAGTCAAAACTGCGTCCTAGGCAGTTGACTCAACAGCGATATGACTACTGGAAATAATGAAGCGGTTCTTCGTGCATCGAATACATTGAATCCGTTCACAGGTGCCTTCTAGATGAATCCATCTGACAGCGCACCGTGGCTGGCTGCTTCTTCGAGGACACTGGTGAGGGCGTCAGGAGTAGTCGCTTCGTGCCGGAGGGCGAGCATGATGGTTCGCTTGTAGTCATCGTTGATGTACTGCTGGACGTTTTCGGAGCCGGTAGCTGCAACCATGCGAAGCGCCGCATAATACTCGTTGGCTGCTTTTGGGAAGGCGGTATCGTCGCTGCGGCTATGCAGGGTGATCATGGACATCATCTTACCGACGCGGTACAGCATGTCCTTGTCAATGATAGTGAGGTCTGGCTCCCCCAGTGTTCGCATGTCGCTGATGATCAGGTCCAGAGTGTTTACATCAAAGTTTGCGCTTGTTGAACAGTAGTCTGTGATGAGAGTTGCGTGTGCGTGCAGGGATTCAAGATCATTGCTTTGAATCTTCTCTACTAGCTTGAGGATCATCGAGTTGGTCTGGCTTGTATTGGTTGGAAGGGCGTGCAAGTGTAGGGTCTTCGCAACCGCTGATTTTGCGATGACGCCTTCGAGCCTGACTGAGTGAGAATCGCAGACTTTGGCGATCATCGGGTAGGCGAGTTCCTCGGCGGGGTTTGCTGGAGTCAGTTCGCCGTCCAGCCGGTATCGGAGTGCTTCGGGCTGCCACAGGTTCTCCGTGAGGATGATCTCCACGATCCGGTCTACGTCAGCGGAGCGTTCAATGGCGAAGTCGATCATTCTGGGAGTGAGTTCATCGAGGGATTCCCCGGCAAATGCACTGTACTGGGTGTGGGTGGTCACTCCTGATTCAGATGGTCGGAGCAGGACGCCCCATATGGACGTGAGCAGCGCTGCGTTGATCAAGAAGACAGCAGTCCCGTGACTGCGTTTTGTGCCGGGGTCACTTTTTCGGTATCCGGCGAGGACGAACCATGCGGTGTCAGCGGAGACTCCGGGCAGGCTGATCATCCGTTCCCACAGGTCATAAAGGCGGTCAAGGTAGAGGTGAAAGTCGTCAGCGTCGAGGCGGTGGAGGGTGGCTGCCCAGTAACCGTGCAGCTCGGGGTGCTCGTCCATGAAGCTTAGGTACCATGCAACGTCAGCGCGGTCATAGGCTTTGAGCGTGGCGGCGATGTCTGTGATGGTGTCGAGGCTAACGTCCTCGCGGCAGGATTTTATGGCAAGAATGATGGCTTGGTTCAGTACGGGGTCACTCGAATCGAGTTCCCGTAGTGCTGTGAGCGTGGTTGCTGCGACTGCCATGCTTCTGAAACTAGCAGCACTACGGGTTAAATGTCAACAATATTGTCTTTGTGTTTGGGTTTCGCAAAAGTAGGTTACCCGATTAATTTCCCCTAGCCACCTACCCACACGGCTATCGACAATGGCATTGAAATTTGATGTATGATCTGAGGTAGAGCGGCTAGACGACGCTGACCTCTTGGTCACACTGATCCCCACGCGGTCCCAGTGACAACTGAGAGAGCAAGGTGCTTTGCATCCGTCTTCATGCAGTACCGACACTATTATCCTCTTACTCGTGTCGGCGTGGGAGATACAGAGAGCTGAATAGTAATGGTCAAGAATCATGCCCTGAAGAACACTGCCCGAGCACGTAAGGCAGAAACCGGGGAAACCTTCCCCGAAGCGATGCGCAACAGTCTGCCTAGCACTGTTACTACCAACGACAAGGGTCCCCGGCTCATGCATGTCGGGAATGGCGTGTTCTACGACATGAACACCGGGAAGCCGACCCCGACAATCTTCCTCCACGACAAGCGTTTCCCGATCATTCATCTCGGTAACGGTGCATTCCATGACATGAACACCAACAAGCCGAATCTGAACATCAGGGGCGAAGGCAGCACCGTCAAGACGCTGATAACCAAGCACATAATCTCGGAGCTGATTAAAGCCGAAGCCGCATGTAGCGTTATCGTTATTACCGGCAAAGAAGGGGAATACAAGGCTTTCGTAGAAAACGCGCCTACCTCTGGACGACCTCACTTATCGCTCATCCAGAACGTTCCTTATAGCGACCAAAGTGCCATTGAATCCATGCTTGGGGAATTGGCACTTAAGGCTCAGGACGAATCCAATACCGAGTACCGCGATGTCCCGCTGGTACTCGTCGTGGACGAGGTTGGCGACGTATCGAGTGAGGCGATGAGTAAAATTCAGGACATCGCTAAACATGGTGTTCCTCGCGACATCTACACGTTGGTCACCTCCTATGATCAACACATGCCTGCTTTCAATGACAGTGGGAGTTGGCTCACTGTTCAGCATGGAGGATACGCGAACTATGCTGAACATAAGTTTCTGTTTGGCGCTCCAGAGACGCACGATCCAAAGTTCATGATTGGGTCCGAAGTGCTCACCGACGATGGTTTGCGAAACCTCCTGATTCTTGGTGACAGCGAAAAAGAGAAGAGTAAGGTCGCGCAAGACATCGCCCGTCAAGCACTCGACAAGGGATGGGGTGTCGCGGTGCTGGCAGGAGAAACCCAGTATTCTGATTGGAAGGAGAGCTTCGGCGGCGCTGTCGAACTTTGGAGGAGAAACGTGGACATCATGATTGACCACTACACCAGAGCACGCAGGAGAGAAGACGTTGCTGCACGGGAAGGCAAGAAGTTTACTCCTTGGGTACTTTTCGTTGACGGGTACGCTGAGGAAGAAAAACCCACTGCTAGAGAGCAGCTTGGAGAAGTAGCACTCGTTAACTTTGTGCGAGGCGGGAGCCTGTTTTATAACAGACTCCCTGTGGTGATGACGAGCCAGAAAACACCATGGTTCCACGATCTGTTCTCCAAGGTCGCCGTCATGTCAGGGTCTTCTACTGTTGATGAGACGCGAAAGCGAATGGTTGACATGAACCTTCGTTCGTTGAGCGATTCCGAAGTAGCTTTTACTTATGATGGCATCTTGTGCGACTTTGACAACCGTTCAGCGGGACATGTTGCCTTCAACATGGATGGTTCAGTCCCTGTTTCGCAGTAAAAGCTGGTACTCCCGAGCAGGGAAGAGAACTAAAAGGCTCCCTCGTCTTCCGTGGTGGAAGACGAGGGAGCCTTTTAGTTAACGTCATGGGATTCTATCGTGCGCCGCAGGCGCTAGCGGCACGGTGCGCTAGTTTAGGGGCATGAGCAACTTAGTCCCCACTCCACGAGTCGATAAGAACGGGCGCTTGACGATTCGTCACATGAAGCCTGAAGCGGCACCCGCTACGGCATCGTTGAGTGCCTCTGCGCCGTCTCTGGGGACAGTCGGTAAGCGCCAGATGAGCGACAAGGAATTCCTCGCGTATTTGGCCCCGGAAAGGGAAGACTTTCAGCATGAAATGTACCAAGACGCGCTCTATTGCATTACGGAACACAGCCCTGACGTGATTGAGGACGTGGTATCACTTTTGGAGCTAGGCAACGAAGCCGGTTCCAGAAGCGTCAGGGAACTTTTGGTGGAGAATCTAGACACTGTTGCCTACCAGATGACACAGGGTAAAGATGTGTCATCACGCGTTGACGGGTTTGAGAATCGCACTGATACGCTCAAGGAAGCCTTGGTGGCGCATTGGTCCGTGGGGGCGCTGAGTTCAGAAGCCAGAGAATGCTTTTTCTATTCGATCCAAAGCGGCGTCAGTCAGACTTTGCAGGTACATCGCAGCATCAAATCTGCGAGCGGGACAGAGGAACATGATGATCTCTCGTACTGGCGTGCTGTCGGGGCGACTGCTCTGTTAGTCGGAGTTCTATCGGGTGATGACTTGAGTGATGGGGAGGTCAGGGAGAGGCGGGAGCTTGTCCAATGGATGGAAACCAAAGAGTATCTGGGCGACATCATTCGTGTCGGTGTGGAACGCGGGTTGAAAGACGTTGAGAGTATCAAAGCGGTCTTGGAATCCGATACTCCGCCATCGTTGTCCTCCGGAGCCTTATAACAGTCCATCAGTGAGAACTGGGGCGGAGCTTGTCCAATGCATATTGAGCATCTCCGCGTCCATACGGGCGAATATCAATGTGATTCCGGGACGCTACTGTTGGTGCATGAATAGCAACCTTGTTCCGGAGCGGCGTTCTGATAAGAACGGCGTGGTGTCAACGAAGTGGGTTCGTCCTGCTGGGAGTGGTTGTTCTTCTGCCGTGACAGTTCCTGCGCCGTTAGCTCCTGCGGTGGTGCATGAGGGCTGGGATGCTCTGATAGGTTCTCCGATTGATGAGGCGTTCAAGGAATCATGGTTGGGGATCACTTCGAGTGCCTCGCTGAGTCAGTTCGATTACGAGGCAGTGTGCATCGTCAATGAGCTGTTGGAGCGCAAGCCGGATGTTGGTGATGAAGTGGAGCGGGTATTCAATCAGGCTGACGAGATGTTGATCGATGAGGATTACGTGGGTGACCCGTTCCTGCCGATGAACCACGTGGCGGTGTTCGGTGAAGTGGTGCTACGCCCCGATGTTTTGACTGGCGAGATAGCCCCGCTGGTCAACGGATTGAACGAACATTTCGGTGCGGGGCGGGATTATCTGCACGGGGTGACGGATGCGGAGCGCCGTTCTGCTGTTGCACTGGTTACTATGATCACGTCTCTGAAGAACGAGGAGTTCGTGGATTTTGATGAAGTACGCGAAAATGAGTTTGAACCGTATTTAGGTGAGTTTCGTTCCGTCGCGTTGCGGTCTGCGGAGCTGGCTGAACTGGTGAAGGCTCATCCGGATGAGGCGGAAGATATCGCGCGGATTGTCAATGAACGTGACAGTGATAATGCAGTGATGGTGGCTGTTGTTCTCGGCTCGGGGAACAAGGCGATGCGTGAGGGGGTCCTGTAGGTGGCACGGGTTCGGGTTGATGCAATGAGGGGCGGCGTTTCCTTGAGGGAGCGCTGACCTTTTCACAGGTGACCTTCTGCCAGTGCTGGGAGTGCACCATCCAAGAGTCCGTTGATAGCTGCGGCGTCTGAGGTTCCGTACTGGAGGACGATTTCCGCGATTTTCTCTATGTCGTCGGGGCGTTGCGTGATGAGGGTGGCGAGGTCATCGTTGTTGATGAAATAGTGGTCGCTTTCAGAATAATTCAGAAACGGGGACCGGGGGAAAACGTCGATGAGGGGAGGGAATCTCATGAGGGCGATGCAGCTCTTCTGAATATTACTGTCAACTTCTGTTAAGTCCATGTGTATGTTGACGGCAGTGTAGTGTCTGAGCGCCCGGACTTCAGAGACGGTCCGCCAGTAGTTGTCAGAGTTGGTCTTCTCGTAGTAGTGGATGCTTTCCTTGACGATGAGTTCGCTCTCGCCGTGGACGATGCTTTTTGCGACGCCTTGAGCGAGATCGCCGTCTTTCCGGAGGGCGAGGTCCACTATGTGCAGGGTTTCTTCAAGGTACCGCTGTACTCCCTTCGCGAGGCTGGGGCGATAGTCGAATCCTGATTCATGGGTCATGTTGTACAGCTCTGCGACGCGCTCGATGACGGCGGTACGGACATCGTTGATGCTCTTGTGTTGCGGGAGTGACGGGGAAGGCAAGGGCATCGTTACGGTGGTATTCTGAGGCTTCTTGTACACGGTAGTGATTTTCCCGTTTTTATCGGTGATGATCGCTGGGATGAGTTCGTGATTGTTTTTCATGATTTTAGAGTAGTGCTCCGAGTTAGATGGTGCCGGTGATGAATGCTCGGGGTGTGCCGTCGATCCGGTGGATGAGTTCGGCTGCGGTGAGCACGTGCTCGTCGCTACTCTTGGGGTATGAATAAACTGATTCCTGTGCGCCGGATGAACAAGAAGGGCGTCATGACCACGAAGTGGGTATTGCCGCCGTCAGAGGTGGTTCCCAACCGTGGGCAGATTCCTGCCCCGATGGTTTCATCGCAGCCTCAGTCATTGAAGATTTTCTCGCCCGCGCACGATTGTGATATTGAAATTGCGCATACAGAGGTCGGATTTTTGTTTGAACGCAGCATCGTGAAGCAGTCACACAGCATCGAAGATTTTGATCAGTCAGTGCTCCAAGCGGTTGAGTACATGATTCAGGAAGCAGCCGGTAACGGTCTGGTCTACCAAGCTGACGGTGCTGTCTCAACAGCTTTCAAAATCGTTCACTCGCGTAGCGAGAAGGGCACGGAAGATCACACCGCGCTCAATAATCTGGCTGTGTTTGGCGATGCCGTATTGCACCCTGACAGTGTAAATTATGATGTCCAATCTCTAGTTGTAGGTCTTGGGTCATACTTCGAGATCAAGGACTTCTTACTGGAGGCTACGGAAGAAGAGCGAGAACAGGCTCGTACGCTGGTTACTGCGGCGGCAAGGATCAAGGAACCGATTGTGAAGATCGACGGTGACTTCTATTCGGATGACAGAACCATACGGATTGAGTCACGTGAGCTTGCCGATTTCATCCTGTCCCGCCGTGATGACGTTGAGCGCATAACGCAGATCGTCAATGAACGCGGTACGGACAATGTGGACGTGATCCGTGACGTGCTGGATCACTCGCTGCCCGCACTGAGCGAAGGCGTGTTGTAGCTGTTCTTGCAGGGCTGGCTACAGCGCCCCTTCTAAGAGCGCGGAATGCATGGCTGACATCTCGTTGAGGAGTTCGATGGTGATCTCCTCACTGCTGAGTTTCCGTTGCCTGATTGATTCAACGATCTCATTCTTGCCGTCCAGCAGACCGAAGAGTTTCTTCTCCTGCTCAGTGAGATAGGGGAGGTCGGTGACGCCGGGGAACTTCAGGTACTCGGCGTAGTTGTCCACCATGAAGTCGAGGTAGCTGGAATCACCTGCACGGTACAGATGCAGGGCACCGAAGTAGTCGCGGGCGATTCTCAAGGCGACTTTCAACTGGTCATGATTGAGCCGGGGCAGGGCTTTGAAGAAGCTGTGCACGAAGTCATTGGGGTACGGTGCTGTGTGATTGTTGTTCAGCAGCGAGATGACATGGGGGTCGTGCCCTTCACCGATGCTGGCTTCCATTCGCGCAAGGGTCTCAGTGGTGAGTTCCGCGAACTGTTTCGTCAGAAACCTGCGAAGGCGCGCCGTGTCTTTCCGGCTTACGAGTACGTCTTTCCGTCCCACGGAGATAGCATTGGTAATGCGCTGAATGTAGGGTTCTCGCGCTTCGCTGTCGATGGTCATTGCACTACGCTATCGCAGTCCCATACACGCGTCAATATTGTTGACGCCATGGCGTGTCTAGATGATGCCGTTGCTGAGTGAGGGCGCTGCACTGTCGAGGATCGAGGCGATGAGGGCGGTATCCATGGTCTGCCGGTCGAGGATGATCCGGGCGATCCGGTCTGCTTCGGATGGGCGGATCATGATGAGTTCGACGAGGTTATTACCGTTGTGGTTGAGAACGTAGGAAGCTTCCACCGCTTCGGCAACTTTGAGCAGGGCGATGACCTGCGCTTGCACGTCGGCGGGCGCGTCGGCATAGTTCTCCATCTGTGGAAGTTGAGTGTACCGGCGCAGTCCCCGGATCATGCTGTGGACGGTGCTGAGGTCGGTGTCGGGGCTGAGGTGCGGTCGGAACTTCAGGTGCTCGTGGACGGCGGCAGAGCCGTGATTCCCATTGGAGATCAGGAGTGACAGTTCATTGGTGAGCAGTTCATCCCCGTGGAGGAGTGCCTGATGCAGTCCGTTGATGAGCTGGTCCGGGTAGCTGCTGAGCTGCTGCTTGATCTGCTCCAGTTTGCTGTTCAGGCGCGCGAGGTATGCGGGGGAGAGGTCTTCCTCGTTATGCCCACCGAGCTTGTCAGCCTTGATGTGGCGCAGGAGATGGTCGATCTTCTCGATGCGCTCGTCGGCTGAAGCGATGCAGGTGTCCATGCCTCAAACCTATCGCAGACCACATCATCAGTCAAGCATGTTGACTTGACTCGATCTGGTCAGGTTCAGTGATTCCGCGAACTACGGTGCCTCGGATTCAACACAATAACCGGGCACTTCCTCCTTTTTTGTTCAGAGGATTCCGCTATTGATAGCTGGTGCCGGGGAGACATTCTTCATCTCAAGGATGTCTCTGATATTCGTGAGATATTGTTCAGAGATGACATTTGCTATTCCGGCAAGATCAGTACCATGCGCAGTGAGAATGGTACACAGCATATTGTCACTGACAGTATGCACTGTTGTTTTGCCGCTGTCCTTGACGACATACCTGAATCTCCCGTGCCTATTACCACTAAATTGTTCCCTGCTCAACGGAAAGTAATCGATAACATCATCTTTGTGGACTTCGTATAGCTTTTTGTAGGCTTCGCGAAGTTTTTTGGTGGTAGTAATGATGGCGGTGCACTGGTCCACTCGTTGTTTTGGGCAGGAGAAATCCTCTCGCTGCGGAGTCATCCCCTCATAGAATTCGAAAGACGCAAAAGCTAGTACTACTTCTACCGTGCGCTTCCAATGTTCTGGAGTGGTGAAGCAATGGGAAAGACTCAGGTAATCGCTGACGAAAGCCTCGTCACTGGTTCTGCTCCCATCGATGGCAAATTCGATAACCTCGCAGTGCAACCGAAAATCGGGGTCACCCCGCATGGAGAGAATTGACCTAAGTGTTGCGTCAGAAAGAGTGGGGATTCCGAGGGCAATCTCTTCCAGTCGGATCGCGCCGTATTGAGCAGTCTTGCTGTATCGCTTGCTCAGTCCTTCGAAGATAGCATTGCTCGCCTCTGAGACGAGAAGGGAACGGTCTCCCCTCGCGGTGGCGTCTGAAGCGGAAATCATTGCTAGAGAGCGCTTTCCCTGACTGGAGAGGCCATCGCTTCGGCGGGAGTTGACGGGTGCCGTGACCACTCCTGAGTTATCCATGCTCGCAACACTATCAGTGCCAATGCATTGGGTCAACATTGTTGACATGATATGAGTTAGAGTGACCCGTTATTTGGGCCAGTGGCAGTCTCATCCATAGTGCGGAGAATAGCTTTGATCTGGTCCGCGTCCTTGATGCCACGGTTGACGATAGCGTCTGCGTCGCGCTTGTACACCGTTGTCCTCACTCTGTTCTTGTTGGCTGAGTGGGTACGAGATGGCCCTTCATGCTGACAGAATAGTGCAGAGCGAATGTTGGGTTATATTCAGTGGGTTTCTTCGTTGATCGGAGTGTGGTCAACGAGATGTGTAAATAATGTTGTTATTTGATTAGGTAGTGGTATATCCTGACCAAATGAACACTGTGACATTTGTTCCCTTGACAGTAGAGGATGCGGTAACGGCTATCCGCTCTCTTGCTAAACAGGGTTATAACGCGGAAGAGACTTCTGTCATTCTGAGTGTCTCGTTGAAAGACGTTCGTATTCTCGCGCGCCAGAACGATATTGGGTTTTCCCGGAAGACCAAGTTTGGCGATATCTCCAGCCAGATAGCAGAGCTGTCAGAACAGGGGTTGACTTTTGCTCAGATGGCTCAGAAGCTCAATGTTAGTGACACCACCGTAAGGAAGCGCGCTAAGCAGATCGGGATCACAACCGCTGGTCAGAAGCTGCCAAGCAGTAACGATCCACTCTAACAGCATCGTGCATCTGATGTCCGAACGGACCGTCTGGTCCGCGTCATGGCTTTTTTTTGAACAGTGGATGAGATCAACGGAAATTGTCCGAGAACTGGGATGCACCACAGGTACGATTCGTTCGGATTTCGTTCTACCGTGCGCCGTGAGGATGCACGAAGACGACTTAACAGCGTGAACGCTGTCTTTGTTTCGTGAGCAATGCAAGTCCGTATGACGGCGGCAAGGGTCTTTCTCGAACAAAGTGACCCCGAATGCAAGCGTTAAGCATTCGGGGTCACTTTCAGGCAGAACCTACTAGGGGACGGGGATCGCGGCGAAGTCAGAGATGCTTGCGTTCCCATCACACATGAAGGTAATAGCGCTCTTCTTGCCGTTGTAGTCGTGGACAATTGTGGTGCTGACCGGGTAGCGGTCTTGCTGGTAGCGGCAGCCATCTGAGACACGCTGTGCAAGCGCGCTATCAGCCTTGAACCCATGAGCCTCAAGCGACTTCTGCATGCTGTCAGCCTGAGAGGCACGGGCATTGTCCACGTAATGTGCTGTAAATCCAATGAAGACACCGACCGCGACTAAGACAAACACGGTGATTGCTAGGATGGGGATTACAGGGTTAATCGACTTCTTCGGCGCAGCAGCAGAGTCTTGGATATTAGTAGTCATTTCCCCACCCTAGCGTTTTTATCGTATGTGGTCAATATACTTGACAATATGCCCGCTGACTGGTTCTCAGAGCAGCCCGCTGCTGAGTGTTGGTATGTCGCTATTGAGACTCGCTATCCTAAGAGCATGAGTCACTTGATCCCAGAACGACGGACCAATAAGAACGGCGTCACCTCAACGAAGTGGGTTCGTCCTCCTGAGACGGGCGCTCCTACGGTTGCGCTTCCTGCACCTCCGTCAGTGTCGGTAACTAGGGAGAACTGGGACAGTTTGGTTGGTTCCCCGATTGACCATGTGTTCAAAGAATCAAGCATGTTTGTTCGCTCCGAATATAAGCTAAGTATCTTTGATTACGATGCCGCGTGTATCGTCAACGAACTGTTGGAGCGTGGTGTAATTCCGCATCACGAGCCGATGCGGGTTTTCAATCAGACACTACATCGGCTCGTGGATAAAACCAGTGATTTAGGCGATCCTGTTCTCGCGATGAATGACTTAGCGGTGTTCGGGGAAGTCGTTCGTCGCGAAGGGTCAGAAGCTGATGACCTGAAGGCTCTAGTCAATGGGCTGAGTGAGCATTTTGGTGTTGGCCGGGACTATTTGCACGGTGTTACTGATGAGGAACGTCGTGCGGCTGTCGCATTGATTACAGTGATCACTCTTATTAAGGATGATGATTTCATCGCGGTCAACGACCCTCACGACGAGGGACCGGGAGGAGATTACCGTGCAGGTATGCTGCGGTCTCCGGAGCTTGCAGAGTTGATAAAAACGCGCCCCGATCTGGCGGAGGAGATCGCGCACATTGTCAATGACCGTGGCAGCGATGACGCGGGGATGATAGCTGAAGTTCTCGATGCCGAGCAGAAGGCTCTGCGTGGCGGAGTTCTTTGAGTTGTGTCGCCGGACTAATTCCCGACTATAGGTAGCCAGAGCTGATACTAGGGCTGACTTCGCCACTGTGGAGTCCGATGATCTGATTCGCACTTAGGTTGTTGGTGATGCCCTCATGTGCTTTTTTAGCGCTGATCCCTGCTTCGTATAGAGCGATCATCCCCCTGTAGTCAGTGGTGCGTCCAACTTTCATCATGTACTCGTATATGCGGAATCTTTCCTCTGGGGAGTGCTCGCGTTCCCGGAGTGCGTCACTTAGGTC
>Ga0075017_100002329_pt1 | contig 11847 bp, 24 predicted proteins | sample AleBraG_ABR_2012_FD_71475 | JGI IMG/M metagenome (GOLD analysis project Ga0075017, IMG submission 71475) | Freshwater sediment microbial communities in response to fracking from Pennsylvania, USA - Alex Branch Run_MetaG_ABR_2012 | ecosystem: Environmental > Aquatic > Freshwater > Creek >...
GACCTCGACGACGCCGAGGCCATGGAAGTGACAGCCATCCATTCCCTCGATGGTCTGAGGTCGGGCATTGATGCGCTCATCCGACGGCCGCCCTACGAGCGCCCGCACCACTCCGCAAGCACTGCCTCCATCATTGGCGGGGGCAGCGGCATTCCCCGTCCGGGAGCCGCCTCGCGCGCCCACCGTGGCGTCCTCTTCCTGGACGAGGCCTCAAATCTATTACACCCCACAGTCTACGCGGGCGAGTTCATCGCAGCCAGACCACAGGATATGGACATCGATAGCTGATTCTGGGAGTTAGCTCCATGTATGCTCTCTAAAGACCCTGAGGAAAAGGATGAGCAATGGGATTGATTCGCAAGTCACTTAGTATCACCTATACCCTCGGTACCGTCGGATATCGGTCGAAGTCTGAAAAGGTTGCCCGGAACATCAAGCTGACGGCCAATGCTGCAAGGCGCACCAATGCCCTGCTCGAAGTTCAGAATGACCTGATAGCTGAACAGACCGCACTCATCGAGGCTCGGACCGCTCCAGTCATCAAGACGCCAGCGCCCGTGAGGCCGAAGATTGCTCCCCCTGAGCCCAAGGTCGCACGTGAGCCCCGTCCTCCCAAAGTGAAGACGCCCAAAGTCAAAGTACCAAAGCCAGTCCGTGAGCCGCCCATTAATATGCGGATGATCGAACAAGCCGAAGCGATAGTTGTCGAGGATCAATTCGCATCAGTGGCTAGTCTGGTAAACGCTATGGACATCGGCGTTAAGGCGAGCAATTACATCTTAACTATGCTTGAGCTTCGCGGCATTGTGAGTGCTGAAGATCAAAATCACGAGCGGCTAGTTCGTAAGGGACGAGATAACGAGTGGTTTTTCGGCTAGCTCATCAGTTGAACGATTCGCTGAAGTGCGCTCTTGTCCTGAACCTTCAAAGTGACGCCGCTGTCAGCAGTTGATTTCTCTATATAAGCCAAAAAAGCAGCGTCGTTCATTTCATTCTATTATATCAATTTCGTCAGATTAGTAGTAGGGGAATATTACCTGTACAACTATCTCCATGGTCGACTACCCTATGGTGCATGAGTGAACGAGCAGAGCACAAAGCATGGGCTGCGATGGCACTAGACGCCGCTCAGTTCGCCACAGAGCACGGCGGAGACGCCATGAGCCCGACTGACCGTCTCACTTACGATCGGCTCATGCAGGGGGTTCAGGAGGCTGCTGAGCGCCATGATTCAGTTCGGGACGAGCTCGACCATTGATAGATGGGTCATGATGATCTCCGTTGGTAGGCTTGCTGGGTCATCATCGTGAGATAGGGGAGCGTCTTGAAGGTATTCATCAGTTGGTCTGGAGCGGAAACTAAAAGTCTGGCAGTTGCGAAGGTGCTCCATGCCTGGCTCCCTTCTGTAGTCAATGCAATCGAGCCGTGGATTAGCACGGAAGGGCTTCGAGCGGGACTTAAGTGGAATCAAGAGCTCGAGCGGGAGCTTGATAATACCTCATTTGGAATAATTGTGGTCACGCCGTGGAACCAAGGCTCTCAGTGGCTAAATTTCGAAGCGGGAGCACTTTCCAAACGCGTCAGTGGTTCGGAGTCAAGGGTCGCGCCGTTGTTGATTGATTTTGACAAGCCAACTGATCTTGTGGGCCCTATGGCCAGCTACCAGGCTACGCTTCCTGAAAAGGAGAGCATGCGTAGCTTGATATTTTCAATCAACGAAGCACTAGGTGATGGAAAACGTTCTCGTGACCTATTGATAAAAGCTTTTGACATCTGTTGGCCTGCCCTTGAAAGAGACCTTCAAGAGATTAAGGACACGTTCGCTGATGAGTCTGACCCAGCAAAGTCACCACATCCGACCCCTGTAGTTGCTAATCCAAACGATGCTATGTCCGAAATATTGGCTTCTGTACGTGAGCTCACGAGAAGTAATGCGCAATTGCGTCAACATTTCAACCACCAGGAGTCGTCTAGTGTTAGCTACAAATCAAAACTAGCCGAGGTTGATCGCAACACTAAACGAGGAAAAAACTTCGTTGATATGAAGATTCGCGACGAAATTATCCAATTTGAAATAGTTCCAATGTTGGAGAATGCACTCCAGTCTGATAGATTCCAGGTTGATTCTGTTGGTGGAGAAGTTCGCATTCGAAGTGAGGAGCAAGTTCCCGAGTGGGCCAAAAAAGCAATTATAGATACCTTAGGTTCGCTCGATAATGTGAAGTCGATTGGTTTCGTAGATGGCCTCAGTACTATCGATCACTGAATGAAGTCCACTCAAAATTATGCCGCCCCATTGTTGACATTATTTACCGATGGCTCATAATCATGCGCAGTTAGGGATCGCACAAGGCAGTCCTTATGTACATGAGAGTAGGTGATTCAAATGGGTTACAAGTCAATTCGAACTTCTGACATCAGTGGGGAAGTCCTCGCAGACGACAAAGTGATCACTGTGGTTCTCCGCAGTGAAGGCAAACTGTTCGATGCTGCGGCAGAAGAACTGACGGGCCTGAAGCGACTGACTAACGTCGTCGAGGTTGAGCTTCGCCACGCGGACGGCACCACCGAGGAGTTCATCGTGAACAAGTCGGATTTCGATAAGGTCGTCACCGCGGAAGTGTTGGCCAACGCTGACAATATTCGCGGACGTCGGAACGGCTTCAAGCCTTCGGCGGACTGACCAAGGTGGTGGTTTCATCTATCGGTGGACACAAGCCCACCAACATGGGGCAAGGTAAGAGTTGAGTTATTCTCCTCCTACCTTGCCCCTCTTTAAATTGAAGATGCCCTGGTCATTGCGACCAGGGCATCCACGATTCAGGCGCAGTCCTTCGCATCCTCAGCCGGCACGACGCGCACGTTTTCGACTGCCATCCAAGCCTGCGATTTGAGCAGCGCATAGTTAGCGGCTTCAAAGTAGTTCGTGAATCGGCGCAGGTTCCCATTGAACCTATCCGCATCGTCGAACGTCTGGAACTCGGCTTTGAAACACTTGGTTCCAAGAAGCAGTTCAACAAGCGTGGCTGGGACATCAGTTGAGTTCCCGTCACGGTCAGCTTCGCCAACGATGATCACGTCTCCTGCGATGGCGTCACGCATACGAGCGCTTGACTCAACCATCCAGTACAACAGCGTTGCGCGGCGGTTGAGGGGCTTGCCGTAGACCTTGCCATTTTCATCGACGACCAGAGACGCGTGGAGCTGTTCAATGTCGACGAACTCAATATAACCTCCAACCGCCGTTTGCATTGCAGTGAAGTTCCTGAGGGTTACGTCTTCGAGCGGAACTGCTTCGTCTTGAGGTATCCGAATGACCCGGATCATCTGACTCACATCCTTCTATCGTGGATCGTTACCATGTCCTATTGGGCATGGACTCCGACCCGCGATAGACAGCTACTTCTTCTCCTTCTTGACCTTCTTGTTCGAGCAATACTGGCAACCCTTGACGAGGCATTTGGTTGCGCCGGGGCTCACGATATTGCCGCCACGGCACTCGCTCCACGATGATCGGCTAGCACTTGGCATGATGTGTTCTGGGTCTACAACCTCGCCAGTAGATACCTTGATAATTGGGGCCCTGAGCTTCTTGATCTCGACTCGGTGCTGCTGCGTCTCAGCAATGAGATCAACCAGGTCACTGAAGCGCAGCGTGGCTAGTACTTCATCATCAGTACGGAAGACGACTGTTGGGATGCGGCTGAAGCTTGCGCCAGAGAGCGCCTGTCTCCACCATTCTTTGATCTTGATGGTCTTGTGGTTCTTGCATTCAATATCTAGGGGTGTGTCCTGATAGAAGTCGCTCAAGTCCATTTTCTGGTGGCTACCGGCTCCACTGCGTTTGTCGCGTGAGACACGAGCTCCTAGCTTCTTCTGCAGGAGTTTGGCTACCTCATTCTCAAGAGACTTGCCTTTGTCCGATGACACACTCATCGTTCACCCTGACGAGTCGTCTCATCGTGGCGTTGCTGTAGTAGCCCTGTTGATTCTTCCAATGTTCGATCGTGCATTCATAGGTCTCCTCACCTAGTCCCACCTGCAAATAGTTCAATCACAGACTCATTGCAGACAGGGCTAGGTGCTGCACCCAATAATTGGGGGTATCCATGGAATGAAGACCAGGGTGCAGCAGCGAGATGTTTGAAAGGTGCGAGTATAGACGAGCCGTTGCGAGGTTCATTCGTCTGCCCACGGCACCAGACTTTTTGCGGATGCGCGCAAAAAATCGAGAGGCGTGGATATTTTAGATTGACCAGGCGACCGGAACTAGTCATGTGTGAACGGTCTGCGGGAGTTACACCCAACAATGTCAGCGTGTGTGGAGCACTGACAAGGCTAATGCTGGCATGTTTTCACCGTTCACGGCTAGTGGTTGATCGCACCAGCTAATTACAAAACCAAAAGAAATCCTTTCAGATTTATTTAGTGATACTGCTGCGACCGGTAGCTTGGTCAATCTAGTTGTAAAAGTTCTGGAAACACAGGATGCCATTGGCGTGGGAATATGCCACCAATACGGTCTAGGCCAGTTGTGGCCGGGGGCGGGCAGCCCGTGGCGAATGCCGAGGGTAGAAATCAGTTGCCTATCACTAGGATTGGCCGTGTCCTGTCTGGTGGTGGAGGGACAACGAGCAACTTACTTCTTTGACCCGAGACGGCGCAGTGTTGCTGCTGCCTTGAGGGTCATATCTTCCTCTGACGGTAATTTTTCAAAGTGGATTTTGAACTTGGTGAGCTTACTTATAGTAGAATCTCCTGCCCAACAGTTTGGGCTAATGCGGGTTTCTTGTCAATCAGTTATCCACAGCTATTCTGGCCTTTGAGTACCGAATCCATAAATGGGTGTCGAGTAGGAAACAGGCTGCATCAATTGGTAATGCGTGAAAACATCAGTATCCAGGGTCTTAAGTCTGCCGAAGTTGTTCCGCTGCCATGTCTGACCTCTGGTATCTCTGAAAGTGACGTCAATCGACGGAAGGAAGCTCATGCCCGCCCATCCGCGGGCCAACTCGACCGAAACTGTCTGGTCGGGTGGCACAACATGCAGAAGTCCCGTGTATTCCGGACGATTGATCGTGCCATCTGATTCTTGGCGACCTGGCACCATTACCCCATACACGTCATAAATGACGGCCGAAGAACTGTTCCTGATCACCACGCTGTTGGATGGATGGTCAAACCAAGCACTTACGAGCGAAGCCTGTGACTCCTTCTCTATCGCGGCAGCACGTTCCTCTAATCTCTTACGACGGCCTTGTTCAATCACAAGGCGCACCACAGTGAAGATGAAGGCAGCACTCGTGGCGATTCCAGCGACCCAGCTTGAGAGTTCACCGCAGGGAAGATCGAAGTAGCAAACGTTAGCCATACGGCCCATCATAGTTATCTGTGTTCGGCTCCGAGGTCATAGGTGGAGTTGTCTTTACGTGTCACTCGCATCGACAGGATGCCGCTCTTGTTAAGCAGCCGGCAAACGTCGTCACGGTCATCGTAGAAGACGCTGACGCCTAGCTCCTTACACTTGGCCAGCTTGAGCTCCGGTGACTGTCCTGGGTGATTGAAGACGACCTCGTAGACACGCACGCTGTTGGGGAAGGCAAGCTGTCGAACCTCTGTATCGATGGTTCCTACTCGGTCATCTCCTACAGCTGAGATGACGACGACTTGGTCCCCGGCATCCAGGTGCATCAGTGCAAGTTGGTTGAAGTATTCCGGGTAGTGGCTGATGACTTGCCAGTAGTCGAAGCCGACGATCACACAGCTGCCTCCCTACGCATTTTCTCGGGGTCAAAGCCCATCTGTTTGGCCGCGAACTCAATACCTCGTAGTTGGTAGGCGTGGTATGCCTCAACGTATAGCTCTGATTCTGCAGCGAGTGTCTTAGCTGTGACTTCATGGACATCGTTGTCTATGAAGTGCTGGTACAGAGCGTTACGAAATTCACGGGAGGATTTCTTGATTTGCAGTGAGTATTTCTCCACTGCCTCCATAGCTGCTGCAACGTCTGGCTTAAATGTACCTAACAGTTCGTCTTTCCAGTCAGCGCCGTATATGATGGCGGTCAGCTCGTCTTGTAGTTGGTCTGTGGTCATTTATCACCTTCTTTTAGTGATTGGCGTTTGGCGCTAATACGTTCATGCCATGCCCTATAACCTGCATCTTGAGTTTCCCAGCCCCTTGGCACTGCAAGGTCATCCAGTACTCGCTCTACTGCTGCTTGTTCACGGGCTGCGATGAGTCGCGGCAAGTACTTGGCTAGTTCAAATATGAATAGCTTGCGTTGTGATGTAGGTACTAATTTTAACGTATGCTTCAAATCTTCGGATAGCTTTGCCTCCAATTCCTCTTGGCTATTTGCATCTTGGGGTGAGGTGGTCATGATTGCGACTCCAGTTCTGACATGCGTTGCCTGTTAGGGTTTTTAAAACGAATTATCTCAGCAACACAGTGGTCAATCATTAACGCGTGGCTGTCATCCGGTATCATGTCCAAAAGGCGATGTAAGGTCTCAACTAATTTCTTATCAGGAGATATGACGCTGATACCTGTATACTTTGCCATCGGGTCGAGCAACATAGTTGATGTCGTTTGATAATTCCTGCTCATTTATGTAATCCTTTCTTTAGTTCGCGAAGTTGGTGACTCCTCCACGTTTCTATTACATCATCGGGGTCATAACCATTATTAACCACAAGCTGGAAGTCTGATTTTATTTGGTCTTCTCTGGCTTCCAGCTGTTTCTGGGTGATGAGTTGCATGAGGTCGTCGGTGAATCTGTCCACATTTTCGATTGCCATCAGATAGTTTGTCTGGTCTTTCCCCGCTTTTGCCCATCCCCATAACTGGTCTAACTCCCCTTGTAGTTCTTTATCTTCGTATTGGTTAGGCTGCGTCACGATAGCTTCTCCGCCAAATCACATGTGTTGCAAATCCTGTAGTCATTCCGATAGGACCAATCGTGTCCGACGAGGAGACACATACCAATTAATAGGTTGAACGCACTCATCACTCACCTCCTTTCATATCAAACCCTTTGGCGATAGCACGTTGACGAGCGTCCGCCTTTGATTTATTGACTCCAATGTAATAACGCTCTTGGATGGATTGAGTAACAACATCGATATACCGCGGCATTGGCACATATTCCCCGATTATCTCCGCCACCATTGCAGAGAGGGCGGCTTTGGCATCCTCTAGAATCTCAACGCCCGTTTTACTTGACCTGCCGACCATTTCTAAATCAGCGCGTTGGTCGATGGCTTTATTTGCAAAAACAATTAATATCTCATCTATCGTCTCTGGTATATTGGTGGGGTTAGTAGCACTCTTACATAAGGGGCAAGTGCTGGGGTTATGCGGGCTATTATGGATAATGGACATCACTTCTCTCCTTTGGTTGTTAATTCACCTGAATCATCTAATTTAATAACCAATTTCAGCATTGATTTTAGAAGTGTGTCGGCGTCAGCCTCCTTATGACTATGCTTAAGTGTGCATTCAGCCGTCCAACTACCGTCTGACCTAGCGCCGTGCATCATCTTCAAGCTACCTATACCTTTTAATTTATCTGATAGATAATCGGAGGTGTAGAGAGGTGTTGGGTCCTGAAATGCATTGTTGTAGATAGGCGCTTCTGTAATCAGTCCGTCGTCGCGGAAATATCGGATGTCCTGACGGTATGAACCAATTTGGTCATTGGCGATATGTAGACCCCACCCAGTCCGCCTATACACCTTCTTACATAGTTCAAGTAGCTCAGTCTCCATCACCACCCACATCTTCCTGGCCCACCAGAGCATGGATGACCGTGGCGTTGACGAGGACAGAAACCGAACGCGTGGAGTATGCGTTGACGGAAGGTCATTGCTTCGGCCCCGCTACACTACCCTCAAGGAATGCGATGGCCTCGGTTGTACTGGTGAATCGCTTGACTCGTCGGCTTTGCATAGATGCGACCGTCGAAATCCATAGCAGCACGAACATGGCATCGAGCCAACCGTTGCCACTGAGATACGCGTGGTTGAACCAGAGCACAACGATGAAGCCGCTGAAGGTGAAGGTGTCTTCGAGGATGGACGTGATGCCATGGGCCTTCGTTATCATTACAATTCCTCGTTCTTTCATATGTCACCTCCTTGGGTCATTTGCTTATATTTGATGTGGTCGTTCTCCATCGCCTGCCAAGTCGGCGGCTGCAGGCCGAGGCTCAAGTCCTTCATGAATGCGATACAGCGTTGCCGTGGTGTCCGTTGTTGGTAGCGTTCGTCTTTGCCGTCGTTGATGTCGTACACCTCGTAGGTGCTTGACCAGGCTTCCTCGAAGAAGTCCCATGCACGACTGATGTTGCCCTTGTAATCCTTGCCGTAGATGAAGTTGACCAAGTGACCGAAGAGGCAGTTCTCTGTGTTGTCCGCGTTCCGCACAGTGTCCACGCGCCATTCAGACTCATCGGTGTCCAATAGGTACTGGATGAACGGCTGGAGCGTGCCGAGCTTGGTGTCTACTTCTTCAAAAGTCATGCTGCCGCTCGCTTGCCTGCCGCCGCATTGGCGTCCATCTGCTCACGTATAAATGCAATCGCTCCAATGGCCTGGCTGATGCCGCCAGTCTCGTTGTACTTGCCGCTGCGAAGATCCAGGAAGACTCCACGCACGCGCTCGTCAAAAGTGAGCGTGGTGGTGCGGCGGTATTCGACGGCCGCACTTGCTGCATGGGATTGCTCGACTTGGACCAGTGCTGGGCGGGGACGTGAAGGTATTTCGTCTGTAGTGCCCAGGTCGTAGCTCCGCCACTGCTTCAAAGTCCGAATCTCAACTGGCGTCAGTCCTGCAGTGACGCCATGAAGTTCAGCATCCGGCTTGACTAGCGAGGCTTCCAGGCAGGCAGCTCGAACGACGCAGTGACCGCATATTGCAATTGCCGTTTGCCTCTCGAAGACTTGCTTCTGAGTGTTGATGTCGAAGTACTTGGCTGCAACTCCTGGGGCCAAGTCTGCACAGGCTCCACCTTCTATGTTTGGATATCTTTCGCTCACATCACCTCCTTCTGGTTTTGATCATCCTTATGTCCGTTGAAAATATAGAACCACCGCGTACCAACGTCGTGAACGCTACTAATGAGGTATCCCTCGTGCTTCAGGTCGAGGATTCGTGCCGGGTAGCGCCAAGCGATCTTGCGCAGCTCGAAGTTGGAAACACGACGTTTGTCCTTGAGCAGCGTCAGGATCTTGGCGGTTTGAGTGAGAGATTCGCTCATGAGGTGGCTTCCTTATAGGCCTTCTGAACCTCGTTGAATGCTGCTACATCACCGCCCTGATCAGGATGCGTTTTGAGGAGCTGTTGCCGATACGCCGCCTTGATGACTTCACGGCTCGCGGTTGGTGCAACCTCCAGAACCTCGTACCAAAGTTTCGACTGGTATGGAGTCACAATGGTCTTCTCTGGGAGCGCTTTGAATCCACGGAACGCTGCATTGACCATCTCCTTTGCACCCCAGCGCTCAAGGCCTCGTAGAGCCTCCACTGTCTTCTCAATGGCGCGCATGTTCTCGGCAATTGAGCTCCATTTGTCGCAAGGGATGCATTGCTGTTCGCCGTTGAGCGTGAAGTACACGGCAACGCCCTTGTCTTCTGGCGATTTCCGGCCTGAGTAAGGCATGCCGTCTCGTCGAAGTTCTATATTGGTCGACAAGACAATGTCTCGGGCTCCCAGGAGTGTCAGTTCGCGCATGATGCCGCGCTGCGCTTGAACCTGGGTGACCTTGAACTGAGACTGTCTTGGACGCTCGGTACGTTGCCAGTGAGCCGGCCATTGGAGCGGATATGCTTCTATCATTCATTTGATCTCCTATTAATTTGTTTATGGTCTTTGGCCATTCCCTCACATCGGTTTGTAAGAACTAACGTTTTGTTAATTGAACGATGTGGGGGAGTGAACAACGACTAGTCGTCGATGTTCATACCCAATGCTTCACAGGCTTCTTGGTATGCAAGGGTGTCTTCCAGCTGCAAGACAGCTGACGTACTCACGTAGTAGCTGTGCACGGTGTCCCTGCCTTCGAGCTCGAGGACAAGTTCGTATGTGCTCTGCTCGGCAGTCTGGGCTATCAACGCGATGTGGGCGATGCCAAGCAACGTGCTGATGGTTAGGCGTGTTGGCCGGTCTTCGTGACCCGGTTTGAATTGTCGTTCCATGATTGGTTCCTGGGTGTGGATAACTCCACGAACTCCGGCTGTTTGACAGCCAATTAGGTTTGATGATGTGGCTTAGCGAAACACGGTTGCCCGGCAATGATTCATGTCACTGGTCAAGTAGCGCGCACGGTAGAAATATTGTGCGACATGCGTTTGTCCAGTTGCTACCCCTGTTACAGACGCCCAAATATGCGACGTACAAGCTATATTCGGGGTCGCACACTATCGCGAACTATCGGTCAAGCTCTTAAGTGGCATGACGATGCCCGTGATAGTGAGTTCGCCATGGGCTGCGCGTAAGACGACTGGTGAGAGCGGGCCATGGATCTCCAGCATTACTGAATCCTCGCCTTTGAAGACCTTCAACAGCTTTTCCAGGTAGGCGGGGTTGATTGTCACGACAGCCTTTGCCTGATATGAAGTTGGTATCAGTTGCTGATACCTAGGGTACGTGCCCTCCACTGGTACGTCCTTGAACTGTTGAGTCTGTTCAAGGTTCGTAACGGTGACTCCGTCGCTACCAACATGTGCGTAGTTCAGAACGGATATAGAATTCTTCTTGATCGCTGCAGAAATGGTGGCGGCCGTGGTAGCCAGAACCCTTGCCTCGGTAATTGAGATGCCATCTGTAACATTAGGGAACTCATCAGCTGCGGGAGTATGATCCCTGACTTCAGACAAGATATATCCATCAGTTGCAACAGATACGACCTCATCACCTTCAGTTCTTAGTTGAATGGTCGTGAGTATTGGTCGGGTGCTATCTTTGCTTGCCGTCCATCGAGTTTTCAAATGATTCTTACTTATTAACATGAGTTAATCCTTTATAATTATCTTTATATATGCCCCGCCGTCACTACGATCTCGAAGAAGTATGCGCCCTTGCCGAATCCGGTAAGACCGCTTCGGAGATCATCGAAGAGCTCGGGCTTACGGTGGGGGAGCGCGCCGTCCAGAAGGCCGTGAGCAAATTCCTTGGTCCTCTGCCTCAACGGGCTCCAGCACTTGCCAGTGATCGGCTACGTCGGCGTGTGGTTGCCTGGATGGTCGCCAGTGGCTTGGATGACCACTACTGCTATGAGTGCGAGAAGTGGTCTGCCTGGCCTTGTTCCATCCGTGAACTGAGACAAGACGACGAGCTGGGCTCGCTTGTATTCATCTGCCGACACTGTGTCCGCCCTGGCGACGTGTAGCGGTGGTACGGTGTGACCATGAACGTCACGCTCCCTGTGATCTACTCCGGAAAGCCGATGGAGCGCGTCGAATCCGGCGGCTTTTCGACTTTACGGCTCATCGTTGTTCACGAAAGTGCAACGAAGGAAGTTCGGGTCTACATCAGGAAGACGGAAGACGACTCAGGTGACGGTATCTGTCGAGCCGATGGAGCTCTTATCTGGGAAGGTGCAGTGACGCCGGTTGAAGTTTGGTTCAAGGTTGGTTCGGACGAGCCGATCCTGGGTGAACTCAAACTCCTTTCGACTGTATCAACTTGCTAGTAGTAGGCGGGGTTTCTACCGTGGCACTCTTCCTGCGGCATTTTCTACCACCTTTAGCGCCAACAATCCGGGCACGTTCAGGACCAGTTAGCCCGTCTTTCCCGACAGACTCGGAGGCGAATCCGCCGTTGCGTCCAAGCTTGCCGCCTTTACGTC
>Ga0075017_100002330_pt1 | contig 11845 bp, 11 predicted proteins | sample AleBraG_ABR_2012_FD_71475 | JGI IMG/M metagenome (GOLD analysis project Ga0075017, IMG submission 71475) | Freshwater sediment microbial communities in response to fracking from Pennsylvania, USA - Alex Branch Run_MetaG_ABR_2012 | ecosystem: Environmental > Aquatic > Freshwater > Creek >...
GCCCTGTCGGGCGCGGACCTCGTGCACATGGAGCGGCTCGTCTCGTCGTGGCGCCATCTCGCCGACCTCTCGTTCGCCGACCTGTTGCTGCTCGCGCCGATCACCGGTGAAGAGGGACATCGCTTCGTCGTCCTCGCCCAGGTGCGCCCGGTCACCGGGCAGACCAACTATCCGCAGGACCTCGTCGGCACCGTCGTCGACGAAGTCGAACGGCCCTTGTACGCGCGGTGTTGGCGATCGGGCGACATCGTCCGCGGCGACACCGCCGCGCTCGGATCGAAAGACCGGGTCCGCGTGCAGGTGATCCCGGTGCGGCGCGCCGACCGCCTCATCGGGATCGTGACACGTGAAGAGTCGATGACCCTCGCACGGCGTTCGGGCGAGCTGGAGCGCACGTACTTCGACGTGTTCGACCGCTTCGCGCGCATGATCGCCGACGGCACGTTCCCGTTCGACGTCGACGAGGTCGAGATGGAGAGCGCACCGCGCGTCGGTGACGGTGTGATCGTGATCGATGCCGAGACCCGCGTGAAGTTCGCGAGCCCGAACGCGGTGAGCTCGCTGCACCGCATGGGCATTCACGCGTACGCGCAGTCGCAGCGTCTGATCGACGTCGGCTTCGACGACACCGCGGCGCGCAGCGCGATGCTGCTGCACCTGCCGGTGGCCGAGGAGATCGAACGCGACGACGTCTCGGTGCTGGCGCGGGTGTTGCCCCTGGTGGACCAGAAGCAACCCGCCGGGGCCCTGGTGCTGCTCCGGGACGTCAGCGACCTCCGCCGGCGCGACCGTCTACTGCTCTCGAAGGACGCGACGATCCGCGAGATCCACCACCGGGTGAAGAACAACCTGCAGACGATCGCTTCACTCCTGCGGCTCCAGGGCCGGCGGCTGCAGTCGCCGGAGGGACGGGTGGCGCTCGCCGAATCCGAGCGCCGGATCCGCTCGATCGCGATCGTGCACGAGACGCTGTCGCGCGAGGCGGGTGACGTCGTTTCGCTCAACGAGATCGTGCGCCCGTTGGCGCGTCTCGTGGAGGACACCGCGTCGTCGCCGGATCACACGATTCGGTTCAAGGTCGAAGGTGATGCCGGTGAGCTGCCGGGTGAGGTCGCCACACCGCTCGCGGTCGTGCTCAACGAGCTCATGCAGAACGCCGTCGACCACGCGTTCCCCGAGGGTGCCGGTGAGGCGCTCGTCGAGGTGACGCTCTCGCGCACCGACGATCACGTCCAGATCGAGGTGCGCGACAACGGCACCGGTCTGCCCGATCAGTTCACGCTCGAGGGGTCACGCGGCCTCGGCCTGTCGATCGTGCAGGCATTGGTGACGAGCGAGCTCCAGGGCTCGATCGAGATGCACGACGACAGCGGCACGTCCGTGCTCGTGCGCGTTCCGGTCGCGATGCCTCGCGTCGAGCTCTGAAGCGCGTTCGGTGGTTACGCGGGACGCGTGGCCGACACGGGCGTGGCGACGTCGAGACCCTTGCGGAGCCGGCGCCGTTCGTCCTCGGTCGTGCCACCCCAGACTCCGGCTTCCTGGTTCGTTGCCAGCGCGAACTCGAGGCATTGGCCGGTGACGGGGCATTCGTCGCACACCTGCTTCGCAGCATCGATCTGGTCGAGCGCGAGGCCGGTCGTTCCGATCGGGAAGAACAGCTCGGGGCTGGTGTCGCGACACGATGCCTTGTCGCGCCAGTCCTCGGCGTCCCAGTCGTGGGTTCGAATCCAGGTCAACGCCACTTTGAGCTTCCCCCTTGTTGGGTCGCATAGCCGCGGCAAGGTCCGCCACACACTTGTGCGCCCGGTGACAAATATCCCCACGTGCCTCACTCCAAGGCGACAGCAGGCTACGGGACATAAGTTGTGGCGGCAAGAGGTCTGACCAGGACTTTCGCGCTGCCGAGTGGAACGTGTTCCCGGTCACTCCCGTCCATAGGCTGGCAAAGTATGGAAAATCGTCCGCTCGTCCTCGGCCACCGGGGCGCGTCGCAGGCGTGCCCGGAAAACACTTTGGCGGCATTTGCGCAGGCCCGTGCGTTCGGTGCCGACGGTGTGGAACTCGACGTGCGACGAACGGCCGACGACCAATTGGTCGTCCACCACGACCCGCACGTCGCCGATTTCGGCCTGATCCGGCACCAGCCGTTTGCGGCGCTGCGGGCCGCGCACCCGGAGATCCCCACGTTGGCCGAAGCGCTCGCCGCGTGCGCGGGCATGATCGTCAACGTCGAGATCAAGTGCCTGCCCTGGGAGCCCGATCCCGACACGCCGGACCGTGCCGTCGTGCGCGCGGTCGTCGACCTGGTGCGCGCCGGCGCGAGCGTGCCGGTCGCCGACGTCATCGTGTCGTCGTTCGAGCTCGCCGCGGTCGACGCCTGCCGGGCGTTCGCACCCGAGCTCGCGACCGGATGGCTGACGAGCGGACCGGACGTCGCGGCAACTGCGCCGCTGGCGGCCGAGCGCGGCCACACGTGGCTCAACCCCGACCGCACCGCGGCGCGGCGCGCCGGGCCGGACGACATCGCGGCCGCGCACGCCGCGGGCGTGCGGGTCAACGTCTGGACGGTCGACGAACCGGGGGACATCACGGCGCTCGCGAAAGTGGGAGTCGACGCGATCATCACGAACGTTCCCGACGTTGCGCTCGCGGTGCTGCAGCGAGGTCGAGCTACGGAATGACGACGGTCAACGCGTCGGGCTCGTACTCGAGGTCGAGCTGTTCGGTGTCGCCCACGTCGTCACCGTCGACCTGATACGCAAACGGCTCACCGCTGCGGATCATGATCCGGTGCAGGTCCTTCCGCCGGTCGATTCCCTTTCGGTGCGCGATGAACCGACCGGTCCGCATGGCCGACGCCGCGCCACCGAGCAACGTGACCGGGTCGAGCACCCGGAAGGCCGTGAGGGCGAGCGGCCGGTCGAGCCCTGAGTCCGGTGCGACGTGCAGCGGGATCCGGCCGAGGAACGTGTACGGGTCGGTCTTCGAAACGATCGCGAATCGCGCGTTCTCGATCACCTCGCCCGTGTCGAGCTCGATCTCGAGGCGGCTCCGCGTCCCCTCGTGGCGGAAGAACGCTTCGAACGCGGCCGCGATGTGCAACGGATGGGAGAGATGGCGTTTGAGCTCGCCGTACCGCTCGACCCGGCGGATCACCGCCGCGTCGAATCCGATACCGGTGTTGAACAGGAACGGCCGGCGGTTCGCGCGGCCGACCCCGATCCGTTTCGTCGCGCCGCGGGCGAGCGAGCGGATGAGCTCGTTCGTGGCGTCGATCGCGTCGGTCGAGAAGCCGAGGGTTCGTGCGTACACGTTCGTCGACCCGCCGGGTAGTGGCGCGAGCGCGGTGTCCGTGTGCAGGAGACCGTCGGCGGCCTCGTTCAACGTACCGTCTCCGGCGAGCACGACCACGACGTCGAACCCGTCGTTCGCGGCCGCGTGCGCGAGGCGGGTCGCGTGGCCGCGCCGCGACGTCTCCGCGACCTCGACCTCGTGCTGCGCGGCGAGCAGCTTGCGAATCATCACGCGCTTGCGAGCCGTGACCGACGACGCGGTCGCGTTCACCAGCAGCAGGACGCGCACGGCCCGAGGGTAGCGGCGCGGCGCCCGTAGGCTCGCACCCCGTGCCGGCCCCCGACCTCACTGCGCTCACGTCCGAGATCGTCGCGTGCCGGGCCTGTCCGAGGTTGGTCGTGTGGCGCGAAACGGTCGCCCGCGAGAAACGGGCTGCGTATCGCGACGAGGAGTATTGGGGCCGGCCGGTGCCGGGTTTCGGCGACCCCGGCGCGCGATTGCTGGTGGTCGGGCTGGCGCCGGCCGCGCACGGCGGCAACCGCACCGGTCGGGTCTTCACGGGAGACCGGTCGGGCGATTTCCTGTTCGCGTCGCTGCACCGCACGGGCTTCGCGAACCAGGCCGAGTCGGTTCGGCTCGGTGACGGTCTGCAACTCCTCGATTCCTACGTGGCCGCCGCGGTGCGCTGCGCCCCGCCGGCGAACAAGCCGACGCCCGAGGAACGCGACACGTGCATGCCGTATCTCGTGCGCGAGATGCAGCTGCTCCCGCACCTGCGCGTGATCGTCACGTTGGGTGCGTTCGGCTACGAGGCGACGTGGTCGACGCTGCGCGCGGGCGCGCTCGCGGGGGTGGAGCTCCCGGCGCGGCGCCCCCGCTTCACGCACGGACTCGAGGTCGAGTGCGGAACGGTCACGATCGTCGGCGCTTTCCACCCCAGCCAGCAGAACACGTTCACCGGCAAGCTGACACCCGAAATGCTCGACGCGGTCTTCTCGCGTGCCGGGCAGTTGATCCGCGTCAGTTGACGAGGGCGAGCAACTCGCCGATGCCGTAGATCAGCGCGATCACGCCGAGCGCGGTGCCAACGCTCATCCGGAGCTTCCGGTCACCGGCGTTGATCGTGAAGTGCGCGCCGACCTGCGCACCCGGGATCACCCCGACTGCGAGCGCGATCGCGAACGTCCAGTCGATGTGGCCGAGGTACCAGTGCGTGAGCGTGCCGGGGATGGCGAAGATCCCGACGCATGCGAGCGACGTCGCGATCGTCTCCTTCAACGGCAATCCCACCCACGCCGAGAACGCCGGGACCATCAGGATGCCGCCGCCGATCCCGAGCAGCCCCGAGAGCGCGCCCGCGGCGACGCCGATGATCGCGAGCCGCCACCACTCGTCGTTCGGGGCCAGGCCGACGCGCTCGAGCGTGCGGACCGTCGGGAACGCGGTGCGATAGCCGGTGTACCCGACCAGTACCGCGGTCAGGATCATGAGCGCGTGACCGTTGCCGGGGACGGCACTCGAAAGCCGCGAGCCGGCGACCGAGGCCGGAACGCCGAGCAGTGCGGTCAGCGCCACGACCCGCCACAGGATGAAGTTCTCGCGCTGGTAGCGAAACGATCCCGAGATCGACGACGGCAGGATCGATGGAAGCGTCGAGCCGATCGCCTGCAGCGCGGTTGCGCCGAGGGCCCGGATCGCGGGCGTGGAGACGACCGCGCCGCCGATGCCGAACATGCCCGAGAGCACGCCGGTCGCGAAGCCGACGAGCACCGTGACCGCGACCTCGACCCACAGCGGCATGTCGGGAACGTACCGCCCGATCCGGTATCTACCGGGAATGGTGGCCGGCGACGAAGTACGCTTTTCGCATGACGAGCGACCTCGATCTCCGCGGCGTGTGGGTGCCGCTGATCACGCCTTTCGACGAGCACGACGGCGTCGACGTCAAGGCGATCGAGCGGCTGTGTCGCGAGTATTCACTCGCCGGGGTCAGCGGCATCGTCGCGTTGGGCACGACGGGCGAGGCCAGTTCCCTCGACGCAGGCGAGAAGCAAGAGGTCATCGACGCCGTCGTTCGCGCGTGCGGCGCCGCGGGCACGCGCGTGATCGTCGGCACGGGTTCGAACAACACCGACGCGACGATCCGGGCCACGGCCGCGCTCGCGGCGACGCCGGCGGTCGTCGGTGCGCTCGTCGTCGTCCCGTATTACGTCCGTCCGTCGGTCGAAGGCATCGTCGCGCACCTGAAAGCGGTCGCCGCCGAGAGCCCGGTGCCGGTGATCGTCTACAACATTCCGTCGCGTACGGGCCGCGACCTCGGCGCGGCCGGGTTGCTCGAGCTCGCGGACGTCCCGAACATCGCGGGCGTGAAGCAGGCCGTCGCCACCCTCGACGCCGACACGCTCGAAGTGCTCGCCAATGCGCCCGACGGCTTCGGTGTGCTCGGCGGTGAGGACACGCTGCTCTTCCCGCTCATGTGCATGGGTGCGGTCGGCACGATCTCCGCGGCGGCACATCTCTGTACGGAGCGCTTCGTCGCGATGATCGAGTGCGGCCTCGCGGGCAAGATCGAGGACGGTCGGGCCCACGCCGAGGCCCTGTTGCCCGTGATCCGGGCGGCCTACACGGACCCGAACCCCGCAATCTTCAAGGGTGTGCTCCACGCCGAAGGCCGGATCGCGACCCCGGATGTGCGCCTCCCGTTGACGAACGGTTCGGTCGACGGCATCCGGCGCTGCCTCGATGCGGTCGCGCACGCATCGCACCCGTAGCCTCGAACGCGTGTCCCGCCGCGTCGCCTGGTTCCTGATCGCACTCTGTGCGTGGACGCTCTACGTCTGGATCACGCGCGTGGTGATCATCGCGGGTCAGGACCAGAGCACCGGCTTCAAGGTCGTGCACGACACGCTCGCCGCGATCTCGATCGCGTTCGGCCTCGTCGCCGGCTACATCGGCTACCGCGCGCTCCGCTCGCGCTGAGAAATCGGGCAAGCGTTACCGCTTGCTACACGGCGAGACTGCCGGGCCCGACGACGCGGGCATCAAGCCCGGATGGAACCGCGCTTCGCCGTTCGCCGTGATGGTCGTATCGAGGCCCGCGGCGTTTGCGTACCTGTGCACGACTGCCGCGATGGAGCGTCCCGGTTCGAGGATCACCCGGAACGATTCCGGGAGGTCGGAGGGCTTCGTGCTCGCGACCAGCGCCGGTTGATCGGCGAAGTCCTTCTTGAAGATCGCGTAGGCGTCGTTTCGGCTGAGGTGTACGAACGAGCTCACGTCGCCGTCGGCCGCGAGCGCATTGCGGAGCGAGTCGGTCTGGGCGCGTGAGGCGTCGACCTTCATGAAGAACTCGATATCCGAGCCGTACTGATCGGAGACGTCGTAGACCGTCGCGCGCCCGGCGAGCGCGAGCGTCAGATGCGCGGTGAGTGCACTCGGGTCCGACTTCGCCACGACCGCGTACCCGTCGCGTTGCTGCAACGCGCAGACGGCGTCCTTCGGCCTCAACAGCAGCGAGTCGGACGACCGATCGGCGCGCGGAATGCGCGCGTATTCGGCGACGAAAGGTGAGGCGTCGAGAACATCCTGCACGTCAGAGGTCGCCGGCACGACGATGGCGTCGACGTGCGTGATCAGGGCCAGGGAGACGTCCTTCGAACCTGTTCCGGTGACATTGACCTTGCCCGCGTCGCGGTGTCCGGCGACCGCGACCGTGGAAGCGACAACGACCACGAGAGCCGCGACCACCAGAGCGGCCGTGATGATGCGGCGACTGCGGACCCGGCGGTGCACTGCTTGCACGTCGCCGGTGAAGGGTTCGACCTCGTCTGCGAGCATCGTCAGCTCGCCGCGGAGCTCATCGGTCGGCATCGTCGTCCTCCGTGTCGTCGAGCTCGATGCGCATGCTCTGCATCGCCTGATGCAGCGTCGCTTTGACCGTGCCGGTTGCGCAGCCCATGGCGTCGGCCACGTCCGCGAGCGGCAGGTCCGCGAGGTAGCGCAGCACGACCGCCTGCCGTTGCCGCGGCGGCAAGGTGGCGATCGCTTCCCGCACCGACAAGCGCGTCGCGACCGCGCTGGTGTTGTCGACCCCGTCGTCGGGGGCCGGTCCGCGTTCCCCGTGGCGCGCGGTGCGCCGCCAGGTGTCGCGGAGCAGGTTCATCGCGACGACGTAGACCCAGCCGTCGGGACGATCCATGTCCCTGACCTTGCGCCAGCGCCGGAGTGCCCTCGTGAACGCTTCCTGGGCGGCGTCGCGCGCCTGGTCGCGGTCGGCTCCGGCCAGGACGAGCGCCCGACCGACCCGGTCGAAGTACGACTCGTAGAAATCGTCGAACACCAACCCGCTCATCGAGAGCGAAACGCTACGGCAGGGCGAAAGGTTTAGTCGGTGACGCGCGCGATGAGCTCGATCTCCACGGCAATCCCGAAGGGGAGCGCGGCGACGCCGATGGCGGAGCGGGTGTGCCGGCCCCGGTCGCCGAACACCTCGACGAGGAGGTCGGAGCAGCCGTCGATCACGGCGGGGGTCTGGTCGAACGTGCCGCCCACGTTGACCATCCCGAAAACCTTCACGACCTGTTCGACTCGGTCGAGCGAACCGAGGTCGGCGCGCATCGTCGCGAGCAGGGAGAGGGCCGTCATGCGCGCGGCGTCCCGGCCCTGCGCCAGGGTCAGATCGGTGCCGACCTTGCCGCGCATGATCGTGTCCCCCGCGATGGGTCCGTGCCCGCCGACGAACAACAGGTCGCCCGTACGCGCGGACGACGAGTAGTTCCCGGCCGGTGGGAATGCATCCGGCAGCGTGATGCCGAGCGCGCGGAGCCGGTCGTCGATCGAGGACATCCGCCGAGGCTATTGCGCGGTGCGGAGTGCCGCATCGAGGAGCGCAGCCTGCTCGGCGTCGTGCACGGTGGAACTCCCCGTCGCCGGGCTCGGGCTCTCGACGCGCGCGACCACGTCGCACACGCGCCCGGCCGCGAGCTCCTCGAGCCGGCGGCGGGCGAAATAGCGCGCACCCATGTTGCCGGGCTCTTCCTGGGCCCACACCACCGTGGCCTCGGGGTAGCGCGCCAACACCTCGGCGATCTCGTCGCGGGGCCAGGGATACAACTGTTCGAGCCGCACGATCGCGACCGGCGCCCGATCGGCGTCGCGCTTCGCGATCAGCTCCTGGCCGAACTTCCCACTGCAGAACACGACCCGTTCGACGGTTGCGGGCGGCGAGGGATCGTCGAGCACCGGTTGGAAACCGCCGGTCGTGAACGCGGAGACGGGGGAAGCGGTGACCGGCATCCGCAGGTAGCGCTTGGGCGTCATGACGATGAGGGGCTTGCGGGTGGGGTCGTGCACCTGGCGCCGCAACACGTGGAAGTACTGCGCCGCGGTGGTCGGGTAGACGACGCGGATGTTGTCCTGCGCGCTCAGGACGAGGAAGCGTTCGAGCCGGGCCGACGAATGCTCCGGACCCTGTCCTTCGAAACCGTGGGGGAGGAGTAGTACCAGGCCGCTGCGCTGACCCCACTTGTCCTCCGCCGCGACGATGAACTGGTCGATGATCGTCTGCGCGCCGTTGCCGAAGTCGCCGAACTGCGCTTCCCAGCACACCAAGGCGTCGTGGTCGGAGACCGAGTAGCCGTACTCGAAGCCGAGCGCGGCGAACTCCGAGAGCACCGAGTCGTAGATCATGAACGGCGCAGCGGTATCGCCCAGGTGGGCGAGGGGCGTGTACTCCTGCTCGGTGCGGTGGTCGACGATGGTGGCGTGCCGTTGGCTGAACGTGCCGCGGCGGGTGTCCTGGCCGGCGACCCGCACCGGCGTTCCCTCCAACAGGAGCGAACCGAATGCGAGTGCTTCGCCGAGCGCCCAGTCGACCTGGTCGGCGTCGAAGGCCGTACGCCGGTTGGCGAGGATGCGGGCGAGCTTGGGGTGCGGTTCGAAGCCGGCGGGGAAGATCGTGAGCGCGTCGACGATCCGATCCAGGCGTTCGCGCGGCACGCCGGTGTCGATGTGCGACGGCGTGGGCTCGGGACCGCCGGCGCCGATCGTCGCGGGCGGCCGTACGCTGGTCTTGGTCTCGTCGAATGCCTCTTCCATACGCGAGCGGAAATCGTCGAGCGCGTGCTCGGCGTCCTCGAGCGTGAGGTCGCCGCGGTTCACGAGGAGCTCCGTGTAGAGCTTGCGGATCGAACGCCGGTTGCCGATGACTTCGTACATACGCGGCTGCGTGAACGCGGGCTCGTCGCTCTCGTTGTGTCCGTAGCGCCGGTAACAGACCATGTCGACGACGACGTCCTTCTTGAAGACGTTACGGAACTCGAGCGCCAACCGGATCGTCCGCACGCACGCTTCCGGATCGTCACCGTTCACGTGGAAGATCGGCGCCTGTACCGCCTTCGCGATGTCGGTGGCGTGCACGGTCGAGCGCGCGAATCCGGGTGTGGTGGTGAACCCGACCTGGTTGTTGACGACGATGTGCACGGTGCCGCCGACGTCGTAGCCGGGTAACTCGGAAAGATTCAGTGTCTCCGCGACCACGCCCTGCCCTGCGAACGCGGCGTCGCCGTGGATCAGCACCGACAACACACGGTCGTGCTCCGTGTCGTCCAGTCGATCCTGCTTGGCCCGCGCCATACCTTCGGCGACGGGGTCGACCGCTTCGAGATGGCTCGGGTTGGCGGCGAGGGTGATGCCGATCGACCTTCCCGATGCCGACGTGAACTTGCCCGTCGCGCCGACGTGATACTTCACGTCGCCCGATCCCTGCGGCACGCTCGGGTCGAGCTCGCCCTCGAACTCGCGGAAGATCTGCTCGTACGACTTGCCGACCACGTTGGCGAGCACGTTGAGCCGCCCGCGGTGCGCCATTCCCATCACGACGTCCTCGACGCCGGCATCGGCCGCGCCGTCGATGAGGAAGTCGAGCATCGGGATGAGCGTCTCCGCACCTTCGAGACTGAATCGCTTCTGCCCGAGGAACTTCGTGTGCAGAAATCGTTCGAAGGCTTCCGCGCCGTTCAGGGCGGCGAGGATGCGGCGCTGGTCGTCGGCGGAGGTGTCGCCGTGCACGCCCTCGACCTTCTGCTGGATCCACGCCTTCTGGTCGGGCTCTTGGATGTGCATGTACTCGACGCCGATCGTGCGCGCGTACGCGTCGCGCAGGACGCCGAGGATGTCGCGCAGTTTCATCGTGCGGCGACCGGCGAGCCCGCCGGTGGGGAACTCACGGTCGAGGTCCCAGATCGTGAGTCCCCAGTGGTTCGGGTCGAGTTCCTCGTGCGTGCGCGGTTCCTTCAGCCCGAGCGGATCGAGGTTCGCGATGAGGTGCCCCCGCACGCGGTACATGTTGATCAGCTGCTGGACCGCGATGATCTTGTCCTGCGCCTCGACCGAACCCTCGACGGGGCTGCGGTCGGGCGACCAGCGGGCCGGCTCGTAGGGCACGCCGAAGCTGGCGAAGATGTCGTCGTAGAAGTCGTCGCCACCGAGCAGCAGATCGTGCACCCGGGCGAGGAACTCGCCGCTCTCCGCGCCCTGGATGATGCGGTGGTCGTACGTGCTCGTGAGTGTGACGGTCTTGCTGATCCCGATCTCGGCGAGGGTCTGCGGATCCGCGCCTTCGTACTCGGGCGGATACGTGATCGCACCGACGCCGACGATCACGCCCTGGCCGGGCATGAGGCGCGGCACGGAGTGCAGCGTTCCGATCGTGCCGGGGTTCGTGAGCGACACCGTGGTGCCCGCGAAGTCGTCGAGGGTCAACTTGTTGGTACGGGCGCGCTGTACGAGGTCCTCGTACGCGGCGTGGAACGCGGCGAAGTCGAGCGTGTCCGCGTTCTTGACGTTCGGCACGAGCAGTGTCCGCGTGCCGTCCGACTTCTGTTGATCGATCGCGAGTCCGAGGTTCACGTGCGTGTGGCGCACGACGCTCGGTGTGCCGTCGACGACGCCGAAGCTCGCGTTCATGCTCGGCACGCGACCGAGCGCGCGCACGACCGCGAACCCGATGAGGTGCGTGAAGCTGACCTTGCCCCCGCGGTCGCGGGCGAGCTGGTTGTTCAGGATCTGCCGATTGATCTCGAGCAGCTTGGCGGGCAACGTGCGCACGGAGGTGGCTGTCGGTACGCCGAGGCTCGCCTCCATGTTCTCGACGATGCGCGCCGACGCGCCGCGCAACGCCTGCGCGGATTCGCCGTCGAGCGTGACCGGCGCACGGGTGCCGTCGGGCTTCGTGGCGGGCATCGTCGCCGGAGCCGGCGCGGCGACCGGAGTCGCGGCCGGCGGCGCGGCGACCTCGGCACGCGGTTGGTAGTCGGCGAAGAACTCGCGCCAGCCCGCCGAGACCGCGTTCGGGTTCTCGCGGTACATGCGGTACATCTCGTCGATCAGGCCGGCGTTCGGCCCGAGGTCGGCGAGGCGGGACCGGCCCGGCGTCGCGTCGGTCGTCATCGTGAACGCACCTCGTTCCGGGGCGGGTCAGAGCCCCTCGTCACCTCGTGAGCGTATGACACTGAATCGGCCGATTCGTGCCCGTGCTGAGCGACGGCCGACG
>Ga0075017_100002331_pt1 | contig 11840 bp, 10 predicted proteins | sample AleBraG_ABR_2012_FD_71475 | JGI IMG/M metagenome (GOLD analysis project Ga0075017, IMG submission 71475) | Freshwater sediment microbial communities in response to fracking from Pennsylvania, USA - Alex Branch Run_MetaG_ABR_2012 | ecosystem: Environmental > Aquatic > Freshwater > Creek >...
GGCTTGCCAGATGCCGCCATTGTTTCTGATGCCAACGGTGGTCGCGAACACAGCGACCGGCGCCGCGGTGGTTGTGCTAAAGGCCAGGACGTAGCCGTGTTCATACTTGTATTGCTTGCAGCCGGTAGCGCCGAGTGCAATATAGATGAAAGAGCCGGTGGGATCTTCCGCCAGGCCCGGACGCGACATCTGAATGTAGGGATTCCAGTCGGGGGCGCCGGGGTTCACCGGGGTGGATGCGATAGTGGCGCCGGTCTGAATGTTCACCGCGTAAAAGGTAATGGCGTAAGGACCGCCGCCGGCGCCGTCTCCAGTCTTGGTGACAAAATAAATCCTTCCCAGATTGAGATCAATCACGGGAGTTGCGATGATTCCGGCACCTTTGTGGGCTGATACTTCGAAGCCGGAGTCCTGGCAAAGTCCGGCGAAGGGAGTTGGCGAGCCATAGTTTTGCTGCCAGTAAATCGTATTTGGAGTGTCGGCGTCGATCGCGTAAACGGTATTGTTCAGAGTCCCGACAAACACGACGTTGTGAGTTCCACCACCGATATTGAGATTAGGTACGTACAGCGGCTCGGAAACAATCCAATCGTCCACCGCGACGGTAAAGAGCTTGCCAAAATTACTCTGCACGTTTGTCGAGTTAAGCGTGACCTCGTTGAGGTTTTGACCGGTCCGAGCGATGTCGTTGTGATAGGTCAGAACGCTGACCTGGGCGCACACTGGTAGGGTTAATGCGGCAAAAGTCAGTAGGACTCGGAACCCGGTGCTCCGCGACATTATCCTGCCTCCACTTCCGTTTAAGGGGGAGGGCAACGGGAGCTCGTCTACGAGTGGCAAAAAAAGCTGGGCAATTGTACACCGGTTTTCCACCGGGCGAGTCGGAATTCCGGTTCGCCGTACAGAGAACAGTACAGGAAAATGGCTTAGCCTGCGGGGTTAGTCGCCACGGTTGAAGCTCCGGCCAAGGTTCGAGATTGACTGTGCTAGCATTTTCCGAACTCCCAACGGAGATCATCAGAATGATATTTAAGCTGTGGCTGTTGTGCCTGTTAGGAGGAGGTCTGCTGTGGGGGCAGGCCCGTGTCGCAACACCCCGGGTTTTCTCGTCCCAGGCAAGTCAGCCGCAGGCAGGAGGGTCGCGGCCCTCGAACCCGGACGAGGACGACCAGGCTGGAGCGGCGCAAACCGTGGTTCCGCTGGATGCCCCGGTGTTGACCATCAAGGGATTCTGTCCCGGACGGAGCAGCGATGCCGGGCAAGCGGAGAATCGCTGCGAGACCGTGGTGACGCGGGAGGAGTTTGAAAAACTGGCGACGGCGGTCAAGCCCGACATGAACAGAGTGGTGAAACAGCAGTTGGCCGGCCTCTATCCTCGGCTTCTGGTGATGGCGAACGAGGCGGAGAAGCAAGGGCTGGACAAGCAGCCGCCGTTCGAAGAGCTGATGGCTTTTGCCAGGCTTCAACTCTTGAATCAGGCGCTGACTCACAAACTGCAACAGGACGCGGGCAACATTTCCGAGCAGGAGATTTCCGACTACTACCGCGCGCATCCGGAGACGTTTGAGCAGTACACGTTGCAGCGGCTGTATGTGCCAGTGCGCAAGCAAGCTCCTCCCGCCACGGCACACAACAAATCGGCCAAGCCCACGACTGAGGAGCAAGCGGCCCGCGAGAAGGCCTCGGAAGAGGAGATGACCCGGCTGGCCGAGTCCCTGCGGGCGCGGGCGGCGGCGGGAGAAGATCTGCTGAAGTTGCAGAAGGAAGCATTCGACGCGGCCGGAGTCAAGGTCGCGGCTCCAAACACGAGCATGGGGAAAGTTCGTCGCACGGCCCTGCCCGCGAGCCACACTGCGATCTTCGCGCTCAAGGCAGGAGAGATTTCCGCCGTGGTGAGTGACACGAACGGGCATTACGTTTACAAGCTCGAGGGTAAAGACGAACTCGGACTGGACCAGGTCAGGGAAGATATCCGGAGCACGCTGCAGAGCCAGCGCATGAAAGAAGCGATGGACCGGATTCAGAATTCGTTCAGCACCGAGACCAACGAGAGCTATTTCGGGTCCACACGCCCTGCGGAGCGGAGCCGGCCCCCCGGGGCACCTGGCCCCCACTAACACGTCGCGGTTGTGGAAGGGGCGGCTGGCTACGCCAGGGCTAGGTGCTGCCGAAAACCCCTCAGGACAGGGGCTAAAGTCCGTGCCGGCCGTATTCCTCCAGTCGCAAGTTTTTGTTTATCAATCGTTTAGCAGCCATAGAGACTTTGGTCAGTGGGGCTTTTGGCCTCTTGCAACATTCTGCAATCTTGCGTACGCTTGCTGTAACTTCGGCGTTCGCGAAGCACACGCGGCAGGAGTGTAGTCGCGGTGCAGCTCGCGAAATGCAAGAGCTTCACATCCCCCCAACATTAAGGCAGCGCGGTTTCGATTCGGACTCCAGTCTCCCTAATTCCGTCTGGCAGTGGAGCCGTATACCGAACGCGAAGCCGAAGCTGACGCCGAAGCCGGGTCACCGAATGTGACTCAGAGGGCGGAGCTATAACGGGCGCCTGCGATCTCGAAGCGGCAAGATCTCGAAAAAGCATGATTTCGAAGCAGCCAGAAGCTGAGAATCCGATGAACTGGTACGCGGTGCGGACCCGTTCCCGACACGAGAAACTGGTAGAACGGCACTTGCAGGGGCACGGATTTGCAACCTTCCTTCCGCTGTCGCGTCAACTGCGCGAGTGGAGCGACCGCAAGAAGATGGTGGAGACGCCGCTGTTTCCGGGCTACGCCTTCCTGCGAATGGTTTATGAGCCCGAGCAGCGTTTGCGGGTTCTGCAGACCGACGGCGTGGTCAGCTTCGTCGGAAGTACGCAGGGACAGGGAACGGCGATCCCCGACAAACAGATCGAAGATATACAGGTTCTGCTGGCCAGCGAAGTGCCGTTTGAAAGCCATGCGTTTCTCAAAGTGGGGCAGCGGGTAAGGATCCGCGGCGGCTCGCTGAATGGGACCGAAGGCATTCTGGTGGGGCGGGAGAGCGACCGCTCCCTGGTGATCTCGGTGGAACTGATTCAGCGCTCGGTGGCGATCCGGCTGCAAGGCTACGAACTGGAGCCGGTCTAGCGGTTTTCCGAAACATTTCGACTTTACCTCCCTACTAAGAAAACGCAATGAGCACCGGGTTCGGGCGGCTTCGAACGCAAAAAGGCCTCCGCTGAAACTGGGGATGAGGCAAAAGAGCATGAGTGAAGCACAACTGAAGGAAACGATGACCAGCGAGAACGCAACGCAAGCTAAGGCGACGTCTGCCGGGAATAACGGCGGTCTGGCGCAGGCCAGTCCGGCGCCTCGGGCCACGCTGCGCGCTCTTCGCGACAAAACCGAAATCTATGCGATCAGCCAGGCTCTGGAAGAGTCGGGCTGGAATCGCAAGCGTGCGGCCAAACTGCTGAGCATCAGCTACCGCGGTCTGCTGCACAAGATTCGCCAGCACAACATCACCCCCAGTCTGGTGAGCAGTTTGACCCAGATGTCCCGGCCAGACCTGGGCTGAACTGGGGCGACTGAGTGGAAGGCCAAAGTCAATCCCGGCTTCGCACCGCAGCCGAATTTGTCAGCGATTCGGCGGAGGCGGCGAGTTCTTAACGGGGTTCAGGGTTCGTGCCTGCGGTTGAAATTGCTGGCGGTACAGGGGACAATCACTACATGAGTCGTAATTTCGAGTTACTGCAGAGGATTGGCCGGGAACAGGAGTTGTACGCGACTGCTCCGGAGCTGGAACCCGTCACCATAATGCCCGAACAGCCGGTGGTGTTTACCGGTCCGGTAACGCCGGGACTGGCGATCGAGGGCCGCGAACTCGAAGAGTTCACCAAGCTGGTGCAGCGCGTGTTCATTGTGCCGTCCGGCGATGCGCCGCACACGGTCGTATTTGCCGCGACCGAGAACGGCAACGGTTGCAGCTGGGTGTGCGCCCGAGTTGGGGAAGTGCTGGCGAGCCAGGTCTCCGGATCGGTGTGCCTGGTGGATGCGAATCTGCGCCGCCCCAGCCTGCATTCGCAGTTTTCCGTGGAGAATCATTTCGGCTTGTCCGATGCCCTGACCAAGGCGGGTTCGATTCGCAGTTTTGCGAGCAATCTGAGCCGCCCCAATCTGTGGATGGTGAGCTGCGGGTCGAATCCCGAAGACGGACAAGGTCTGCTGTCGTCGGAACGCATGCGCCTGCGGATGTCGGAATTGCGGGCGGAGTTTGATTACGTTCTAGTGGACGTGCCGGCCATGGGCGACGCTAATGATGCGGTCGTGCTGGGATCGTCGGCTGATGGCGTGGTGCTGGTGCTCAAGGCCAACGCCTCGCGGCGGGAGAGCGCGCGCAAGGCAATGCAGGAACTGCAGACCGCCAGCGCCCGCGTGCTGGGAGCGGTGCTCAACCAGCGAACCTTCCCCATCCCCGAGTCCATTTACAGAAAACTCTAGGCGGGCGCTCTTTCTCCCGATTTCGCCGGGACAGGTGATCAAGGTGACAGGGAAGAATCAGTATGTTTGACAATTTGCGTGCGGATTTTGCGGCGGCTGCCGGAGACCGGACCCTGGAGAAGGGTCTGTTCAGCATTCTGACGCGCTTTGAGACTCCGGCGGTGGTTTGCTATCGCTACTCGCATTGGGCCACCACGGTCCGCATCCCGGTGGTGCGGCAGTTGCTGATGATCCCGGCCCTGATCTGGCAGAGAGTGAACCAGATGCTGCTGGGGATATTCATCTCGCCGGACGCGGAAATCGGTCCGGGCTTTGTGATCCACACGCCGTTCGGCATTAACGTGGGACCGTCGAAGATCGGCTCCAACTGTACTGTGAGCACCGGAACGCTGATCGGTTCGGGCTGCCGCAGCGTGGGCGACAACGTTTATTTTGGCGCGGGCTGCAAGATTGTCGGCGACCTGAAGATCGGCAGCAACGTAGTGGTGGTGGCCAACAGCGTGGTGCTCACCGACGTTCCCGACAACATCACGATTATGGGCGTGCCGGCGCGTATTCGTATTCCCGGAGGCAGACCGAAGAGATTTGCGTGGGGCAAGGGCGTTGGCGAAAAGGCCTCGGCGGGGGCCAATGGGAAAGCAAACGGTGCGGCAACACCTGCTGCGGGATCGGCCACGGAAACTGTTGCTGGATCCAAAGACGGCGGCACTGCCGGCGCGCAGCCGGTCAAAGGCGAAACCGCCAGCGGTCATACGACTCGCGTATAAATTCATGTTCACGCATTAAAACCTGAGAGGCGAAAGACCTTGGATTTTTCTTGGAGTGAAGAACAGGCAGCGTTCCGCAAGGAAGTCATACGATTTGCCAAGCAGGAATTGAACGACGACGTCGAACGGCGCGACCGGGAAGAAGAATTCAACCGGGACTTCTGGCAGAAGTGCGCGGACTTCGGCATCCAGGGAATGGTGGTCTCGCCGGAATACGGCGGCAGCGGCGCCGACACACTGACCACAGCCTGCGCGCTTGAGGCGCTGGGCTACGGTTGCAAGGACAACGGGTTCCTTTTCGCGCTGAACGCCCACATGTGGACCAGCGAGATTCCGCTGATGGCTTTCGGCACGGAAGAGCAGAAGCGGCGCTACCTGCCCAAGTTGATCAACGGCGAGTGGATCGGGCTGCACTGCATGACCGAGCCCATGTCGGGCTCCGACGCTTACGCGATGAAGACTCGCGCCGAGCGCAAGGGTGACCGCTACATTCTGAACGGCACCAAGACGTTCATCACCAATACGACCCACGGCGATCTTTTCGCGGTGTTCGCCAATGTCGATCCGTCGAAGGGCGCGAACGGGGTCACGGGCTTTCTGGTGGAGAAGGGAACGCCCGGCCTGATCGTGGGCAAGAAGCTGCACAAGATGGGGCTGCGGACTTCTCCCATGTCGGAAGTGGCGCTGGTGGATTGCGAAGTCCCGGTCGAAAACATTCTGGGCAAGGAAGGCAGTGGGCAGGCGATCTTCACCCACTCGATGGAGTGGGAGCGCACCTGCATCATGGCGAGCTATCTGGGGATGATGCAGCGCCTGATCGAAACCTGCGTCAAGTACGCGCGCGAGCGGCAACAGTTCGGCCAGGCAATCCTGAAATACTCTGCGATCTCCAACAAGATTGCCGACATGGAAGTGCGACTGGAGACGGGGCGTTTGTTGATCTACAAGGCGGCATGGTTGAAGAGCCAGGGCCGTCACGCCCTGCGCGAGGCCGCGATGGCGAAGTTGTACGTGAGCGAGGCGACGGTGCAAACCTGCCTGGAGGCGATTCAGATTCACGGCGGCTACGGCTACATGACCGAGTATGAAATGGAGCGCGACTTGCGCGATGCGATCTCGGGGAAGATTTATTCCGGCACTTCAGAAATTCAGAAGGTGATCATCGCCGGGTTCCAGGGTTTGTAAGTTCAAGTGTATGAGTTCAAGTTTGTACATTCAGAGTTGTAAATTTAGCTCCCCATATCCCACTCGATAGGGCGGACAGATAGACAATGGCGTATATTCTGCAGCAGCTTTTGCAACGCAGTGCGGCGCGGTACCCGGAGAAGCTCGCGGTCTGGGCACGGGGAACCAGCATCACCTACAGCGAACTGGAGAGCCGGTCCAACCAGCTGGCGCATCTTTTGCAGCAGCACGGCGTGCGCAAAGGCGATCGCGTCGGCATCTTCTTCCCGAAGTGCGTGGAGTCGGTGATTGTGATGCTGGGGATCGTGAAAGCGGGGGGCGTGTATGTTCCGCTCGATCCGCAGGCTCCGCCCGACCGGATTGGCTATATCATCGGCAATTGCGGCATTCGGGTGCTGATCACGCGCTCGGAGAAGCGGCGGCTGCTCGACGAGGCTACGCTGACTTCGCTGGCGTTCAGTATTGTGATCGACGAGACCAAGGAGCATTCCAACGGCAGCCGCGTGCTTCCGTGGTCGATGCTGCAGCAGTATCCGGGCACACATGCTCCGCAGGTGACGCTGACCGAAACCGACCTGGCGTACATTCTCTACACTTCCGGATCGACCGGGCGGCCCAAGGGCGTGATGATCAGTCATCAAAACGCCCTGACGTTTATCGAGTGGTGCGCGGCGGAGTTTCAGGTCACCAGCGAGGACCGGCTTTCGAACCACGCCCCGCTGCACTTCGATCTTTCCGTGTTTGACGTCTACAACACGCTCGAGGCCGGGGCCAGCCTGTACATGGTGACCGAGGATCTGGCGCTGTTCCCGACGCGGCTGGCCAGCTTCATGGAAACGCAGGGCATCACGATCTGGTACTCGGTGCCGTCCGCGCTGACCTTGCTGTTGCTGCACGCCAACCTGCAGGCGGAAAAGCTGCAGCGGTTACGCATTATCCTGTTTGCCGGGGAAGTGTTCGCCATGAAGTATCTGCAACAGCTGGCAACGCTGCTGCCGCACGTGGAGCTTTACAATCTCTACGGTCCTACCGAAACCAACGTCTGCACGTACTATAAAGTCGACCGCGCGCTGCTGCCGGGGATGGAGAAACTGCCGATCGGGATCGCGTGCGAGAATTTCGAAGTGTTCGCGGTGAATGACCAGAACGAAATCGTCACCGAAACCGGCGGCACGGGAGAACTGTACGTACGCGGGCCCGGGGTGACGAACGGATATTGGGCGGACACGGAAAAAACCAGGAAGATGGTTGTGCCCAATGTCTTCCAGAAGAATTTCGAGGAAAAAATGTACCGCACCGGAGATCTGGTGCAGCTGGCCGCGGACGGCAACTATTTCTTCATGGGCCGGCGCGACAGTATGATCAAGAGCCGCGGCTACCGCATCGAGCTGGGCGAAATCGAAAGCGCCCTGCTCAGCCATCCGGCGGTGAAGGAGGCGGTGGCGATCGCGGTTCCCGACGACACCGTCGGCAGCCGTATCAAGGCCGTGGTGGCCTCGCACAGCGGGGAGAACCTGGTCTCCGCCGAGTTGCAGAAGTACTGCGGCACTAAGATACCGATGTACATGATTCCCGAGACCATCGAATTCCGCATAGAGTTGCCGAAGACGTCCACTGGTAAAGTGGATCGCGTGCTACTCACGCAGGAAAGCACGCCGCAGCCCGCGCTGCAGTAAAGGGCTGGTCGTGATTTTGCAGCAGAAAGTTTTGTTCTTAATCCTGTGACGTTTAGGAGAGCGAGTCGCAATGTCTACCAACACCGCCCAACCCGTTGTAAAAGATCAGATCCGCGAGTTTATCCTGGAGAATCTGGCGCTGCCCAAAGGGATCGAGTCGTTTACCGACGAAGAATCTCTAATGGAAACCGGCGTGATCGACTCGCTGGGCATTTTCCGTCTGGTGGCTTTTCTCGAAGAAAACATGGGAGTCCGGGTCAGCGATGACGAGATCAACCCCGACAACCTGAAGAACCTCAACACGATTGAGGCGTTGGTGCTGCAGAAACGGAAGAAATAGACGAGGTAAATGGAAGCCTGCCTGGGACGTCTCTCCCCGCGCAGGATCCGGTATTGCCCGAAGACGTCGGATTCCGCCCGCCACAAGCAAACGGGAACGATGCCCGCGGGAAACATGATGCGTCTGATCCCCCCCGACGCGTGAACCGCCTCTCCCTGAAGGCGAGAGAAAAGGATTCGCGTGAAACCTGATTCGCAGTTGGCCGAAGAACGGCGGCCAGACGTTGCATCTCCCGGCAGGGAACGCGTGTGCGTACCGGAGTTGGTCGAGCAGCAATGCCAAGGCCGGCCGGCGGCCATCGCTGTCGCTGCCAGTTCTTCGACTTTGAGTTATGGCGCCCTCGATCGTCTGGCCAATCAATTGGCGCACCGTCTGCGCCAGTTCGGTGTTGGTCCGGACCGTCTGGTCGGTGTGTACATGGAGCGTTCACCGGCGTCGGTGATCGCCATGCTGGCCTGCTTCAAGGCTGGCGGCGCGTATTTGCCTCTCGATCCTTCGGTTCCGGCGGAGCGATTGGCGTTCATGCTGTCCGACGCCAACGTCACAGCCGTGGTGTGCAGCGCGGTATTGTCGCAGGACTTGCCCGCTGGATCGTGGCAGACCGTGGTTTTTGATCCCACCGAGCCGGAATGGGCCGCAGGCAGCGAGGAGAGACTGGAAGTCACGGTACAGCCGGAGCATCTGGCGTACGTGATCTACACGTCGGGCTCGACGGGAAAGCCGAAGGGCGTCGAAATCACGCACCGGAATCTGTCGAACCTGGTGGCGTGGCATGTGCGGGCTTTTGGAGTAAGCGCGGCGGACCGCGCCAGCCTGCAGGCAGCCGTGGGTTTCGATGCGTCGGTGTGGGAACTGTGGCCGTATCTGGCGTCGGGGGCGATGGTCGCCATTCCCGAAGCCAGCGTTCGCAATCATCCGGAATCTCTGCGCGACTGGCTGGTGGCCAATCTGATTACGATTGCATTTCTGCCCACCGCGATGGCCGAGCAGGTGTTGTCGCTGCGCTGGCCAAAGGAGCTTGCCCTGCGTACGCTGCTCACCGGGGCCGACACGCTGAGGCGGCGTCCTGACCCCAGCCTGCCGTTTCGCCTGGTGAACAACTACGGGCCGACGGAGTGCACGGTGGTGGCGACTTCCGGCGTGGTTGTGCCGGACGCTTCGGCGACCCGGCCGCCTTCGATTGGGAGCGCGATTGACGGAACCGAAATCCACATTCTCGACGAGAGCATGCATCCGGTGAAAAACGGAGACGCGGGAGAAATCTACATCGGCGGGGACAGCGTGGGGCGCGGATACCGCAATAATCCCGCGCTCACGGCGGAGCGCTTCGTGCTCAATCCGAATGCGGTCAGCCAGAACGACCGTCTCTACCGTACCGGCGATCTGGCGCGTTTCTTGGCGAACGGAGAGATTGAGTTTCTGGGCCGCGCCGACGAGCAGCTGAAAATTCGCGGCTTCCGCGTGGAGCCGGGAGAAATCGTCGGTGCTCTGGATGCGCATCCGGCGGTGCAGGCCAGCGCGGTGCAGTTGCTGGGCGCGCCCGGAAATCAGGAGAAGAAGCTGGTTGCCTACGTGGTGCTGAATGCCGCCGCGACAGTCAGCGCGGACGAATTGCGGCAGGCCCTCAATCAGCGGCTGCCAGACTATATGGTCCCCGCGGTTTTTGTGAAGATGGAAGCGCTGCCGCTCACGCTCAATGGCAAGGTGGACTATGCCGCGTTGCCCGTGCCCGCAGCACCCAACGCGTTGCCGGAGGCGCAGTACGTCGCGCCGCGCACGCTGGTGGAGCAGCGGTTGGCGGCGATTCTGTCGCCGCTGTTGCGCGTGGAGCGGGTCAGCGTGAAGGACAATTTCTTTCTGCTCGGCGGACATTCGCTGCTGGGCACCCAGTTGCTCACCAAGATCCGAGATGCTTTTGGCGTCGACCTCAGTCTGCTTAGCCTCTTCGATCACCCCACTCTGGAAGGGATGTCGATAGAAGTCGAGAACCTTATTCTTGCCAAAGTCAGCGGCGCAAACGGGGCCAACGGGAGTTCGACTTCTCGAGCCACCACCGAGCGGAGCCAGTAGTGCCGTCGGGCGCCCAGCCGAAATCCCGCGCGGAGAGCGAGGCCTCCGCCCTCAGCCTCTACCACCTGCTGGATCCTGCGGTCCTGGCCGATCCCTATCCTCTCTTCCACCGTCTGCGCAGCGAAGATCCCGTGCACTGGGATCCGTTTCTGCATGCCTGGGTCGTGACCCGCTACGCCGACGTGATGGAAGTTCTGCACACGTTTTCCGCCAACCGAACGCCCACCCCGGAGCAACTCGCGGACATGGGACTGACGCAATTGGGACCGATTGCGCAGCTCATGGTGCAGCAGATGCTCTTCATGGATTCCGCGCAGCACGTGCGCTTGCGCGGCCTCGCCTCCCGCGCCTTTACTCCCGCCCGCGTCGAACAATTGCGCTCGCATATCGTCGAGATCGTGAATGCGTTGCTCGATGATTTCGAGGGACGCGCTTCGATCGACGTGATCTCCGAACTAGGCGAGCCGCTGCCCGCCACCATTACCGCCGAGATGTTGGGTGTGCCCGTGGCGGACCGGCACCGGCTAAAAGAATGGTCGGCGAATTTCGCGCAGATGCTGGGTAACTTTCAGCACAATCCGGAGAACGCTCCGGTCATGCTGCGCACGGTGGAGGAAATGACCGCCTATTTCCGCGAGGCGGTGGCGGAGAGCCGGAAACATCCGCGCGAAGGCTTGATTCATTCTCTGCTCACCGCCGAGATGGACGGCGACCGGCTGAACGACGAGGAAGTCGTGGCCAACGTGATCATTACCATGGTGGGCGGCCAGGAAACGACGACCAACCTGATCGGCAACGGCGTGCTCACCTTGCTGCGGAATCCGGAGCAGTTGGAAAAGCTGCGCAATGATCTGTCGCTGATTCCTTCGGCAGTGGAAGAGTTGCTGCGCTACGAGAGTCCGAGCCAGCACACGGCGCGGCTTGCGCCGAGCGATGGGGAACTGGGCGGCAAGCTGATCCGCAAGCGACAGGCGGTGATTGCGGTTATGGCGGCGGCGAATCGCGATCCGGAGCGTTTTCCCGATCCTGATCGTTTCGACATTACGCGCGCCGACAACCGGCATCTCGCGTTTGGCTACGCGGCCCACTTTTGTTTCGGCGCGCCGCTGGCGCGGCTGGAGGGGCAGATCACTTTTGACGCACTGCTGCGACGGTTTCCGAACATCTATCTCGAACCTCAGGATCTGGTTTGGCGCAACAATCTCGGACTGCGCGGGCTGAACTCGCTGAAGATCGGTCTCGGAGGTACCGCGGCAACGAACTTTGATGCGGCGAGGCAGAATCGCGACGGGAGGCAGAAATGACGCCAGCCGAACGTCAGCGCCTTCTGGTCGAGTGG
>Ga0075017_100002332_pt1 | contig 11838 bp, 10 predicted proteins | sample AleBraG_ABR_2012_FD_71475 | JGI IMG/M metagenome (GOLD analysis project Ga0075017, IMG submission 71475) | Freshwater sediment microbial communities in response to fracking from Pennsylvania, USA - Alex Branch Run_MetaG_ABR_2012 | ecosystem: Environmental > Aquatic > Freshwater > Creek >...
CAGTCTGATGGACTACGGGGCTTTTGTCGATATCGGCGGCGTGGATGCATTGCTGCATGTGTCCGACATTGCGTGGAGCCGGGTTCAGAAGGCTGAGGACGTGCTCTCGCCGGGGCAGACGATCGAAGTCAAAGTCCTGAAGATTGATTCCGAGAAGCGGCGCATTTCGGTTGGCCTGAAGCAACTTCAGGCAAATCCGTGGGATTCCGCGGTGGAGAAGTACAAGGCCGGCGAGCGCGTGCGGGGCCCGGTGACCCGCGTCGCGGACTTCGGCGCGTTTGTGGAATTGGAGCCGGGAGTGGAAGGGCTGATCCACATTTCGGAAATGTCATGGGCCAGAAAAGTCAGGCACCCGAGCGACCTGGTGAAACCCGGGGACACAGTGGAGGCTGTCGTGCTGGGTGTCAACCCTGCGGAGCGGCGCATCTCGCTCGGCCTCAAACAGACCCTGGGTGACCCCTGGGCAGAAGTGGCGCAGAAGTTTCCCGTCGGCTCCGAGGTGGAAGGGCCGGTTACGAATCTGACGAAGTTCGGTGCCTTTGTGCAACTGGCCGAGGGCGTCGAGGGCATGGTTCACATCGGCGATATCTCCGCCGAAAAGCGGCTCAATCACCCGCAGGATGTTCTGAAGGTTGGGCAACGCGTGAAGGCCTTGGTGCTCGAAGTCGATACCGAAAAGCGGCGATTGAAGCTGGGAATGAAACAGCTGATTCCCACCAGCATCGACGAATATCTTGCCGACCGTCACGTGGGAGATGTTGTGAGCGGCCGGGTCGTCGAGATTTCGGGAGGCCGTGCCACTGTCGAAGTAGGCGAAGGGATCCGCGCCGACTGTCGCCTGGGTACGAGCACTGCGAAAGTAGCTGAAGAAAAGACAGAACCCAAAGTCGACCTCTCGTCCCTGAGTTCCATGCTGAGCGCGCGCTGGAAGGGTGGATCGAGTAGCGGACCATCCAAGCCGGAGCCAGTGAGCGCGGGCCAAATTCGGAGCTTCAAAGTCGTCAAGATCGACGTCGCGGCGAAGAAAATCGAAGTGGAGCTGGTGTAGCCAGGGACTAATCGTGAAATTCTCGCAAGGCGCATTCGCGACCTTCATCGTTGTAGTCGTCACGCTTGCATTCTCGTTGGCGAAATCCTCTGAAGTCGCTCCGCCCGGCGAATCGCAGACTAGCGCGAACCCTGCAACAACACTCAACGGCTACGAACCAAGGTGGTGGAAAGAGGCTGTCGTCTATCAGGTGTATCCCCGCTCGTTCAAGGACTCGAACGGCGATGGCATTGGAGACCTCAAGGGAATCACATCGGAACTCGACTACATACAGGGTCTTGGCGTCAACGTCATTTGGCTGAGTCCCCACTACGACTCGCCGAATGCCGACAATGGTTACGACATTCGCGACTATCGCAAGGTCATGACCGAGTTCGGCACCATGGCTGACTTCGATGAGCTGCTGAAGGGCATCAAGCAGCGGCGCATGAAGCTCATCCTCGACTTGGTGGTGAACCACTCGAGCGACGAGCACCGCTGGTTCGTGGAGAGCCGGAAGTCGAAGGACAATCCTTATCGCGGTTACTACATCTGGCGGCCTGCGAAGAATGGCCATGAGCCCAATAACTGGGTGTCGTTCTTTTCCGGGTCCGCGTGGAAGCTCGATCCCGCCACCAACGAATACTATCTTCACCTTTTTGCGGAGAAACAGCCCGACCTTAACTGGGATAACCCCAAGGTTCGCCAGGAAGTCTTCGACCTGATGAAGTTCTGGCTCGACAAGGGAGTCGACGGTTTCCGCATGGACGTCATTCCATTCATCTCGAAAGACCAGACCTTTCCTGATTTTCCCGGAGATTTTCACGGCGAGCCGCAATACGTGTACGCGATGGGTCCGCATCTCCACGAGTACCTGCAGGAGATGAACCACGAAGTGTTGTCGAAGTATGACGTGATGACGGTGGGTGAGGCCTTCGGAGTCACGCCGCAGCAGACGCCTTCACTGGTAGACGAACGCCGGCACGAGCTCAACATGATCTTCAATTTCGATGCGATCCGGCTCAACCGCAAAGGCAGGGAGTGGAGAAACTGGACGCTGCCTGAATTGAAAGCGATCTACACGCGCCTGGATCAGGAAACGGATGTCCATAGCTGGAACACGGTGTTTCTCTCCAATCACGACAACCCGCGGCTCGTCTCCGCTTTTGGAGATGATTCCCCCGCGTATCGCGTGGCGTCAGCGAAAGTGCTGGCCACGATGTTGCTCACCCTGAAGGGGACAGCGTTCATCTACCAGGGTGACGAGCTGGGAATGACGAACTATCCCTTCACTAAGATCGAAGAGTTCGACGATATCGAAGTGAAGAATGGATGGAAGGCTGACGTACTGACGAACAAGGTGAGCGCAGCCGACTACATCGCCAATCTGCGCAAGACGAGCCGCGATAACGCGCGGACTCCGATGCAGTGGGATAGTTCGCCGAACGGTGGGTTTACCACCGGTCCGAAGGCATGGCTGGCAGTCAACCCGAATTACAGGGACATCAACGCAAAGCAGGAAGCTGCCGAACCCAACTCTGTCTATGCCTACTACGCGCGGATGAATGAATTTCGCAAGAAGACTCCGGCGCTGATCTATGGCGATTACCAGGATCTCGATCCGCAGAATCCCAAGATCTTCGCTTACACGCGGACCTTGGGGAAAGAAAAGTACCTGGTCGTACTGAATTTCTCAAACGACGCCGTTACCTACACTCTGCCTGCAGGCCTTAAAGCCGGGAAATCGGTGATTTCCAATCTTGGCCAGCCAGAGGAGCACACACCTGTGCTCAGGCTGAAAGCTTGGGAAGCGCGGGTCTATAAGATCTGAAGGTGTGCGGGGGAGTTGGACTCCCCCGGTCCAGACCTCTTCAACGAGTCCGTTCGACCTTCTTTTCCATCCTAACAATCGGCAACGACAACCCATCCGCTAGTGGAACCTCGAGGTCTTCCAGAGCGACGTATCCTCGCGCCCGATAAAGCGGCACTCCCGTAAGCGTCGCTCCCATCTCAAATCGTGTGAATCCCGCAGCCATCGCTGCGTTTTCGCAAGCCTCAAGGATTAGAGTACCGATGCCTCGCCGGGCCCAGTCCGGATGAATGAAGAATGCGCGAATTTTGGCGGCGTCCTGCCGTGGGTCGAGCAGGGTATCCTCCCGGCCCGTCCATTGATCGGCACCGTAGAGTGTTTTCCGCTTGCTCCAGCCTCCACAACCCACGATCACCGGCGCTTCACCCGCCGTGTCAGTTTCGGCGACTAAGTACGTTCCGTCGGCGATCAGCTGGGTGTCCACGCCAAACACCTTTCGCAGAGCGATTTCGATTTGTGCGGGCGTGTAGTCTTGCGCCTGCAACCCACGGACGGAGGCGTCAATCAAGACGCGCAAGACGGGAGCATCAGCCGGCACAGCTCTGCGAATGCGAAAGGTCATGGGAAATTGAATGGCCGTACTCGGCGAAAACGACGTACGTGCAGTATATCGAGGCAGGGAGCGGCTGGCTAAGTCAACTCAATCGACTTGATCTTGCCCGCGATTCGCGCGGCGAGTTCTTCCTGTTCGGCAGGGAACTGGCGGCGCTCGGGTGCAGGCAGTTCTTCGAGCAGTTCTTGGTAAGTACGAGCATCGATCGACCGGGCAACGCTGAAGCCGAGCGTTTCTGACATCATGCAGCTGAAGCGAATCGCCGCCAGCGTGTCAAACTTGCCGCCGTGTCTGGGGCCATGATGATTTGCCGCTACGTCGATCAGGTCCTGGGGAAGGCTCCATGATGTCATCAGCGCGCGCCCCGCCTCGCAGTGATCGACGCCGAACAGTTCACGTTCCCGCGCCAGAACGTCGCAAGGCGCCTCTTCGCTACTTTTCACAAATTCAGCGTAGCTTTTGGAATGGACGATGGCCAGCGCCAGCCTTCCCAGGTCATGAATCAGTCCCGCAGTGTACGCGACTTCCTTGTCCGCCAGGCTTAACTTCGCCAGTTCTTCCGTCACCAGGGCGCAGGCCAGGCTATGCCGCCAGCAAGCACTCAGCGCCGGAAGTTCGAGCGCATCGCGCAGATAAGACTTGATGCCGATGGTCAGCAGAAGCCCCTTCACCCGTTCGAAACCGAGCAGCATGGTGGCTTGCAGGGTGCTCGTGATTTCCACCCGAATGCCGTACAAAGGCGAATTGGTCAGGCGCAGCAACTGGGCGGCAATGGCCTGGTCGGAGGAGATCAGATCGTTCAGATCGCGCAGCCGGCCTTCATCCTTCGAGACCAGTTGCAGCGCCCGCAGCGCTACGGCAGGGAAAGGGGGAAGGTCGACCAATGCCAGAGGCATTTCTGCTGGTGCAACTTGACGTGAAGTGATCATATAAGCAAAGCGCTGCGATCGCTCGCGCGCTTGCAGAATCGCAAAGTCGTGGCGATCAGGCGAGATGCTCCGCCGGGCCTGGGCCGCCCAAACGGTTTATTGCAGCTCTCCTCTCTGGATTTAATCGGAACTTGGGTCAGGGGCCAGCAGGTGCCTTTGGTAATCGCGAAACGCACGTCGAAACTAAAGGGCTGAGTCGGACTTCCGCGCAACTGGGCGCGGTTTGTGCTCACAGCGTTCCGTATTGATGCACGCATCGGCCAGAATCAGGCGCTCGACCGGCTTGCCGCCCACGATATGACTGTCAATGATTTCGTCCACGTCTGAAATCGAAACGTTGCCGTACCAGACACCCTCGGGGTAGATCACCAGGTTCGGGCCGTGCTCGCACTGGTCGAGACAGCCGGCTTTGTTGGCACGCACTGTAGCGTGCAGACCGCGCGCCTTCAATTTTTCTTTGAACAGTTTTTGCAGCGCGTTTTCACCGGTAGGATCGCAGCACCCACGTGGATTGCTGGCCGGCCGCTGGTTGCCGCAGACAAAGATGTGCTTCTCGAATTTCGGCATAGACACAATTTACAGGATGGTCGTTTTAGGCGGCGCGGAAAAGGCGAAAGAATCTTGGCTCCCTCTGATGAATCCGGCTTCCCGCTTCCTCAGGAGTGCCGAGGCGATCGCACTGTAAGCACGGGGCAGCGCGCCTCGCAAACCATCGGATAAGCATGACGCCAACGCAGGTGCTCGCTCAGGCCGTGCGGGGCATGCAGGCCCATCACAATCAGATCTGCGGCCAAGTCGTCAGCCACTTCAAGAATGGTCTCCACGACGGGCCCCATTTCCACTTTGCAATTGGGAGCTTGTTGTGGCTTCGGCTCGGCAGGTAGCTGCAATCTCATTTCCTGTTCCAGTTCACTCAGGACACGGTCCCAGTCGGGCACCTGCTTTCTCCCCGGCTCTACTACGTGAAGGCATGTTAATTGTGCTCCATGCTCCTTAGCGATGGAGGCCGCATATTGCGCGCCCAGCGCCGATCCCGGTGAGAGGTCGGTGCAATAGAGCACTTGCCGGAGATGCAGACTCGCAGGCGGATTCAGCGTGGCGAAGGGGCCTACCGTGAGCACGGGACACGAAGCATGACGGAATATCTGTTCGGCCACCGATCCCAGCACCAGTTTGCGCAATCCGGTCCGGCCGTGGGTGCCGAGGACAATGAGATCGATTTTCTGCCTTTGTACGATTTCCTGGAGTTCCTGCCAGGGCTCGCCCTGACATACGATCAGGTGGTGAGGAACGGTAGCCAGTGCGCCGTTCTCCACCAGTTCCTTCTCGCGCCGCAGGGCGTCCTTAAGAGCGGCGACCTCCGCCATCGCGATGGCCTCACCCCCCGCCAACGTAAACCCCAGCGATGAGACCACGTGGGTCAGGTAGAATTCCGCCCCATAATGCTGCGCGATCGCCACACCGTGGCGCACAGCTTTTTCCGATGATTTCGAGAAGTCGGTCGCAACCAGAACGTTGCTGAAGCCGACTCTTACCAGAGGCGCAGCGCAGGACATAGAAACCTCCTTGCCACGAGCGCGGGCGAGCGCTCCAGCCCGCCGGGTAACTCACTACATTCCGAGAGCGAGAGCGCGCTCTTACCACCTGTCTGAATTGTCGGTCTCCGCGGTTGCCAGCGCAGTGATGAAGGTCACCGCCAAGAAGAGGGGAAGAGTGCCTTGAAAGCCAGACGACGGAGAAATTCCGGGCGGGAATTGACCTGCGAGGAATGACAAAACTAGCGGCCTATTTGTGATTAGACGATCTCGATGCAGGGCTGCCGGAAACGCGAAACCTTACGGTCACCGGCTAGGATCCCTGGCGCACTTCATCGCAGCTCACTTCTTGAAGTACATCCACGCGCTGAGCGCAAGCAAGGCAACGGTGAAGATCCACAGAGACGAATCGCTCATTCCGGTTTTCTTTGCCATGACAATATCTTAAGCCAAAAAGCTGCCCGGTTGCGAGACCGGAAAGTGCTTGTGGAATTGTTTTTCTAGACACTCCCCACAATGGGCAACAGTACATGCGCCACCGAAAGCCCCTGTCCGCCCCGGTTCGCGGCTAGTCTTTCAGCGGGACGACAGGCTTTTCGCCCTGGCAGAAGGTGGCCACTCTTTGCAGACCGCCGGGCACCTGATTCACAAACAACACAGGTCCGTAACAGTAAACGGCATGTCCCGTGGCGGTAAAGTACCAGCGGCCGCCCTTACGAGAGTGTTGCGTAAGCATCTCAGCCGGTTTGCGAGGTGGCGGAGCGAGTTTGGGAATGGGTAGCGAGAGCAGCAAGGCTAGGGTCAGGGCCTTCATAAAACTCCAGGTCTTCCTACATCGATTGCCAATTACTCACCATCAGTCGAACGATACGATCGCCGAGTCTAGCGGGCTTCTTAGATCGTGACCAGCGCCCGGCGCTCGTCGGGAGTATCAGAGGCGGCCTTCGGGGGTCTCAAAGGCAACCGCTTCTGTACTTTTCCCGCGCTGCTGTTGTTCTTGTTATCTCCCGAGGGAGGAACCTGGGATTTGGGAGACGCGGCCTGGGAGCCGGGTTTTGCGAGTTTTTCCTCGCGTGCAATCTTGACTTTCAGAGCGGTCAGTTGCGAGCTGTCTTTCAGCATCTCAACAATTAAAGAGCGCTGCGTGGTGATAGTGCTGTTCTGCTCGACGACCAGCAGGGTCATCAGTCCATAAGAGACCAGAAAGAGCACAATAAGGATCGGAAGCATGGTGTTCTTCCGGTTCGGCAATACAGTAGCTTGGGCGAACAAAGTCGTCACGCTGCACCCCGGGTTTTTGCCCCATGTCATCAAGGCAATGGGAGAATTGCAGCTTGCGCGCCACTAATGGGAATGTAGCTAAGTGCTTGTCAAAATAAGGCTTGCAGGGGAGTCACGAAGAACTGACAGGGAGCAAGGCTGCAACCTGATGCACATAAAGGGTAACAAAATGTTTGTTACCAAAGGGTGGGCGCCGCTCCCGCCGAAACTGGCGTCTGGCAAGGGAATTGAGGGTTTGCCCGCTGCGGGCCTGGGGACTATTTTCCTCCCATCACCAGCTTCGCAATGGTCTGCAGCTGCATGTTGGACGTGCCTTCGTATATCTTGCCTATTTTGGCGTCGCGCCAGTACTTCTCGACCGGGTAGTCCTTGGTAAAGCCGTAGCCGCCGTATATTTCGATCGCCAGCGAAGTCACCCGCTCCGCTACCTGGGAACAAAAGAGCTTCGCCATCGCGGCTTCCTTCACGAAATTCACGCCGGCATCCTTCATCCGCGCGGCGTTATAAACCATGAGCCTTGACGCCTCAATCTCGGTCGCCATCTGCGCCAGCTGGAACTGTATTCCCTGAAATTCGCCGATCACCTTGCCGAACTGCTTGCGCTCCTGGGCATACCTGTTGGCGCATTCCCAGGCCCCTCTGGCTACACCCGCCATCTGCGCCCCGATGCCGATCCGGCCTTCGTTAAGCGTCTCAATCGCGATCTTGTAGCCCTTGCCCACCTCTCCCAGCACATTCGACCTGGGCACACGGCAGTCCTCGAGAATCAGTTCGCATGTGGATGACGCCCGGATGCCGAGCTTGTCCTCTTTCTTGCCTACCGTGAATCCGCCAAAGTCTTTTTCGATGATGAAGGCTGTGATGCCTTTGTAGCCTGCCCCAGGGTCAATCGTCGCGAACAGGATGAACAGCCCGGCTTCCTTACCGTTGGTGATCCATAGTTTTCGTCCGTTCAAGACGTAGTCGTTGCCCTTAAGCTCCGCCCGGGTCTGGAGCGCGAAGGCGTCAGAACCCGACCCAGCTTCGCTGAGCGCGTAAGCGCCACAAAGTTCCGTGGCCATTCTCGGCAGGAAGCGCTTCTTCTGTTCCTCATTGCCCCAACGCAGCAACGCGTTATTGACCAGTGTGTTCTGGACGTCGACTACAACCCCTGCCGAGGCATCCACACGCGAAAATTCTTCCACCGCCAGGATGGCCTCGAAGAACTTGCCGCCGCCGCCGCCATATTGCTCGGGAATCTCGATGCCCATCAGTCCCAGCTGGAAGAATTCGTGGATCAAATCCTTGTCGAAAACGCCCTTCTCATCCATCTCCTTGGCCAGAGGACGGATCTTCTCCTCCGCGAACTGCCGGATGTTGTCGCGAAACAGAATCTCATCCTCGCTCAAGCTGGTAAGAGGAGCGGCAATGGGCGCGCTTTGCAGAGTAGTTTCGGTCATAAGAACACCTTCAAGAATGGATGGCGAACCCAGAATTCTAACACCGGCCACGGCGCAGGAAGATGTAGTGAGGGAATGAATGGCTGGAACCGGGAGGATCGCTGAGTTCGAGAGGGGCCTTACTCGTGCTTCGCGCTATGTACCAGCTTCAATCCGTCCGCCTGCAGGATGCGGCGAACCTGATTCCTCGCGTGCACGGCCCACGGGCCTGTGGTGTCGAGCTTCACATAAGCCCGCCAATGTGCCAGCGCTTTACGCGGCTCTTTGATCTTCTCGTACGCGAGTGCTAGGTTGTAATGCGCGTCCGCGTAGGTGGGCGCGAGTTGCAGGGCCGTTTGATAGGTTTGGATGGCTTCGCCGACGCGGCCGGTTTCGTCGAGCACATTGCCCAGATCGAAATATGCTAGCGAGTACCGCGGATCGATCTCGATCGCTTGCCGATAATGCTGTTCGGCCATGCGGTAATCCTGACGGTTGTAATAAAGAGTACCCAGGTTGATGTGCGCCGCTGCATGCTGGGGTTCCATCTCCAGCACCTTCTGGTAGGTGCTGATCGCTTCCATTTGTGAACCTGGATCTTCCTCCAATGCGATTCCGCGCGCGAACAGTTCAGTCACGTTGCTGGGCACTAACTCGGGACGCAGTACTTTTGGTAATTCGCTGGCGCGGCTGACTACCTTCTGCTCGGGCGCAAAGTCCATCACGAACTGGCCGGCGATCGGTTCCAGCAACCGGCCGTCATGGCGGAAAGCTACCCGATGTCCGGTCGTGTATGCCCCTGCTTCCAGCAGCGGATTCTCCATGCCTGCCACTTGCTTTTGCATTGCTTCGAGTGATTGGCGGATCATCGCCGGACGCACTTTGCGGGCGCACAGGTCGCGCACCTTCTTGATTTGCACGAGGTCGAAGAAAGAGTAGCCGTCGGCAGTGGCCACCAGTCCCGCTCGTTCCCAATTCGCTAACTGGCGCGCCGTGAGCCGGAGAATACGCAGCAAATCTGCTCGACTGTATCGGTACACGGTTGTAGGAATCTTTCGTTGCCTATTATCAGGAAGTTAATACCTGAAACGCAAGCATAAACTCCTGTGGAAATTCAGGACGATATCAGGAAAACCGGCAGAAACTCAAATCTGGGCAGGTCGCGAGAGTGAACAAACTCAGCCAGTCGCCTCAGTGTTGCGGTTGTCCAAGTTACACCGCGCTCCGCTCGCCGCTTCCGGCGCGGATTCTCACGAGTCGGAACCATGTCCACTCGAGTTAGTCGTGAAATGTGTGGCGCATGATTCTCTCATCACGCTCCACCGCAGGGAGTACCCACTTTGCTATCAGACTATTGACGCACTAACTCTACACGCCGATTGCGTGCCCGGCCATACAACGTGTCGTTCGACTCCTTCGGACGCGTCGCTCCGAACCCTTGTGGCGTAAGACGCTCGGCCGCGATGTGGTAACGGGTCACCAGGGCCTGCTTTACCGCTTCGGCCCGGCGCTGCGAGAGATCCATGTTGTAGTCGTCGCCACCGACGTTGTCAGTATGGCCCTCCACCCTGAGTTTCCAGTCGGGGTTGTGTTTGAGCGCGTCGGCAATTTCACGGAGCACGGCTTCGGACTCAGGCTTGATCTTGTCGCTGGCGAAATCGAAGTAGATGCCGTAGACCTCGGCTTGCCCGGTCTGCTTCAGTTCCTGTTCGATTTGCTGACCACCGCCACCACCACCAGCGCCCGCACCTCCGCCTCCCCCTGCCGGCGGACCATTGCCCGCGCCAGCGTTCGCGGGGGGCTGTTTCGGGTAACTGATCTTCACGACCTGCAGAGTGTCTCCGCTGTCCAGCTTAAAGGCGAGGACCAGCGGATTGTCCGGATTATCTAGAAAGTAAAAATCACCGGCGCCATCGTCGCTGTTGCACTGCGCGTGGACAGCGGGCAAAGTTGCGGGATGATCGTTGAGGAGCACGGGGAAGGCGTGCAGCCCGCCATCCGCACGTTTTAGCGTGCAACTCACCTTGCCCATGTTCTGCAGATCGGCAGCCTCCTTGGAGCCTGCCGCCCCGCCCTGATTTCCTGCGTTCGCTAACGCCCCAAGCCCGCCCAGCAGGCCTCCAAGGGCTCCCTTTAATCCTCCAGCGTGGTAAGTGAAAGGAGTCTCACCCTTCGATTTGAGATCCGACAGCACAGCTTGCGAGACCGTGATCGCGGTAGTTCCGGGGTAAAGGTCCGGACCGGCGCCGCCAAACTGCTGCATGTATTCGTGGGCGCTATGAATATCCTCGACGCGAATTGTGCGATGTCCCGAAGTGCTGCCCTCAGACTTGGGCACACCCTGGGGCTGGCCTAGATTACCCAGCGGATTAGGAACGTTGTCAGCGTGGTAAGTCATGTCGACTGCCGTGCTGGTCACGCTCTCGATTTGCTTGATCGATTCGTAGTCACCCCCGTACTGCGCAACTGCTGTCACAACCGTCAACCCTTTTTGTAGTGGAATCTTGCTCTGGTCGCTTCCCGCGCTGGAGCCACTCAAGGGAGGGAAGGAAAGAGGCGACTTTTCGCCGGAAGATAATCCTGATCCCGCGCTGCCCGAGCCGGAAGCGCCGCTCCCCGACCCGCCACTGCCCGTGTTCGCTCCCAAAGCGCCGGCCAGCTTTTCCAGATCGTTGTGTTTATAAGCTTCGCGAATCTCGTCGGCTTTCTTCTTGGCTCGGTAGCCGATGTACAGACAGCTCCCCATGCCAATCATGCCGACCAGCACGATCAGTCCCAGCACAACGAACAGGATCTTCACGATCGCGCTGGAGCCGCCTGACTGCGTCGCTGGTGCTGCGGGCACCGGCACTTGTGGCGCGGGAACTTGGGGTGCGGCAGAAGTGGAAGCCGGCGGTTGCGCGACAGGCGCGGGAGGTGTCGTCGCCTGCCCTATGCGGGCGCCGCAACTTCCACAAAAAGCTCCTCCGCTAACCGCTGCACCACAATTCGAGCAAAATCCTGCCATGTCGTGTCTCCTGATTTGTTCAGTCCACTGTCTCCCAAGATCTCGCCTGCGACGCGTTTACAGCTCGCACGCTTTCAAGGGCGGAACCGTAATCGTCTTGTCTTGCTTGAAAATTTCCTTGGATGTATCCACCAGTTGCTTGCCCAGCGCATACGCGTTCACGCCGACCGTGCCGGTTACGATCAGGGCGACTCTTTGGCAGGGGATGAGAGAACCCG
>Ga0075017_100002333_pt1 | contig 11835 bp, 5 predicted proteins | sample AleBraG_ABR_2012_FD_71475 | JGI IMG/M metagenome (GOLD analysis project Ga0075017, IMG submission 71475) | Freshwater sediment microbial communities in response to fracking from Pennsylvania, USA - Alex Branch Run_MetaG_ABR_2012 | ecosystem: Environmental > Aquatic > Freshwater > Creek >...
ATCGGACACCTGAATTTTCACTCGCCGTTCTATTGGGAGGGCCCGACCGGATCCAAAGTCCTGATGTGGAGCGGAATTTCCTACACAGCGGTGGACGACATGACCTGGGCCGGCTGGAGCCCAGACTCGGCGCGAGCGGGAACCTATTCGACTTCTCTGTTCGGCCTGACAAGGTCCCTTCCACTTTTTCTGTCTCAATACGAGCGTGATGATTTTCCTTTTGACGCCGTACTTCTCTTTGGCCTGCACAATGATGAAATCCCCATGCGTCATTGGGGCGACGCCGACGTCATAGAGATATGGAATCGGGAGTATGCCTATCCGAAGATCATTCCTGCCACGCAGCGCGACTTCTTTACCCACATCAGCACAAATTTTGGCGCCCAGATCAAGACCTATCGTGGAGACGGCGGATCGTATTGGGAAGATGAAGCTGGAGCCGATGCGCGCGTTGCCGCCATGATCCGTACTTCCCAGACACAACTGGTAGCCGCAGAAAAGTTCGAAAGTATCGCCAGGTGGCTTCAACCTCACTTGAAGTTTGATCGCCACCCCTTTGATGTTGCCTGGAAGAACATTCTGTTGGCTGATTCTTATGTATGGAGCGATGCCAATTCCTTCAGGCGACCTGAAAGCTATCGCACTCGCGGGGGCGAGGCTGCGCACCGCGCTTGGGCCGACGCGGCTTTGCAGCAAACAAGCGATTTGCGCCTGGTAGCGATGGACAAAATCGCAGAACTGGTTGGCACCAATCAACAAGGCACCGTGGTCTTCAACCCGGAGAGTTGGCCGAGAAGCGATTTCTTCGATTTTGAGCTGGAGCCCGACGAAGCGCTCATGGATCCGGCGACTGGACAAACCATTCCCTGCGGAGCGTTGAGGTTACTGAACGGGTATCAAGAGGTCCGCTGCTGGGCTTCTGACGTGCCTGCGATAGGATACAAGTTCTATGCGATCACTAAGGGGAAAGTTTCAGAGGGAGAACCTCTCTCCCTCGATTTTTCGATGCCGGCGATCGAGAACAAATACTACAAAGTCGAGCTGAATTCACAGACCGGCGCAGTAGCACACCTGCTCGACAAATCAACGGGACAGGATTTGGTCAACTCGGGCTCTGGCTATCAATTGAACGAATACGTCTACGTAAGCGGTGGCGACCCCGACGGTTCCAGCCTCACGAACAACAGGATCCTTGCGGCTGATGTGACACTTCCCTTACCCAAGCTCGCCATCAACCGCGCTAGCGTGACGGATGTACCGCAGGCGCGGCGGTTTCCGTGGGGAACCGCAATCACGATTCACTCCAAGGCTCTAAATACGCTGGAGATTGTCAGCACAATCACGCTGCTCGACACGCGTAAGCAGGTGAACATCCACAATGAGGTTCAGAAAACGGCGACTCTAAAGAAGGAAGGAGTTTACTTCGCATTCCCCTTCACTCTGAAACAACCTCAGGTGAAATATCAGAGTGCAACGGCGTGGGTCAACCCAGAAACCGAGATGATTCCCGGCGCCAACCGCCAGTGGTTTACTACCCAGGGTGGAGTCTGGGAACAAGGATCTGACACCAATATTGGCTGGTCCACGGTCGACGCCCCGCTGATAACACTCGAAGATATCAACCGCGGACTCTGGCCGGAATCCATTCAGATTCGCAGCGGAACGGTGTTTTCCTATGTGATGAATAACTACTGGTACACCGATGCGCCAGCGCAGCAGGGCGGACGGTTCACTTTCCGCTACTCGTTGACCAGCGGTCCGGATGTGTCTCCAACTCAGGCGACAACCCTGGCCAGCGAACAGCGATCACCTTTTGTGGCGATTCGTCACTACAACATGGGATGGCAGCCGGCTCTATCCGATAAAGGTGCCGGATTCCTTGTGACACCTGCCGGAGTTGCGGTGTTGACAATTCGACCGTTGGAGAGCAGCGATGCCTATCTCGTCAGGGTTCAAAACTCAGCAGCGGAAGACCTAAGTGCGAATCTTCAGTTCCCAGCAGTTCAGGTCCAGGAGGCTTACCTCGGCTCGGTCATGGGAGAGCGAGCCGCCGCCGTGAATTGGAGCCCCCACACCGTGACGCTGCCAATGGGCCGGTACGAAATCAAAAGCCTTGTGATAAGGATAGCGGCCAACAAGTAAGCACTAGCTCGTCACACCTAACAGCAGCGCGGCAACCAGCCCGACCACGATGCCGAGCTTGGCGTAGTTTCCAACTCGCTCATGAAAGAAGAGCACTCCGCCCAGTACTACGACGCACATGCTGGCCCCCATTCCCAGCATATACACGACACTTCCTGGGACGCCGTTTGATAGCGCGATACCCATGAAAAACTGTCCACCGACGCTGGCGACGGCCATGATCAGTCCAATGATCAAATTGGCGAGAGAAAGCCGCTGACGTGCCTTGATCAATCCTACGAGACCAAAAGCGAAGCCCGCGAGATACCAATACACGAGATATACGGGGGTGTATTGTTGAGCGAGTCCCCGGCCCGCCAGTACGCGAAGACCGAACGGGCAGACCCCATTCAACACGAATGCACAGAGCATCGCTGTGATCCAGATTTTCACGTTGGCGCGCGCGGGGACTTCGCCATTGTTTGCAACCTGTCCACTCTCCGTCTGCTTGTCCTTCCACAGCAGAAAGATGGAAAGCACTACAAGACCCAAAACCAGCGCTTTCAATGGGCCGATTTTTTCGTGGTAGATAACAGCGGATAGCGTGGCAGGCACCACCGCGGAAAGATTCATAAAGATCCAGCTGGTGGTGATCTTCCCGAATTGCAGTCCGTATAAAAATGTCCAGAAGGCCAGAACAGCGAGCGCCCCGAAAAATAGAGCCGTGCCGCTGACAATCTTTGGCGGGTTTAGTGACTGTCCCTGAACCAGGCTGACATACAAGCCCATGAAGACTGTGGAACCGCCGAAAAGAACAAGCGTGGTGTTCAATGGCGTACAGCCCTTGCTGTCCGCGAGCTTGCTCAGAATTCCCAGAATGCCGATGCTGAGCATTGCCAGCACTGCAAACAGATATCCTATGAGCATTCCGTTCTCCTCACAAAGGTCTCTGTACAGCGCAGGCGTGCAACTTCACGAATGATTAAGCCCATAGGGATCGCAACTGCTCAACGACTTTCTCCTCGAACCCCGAACGAAGCGCTCTTCGGTGGCGATATCTGAGTGCCGCACCGTCCGCCGGGAAGGTAGCCGCTTCGTATCCCCCCAGAGCCAAATCGCGGTCCATGGGGATGTAGCTCTCGCAGCCGTTGGTATAAGCCAGCATCATGTTGTGTTCGGTCGGAGCGGCTTTATCCAACATCAGTTGATATTCCGCAAATAGTTCGTGCGTGGCTGCAAGTAACGACCAGTGATCGCCAATGCGCAACATGTGCGCCTCAAAGCGGAGGGGATGCTCGTCGTGGTGTTCGATCTTGTTCAGCAGGTCGCGAAGGCACAACACCGTGTCAATCATCCACCAGGCCTTGCCTTCCATGGGTTGGACATCGTCGGCCGCCTTGGATTCTTCCTGGCTTTTGGCGGTCTCGGCTTCGTCCTGCATATTCCACAACTGTTCATCGCTAAACCCAGCTTGACCGTAGCGCTTTGCGAGACGTTCTTCCGCAGCCTGCAGCACTTGAGAACACTCTTCTTGTGACGGCAACGGCTGAAGAGGAAGTCCAGCGTGCACGGCCGTAATTTTGAATTCCTGGGACGGGATGGTCTTGCTGTTGGAAGCTGCTCGAAAGGCTGCTTCCGCCAGAACCTCGCCCGCATGTTCTGCGGCCGCGATTCCGCCGCGAAGCGGATCGCCATTAATATTGCCGGCAAACGCCTGACCGAACATGGTGATTACGTTGCCTCCCAGGCGTTCTCTTAACTTGTGTGCAGCGAAGCCGGGAAACTCCGCGCTGATCAGACGGCTTGATCCATGAATAATCACCGGGTGCGCTGCGTGGCTGAACAATATTTCGGCGGGGCTTCCGTCGAGCCGATCCACGCGCAGCGCGTCGACCCACGGCACGACGGGTCCTTCGGGATTCGGCTTCATCACAAGGCCTTCATCGGTTTCCAGCCGCCGATTAGTGCCAATGCGCACGGGAGCTCGGCCCGCGCGCAAAACTACGGCTTCGCTCTTTGCGTCGGCCTGAGAGACAAGCTCTGCCAGCTTTGGCACAAGCCCATCACGCCAAGTCTTGCCCGGGCCCGAAAGCCAACGAGACCCGATCACACTCCACGGGATTGTGAAAGGCGCGGAATGGTTGTGAGTGCAGTGGACAAGCGTGACGCTTATCCCGGTCCGCTCACGAATCGCCTCGCGGGCGCGGTCGGACAGAACAAAACCCATCCCGATCAGATCGAGAGACAGGATCGCGACGCGTTGCTTGCCGTCGTTCAGCACCAAAGCGCGCGCGTAGAGATCATCGTGCACACCGGTGCTGCGCTGAATGGTGCCGAGTGTCGGAGCCCCTACGGGAGGGGTTATCACCAGTTCTGCCGCTCCCCCTAGTAACTTTGCATTGTTTTGCGTCACGTGGTTCGCCCCCATCAGTGATGGCTACTATCGACCAACCCTTTGCCCTCTTCCACAACAATGTCGCGGTCCCCTTCAACATCACCTATCGTGTCGACCATGCCGCTCGGCCAGTACACCTTCACAGCAGCTCGCTTGTTTGACCGCAAACCGAAGTGCACTCGCATATCGTTTTGTGACAGGAAACTGCCACCGGTGTGGACCCAGTCCACCTGCTTGAGGTCCCCAGCGGTCACTTCGATGCGGGCACCGATTCCGCCCCGGTTCGAACGCTTGCCTACCGTTCGAACCCGCAGCCAATGATTCTCGCCCGCGAAGACATTACGAATCAGGGTTGGAGTCTCGTCCAGGTTGACGACAGCAATGTCCACTCTGCCGTCATTGTCAAAATCGGCGGCCGCCGCACCCCGAGCAACGTGCCTTTCGAGGTCAGACAGCCCGGTTTCATCGCCGACATCGAGGAATTTCTGCCCCTGGTCGTTTTGCAAAAGAAGCAAGCGCTGCTTATAGCTGGTGGCGTCCTTGAAGTAGCGGTCGACCTCCGGGAATAGATGGCCGTTGGCGGCAAACAGATCGCGGAAGCCATCGTTGTCGAAATCCAGAAACATGGTTCCCCAACCCATATAAGGATGGGTGGCGTAGTACAGCCCGGTTTCTCGGGTCACATCGTCAAACATGTCACCCTGATTTTTGTAGAGAGTGTGGTGATCGTCGGAATACGTCGTGATGAAAACGTCAGGCTTGCCATCGTTGTTGTAGTCTCCGACCGCCAATCCCATGTTGGCCTGCTCCGTTCCATCACGGCAGCAGGCAATGCCCCTCGACAACGCGTCTTCCTTGAATTTCCCGTTACCCTCGTTGTGGTAGAAGTAGTTGAAGCAGGCATCGTTGGCCACCAGGATGTCGGGACGCCCGTCGCCATCGAGATCCTGAAACAACACTCCCAGCCCGAAGTAGCTTTCCTTGTTGGCTACTCCCGCCTCCTCCGTCACTTCCCGGAAGGTTCCATCGTGGTTGTTGCGATACAGGGCGTGTGGGGCGCCGCGAAATCCGCGAGGTCCGCAAAACGTAGGCAACGACTTGTAGTTGCAGAGCGCCAAGTAGTTCTTCGGCGCATTAATGTCGAATTCCACATAGCCGGCGACAAACAAATCGACCCAGCCATCATTGTCGTAATCGGCGAAGGCCGCGCCGGTGTGCCAGAAGTTACCCCCTGCGACACCCGCTTTCTGCGCGATCTCTGTAAATGTGCCGTTACCGTTATTGCGGAAAAGTTCGTTGGGTCCGAAATTCGTGACCAGCAGATCGGTGAAACCATCATTATTGATGTCGGCTGCAGCGCAACCCTGACCCCATCCGCGTCCTGCCACCCCGGCTTGAGTGGTCACGTCCGTGAATTTTCCGCCGCCATCGTTGCGGTACAGGTAATTCCTCTGCCTGCGAGGCTTGCCGGATTTAAGATCTTCGACGGTAGAGCCGTTCACGAAAAAGAGATCTACCAGCCCGTCGTTGTTGTAGTCCAGCCAACAAACACCCGTGCCGTTGACATCGAGGATCGACTTCTTCTCCAGCGTTCCGTCGACAGTTACTCCCTGGATGCCAGCCTCTTTGGTTACATCGACGAAGCTCGGTTTGCGGCCTGGCTCTTTGGTCGCAGCCAATGTTACCAGCGCGAGAAGTCCGAACCATGCGACTATGCAGATCTTGCGTCTGGCGCTAGCCCTCATTGACTGACGCTCCTCGGCTTTGGGTCCTCAAAAGCGTCTGGAGCCATGTCATAGGTCTTGCGCCGAAGATCCTGCAGTTCATTCTTCTTCTGGCGGAAGATTGTGAACATTTGTGCCGATTGTTCGAGATTGCCGGCTCGTTTATACAGCGTGCCCAAGAGAAAATAGGTGTCTTCCCAATCTGGGTCCAACTCTCTCGCTTTTTCCAGGAACTTCAGCGCCTGCGCGTCATCGTTGCGATCATAATAAATCTTGCCCAACCGAAAATAGGCGGGAGCGTAACTGGCATCGATGGTGAGCGCTGTCTTGAAACTCCGTTCCGCTTCCGCCGTCGCACCCACCTTCATTTGAAGTATCCCGATTTGAAGATAGGCTGCGGTGCGATTGGCATCCAGAGCCAGGACACGCTTGAAAGACATCATGGCTTCGTTGTCCTTCTCGAGATCTTCTAAACACAGACCGAGCGACTGCTGGTAATCGGGATTCTCCGGCTCCAGTTCGGCCGCCTTTCGTAAAGGATCGAGAGCCTCCGCACTTGAACCGCGACTCATGAAGGTGAGGCCCAACAAATAGTGCAAACGCGCGCTCCCGGGAAGATGGACGAGCCCGGATTGAAGCGTCGCGATGGCTCCGGCATTGTCTTCTGCTTTGCGCTGAGCAGCCGCGAGATGCCGGAAGTAGTCTTCCCGCCCAGGATCCAGGCTCACAGCCTGCTCAAAACACCGCTGTGCCTCATTCTGACGGCCGAGTTCCTGGAAGACACCGCCCAGGGCATCATGAAAATCCGCATTTTCCGATGCCCCGGAACTCTGTGCGCGTTCCGCCGCCGTGACGGCACTTTCCCTTTGGCCGGTCTTACCCAGAGCCAACGCCAAATAAAGCTGAGGTTGCGCTTTCTCTGGATCCAGCTCGGTGGCACGTTCCAAGTGCTTCACTGCTTCCACCACCTCGCCTGAAGCAAGAAGCAGCCGCCCTAGCGAGAGTTCGGCCATGACAAGTTGCGGTTGTTGTGCGAGAGCGGCTCGATAGCTTTCGATTGCTGCTTTGTTGTCTCCTAGCCGCTCACTGGCAGCCCCGAGGTAGATATAAATCTCAGGACCGAGCGCCGTTCCTTTCGACAAGGAATCGCGGGCAGCGGCGAACTCGCCGGCTTGCAATAGCGCTATTCCCAAGGCTGCGCTGGCAGCAGGAAATAACGAACGGAGCTTTACCGCCTGCCTTAACTCGCCTGTGGCTGCGGAAACGTCCCCTGTAGCCAGGAAAACTGTTCCTAGTTTGTAGTGAGTGTCCGCCTGATTGTTGCTACGGGCCAGCGCCGTTTCCAACGCGTTCCGTGCCTCAGGGAAACGAGATTGCCGGAGGTATAGAGTACCCAGCAAGTTGTAGTAGGCCCAGGAATCGGCGATCGGCGCGGCTGAGTTTTTCAGTCGTGCCAGAGCAGAGTCATACCGCCCCACACGAAAATACAGTAAGGCTTCAAAATACTTTCCGAGCGCTGTTTGCGGTTGGAGTTTCAATTCCGAGTTAAGTGCGTTGTTAATGAGCGTGATTTCAGCGGTGGGCCGTTGGGGGTCGAGATCGTAGTTCCAGACGCGGCCAAAAGTTGCGCGTAGGTTCTCTCGATCTCCCGAGCAATCGTAAGCGACACCCAGGAGGATTCTATCTTCGGGCGAATTCACATTCCCGGCGAGCGCTTGCTGAAACTGACGTGCGGCCTGTTTACACTCGTTTTTCGAAAGCAAGGCCAGTCCAGTCGCGAAACCAGGGCTGGAAATCTCGCCGCCGTCACTGCTTGAACCCACGCTGCCTGCGACGCAGGGAACAACCGCTAGCGCGCAACAGACGAGCAGCGTTGCAATCTGGATTGGGCGGCAATCACGCATTTCTCGCTACTGTTGCCGTGCTTACCCCCTTCTACACTACAGGACCCCTCCTTGGCGCGGAGTATTGTGAGCCCGACCGAACACGCCTACTTAGAAAATAAGCCTCAGGGCAAACTGGATCTCGCGGTTGTCGAGTCGCGTACCAGTGACCTGACCGAATAGCGGCGTGCCGAAATCTATGACCGGAGCTCCCAGTATGGGGTGATTAAGGGCATTGAAGGCCTCGAACCGGAACTGTAAGTTCATGTGCTCTCTGATACTGGTATTCTTTAACAGCGACAGATCCACATCAGTAAGGCTGGGACCGGTAGCGGAGCCGATGCCTTCATTGCCGAAAGTGAAGGGAGGTGGCACTGCGAATGCACTCGTGTCAAAGAACTCCTCCACCGTCTTTGGACCGTGATTCGGGTTGTGAAGCAAATTCGGGAGTTTCGTGCCTTCACCAACGTTGGGGTTGTCAAACGGCAAGTCAATCGTAAGCGGTTGCCCGGATTGGTAGGTGGCTATAGTGCTTATCTGCCAACCGGAGACTATCTTATCCACGACTCCGTTCCCACTCGATAGGAAACGCTTCCTTCCGCCAAATGGAAGTTCGTACACCGCGCTGAATGTGAGGCGATGGCGAGTATCCGCGGCCCAAAGGCCTCGATTGGCGCGGCGGTTGCGGTTGTCCTGCAAGTCGGGCACAAAAGCACCTGTCTCGGCCGCTTGCGTATCGGTGATCGCTTTCGACCAAGTGTACCCCGCGAGGAGAGAAAAACCCTGCGAAAAGCGTCGTTCCGCTCGCACCTGCAGGCCGTTGTAGTTGCCATTGCCAATCGGCTGATTGCCAGCAATGGTCGAGACGTTGGTATAAGGGCGCCTCGAGTCAATGTCCCCGGGTCCGGGTGTCGGCTGGTTGGGCCAGGTTCTCGCCCAGAGCTTTGAATCCTTGTTCCCAACATAGGTGGCAGTGAGAACGATTCCGGCACCCAGGTCGCGCTCGAAACCGAGATTCCATGCCTGAAGATATGGTGTTCGGGCGTTGGACGGAATGAAAGTGAACTGTACTCCTCCGGCTGGTTGCCCTGCCGTTGGATTAAACCAGTCCCAACCTGTGAAGTTACTCGCGTTGTTAAAACGATTGAAGAAACTGACAAATGGGGGATTGATGCTGAGAAAAATGAACTGGTTAAATGGTTCCGGCTGGTAAAAGATGCCGTATCCACCTCGCAGGACGGTCCGATCGGAGTTGCCCAGTCGATAGGCAAATCCGATCCGGGGTGCAAAGTTGTTATTGTCGGTGCCCGCCAATGTGCTGCGGTTCCGCGCGATCGTGGACGGCAAAGAGGACTCGCATCGGCGCACCGGTAGATCCGGCGTGCAGGGACCGGCGAGGACCAACGAAGCCTGCCCTCCACCTGGAGGAAGGACTATGTTCGCGATTGAGTTATTTTTGGAGACTGGCCAGGGGCGCCATTCATACCGCAGGCCCAGATTCAGGGTCAACTTTGGGGTGATCCTCCAGTCGTCCTGAACCCAAGGCATAAGCTCCCACTGGCGGTACTGAGGGTCGAACAGCTCCGGCGACAGCTGATAATTCTGGGGGATACCGATCAGCATGTCCGCCATTGAGTAACCCGTTATGCTGCCGTCGAAAACATACAACCCGTTTCCAATGAAGATTTCCGGGAATGTCTCGTGATGCCGGACCACATGCATGCCCGCCCGGATCAGATGCTTCCCCCGAACCAAACTCGCGCTGCCTTGAGCCTCGTACCGCTCACTGAACCATTGTCGAGGACCAAAGTGAAAGCCGCCTAACGTTCCAAAACCTGGCGTAATGAAGAATGGAGCGTCAGACGATCGGGTGTCGCTCGCCACTCCGTTGATTTTCAGGATGTCGCGAGCAATATCTGGAGTCGTGTTGGCGAGATTCTTGTTTACAAACTGCTTGAAAAGATTGTAGCCCAGTTGGAAGTCGAGAATGGTTGAAGCGCTGACGGCGTGGGTCAGACGCACGGCGGCGTTATGATCTTCGTTGTTCTGCTTGATGAAAAAATTGGGATTCGTTGTTGGTGGGGCGTCGCTGATCCTGTTGTCGACATAGTGGGCTGACAACTGCATCTTGCTGGTCAGTGAATGATCCACTCGCGCGAGATACTGGTTGGAATTGTTGGGGTGCGGACCGGGTACTATGAAGTTGTTCGCCAAGCCCGGACGATTCGGGAGCGGAACATATTTATCCAGATAGCCGGGCATGACGCTGAGTACCTTGTCTGCCGGTATGACATTGCCGGGATAAGGCAATCCAGTAAACGGATCGTGGATGACGATGGGGGTGGGGAGATTTAACAGTTCCGAGAAATCACCCGTATGCATCGCGGCCGTCGGAAAAGTATCAAACAGCGTCGTGGTCCTGGCCTCACGAAAACCTTCGTAACTCCCAAAGAAGAAAGTTTTATCGTGACGAATAGGTCCGCCGAACGTTCCTCCAAATTGGTTGCGCCTTAGAGGCGGCTTTTCCTGTCCGGCCCTGTCAGTAAAGAAATTCGCCGCGTCGAACTTATCATTCCTCAAGAATTCGTAAAGGCTGCCGTGGAATTGGTTGGTTCCAGACTTCGTCACCATGTTCACCAGGCCGCCTGCGTTGGCGCCGAACTCTGCGGTGTAGTTGCTCGACTGTACCCTGAACTCCTGGATTGCGTCGACGGAAGGATTCATTCCATTGGTGCCATGGATCCAGTCTTTGAAAGACAGGCCATCGAGAAGGTAGTCATTGTAGACATCACGCATTCCGTCGACAGAGACGTTCCCATTTCCGATCGTAATATTTTGGGAGGCGATCTGAACCGCTGTGAAGGTGCTGGGTGGACCCATGGTCACTCCAGGTGAAAGCAGCTGGAGTTGCAGAAAATTGCGGCCATTCAAGGGGATTTCGTTGACAACCTTCGTCTCCAGCAACGTGCTGACTGACGAGTCGGTCGTCTGTAGCGCGGTGGCCTCGGCCGTAACGGTCACTTGCTCAGCGACGGTTCCGGGCGGCAGCATCAGATCTATGGTCCGCACAGCCTGTACTTCAAGCACGACTTGATCAACAACCTTGCGCTGAAAACCCTGTTTTTCCCCGCTTACCGTGTACGTACCGACTCGCAGGTTCGGCATCGTGAATTGCCCTACGCCGTTGCTAGTCGTCTGGCGCGCTTCTCCAGTATTGACGTTCCTCGCAGTGACAGCGACGCCCGCGAGCACCGCCCCGGAGGAGTCCGTTACTGTCCCGACGATCCCTGATTGCTGAGCCAGCACGGCTAGAGGGCAGCCGACAACGAGCAAGAGAACTAGGCAGAGTTTGTGGCGAAGCATGTTACGCCTCCTGAGCGACTATTGATGACCGATTATCATGTGCACAGTATTAAGCATATCTATGTATTGTCAAGATAAAACTTATTATTTGATCGATCATCAATCACAAACATGGTTCTTTAAAATGGATTTCCAATCGATTATAATCGTAGGCCATGGCTTTCTTATACTTAAGAATAAGGCAGGGATTAAAATAGCGGTCTGCGAATCAAGGTGAAGGTTCATCGAAAAGGTCCAACTTGGGAGAAATTGCGTGGACCTGCGGTTGCCTAAGGGACCAACGACCGAGTTGACAGATCCGGAATTCGACACCGCCGCCACCAAGAGGTCGCGGTATTCTCTTATGCGT
>Ga0075017_100002335_pt1 | contig 11828 bp, 10 predicted proteins | sample AleBraG_ABR_2012_FD_71475 | JGI IMG/M metagenome (GOLD analysis project Ga0075017, IMG submission 71475) | Freshwater sediment microbial communities in response to fracking from Pennsylvania, USA - Alex Branch Run_MetaG_ABR_2012 | ecosystem: Environmental > Aquatic > Freshwater > Creek >...
GTAGACGCAACAATTGAATGAATTTGGGGGACATTGTCCGGGTGTCTTGAGGCAACCTCAAAGTGGTGCTTGGAACGATGCACCCGGCTTGAATCGAACGGCAGAGGCGTCGTTGTCCCTGGATTTCCTGAGCCGCGTGTTCGTTTCCCGCATCAGGGGCAACGTGCTGGGTGCTGTGAATGAGACCGTTGATGCCTCAGGGAAATATTGGTTGTCGAGTCTATTGAAGTTCTCTTTCGCACGAGGTTGCCAGGAGCTTGAAGGCTCACCGAAACACGCGGGCCCGGTTTCCTGGGAGCTCCGGATGCCTGGCCATTTCGACGCCCTGATTCGTTGAGTTCTAGCGATCATTGCAATGCCGTCGCATTTGTAGGGTGCGGACTTGTGCTGCCCTTGCCAGCTCAGTCGATTCCGCCACCCCTTGCGTGCTCGAAAACTAGGCTGGTCTGGGTTCCTGCGACTGCTGGGTTGGCGGACAAATGATCCAGAACGAATTGCCGTATGTGCTCGGTATCGCGTGCCGTGATGTGAATGAGGAAGTCGTCTGCACCCCCGAGAACGAAGAATTGGCTGATTTCACTGAATTGCTTGAGTTCGTTGCCGAACTTCGTCATCAGATGTCGGGCGCCAGGCCTTAACCGCACACTGACGAGCGCCTGCAGAGGGTGTCCGAGTGCCTGCGGATCCACATCTATGGTGAAACGCCGGATGACCCCTGATGCCTTCAGCGATTTCAGATGAGCAAGGCACGTGGACGGGGCGATGCCAATGGCATCTGCCAGCCCTTGGTTTGTAAGTCTGGAATTGGCTGACAGCAAGGCCAGCAGCTGCCGGTCGACAGTGTCCAGTTCAATCTCACGCAAATTCTTCGCCTCAGCTCTCCCACAGGGCCTCTTCCTTGAGGAATCTAGACAATTTTCTCACAAATTCTGCATATTCTACGGATGATGCTCATTTGGGCTCTAAAATCTGCCATCATTTTTCCAGCATCCTAAAACTCTTCGGAAAGTACCGACATGATTATTGCTGTTCCCAAGGAAGTTAAGAACAATGAGTTCCGTGTGGCCATCACGGCTGCGGGAGTGCATGAGCTCAAGGCCAACGGGCACGGTGTCCTCGTTCAGGCAGGGGCGGGCGACGGCTCGGGTATCACTGACCACGAGTACGTGCTCGCCGGTGCTGAAATGGTTCATGATGTTGACGAGCTCTGGGGACGCGCGGACGTGGTCCTCAAAGTCAAGGAACCGGTCGCCTCGGAGTACCGCCACTTTCGCCAGCGCCTCACGCTCTTTACCTACCTCCACCTTGCCGCAGAGCCCGAGCTGACCCGGGCGCTATTGTCCGCTGGCGTCACTGCCATAGCGTACGAAACTGTGCAGAACGGACGGTTCTTGCCGCTCCTTGCGCCCATGAGCGAGGTGGCGGGCCGGCTCGCGGTGCAAGTCGGGGCTAGCTCGCTGATGGCCCCTGCTGGCGGAAAGGGCATCTTGCTTGGCGGTGTACCGGGGGTTCGTCCGGCACACGTGACGGTTCTTGGGGCAGGTGTCGCTGGGACGAACGCAGCTACCATGGCCCTCGGGTTGGGGGCGAGAGTCACCATCCTCGACATCAATGTCAACCGGCTGCGTGAATTGGACGCGCAGTACCAGGGTCGAGTCCAGACGGTGGCGTCGAATGTTTATGAGATCGAACGATCCGTGGTGGAATCCGACCTTGTCATCGGTTCTGTTTTAATTCCCGGGGCGAAGGCCCCCAAGCTTGTCAGTAACGAACTGGTTTCACGGATGAAGCCGGGCAGCGTGCTGGTTGACATCGCCGTCGATCAGGGTGGTTGCTTTGAAGACAGTCGGCCCACAACGCATGAATCTCCGACTTTCCCGGTCCACAACAGCGTCTTTTACTGCGTCGCCAACATGCCGGGGGCCGTGCCGAACACGTCCACATATGCTCTCACGAACGTCACGCTCCCGTACGTGATCGCTTTGGCCAATTTGGGCGTCAAGGGCGCATTGGAGAAGGACCCGTCCCTCGCGGCAGGCCTCAATGTTGCCGCCGGCAAGGTGGCGAATAAATCCGTTAGCGACGCCCACGGCCTTGGGCTTTCGTCATGGCGGGATCTGGTCTCTGCCTAAAACGTGCCTAGGCCCTGTTTGGAACTGGTAGGACTCTAAGCCGGGCCCCAGCCAACCATAAGAAGCGGGGATAGCGTGTCATTTCATCTTCAGCGCGAGTGGCAGCCACTCACAGGTCAACAAGTGGCTATACGCCTGTACGGGAGTATGGTGCGCCATGGAACTGTCGACGCCGTTACAAGGGATGGTGGGGCCCTGTGGCTGCGTTCCGAGGGCATAGAACCGCGGCAGCTGTTTGTGAAATCAGAAGGTTTTGAAGTATGGATCGAGTAACCGTGCGAAAACGCTGGCCAATCGACATCAAGCCGGAGGACAACGGCGGCGCCGCTCGGGAGTATCGCCGAAGACGGACAGTTTTCGATTGGCGGTCTAACAATTTTAGCTGCCCGGCATGATTGGCTGCGCAGGCCCTTGTTTCAATGTGCGGGGACGGTGCGCCGTCAAGATCGGGCGCGTGCGGTTCACAAAGAGGGAGGTCGTTTTGGCTACTGACCATGCATTGCTCCACGAGCGACTGGTGCATAAAGTTGCACACCTTTATCACATGGCCGGTGCTACGCAACTGGACATTGCCGCGGCGGAAAACCTTTCCCGGGCCACGGTCTCCCGGCTGCTGGCAGAGGCCAAGCGGCGCGGCGTGGTGCAGGTCCGTATCGGCCCGCCCGTGGACCGGATGCCGGAACTGGAAGCCCGGCTGCAGGCCGCATTCAAGCTCAACGACTGTGCCATCTCAATGGACAGGCCTCGTTCCGTGTACGAAAAAAACAGCCGGCTCGGCTACGTCGCCGCACGCTACCTGGAAACCCACCTCGACAGCGTGCGCCTACTTGGCGTCGCGGCCAGCCGGACACTGTCCTCCGTGGCCAAGTCGCTAATTCCGGGGGCACACAGCGACCTAACGGTGATCGACCTGCTTGCCTGCCCCTCCCGCTTGGACCGCTCCGGCGACGAGCGCATCCACGTAGGCGAGCACATCTGCCAGCAGCTGGGCGGAAGCTTCGTCCCTGTCCCAGCCAACTTCCTCCACATGGATCATGATTCCTGGAGCAAGGCCCTGGAGTCTGCCGAGGTTGCCCTCGGGTTGGAAATGGGGCCGCACAGCGACCTTGCCCTAATCGGCCTCGGCTCTATGGCGCGCTTCGACGGCACCGCCACCTGTAGTCCCATTTCCTCCGTCATCCTGGCCGAACTCGCAGCAGCTGGGGCCGTCGCCCACTTATGTGGCCGCTTCATTGACGAACAGGGTCGTGAGGTGGTTTCCGAGGTCACGGACAGGCTCATCGGCATCACCCTCGACAAACTGCTGGAAATCCCGCGGCGCATGATGGTCGCCGCCGGCCCGGCCAAGGTCGTGCCGGTGGCAGCTGCCATCCGCGGCGGTTACGTGAACGAACTCGTCACAGACGAATCGACCGCATGCGAATTACTCGCGTCGGTCCGCTGACGTCGCGGCCGGCATCCATGGTGCAGTTATATTGACATGACGTTTACCGCGCCCTGACTTCGGATGCGAGTCCGGCAGCTGCATCCAGGACCCACGGTTCCACAGGGCCGGTTGGTTGCGCCATGTAAGATTCCGGGTCGAAAGTTCCCACTTCGTGGCGAAAGCTGGACGCAAGGTCCGGCCACAACAAGGTCAGGCGCCGGCTTCCCGCGTCTACGTACCAGCTGGAACAACCGCCGGTCAGCCAGACAGTGGAGGCGCTGCGCTTGTCGATGTCCGCCGTGTACGAGTCCTCGGCGGCCCGCGAGACATCCAGGACGTCGGATTCGGAGCTTTGGAGATAATTCAGTGCTCCCAGGATGAACTCGATTTGCGTCTCGATCATGTGAATGGCCGAGTTGTGGCCAAGGCTGGCGTTCGGGCCATCCATGATGAAGAGGTTGGGAAATCCGGCCACCATGGTGGAAGCGTAGGCAACCATTCCGTGCTCCCACCGTTCGGAGAGGACGACGCCGCCGGCACCCACGATCCTGGAAGCGAAGGGCGGACGGGTCGACTTGAAACCTGTCGCTAGGATGAGCATGTCAAGGTCGTATCCCGTGCCACTCGCGGAGTGAATGCGGTTCCCCTCGGCCCGACTGACGGCGGAGGGCTCAAGTCTCACGTTTTCTCCGCAGAGGGCCGGGTAGAAGTCATCAGAGAGCAGGATCCGCTTGCACCCGATGGCGTAGTCCGGCGTGAGTTGCGCACGCAGGTTGGGGTCCGAAACCTGGGCTTCTAGATGACCCAGGGCCCGTTCCTGAAGGGCGTCGACGAATGTCGGGACCCCGATCCGTTCCGCGAACCCCATTTCGGCCTTCCAGAACAACCGGGCCCTAAGCCGCGCCAGCGCCCCGGGGATCAGCGACAGTTTGCGGCGTTCCGACTGAGAGTATGTTCGATTTGCCCGGGGCACGATGTAGGCTGGCGACCTCTGAAAAAGCACTACATCGGCACCCTGCTCTGCCACTTTGGGCAAAAGCTGGACGGCGGAAGCTCCCGTGCCCACTATTCCGACGCGTTGTCCGGCGAGATCGATGTCCGGCCGCCAACGCGAGGAATGGAAGACCGGCCCGGCAAAGGAACGAAGTCCGGGCACGTCAAGATAGCGCGGTTCTGATAATCTGCCCGCCGCGACGATGAGAACCCGCGAGACATAGACGCCCTGTGGAGTCCTGACAGTCCAACGTCGGGACTCCCCGTCCCACCGCATCGACGTGGCCTCCTCATGGAGTCGCAGGTGCGGGAGCAAGCCCTCCTCTTGGACAGCCTGGCGAAGATAACCGAGGATCTCGGATCCGTCAGCATAGAACTTGGACCAATTCGCGTTCGGCCGGAATGAATAGGAGTACAGGTGGGAGGGAATGTCGCACGCAACGCCGGGATAAATGTTGTCACGCCAGGTTCCACCTACGTCTCCGCCGCGTTCAAGGATCACAAAGGATCTCTCGCCTTGGCGGCGCAGGCATATCCCCATTCCCACTCCGGCGAAGCCGGCCCCGACGATGATCGTGTCTGTCATAGTCGTGCCTTGCGCAGAGTTCACGGCTCGTCCCTGGGGATGACAGAGGCCGGTGCGTGGCGGTGCGGATTCCTGAGGAACCGTTCAAGCAGTGACAGCACCTCCACTGGCCGCTCGAGGAGCGCCGCATGGCCGCAGTCGATCTCGGAGTACCTCGCCGAAGGGATGGCAGCGAACAGCGCTTGAGATTGCTCGACACTGGCCACCTGGTCGCCGGCGCAGCCGATGACCAGTGTGGGAACATCAATTTGCGGGGCCAGGTTGCTGATGTCGGCGGCCGCAAAAATGGCCGCCGCTGCATCGGCGGTCGGATCAATCATTAGTGCGTCGATTGCGGCATTATCGGACGGGCGGGAGTCCTCGTGGAAGGCCGGGCTCAGCATGGAGTAGGTGACGAAGTCTCGCATGCCATCGCTGCCCAACGCCCGGGCGCGTGCCCAGGTGCGGGCAAATGCCCGGTGGCGGGGAGAACTGGTCAGGGACGCCGAGATCACAATTAGCCGTCCAACTCCTGCGTAGCTTGCCGTGTAGGCGGCAGCAACCACGCCTGCGAGGGAAAATCCGATCAGTGCGATGCTGCGTCCCGGACCAAGGTCCAGGATCGCGGCTCGCGCACGCCCGACTAATTCGTCGATCGAGGGCAGCTGGACTCCGATGCCCGTCCAACCTTCGAGAAGCGATACCGTAACCACACGATGCTTGCGTTCAAGGAGTGGAAGCAGAAATGCGTAGCCATCCATGTGTTTGCCGTCCCCGGCAATCAACAGCACGAGGGGTTCCCCGGCGCCGTCGTTCATGACTGGCCGGGGCACTGTGACTGCCAAGGGGCTTTCTTCGACTGATCCGGACGCGGGAGACATCAGTGGACTCTCTGCCTGCGGGCGGCCGTCAGGCTTAACTCCCGCCGAGTCCCGCTCGCGTGCAGATCCATGTGCTCCACCGTTGCGTAGTCCGTCGTTCGCTGCCGGACCGGACGGCCGATCTCCTCGGCTATGTGCCTGACGTCCGAATGCTGCAGCTGTCGGTGTGCTTCGGCTCCCGCCTCAGGGCGAGACCCGTCAAGGAGCAATCCACCAAGGTCGTCCGCTCCGCCTTGGAGCACAAGTTGTGCGCCCGCGATGCCGAGCTTGGTCCAGGCGGCCTGCACATGATTGATGCGCCCGGCCAACATTAGGCGAGCCACGGCGTGAACCGCGCGAGATTGGCGGATCCCAGGCCCGGCACCAACTAGGGCGGCTACCTTTGGGGGTGCCTCCAGGGGCACGAATGGCATCGGAATGAACTCGGAAAACCCGCCTGTTAGATCCTGGATCTTGATCAGCTGGCGGAGATGAGCCACGATGTCGGCAGCCGACTCCAAATGCCCGTAAACCATTGTGGCGGTCGACCGCAGGCCAACCCCATGTGCGGTCCTGATGACGTCCACCCACTCGGCCACGGGAGGGTCCGTTTGTTCACTCAGAATGCCCCGTATGCGGTCGTTCAGGATGCGGGCGCCCGTGCCCGGGACGCTGGCCGCACCAGCTTCCTTCATTCTGGACAAGAACGTGGTGAGGGGGTCTCCGGTCCGCCGCGCACCGTCGGCGATTTCGACCGGGCGGAGGGCATGAAGATGCAGTCCGGGTTCGGCGTCATGCATGGCGGAGAGCACATCGAGATAACCATTGCCTGGCAGGTGGGCAGCCAGGGGCCCCTGGACGCAGATTTCAGTCGCGCCGAGGCTTCGGGCCTCGGTTGCCAGCATGGCAATTTCGTCGAGGTCCAGGCCCCCTTTCTTGGCGTGTCCGGGATCGTATAGCGACGAATCCAGGTTGCGGTTGACCACATAGGAAACCTGGTTCCCGACAAGTTCTGCGCGGACCCGGTCGGCAACAGCACATAGATCCTCGAGTGCCCCGCCGTCCGCTTCCAGCAAGGCGGTATAGGCCGCATCCGTCAAACCTGCCGGGTCCCGCCCAGCAAGGTCAAGGTGTGAAGACAAAGATCCCTGACCGACTGAACTGGTGGAACGCATTCCAGCGGGCACATGAGGGCGCATCAGAGTTCCCAAGGACCTGCCAATCACTGCGGCGGTTTCATCCGCCAGGCCCGATCCGGCTTCCTGCAAAGCCGCGACGTGGGAAGCAAGCCGGCTGTCGAGCCATCGACCGGGGTCGAGGATGTATGACGGTTGCGCGGTCAACCGTTCACGGAGGACGAACCCTTCCATGCTCGTTGATGTCGCCAGGGCATCCAGCGTAGGCCAGGGGCGTTCAGGATTCACGTGGTCGGCGGTTACCGGGCTGACCCCGCCCCAGTCATTGATGCCGGCCCGTAGGAGTAATCCAAGTTCGGCGGTGTCCGTCAGATTCGGCGGTGCTTGGATGGTGGCGTCCGGTCCCATGACAACGCGCGCGACGGCGACTGCCGCAATGTATTCTTCCAGCGCAAGGTCGTCGGCATTCTGCATTGCCGTGGCAGGCTTTGCGCGGAAGTTCTGGACAATCGTCTCCTGGATGTGACCGTGGCGCTCGTGGGAGGCGCGGATGGCAAAGAGTGCCTCCGCCCGTTCGTCGTCGTTCTCTCCGATGCCTAGCAGGACCCCCGTGGTAAACGGGATCTGCGAACGGCCGGCGTCCTCAAGGACTTGCAGCCGGAGGGCGGGGTCCTTGTCGGGGGAACCATAGTGAACGCCGCCTTTCTCTGACCACAACCGGGTGGCGGTGGTCTCCAGCATCATGCCCATGGATGGCGCAACGGGGCGGAGTCGCTGCATCTCCGACCACGACATGACGCCGGGGTTCAAGTGCGGCAGGAGCCCGGTTTCCTCCAGCACCAGCAGGGCCATTGCCCTGATGTATTCCAGCGTGGAGCTGTAGCCGTGGTCCGCCAGCCATGTCCGCGCCGTGGGCCATCTGTCCTCGGGCCTGTCTCCGAGTGTGAACAGGGCCTCTTTGCAACCGAGGGCAGCTCCCTGGCGGGCTACGTCGAGGATCTCTTCAGGCGACATGAAGGTTGGCATGCCTTTTTTTGCCAGAAGGCCGGGGGTTTCGACGAACGTGCAATAGTGGCAGCGGTCCCGGCACAAGCGGGTGACGGGAATGAATACCTTTTTGGAATAGGTGATGATTTCAGGCCGGCCGGCCCGACGCAGCCCCTCATCGCGTAGCTCCGAGGCTACGTCGAGGAGTCGGTCCAAGGCTTCGCCACGGGCCGAGAAAAGCCCCGCGGCATCATGTTGGTCAACAGTTCGTGTCGACTCGAGCCGGGCTAAGGCGGACAAAATAGACGTGTTGGCTGGCATGGGGGAGGTCCTTCGTTCACATTGTGGGGTAAACACAAAAGAGATGTTCAACGAAGCCCAAATCCAGGCTCAAACAGGTAACTGGATATGATTCTACTCACAGAGTAGCCGTACTCGCACGTGTTTAGACCGATGGGATGAAAATGACGAGGGTAACCATTCTTGCTGGCGGTGTCGGCGGAGCAAAGTTTGCCAAGGGGGTTCGGTCATTGCCGGCGGGGAAACTTCTGGACGTTACCGTCATAGCGAATACCGGTGACGATCTGTGGCTGGCCGGCCTGCGGGTCTGCCCTGACCTGGACAGCATCATGTATGCGCTTGGGGGAGCGAATGACACTGAAAGGGGGTGGGGGAGGGCTGGCGAATCCGAGCGGGTGAGCGGCGAGCTCACCGCCTACGGCGTGGGCTGGCCGTGGTTTACCCTGGGGGACCTTGACTTGGGGACACACATTGCACGCACGTCGATGCTCCGGGACGGCCTGCCGTTGACCGAGGTGACGGAAAGGCTGGCCGCACGTTGGGATCTCGGGGTGAGGCTTCTGCCGGCTACGGATGACGAAGTGGATACACACGTTGAGGTCACTCATCCGGAAGGTGGAATCCGAACCATCCACTTTGAGGAATGGTGGGTCAGGCATCGCGCACAACTTCCCGCCCGGCGGTTCGTGCAGCAGGGAATTGCGGATGCGAGGGTCAGCCCGAGTGCCTCACAAGCGATCTCGGAGGCGAATGTCATTCTCGTTGCACCGTCCAATCCTGTGGTATCCATTGGCACCATGCTCGCCGTTCCCGGCGTACGGGAAGCCTTGGCCGCGGCCGACGCCCCGGTCATCGGCATTTCACCGATCATTGACGGCTCACCCGTGCGTGGCATGGCCGATGCCTGCCTTGACGCTGTTGGCGTTCCTGCGACGGCAACGGGCGTGGCCCGCTTCTATGGGGCGAGGTCGGGTGGTGGAATCCTCGACGGCTGGCTGGTGGACCTGGCCGATTCCGACTCAGCCGCAGGGCTGAGGGCGGAAGGAATCGCCTGCGAGGCGGTCCCCTTATGGATGACGGATGATGGTGCCACTGCCCGGATGGCTGAGGCCGCACTGGACCTTGCTATTCGGCTGGGATAGGGCAACGTGGCGATTTTCACGCATTGATTTTGTCATTGTGGACATAGGAAAGAACCGCAGGATTCGCGTAGCATCGCATCTCAAGCCTTTCCGAAAGGTATCCCAGAAACGAATGGTTGGGCAGATTTATTTACCGTTATGTAGAAAGTTTTTCGGGTGCCATTAACGCCGTGCTGGTAAGCGGCCGTTCATGGAGTGCCGGCCACGAGATGCGTCCAGTGGTGGCAGGCGCAATGATGTTTCTCATTACCTCGGACGACCGACTCCTCAAGGAATCGAGATTGCGTGGCTAGTCAACCAGTCATTGGCGTCGCCGCGATGCTGGAGCGGATTCATCCCCTGGAAGCTATAGATCTTGCTGCCACTGCGGAGAAACACGGTTTCGACGGCACCATGGTGACCGATCATTTTCAACCGTGGCAACCCCAAGGCGGTGAGGCGTCGCACGTTTGGACGGTGCTTGGCGCCATGGCCGCGCAAACGCAGGGTTCCCTGGGTACCTTTGCCGTTACCGCCGGATACCGAGTACATCCGGCAGTCATAGCCCAGGCCAGTGCGTCACTTGCAGCTATGTTCCCGGGCCGCCACTGACTCGGTCTAGGGGCAGGGGAAGCGCTCAACGAGCACGTCACGGGCGGATATTGGCCCGAGGCGCCGGAACGCATCGGACGCATGTTTGAAGCCGTCGAAGTAATTCAAAAGCTATTCGCCGCCGGCTTGGCGGAAAAGGATGTGCGGCATAGGGGCACATATTTCCAGCTGGAGTCGTCCCGACTGTGGACCATGCCCGCGACAGCACCCGAGATTCTTATTTCGACTGCGGGTCCAGTCACCGCCCGGCGTGCCGGACGCGTGGCGGACGGCATCGTCACCAATGGGACCAACCTGGAAAAGGCCGCGCAGCTGCTGCAGCGTTTCGACGAGGGTCGGCGGGACGCCGGTCGTGCGGAGTCTCCGGGGAGGAAGGTAGTCCGCCTGGACCTCTCCTGGGCGCCTACCGAGGAAGAAGCGATGAGTAATGCGGTGTCGGGGTGGCCGGTTGCAGGGCTTCGATTCCCGAGGGGAGATGTCAGATCGCCCTTCGAACTGGAGCAGATGCTTCGGACCGTCTGCCCGGAGGACATGTCGGAGCGGATGTCCATTTCATCGGATCCGGACGTGCACCGTACACGCATTCAACAGTTTCTTGATCTAGGCTTCACAGACATCCATTTACACAATGCAGGCTCGAATACCCGTGAGTGGATTGAGGTATTCGGCCGTGAGGTCCTAACGAAGGTGCACACATGAATGGCGACGTAATCACCGTATTCGGAGTCACTGGAATGCGGGAAATCGCCGCGGGCGATGACCTTGCCGCTATCATCGCGACGGCGGTTCTCGATCGGCTCGACGACGGCGACATCCTGGTGATTACGAGCAAAATCGTTTCGAAGGCCGAAGGCAGGCAGATGGCAGCCGCAGACCGTGAAGACGCCATCAGCGCAGAAACTGTCCGGGTGGTCGCTACGCGGGCCTACGACGGCGGTGTCACCCGCATCGTCGAGAACCGGCTGGGAATTGTCGCTGCGGCCGCCGGTGTGGATGCAAGCAACGTTCCCGACGGGACAATTTTATTGCTGCCTCTTGACCCTGACGCCTCGGCCCGAGCCCTATGCACGGCGCTTCGGAATCTCTCTGGAAAGCATGTTGGCGTTATCATCTCGGACACCCTGGGGCGCCCCTGGCGCGAGGGCCAAACGGATGTGGCCATCGGCGCTGCGGGAGTGCGCGTACTCGACGATCTCCGGGGCGGGGTCGATTCGTACGGACGCCCGCTGGAGGTAACCATGCCGGCAGTGGCCGACGAGCTCGCCGCGGCCGGCGACCTCGTGAAGGGTAAATCCAAGGGCGTTCCCGTTGCCGTGGTACGGGGGATGGGACGCTTGGTCGTGGAAATGGATGAACCGGGAGCGCGTGCACTAGTACGCGATGCGTCACGGGACATGTTTCGGCTAGGGAGCGACGAGGCCGAGCGGCTCGGATATGAGCGCGGTATTGCTGAGGCGGGCCGGTGAACTGGGCACCGCCCGATCCATTCGGGCCGTGGACACTGATAGTGCCCATTAGAAACCCAAAGACCGGCAAGTCCCGACTTGGATTAGGCCAGACGGTCGCGGAGGCCTTGGCACTGGATACCCTCGCCGCCGTCGGCGCCACGGCCAACGTCGCTCGCACCATTGTCGTGACGGACGATAGAGCCTGGACAGGGAGTCTGCCTCCTTTCGCCGAGATACTAGTCCAACGG
>Ga0075017_100002336_pt1 | contig 11827 bp, 15 predicted proteins | sample AleBraG_ABR_2012_FD_71475 | JGI IMG/M metagenome (GOLD analysis project Ga0075017, IMG submission 71475) | Freshwater sediment microbial communities in response to fracking from Pennsylvania, USA - Alex Branch Run_MetaG_ABR_2012 | ecosystem: Environmental > Aquatic > Freshwater > Creek >...
CGAGGCGGCAGTCATTCTTCTCGACCGGCCATTGCTGACCGGCTCTAGCGACCTACCCGGAAGTGGTAACGGAGCGGGCCGCTCCTCCTCCCCTATTTGGTCTTGCTCCACATGGGGTTTTCCCTGCCGGACGAATTACTCCGCCCGCGGTGCGCTCTTACCGCACCATTTCACCCTTACCGGCCGAAACCGGCGGTATATTTTCTGTGGCACTTTCCGTAGAATCCGCTTGAACGGATCCCCCCGGCCGTTAGCCGGCATGTTGCCCTGCGGAGACCGGACTTTCCTCCCGCCCGGCGCTTGCGCACCGGACGCGCGACTGCCTGTCCAAAGGCCACCCTTATTGTCTCAGACCCGCCGCTCCAACTTATACTAAAAGTTGCTCCTTTCCATCCTGATCCCTGTGTACAATGAGCGCACAGTTGTTGAGCGCAGCCTGGCCCAAGTGCTGGCCGCGCCGCTGCCCGAGAACCTGGACCGGGAACTGGTGATCGTCGACGACTGCTCCACTGACGGCACCTCCGCCATCCTCGATCAGTTGGCTGCGTGCGAGCCAAGCATTCGCCTGTTTCATAAGCCCGTCAATGAAGGCAAGGGAGCGGCCGTTCGCACCGCCATCCAGCATGCTCACGGCGATTTCTGTATCGTTCAGGATGCCGACATGGAGTACGATCCAGCCGAGTATCCGCGTCTGTTAAAGCCGCTGCTCACCGGCCATGCCGACGCCGTGTTTGGCTCTCGCTATCTGGCCGGCGAGCAGACGCGCATTCTGCCTTTCTGGCATTCCATGATGAACCGTGGCCTCACCACACTCTCCAACATGTTCTGCAATCTGAATCTCACGGACATGGAGACCTGCTACAAGGTGTTTCGCACGGACTTGCTCAAAAGCATTCCCATTCGCTCCAACCGCTTTGGATTTGAGCCGGAAATCACCATGAAGTGCGCCAAGCGGCGGCTTCGCATCTACGAAGTCCCCATCAGCTACCACGGCCGCACTTACGAGGAAGGCAAAAAGATCGGCTGGAAGGATGGCCTGCAGGCGCTGGGCGTCATTTTCCATTTTTGGCTGATTGACGATCTGTACTCAGAGCCTTATGGCCGTGCATTTCTCAACAACCTGAGCGGCACGCCGCAGTACGTCAACTGGCTCACGCAGAAACTACGCCCGCACTTGGGAGACACGGTGCTGGAAATCGGCGCCGGCATCGGAACATTTACCGGACGTTTGATGGGACGGCGTTTGCGCTACGTGGCCGCCGAGCGCGATCCCCTGTATCTCCACGCCCTGTACAACCGATTCCTGCGGACCCCCAGCGTTTCTGTGGCGCAAGTCGATCCCGATAAACCTGGGGACATCCGAAGTACCGCTGGACCCTTCGACACGGCTCTATGCCTCAATGTTCTCGAGTACGCCGATCAGCCCGAAGAGATTGTGGGGGCGTTACGCGACGTGGTCAGACCGGGAGGTTCGATCATCGTACTGGTGCCGCAGGGACCGGGACTGTACGGATCCATCGACAAGACGTTGGGGCACAAACGGCGCTACTCGCGCCAGCAACTGCTCGATCTATTGCAGGGGCAAGGCTTGCGCGTGCTCTCCGCCGAGAGCCTGAACAAGGCCGGGACTCCCGCCTGGTGGTTCTTTGGTTCTGTTCTGAAGCGCAAATACATCAACAAATTTACGCTGAAATTGTTCGATAAAGGCGTTTGGTTATTGAAACATCTCGATCACTTGCTGCCGTGGCATGGCGTCTCGCTGATCGCAGTGGCGGTGAAACCAGAATGAAATATATAGTTACGGGCGGCGCCGGATTTATCGGCTCCGCTCTGGTGCGAGGACTGTTGGAACAAGACACTTCCGCGCAGGTGGAGGTGATCGACAATCTCTACAGCGGCCACGAAAAGAACCTGGCCGAGGTGCGATCGCGCGTGGTGCTGCACCGCACCGATATCCGCTGCGCCGACTTGTTGCTCGATATCGTCAAGGGCGCCGACGTGGTATTCCACTTGGCCGCGATTCCCTCGGTCCCGCGGTCGATTCATGATCCGGTTCCCTCGCATCAAGTGAACATAGACGGAACGTTCAACGTGTTTCACGCTTGCGCGCAAGCAGGTGTGCGGCGCGTAGTCTACGCCGCGTCATCGTCCGCCTATGGCGAGACCGAAGTGCTACCCAAGATAGAGACAATGATTCCCTCGCCGAAATCTCCCTACGCCGCACAGAAACTGATGGGCGAATACTACGCCAGCGTGTTCAGTTCCTGCTTCGGATTGGAAGCGGTGTCGCTCCGGTTCTTCAACGTGTATGGAGAGCGGCAGGATCCCAACAGCCCGTACTCCGGCGTGCTGTCACTCTTCATGAAGTCGCTGATCGAGCGCAAGTCTCCCACCATCTTCGGTGACGGCGAGCAGTCGCGCGACTTCACCTATGTGCAGGACGTAGTCGCGCTGGTAATCAAGGCCTCGCGCGCGCATGGCGTAGCAGGCAAAGTCTATAACGCCGGCAACGGCGGACGGTACACTCTGAATCAAATCTGGGCCGAGTTGCAGAAGATCGAGGGCGTCACTTTGCCGCCGAAGTATGGTCCGCCGCGGGCCGGCGATGTGCGGCACTCGCAGGCGGATACGGTGGCAGCCAGGCGTGACCTGGGCCACGATCCGCAGTTCACGCTGGAGCAGGGGCTGCGACGCACGCTGGAATGGTACCGGGCGAACGGGTAGGCGGCTCAAATTGGGTCCTCCTTAGAGAGCGGTCGTCTATACTGTGAGAGACGAACATGCCAAAGGACTACGTTGAGGAGCGTGATGGCGGCTTCTATGTCGCTGGTACCCGAGTATCTCTAGACTCGGTCGTCTACGCTTTCTTGCGCGGTGAATCTCCCGAAGGAATCGCGGAGTCCTTTCCCGCGATCAGCTTGGAGCAGATCTTTGGCGCACTCGCCTACTATGCTGCCAATCGCGAAGACGTGGATCGGTATCTCGCGGCGGGCCGCGCCGAATTCGAGACGCTGCGTCAACAGTGGCGCCAGAATCACCCAGCCCTCTATCAGAGGCTGGTTGAGGCCCGCCATCGGACCCAAGCACCTCGGGCATGAGGCCGCGATTTCAAGCGGACGCCGATTTCAACAAGATCATAGTCGGCCTTCGACGTCGGGAGCCAAGCGTAGATTTCCTGACTGCGCAGGAGGGCGACGTGATTGGACTGGCAGACCCGGACGTCCTTCGCGTCGCCTCGGAAGCGACGCGAATTCTCGTATCCCATGACCGCAAGACAATGCCCCGGCATTTCGCGAAGTTCATTGAGGGCCGGTCCAGCCCGGGCCTTCTCATCGTTTCCCAGGACCTTGAGATCGGAGCCGCCATAGACGATCTAATTCTGGTCTGGCAACAATGGACGCCAGCGAGTGGGTGAATCGGATTGGCTATCTGCCGATCTAAATCTAAACGCTTCGCGCCAGATCGTTGAGCGCGATCTGGGCGGCTGCCTTTTGGGTTACGGCTCGGCCGGGACGCGAGTTTTGCTAACAGGCAGAGGTCACTTGCCCGCCGGGGCGCGGCGCCGCAGTTCGTCGAAGAAGTTCAGCAGAAAGGTCAGGTGCGTGAGCTCCTTCTGGCGGCTCGCGTCGTCCGCGAGCACCGCGGCTAGGCGCTTGCCGTCCGGCGCCAGATCGTAGTTGGGACAGAAAGCAATGTTCCGCAAGCGCGTCTCCGTCCACACGCGAGGTTTACCCGCTGCGAATGAATCGCTCTTCGCGCTGTAGCTCGCAGCCATCACCCGCTGGTCCAGGGTCTCAAAAAGCAGCTCACGCCCGTCGCGGGACCACAGGGGCACTGTTCCGCCGCCTGTTGAAATCTGCCATCGCCCTCCTGGCCCAGGGAACGGCCGCACGTATATTTCATAGGTCCCCGACTCATTCGACGCATACGCCAGCCAGCGCCCGTCCGGCGAAAAGGCAGTGTAGAGCACCTGGAACGGCGTTCCCAGGAACAGCCCCGCTTTCCCGAGCCGCACGCCGGCTGCGCCCCGCGCGGGATCGCTTTCGACAGGCGCGGTGAAAATGTCAAAGCTGTCGCCGTTTCCGGGCTGGTGAAACGCCAGGCGCTTTCCGTCCGGCGAGAACGAATACGGCGTCTCTCGCTGCTTGCCGTCGGTCAGACGCTGTGCCTCGCCCGATCCGTCCGAGCGGAACCAGTACAACCCGGGAGCAGCCGGGTTGATGGATCGGAACACGATGTTCTTCCGTCTGGAGTCCACACCGGCATACGATTCTGCCCCGGCAGGAAACTCAGTCGTGAGGGAGTATCCCGATCCAGATCCTTCACCCAGATGTCATCGCCCTGCCCATTCGCGATCGAAAACGCCAGCCGCTTGCCGTCGGGCGAGAAGCGCAGCGTTCGGTAAGTTCCGAGCGTTGCGTGCAGCGGCTCCGCCTTGCCAAAGCCATCCAGCCAGGAAATCGACCAACGGCCTGCTTGTCCTTTCCCGGAGATGTACACGAAGGTCCCGGGTCCGAATGGTGTTCCCGCGATCGCAAAATCCCCGCCCGCGGTGCTGTTGCTCCTGACATCTTCCAGAATGGGTGTCGGCGAGCCGACGCCGGCCAGACGGCTGAGGTCGAAGGACACGGCGAACAATGTGCTCTGGTGCAGGTAAACCAGGTGCCCCGTATCGGCTGAAGTGGGCAGATAGCGGGCAGAGAAGCCCCTGCGCGCGACCGTCTTCCGCTCGCCGGTCTTGAGCGAGATCAAATCGATGTTCGCGTCTAGGGAATTCAGCTAAGTTTAGCGGATCAGAAAGCGAATCGGTCCTACGCCACCGCCTGGGCGACGGCTTCCTGAATTCTGGAGCCGCTCCCCGCATTTCCCCTGGAGTGGTATCGGGCAAACGGGTAGCGATCACGCTCTTGACGTTCGCCACTCGATGGTCGATCGTTCATCGCTCTTGAGTTCTTCTTCGAGTTCGTCGTACACAAATTTAAGAGCGTGAAAACCCTCCCGCTCATTCGAATGCGGATTGGCCATGAGCCACGCCCGGACTGCTGGCAGCGCGGCTGCGACCAGTTTGGCCTGTATGGTGTGCCGGAGCGAGCACGGAACAGCGTCAACTCTGATCTCCCATTTCGGCCGGTTGTAACCGGCTTCATCCATGGCTTTAGAAATGAACCGGCGCGGTCCCGGCCCCGAATATGCCGCCTCCAACACCTGATACTGAGTCGAACATTCGTGAAAGCGTGCCATCGAATTGACGTACCGAAAATCGATGGTCAGTTGGTCGAATTGCGGCACCCCAGCAAGGGCTTCGGAAATTATCTTCGCTCCAGCCGGGTACGTGTGCGTCTTGGGAACTTTGCTTTTCCGATGTCGAGTCGGAATGATCGCTGGCGCGTCCATTGGCTTCAGGCTGTCGCTATCGTATCCTGGATACGCACGCATGCGAATATCATGTTAATCTACTGTTATGGCGATCGATCTCTCCAACATCTACTCGCTTAGCGAATTTCAAAGGAACACGCGCGATCACATCAGCAAGCTCAAGCAGACTGGCCATCCTGCCGTGCTCACCGTCAACGGCCAAGCGGAGATCGTGGTCCAGAGTGCTGAAGCCTATCAGAAGCTTCTCGCCGATCAAGAACTTCTGAATAACATTCGCAGCATCGGCCGAGGACTCGAACAAGCGAAATGCGGTGAAGGCCGTCCGATGCGAGAGTTCATCGAGGCTCTCGCCAGTGAACATGGGATTTCGCTTCGGTGAAGAAGTACCGGGGTATCGTTACGCCCGAGGCCCAGGCAGGAATAAGAGAGTCGTTTCTGTACATTTTCGAACGGTCTCCCCTGAACGCGGAACGGTGGCTCAAACAACTCTACGCTGAAATTGATACTTTGGAGCAGTTTCCGAAGCGTTGCGCACGTGCTCGTGAACGAGACTTCCTGGAGGAGGATCTACGCCAACTTTCTGTTCAAATCCCATCGGGTCGTCTTCCGGATAGACAAGGCATCCGACACCGTTCACGTTCTACATGTGCGGCACGCCAGCCGTCGAGCCGTAGGCGAGACCGAGTTAGACGTGACGTAACCGCCGATATATAATTCACTATGCGTTTCTTCCCATTCCTCCTCATTTCCGTCGCATATCTCAACGCTGGAGAAGACAGCCCCGCCGGCAAATTATGGGCCGAACTCCAAGCCAAGCGCGAGGCGCTGCCGGGCGTTCATCAGGAGTTCGAAGTCACGCGCACCTCCAAAACCGCGAAGGGCGACCCGCAATCGTCCAAGCGCCGCGTGGTTCTCGACATGGCCAAGGGACAATGGCGCGAAACCTACATCTCCGGTTCCGGCGAACAGGTCAGCATCTTCGACGGCAAAGACCTGGTAACCATGGAAGACGGCGGCGATGAATACGTGCGGACCAAGCACAAAGCCAAGGACGCAGACCCGCTCGCGTCCGTCTACCGGCTCAGCGATCCCGATTGGAAGAAAGCCACCGAAGTGTCCCGCCAGCCCTGCGGGCTCACCGGCCTGACGCACCAATGCGTCCTGCTGGAGGCGCCGATCAAACCGTGGACGCACGGCGATCCCAGGAATTCAAGCAAATTGTTGCAGGGCACGGTAAGGGCGCTGGTCGATCTCGACACCGGGTTGCTGATCACCTCCCGCTCCTTGCAGGTAATCGAGACCAGCCGGAATGGCGCCTACCAACTCGACACGTCTTATGGGATGAAGCGCATGAGTTATGGCGCGGCCCCGGATGCGGCGCTGTTTGCTCTTTCCAAAGACATGCGGGAAGTGAAAGAACTCGGCCGCTGGAGTCCGGAGAAAATCAAGAAACAGTTAGCCGGCAAGCCGGCGCCGGAGCTGGCCCTCGTCGATCTGCAAGGCAAATCGCTCACCCTAGCGGATTTTAAAGGCAAAACCGTGCTGCTCGATTTCTGGACCACCTGGTGCGGGCCGTGCCGTGCCGATGGTCCGGCCATCGAGAAGCTGTATCGAAAATATGGCAACAAGGAACTCATGATCGTGGGCATCTCCGTCAGTGAAGAGCGCGCCGTCGTAGAACAATTTCTGAAAGAGCACCCGCACAGCTATCCGGTTGCGCTCACCACGGAAAATGAAATGCCCCGGCCTTACCAGGTCAGCGCTTTTCCCACCTACATGATCGTCGCCCCGGACGGCACGTTCTCCGCCGCGGTGGAGGGAGACCAAGGCTTCGGCGAACTCCGCAAGCTGCTCAAGAAAGCCGGTCTCGAAACCGAATAAATGTTCGACCAAATCCACGCCACCATTCGCCGGATTCCCAAAGGCAAGGTGGCTACTTATGGCGAGGTTGCCAAGGCCGCCGGCTTTGCGGGCGCCGCTCGTCAGGTGGTGTGGGCGCTGCAAACGGCTCAGCGGTTGCCCTGGCATCGCGTGGTGGGAGCCGGCGGCAAGATTCTCCTTCCCGCCGAAAAAGGACTGGAGCAGCGGTTCCATCTGGTGGCGGAAGGAGTCCCTTTCCGCGGCATGCGTGTGGACATCGATCGCTGCCGCTATATATTCTTGAAGCATGGTGTTCCCCAAGCTCCTGCCGGTAAGACAAAAGTTCCCCGATCGCCGCATCCCCAACGTCGCCGATGAAGTGAAGAAGCAACTGGCGGCGTCTGGGTTCGCCGCCCGCGTACGTCCCGGGGCGCACATTGCCCTGGGTGTCGGCAGCCGCGGCATCGCCAACCTCGCCACCATCGTCCGCGCCACAGTCGACTACTGGAAGGACGCGGGCTGCTCGCCATTCGTATTCCCGGCGATGGGCAGCCACGGCGCCGCCACCGCTGAAGGGCAGGCCCACGTCCTTGAGACCTTCGGCGTGCATGCCGCCAGCATGGGCTGCCCCATCCTCAGTTCGCTCGATGTCGTGCCGCTCGGGACCACCAGCGAAGGCATCGGCGCGTTCATGGACCGCAATGCGCACGAAAGCGACGCCGTGATGTTGATCGGTCGCGTCAAGTGGCACACCGATTTCGCCGGCAAACTCGAAAGCGGTTTGTTCAAGATGATGGCCATCGGGTTGGGCAAGTTCGCCGGGGCGCAGCGCTACCATGCGTACGCCTATCGGCATCCGGGCGGGCTGGAGCACATCGTGCGCACCGTCGGCCGGCAGGTGCTGGCTTCCGGTAAGATCCTGGGCGGTCTGGCGATTCTGGAGGACGCGCATCACCACACCGCGCTGCTTGCGGCCATCCCGGCAGCAGAGATGGAAATGCGGGAGGAGGAACTCCTCGCCTTGGCCAAAAGCTGGATGGCCCGCCTTCCCATGCCGCTCGACATCCTGATTGTCGACGAGATGGGCAAGGATATCAGCGGCGCGGGCATGGACACAAAAGTGGTCAACCGCAACGTCTACGGAGGGGCCAACACCTGGGATACGGCGCCGCGGATTGAGCGGGTGTTCGTGCGCGACCTGAGCAACAACACTTACGGCAACGCGGTGGGGGTCGGCATGGCCGACGTGATTCACGATCGCCTGCTGCGAAAAATCGATTGGGACGCCACGCGCATCAACGTGCTGACGGCTTGTTCGCCGCCGGCCGCTAAAGTGCCTTTGCACTTCTCCTCAGACCGCGAGTGCTTGGAGCGGTTCGCTCCCACCACCGGTCGGGTGACGCCGGGGGACGTCACGTTCGGCTGGATCCGGAATTCGATGGAACTGGCGCAACTCAAGCTGAGCGAAAACCTGCTGGGGGAAATTCGGGCGAACCCGCTGCTGGAGATTATCGGACCGGGGGAACAGATGGTGTTTGACGAGACGGGGGAGTTGCTGGGATCGCCGCTTGGGGAGAAAGTGGCGGCAGGTTGACTCAAAAAAAAGTTGTGGGGGGCAGGCCGCAGGACAGTTCCAACGGCCCACCCGTCCCAGGTAAAGTTAGGACTGAGCCGCGGCTTGCGTCATCGTGCTCGAAATCTTGCTGAAGATCGTGCTGATGCTGGTCGCAACGCCCGGCATGATGGCGCCGGCCGCCACGGCCACGAAACCCGCCATCAAAGCATATTCGATGAGGTCCTGACCGCGTGTGTCCTTCCAAATTCGCAACTTCCAAACCAAGTTAGTAATTTTTTCCATTAGATTCTCCTCTCCCGTGTGCGACAGTGTGTTCTCCTATCGCCAATTCCAAAGTATCATCGGTCCGGACTTCGTTAAATCAGAGAGACCTCTTAGAAAATACCTTAAATACACTAGTCTCACGAGCGACACTCTGCCTTGGTAATAGTACTCGCATACTGTGTTGGTTAGCGTGTTACTGGTCCTCACAAGCCCTCCCAAACCCAGTCCCGGCCAATGATGACAGGCACTTGAAGCACTTTGCGAACCCCAAAACCGTAGGGGTCACCAGGGAGGCTGCCAAAAACAGGTAGCAGCATGCGAGAGCTGGAAAAATACCCTGGACAGGGGACATATGGTCAGATTCGGCCTTACTACAGCCGCAGACTCGCAAAAGCCGGGATCAGGCGGAAATCGGACTGGACGGACGCAATTTTTTCCCCGCGCTGGTCAATGTGCTCCGGTTTCACGTGTCCCAGATCGGACGCCATGCGTAGATACTCCACTTTTTCGGGATCCACTCCCATGATCCGGCAGCAGGTGGCATCCACGGCCATCAGGTCTCGCCCCATAACCAGGGCTCCCAGGGGCTTGGGCGTGCCTTGGATCGGCCCATTGCCCTCCATACCGATCACCCCGTCCACGATGGCGAAGGTATTGCGGAAAAACCGGTTGAGCGCCACAATCGATTCCGCTATGCCGATGTAGTGCAACTTGTTCTTGGGCCAGCCGTAAACCGACCCGGGAACCAAGCCGAACAGGTTCTTCATCGACAGGGTGACGCCAGCCCAATGGTGCGTCTTCATCTTGGCCAGGGAGACGATCAGATCCGCGCCCAGGATGGTGTTGGCAAAGTAGAACTCGTTCTCTTGGGCAAAATTCTTGACCGGGGACACATCGTCGCGGTTCAGATCGACGAAATTGTCCTCAAAGCGGCTGACTGTGGCGCGGTAATTGGCGTCGGTGGCCAGGTCCAGCGTGTCGCGGCGGTGACCGGGGCCTTCTCCGATAATCACTTTGGCCGCTCCCAGTTTCTGAAAGACTTCGTAGGCGGCTGCCACCACAGTAGCGTCGGTATTCACAACGGTAGCCGAATCAAACTCCACCAGATTGGGCTTCAACAAAACGCGCTTGCCGCGCACATCCAACCCGCACTCCTGGATGCCGGCGTACATAAGGGCTGCCAGGTCGTCGGAATACGATTGGGCGCGCATGATGGCCACAGGCGATTTGCCGGGCGGGCCATCCGAAAGCAGCTCGGGCTTTTCTTTGGGCCGCAGGCTGGCGTAGCCGGAAGCCACGCCAATGGCCGCTAACGGTATGAAGTCCCGCCGTTTGATCGTCATGCCATGCCTCCCGGTTGTAACAGGTGGAAATTCCCTTCCGGATGCCCCAGCGCCTGCAGAGCCGTGAGCAAAATGTCTTTGGAGCTAGGCAAGTCTTCCATCGGCGCTGCGGGCTGCCGGCCATAGGCTCGCAGAGCAATTGCCAGCCAGGCCCGCGCCAGCGACGATTTGGTGTCGCGGTGCATGCTTTCAGCAACTTCCAGCGCTTGGGGGAGTTCTCCGAAACTTCGCCCCTGGAGACCAAGCAAAGCCAAGGCGGTGCTTTCCGGATAAGAACGCAGGTCGTAAGAAAGGGCCACCGGCGTGCCGGCGTTCCACCCGCCATCGCGGCAGCGGCGGCTCAGCACCATCACTTCCCCCTCTTGAATCCGGCTCAACAGGCGGTAGGAGCGGTGCAGACTAGCGGCCTTTTTCAACGCCATCAACGTATGGCAAGTCGGCTCGATCCAGGAGGAATTGCCTGGAAACCAAGGCCAGCCCGGATGAGCCAGGTCCAAAGGAATGTCGGTGAGATGGAAAAAATTGGCGAGCCGCGCGGCCAGGCGGGATTCGGATCCCCGCAGCCCCACCAGCCAATCCGCGGATTGAAGCGCGGATTGGTCCTGAAAGACCGCATCCAACAGTACTCCGAGCGCGGTAACCCAGGTGCTTTCCTGGACTTGGCCGGACGGGTGATAGCTGCCATTGGCTTGGCGCCAGGATCGGAGCAGACTGCGCGCCTGGCTGACGTGCGATTCAGCGCCCGGCACGCCATGCAACGACAATATGGCGTAGGCGGTAGGCTCCATCCAGGAGCGCTTGCCCGGAAAATATCCCCATCCCCCATCCGCGTTTTGTGTAGAGACAAGGAAGTCGTGTCTGGCCGAGAGGTACACCGGGATCCCCAAAATTGCTTATCGGCGTGTTTGGGGTGCAACTGTATGTGACCGCTTCGCGGCGAGTGGGCAACCCGGAAGCCCGCAGCCTGGTAAACTGGGTCGCGATCATTCGCGACCCAAGATTCGGCCGAACTGAGACCACCATATGGCCAGATGCTTATTCAGACCTGCATTGTAGTGCGGTCAGGCGCTGCAAACAGACACTCGGGTACCAGCCCCTCGCGCTGGAAACGGGCCATGCGGTCGGGATCTGAGGCGAAGGCTGCGGGCAGCACTTTGATGGCGACGTCGCGGTTCAGCTTGGCATCGCGGGCGCGGTACACCTCACCCATGCCGCCGGCGCCAAGGGGGGCCAGGATCTCATACGGGCCGAGCTTTTCGCCGGCAGAAAGGGGCATATGGGTGACCGGCTAAGGGACTCGGCCAATAATAAATCGCCATTCATGGGCATGCCGGAGAACAGGCAGGATTAGCGGCGGCAGTTGCGATAGTGACGAACCATTTGCGTAGTCCGGTGAGTCGCTGGAGGC
>Ga0075017_100002337_pt1 | contig 11827 bp, 12 predicted proteins | sample AleBraG_ABR_2012_FD_71475 | JGI IMG/M metagenome (GOLD analysis project Ga0075017, IMG submission 71475) | Freshwater sediment microbial communities in response to fracking from Pennsylvania, USA - Alex Branch Run_MetaG_ABR_2012 | ecosystem: Environmental > Aquatic > Freshwater > Creek >...
CCCCGCGTGGGACGAATGCCGACCAGGCTATTGGCGGAGGCCGGCGAGCGAATCGAGTTCACCGTGTCCGAGCCCGTGCCCACGGTCGCGAAGTTGGCCGCCAGGGCCGCCCCGGTGCCGCCGGAAGAGCCGCCCGGGGTCCGCGACAGATCATAGGGATTCTTGGTCTGGCCTCCCAGCGAACTCGACGTGAGCCCGAACAGCGCCAGCTCATGCAGGTTCGTTTTCCCGAGAATCAGCGCTCCGTTTTGACGGAGCCGCGCCACCGTGAACGCATCCTTAGTCGGCTGCATGCCCTTGAGTGCCAGCGATCCGCCGGTGGTCGGCATGTCAGCCGTGTCGAAGTTGTCCTTCAGCACCACCGGAATGCACTGGAGCGGTTTGAGCTGGGTGCCGAGCTTAGTGCCGTGCTTGGTGCCGAGTTTGAGCTGCTTGTCCATGGCATCGGCCTGCTCCAGCACCTTGGGGTTCACGTACAGCATGGCATTGATGACGGGCCCCTGCTGGTCGTACGCCCGAATGCGGTCCAGGTACTGCTGCACCAGGCTGTGGCAAGTCAGTTTGCCACTCTCGAAGCCGCGATGAATCTCGTTGATGGAAGCTTCCATGAGCTGAAACTGCTGTCCGGCGGCGCTAGCGGTCGTAAGCATCACTCCAAGCATCACCTCCGCTGCCAGAACGAAGCACTTCGCTTCATGACGCACGCCTTGCCTCCTATCAGTTCATTGAACATTGGACATTTTAGCGGAGACTTCACCACAGAGGTCACGAGGTCACAAGGATGACAGAGAATCTCCCTGGTCGATGCTTTACCCCCGTGTGCGATGTTAATTTTCGTTCACAATATTCAGGGAATTCCTTTATCGCGCCCATCGAAATTTGGAATTAGACAGAACGCCACCTCCGTCTCTAACCTAGCTCATGGACACCTTAATATCTGTAGAGGACTCACATGTAGATGTACTCCACGAGTTTGGTGCCCGCCTGGGCACGGTGGAGGGGTTTCACGATGTGTTGGGCCGCGTCGTGGAGTTTGCGTCCGCGCTGGTGAAGTGCGATTCCTGCCTGATCTATCTTCTCGAAGGCGATGAACTGGTGTTGCGCGCCTCCAAGAATCCTCATCCTGACGTGGTCGACCGGCTGAAACTCCGCGTCGGGCAGGGCATTACCGGATGGGTCGCCGAGCACAGCGAGCCGGTTGCGATTCCGGAGAAGGCGGCGCAGGATCCGCGCTTCCAGTTCTTCCACGAGTTGCCGGAGGACAGTTACGAAGCGTTTCTATCGGTGCCGCTGATGTGCCGCGGACGCGTCGTCGGCGTCATCAACCTGCAGCATCGCCAGCATCATGTATATCGAAGGCGCGAGATCCGCATGATCTCGACCATCGGTTTTCTGGTGGGTGCGGAACTCGAACTGGCGCGCCTCGAAGAAGCGAACCTGACCCTCTCTGAGCAACTGCAAACCCGCAAGATCGTAGAGCGCGCCAAGGGAATCCTGCAGCGCGATCTGGGATTGAGTGAAGAGCAGGCCTATCTTGCCCTGCAGCGCCAGAGCCGCCAGAAGCGCAAGGCCATGAAGGAAATCGCCGAGGCCATCATTCTCGGCGACGACGTCCGCGGCCAGGCGCAAACCCCGCCAGCGTAGTTTCGTAGTCAGGCTATGCCTTCAGGCATAGCGGTCGCGGGTCTACCAATCGCGCTTTTAGGCGCTGCTCACTCCCAAGATACATCCACAAAAAAACCGAGGGCGGATACTTGGGAGGGTATCCGCCCTCAGCTTCGTGGGCAGCCATACAACCTACTGCGCGGCTGATTCTGTGGTTGGTGGAGTGGTGAGCGCGATCTGCTTCGTCACGGGATGCGAGGGCACGTCAAACTCCAGGGTCATGCCGAACTCCGGCAATTGCATCATGCTGACGTAGCTGCCGTGGCTGGTAGTGGTCAGCAAGATCCGGCTGATGTCGGAAGGCCCGGATTCCTCGGTGAACGGCACCATAATCAGGAACCCGGCGCGCGGTCCATTGAGCTTGCTCAGAGCTAATATCCGTGGTGACTCGGCGGGATCGAACGAGAAGCCGTAGTTCCCGGCCGGAACCAGCGCCTTTCCCCAGTGAACATCGTGAGCGAGAGTGAACTTGCCTTGCGCAGGTTCCTGAGCGGAAGCCTGGCTGGGGACGAAGCTCATAGCGGTGAACGCCAGCAAAGCGGCGTAGGCGAATTTGCGAATGGTAGTCATGAATCTCCTGTTCTGCTCTTCGTCTAAGCGAAGAGCGCCACGGATGAGCACGCAGCCCGCGGAGTGCCGGGCGTGTGAACTCAAATTTTGGTGGAGATCAACAAGGTCAGGAGATTTGCCATGCCGCTGCAAGGCGAGCATGCAAACATCGGCTCCACAGGGACCGGCTGCTGAGCCGATTGTGAAGTGAGTCGAGTGTGCCTCACAGGCGACGCAGAGTCCAACGCAAAGATTCGATGAGCAGGATCAGAATGGCCCATGTAGCGACGGCCGCCTCGGCCGCCCGAGCCAGGGCGAAGCCCGGCGAGCGCGGGGTCTGAGTGATATCGCGCTATGACGACAGTTAGTCGCGGCGCCAGAGATCGAGCGCCGCCGCTCCCCGCGCCAGTAAACCAAGCGAGGGCCTTCCCACGAAAGCGGAAGTGTTATCGGGACTATGCGGTTGTACCGAGTCGGCCTGCTCGTCGGTGGTCGCTCCGGCGACGATGGCTTTGCCGGGGACGGTCTCATAAGCATAGCCGGTGAGAGTGACTTCTGTGGCGAACGTCATGCGCGCCCATCCAAAATGATGCTGGCCGTTAATGGTGATATCCAGGCCGAGATAAAGGTTGTCCGCGTTCAGCCAGGGGCCGAAGTAGAACAAGGAGCCTGAACAATAACAGTCCCCCTCCATCTCTGCTCGTTGCGCGGTGAAACCCGCGCCCGGGCCGATGATCGCGCCCGCGGGTAAGGCAAGAGCCGAATAGCCGTGTAATACGCCGGTGAGGACATGATTAGAGTTGAGTGGTAGAACACCGGCGGCTCCGACATTCCCCAACCCCCACGCGGTAAAAACGAAGTCGGCGACATGGTCGTTGTTGATGTCGAGAATGCTCTTTCCGTTGAACAAGATGTTCCGATTGACCGGGGTGTAGACGATCTTGGCTTCAGCGGATGGCGGGGCGGCGATTGTTCCGGCACAGGCAGCGCCGATGGCGGTTAAATACGTCAGCAATTTCTTGTCGAGGGAGGTAGGCGTTGGTGCAAGCGAAGCGGCTTCTTGCTTCCGCATGTGAGGTTCTCCTCAGTGAAGTTAGATTTCACGCATGTTAGCGTCGGCGACCGTGGCGACGGCAAAAGGGGAGGGCCAACAAGATAACCTTTGAGGATGAACAGGTCAAGGAGAATCGAGTGGCGTCGAAACTTGCCTCAACCAGTGGCTTGTGGGGTGATTCGAGTGTGCCTCACAGGCGGCGCAGAGTCCAACGCAAAGAATCGATAAGACAGATCAGCCTATGTAGCGACGGCTCTCATGTAGCGACGGCCGCCTCGGCCGTCCGAGCCAGGGCGAGGCCCGGCGAGCGCGGGGATGAGGGATATGGCGATGTCTTGCCAGTTAAGGTTCTCGACAGCGATCAGGTGCTGGGGCCGACTCAGTTTGGCGGTAATACTGCGAATAAAGCTTGACGACTCGACTGCTGGCGTCCACAGGGAGCACTGCAAACTCGGCACCTCGTTCCCTAAGAATTCTCTTGAAATCGCTTAACGCTTTTCGACCCCAGACCCCGATGAACTCCGACCTCCCACACGGGTCAGTCAGGAGCATCTCGCCTCCGAAAAGCGGCTGGAACTCGTCCCGCTGAATGTAGCGCTCAACGAACCTTCGCTCGCCGTCGACGTGACGCCGTTTGCTTCCCTTTGACCAATCCAGCACGTACTCGTAGAGAGCATCCATTGCTTCCAGCGATTCTATTCCGACGCCGTTTTGAGTGTAATGGCGATATTATGCCACGTGCGAATGACTCCTGCGCTGCCGAAGCCACCTCAGCGAACGTTGCCCTCGCCACTCCAAAATCTCTCAAGTTCGTCCCATGCCTCACGCGACTTGGGCCCAAGGAAGGGGATGAATGCTTCTTTTCCGAACGCCTGCCCTGACGCGAGATTTTGAAGGTCTTCAAGAAATCCGATCACAACCAACTCTCGCACTGCGTTACTGCCGGTCCTGAGCAAATCTTCCATCACGTCAAGCGCGCGCTGCACTTCTTCGATTTTCCCGCTCGGATACAGGTCCCCAACGACAAAATAAACGAATTCGGTAATGTCGTTGTAGTTTCCCGCAGGTATGCCTTCCCAGTATTCTAGGTGCTTGTCCCATCGGGGTCGAAATGCCGGGAACTCCGCGACTAGTCGCGGCATGACATCTGCCTCGACGGGTCCGTCATGGCGGTAGAAGATCCAATCCGGGTCGTTCCCCATATGCTTCATAATGATAACTGTTGAGGACGGGCGCTTACACTCACCGCGGTGGGTCGCCATTAACCTCCGATCAATGACCAGGCCCGCCTTTGAAGGGAAATTCTGCTCAGTTGGCTGAAGCCGTTTGCCAAATCCCGTTCCGGCGTGAGACCATGTTCGGTCAATTAGTGGTGGCAAGCCACCGTCACCAGAAGAGGCAATCATGTATCAGAAAAGTCCGGGAGTATTCATGGCCGACTGGTGGGACGCGGACGGCCGCCGCCATCGTAAACAATTCGCAAATTCCGCAGCAGCCAAAGAACACGAGCACCGCGAGACCGCCCTGGCCCACGCCGAACGCGCCAGCCGCGAGATGAAGCTGGCCGCTCGCACGAGTGGCGTGAAGCGGTCGTCACCAAAGACGGATAGCGCCACCATGGAACCGGCCAAGGGCAAACTCGGCGTCATGATCCCCGGCATGGGCGCCGTGGCCACCACCTTCGTTGCCGGAGTCGAGGCCATCCGCAAAGGCCTCGCCAAGCCGATCGGTTCGCTCACCCAGATGGGCACCGTGCGCCTCGGCAAGCGTACCGACGGACGATCTCCCAAGGTAAAAGAGTTCGTTCCTCTCGCCGGACTCGACGACCTGGTCTTCACCGGATGGGACATCTTCGAAGACAACATGTACGACGCCGCGACCAATGCGGGCGTGCTCGACTATCGCCTGCTGGAGCAGTTGAAGCCGTTTCTTTCCTCCATCAAGCCGCGTGCCGCGGTTTTCGATCACAACTACGTCAAGAAGATCGACGGCCCCAACGTGAAAAAGGGCAAGTCGAAGATGGATCTCGCCGAGCAGCTGCGCCAGGACATGCGCGACTTCAAAAAGACTAGCGGCGCCAGCCGCCTGATTACCATGTGGTGCGGATCGACCGAGTCCTATATCGAGCCCACCGAAGCGCACCAGTCGGTGAAGTCATTCGAGAAGGCGTTGCGCGAGAACGACGAGATGATCGCGCCCTCGATGATCTATGCCTACGCCTCCCTGATGGAGGGCGTTCCCTTCGCCAACGGCGCGCCGAACCTGACCGTCGATCTGCCCGTGATGCTGGAACTCTCCCGCAAAAACGAAGCCCCCATCTGCGGCAAAGATTTCAAAACCGGCCAGACCCTGATGAAGACCGTGCTCGCGCCCGCCTTCAAAGCGCGTCTTCTCGGCTTGAGTGGATGGTACTCGACCAACATCCTCGGCAACCGCGACGGCGAAGTGCTCGACGATCCCGGGTCTTTCAAAACCAAGGAAGAATCCAAGCTCGGCGTGCTCGAGCACATCCTGCAGCCCGCGCTCTACCCTGAGCTCTACGGCAATATCTTCCACAAGGTTCGCATCAACTACTACCCGCCCCGCGGCGACAATAAAGAAGGCTGGGACAACATCGACATCTTCGGATGGCTCGGCTATCCCATGCAGATCAAGGTGGACTTCCTCTGCCGCGACTCGATCCTCGCCGCCCCGATTGTGCTTGATCTGGTGCTCTTCCTGGATCTGGCCAAGCGCTGCTCGGAACTGAAAGGCCTCGGCATTCAAGAGTGGCTGAGTTTCTATTTCAAGTCTCCCATGACGGTGCCCGGCCTCTATCCCGAGCACGACCTGTTCATTCAGCTGATGAAGCTGAAGAACACGCTGCGGCACCTGAAGGGTGAAGAGCTGATCACGCATTTGGGGCTGGAGTACTACGACTAACTTGTTTTATATTCGCTGATCGGTCTGACGCCGCCGAAATAGCCTGCCGCGGGGGATTTCTTGACGTTCAGCAGTCCGCACACTGAAGCAATCAACGGATCCAGAGGCGGATTGCTGCGCGCCAAGATGCCCGAACTCGATTCCCTTCGCGGCATCGCCTGCCTGATGGTTCTGTTTTTCCACGGCTTCGGCAACCGCTATGTTCCCGAGCGCCTGAACGCCGTCGAGCGGTTCTTTGTTCATCTTTGCGGCTATGGATTTACCGGCGTAAATCTGTTTTTCGTGCTCTCGGGATTTCTGATCACCGGAATCCTGCTGGAGACACGCCAGCGCTCAGACTACTATCGCCGCTTTTATATTCGCCGCGCGCTACGTATTCTCCCTCTTTACTACGGAATTCTTCTTCTGCTGGTGTTGGTCTGGCGGACGGGGCTCACCGATCGTCCATTCTCCTGGGCGTTCCTGGGATTCAGCGCAATTTATCTCGCCAACACGACGCCTCTGTTCGGCGTGCCCATTCAGTTCGGCGTCTTATGGTCGCTGGCCGTCGAGGAGCACTTCTACCTGCTGTGGCCCACCTTCGTCCGGCGGCTGAAACCTACGAATCTGACCATCCTGGCGGTTGTGCTTTGCCTGGCCGCAGTCGCCTTCCGCCTCGCGGCGTTCCATCTCGGGTCGAACGTCTTTGGCTACTACACGTGGATGGTGTGCGATGGCCTTGCCATGGGAGCACTGCTGGCGATCGCCGTCCGTCACTATCATGAGAGTCGCAAACGGATATGGCGCATCGCTGCCTTCACGTTTGCCTATGCGATGTTCTGCTTCGTGGTGGAGAAGTGGGCCGCTGTTCGATATACGGGCGCGGCCCTGCAAATCAGCGGAATCAATGCCTTCTACGCGTTTGCACTGGTGGCCACGCTGCTCCTGGGCAGCCGCTATGGAATCCGCTCCCGTGTGCTGGAATTCTTTGGCGACATCAGCTATGGCTTGTACCTGCTTCACACGCTGGTCTTCGATGTTTTTGACGCACTGGCCCGCCGTCATTTCCCGGTCCTCGCGCCGGAGCACCTCAACTTCCCGCTGGCCAGCCTGAGGTTCAGCCTCGTCGTGGCTGTGGCAGTGGGGGTGTCCTGGCTTTCTCGCTGGTATTTCGAAGAGCGGTTCCTGAGGCTGAAAGACCGGTTCGCTTCCCATCAAAAGTCAGCGCGCGATCGTGAGACGGAGCCTCTTTCGGGCGAGGCGGCCGCTTAGAACGGCCGACGCGGGAATGCGTAGAACGTGTTAAGATAACCATGGTCATGTAGAGGTGACCATATGAAGACAATTGCTGCCGGGGAATTCAAAGCCCGATGCCTGCAGGTGATGGAAGACGTGCGGACGAAGCGCACAACCGTGCTGATCACCAAACGGGGGAAGCCGCTGGCCAAGCTGGTTCCTCCCGACGAGCAGTCTCCCGACGTCCTCGGTTGCCTCGCGGGAAAGATCGAGATTCTGGGAGATATTGTTTCGCCCATTACTCCTCTGGAAGATTGGGACAGTCTAAAGTGATCCTGCTGGACACTCATGTTCTGGTCTGGATGGTCTCGAGTCCCGCCAAACTTTCACGGGTCGCGTTGCGTGAGATTCGCAAAGCGCAACGCGAAGGCGGGTGCGCCATCGCTTCCATTAGCCTTTGGGAATTGGCCCTGCTCTTCGCGAAAGGACGTTTGCGGGCCTCCGGCACGGTCGAAGCTTCAATCCGCGAGATCGTAGACCGCTCCGAAGTGAGCGTGCTCGAAATTACTTCAGAGATCGCTGGGCTGGCCATGGCGTTCCCGGAAACTTACCCCAAAGATCCGGGAGACCGTCTCATCGGGGCCACCGCGCGGGCGCTCGGCCTGACTTTAATCACTCAAGACGAGCGCATTCTGGGCAGTCCTCTCATCCGTTCCATCTGGTGAGCCTGCCCCAACTCGGTTAGACGCCCTTCTGCTTTCGATACTCGTCGAACTTCGCCAGAAACCGGTCAATGTCTTTCTTCTGCAGATAGTACGGCGTCGACAGCCGCAGCTTATGCGGATCGCCGCCACGAATGCGGATCTTGTGCGTCTTCCACATCCACGTCTCCAGTTCCATGCGCTGTACCGGCGGCACATTCACGCTGACAATCGCACAACGCAGGGCCGCATCCGCAGACGTCCACGATTCCGCGCCCCGCTTCAGCATCTCCGCGAGAATGTAGTCGGCCAGTTGCCGATGCCGCCGTTCAATGCGCTCCATGCCAATATCTTTGGCCAGTTTGATCGACGCCCGCAGCCCCCACAGCGCCGGAACGTTCGAACTGCCAATGCGCTGGAAGCGCTCAGCGCGCAGCTTCGGATCGTCCCAGCCTTCGGTCACAATTGTGTTCCACAAGCGGTCGATCACTTCCTCGCGAACGTAGAGAAACCCCGATCCTTTCGGCGCGAACAGCCACTTATGCGGGCTCGACGAGTACAGGTCGCAGCCAATATCGGGAATATTGAACCGCATCATTCCCGGCACGTGCGCCCCATCGACCGCCGACACGATTCCCTTGCTCCGGGCCAGCGCGCACAATTCCCTCGCAGGCAGCACCACTCCTGAAAAGGTCGTAATGTGACTGAAGAAAATCACCCGCGTGCGCGGAGTTATCGCATCATTAAACAGGTTCAGGACCTGGGCCGCGTCCTTCACCGGACGCGGAAGCTCAATCTTCTTCACCACAATTCCGTACCGCTTCGCCTTGAGGTTCCAAGGATGCTGCCCTCCCGGATGCTCCTGGTCCGTCATAAGCACTTCGTCGCCGGGTTTCAGGTCCAGGCCATTGGCGATATAGCTGTTCGCCTCCGTAGCATTGCGCAGCAACGCGATCTCGTCGCGCTTGCAACCGGCGAACTCCGCCAGCGGGTCTCGGAACTCGTTCCACGCAGCGTATCCCCAGATCGGATAATCCTCGGGATCCTCCTGGTCCATCTTTTCAGTCGTGTTATAGCCGTCAAAGATGGCGCGCAGCACAGGCGCTGGGCTCGATCCCACGGTGCCGTTGTTCAGATAAATCTCATCTTCGGGGATCAGAAACTGCCGCCGCATCTCCGCCCAGTAGGCATCTTCGTTCTTTTCGAGCAGGGAATGGTCGGGCAGCGGCGGAGTCTTCTCTAATTGCGCCAGCAAATTGCCGCCAAGCCACGAAGGCGATGCGAGCGCTGCCATCCCGGCGGCAGCACCAGAGACGGAAGAGAGGAAACGTCGGCGATTCAGCATGGAGCCTCCCGGCTGACTAGAGCAAGGCGCTATGGTACGACCGCAGGCAGCGGGCGGCAAGGGCGCAAGCAAGGTCGATAACGACCAGGAACACAACGTCCCAAGCTGCTAATAGAAACTCAGTGACCCTCAGTGCCCTCTGTGGTGAATAGTTTTTCACTGCCTCATGAGAAACATTTCATGGAGCAAGGCAGATGAAGCGCATGCAGTCGACTCCAGAGGTAATTCAACTGAAGTACCTTTTCGCCGATAGGGATGGCATGGACAAGGGTGGGGTCGAGCCGCGCACAGCCATGTGGGCGCGGGCCGACGTGATCTGGCAGAACGAAGCTGGAACCCTGTGCGTGACGCGTGGGACGCTGGAAGATACGTCGCGCTCCGGCGCTTGTGTGCGCGTCGACCGCGCCATCGAAGTGGGATCGAAAGTCACGGTGAAATGGCACCGCGAGCAGTTTTCCGCCATCACCAAGAATTGCCGCAGTGAAGGACGACAGTTTCTGCTGGGTCTGCGACGCGAAGGCGACCCGGAGGAAAGTGGTCCGGATAAGATCGACCCGGATACGAGCCCGCCTCAAGGTAAAGTCCAACCGTCGCCAAAGCCAGCCTCCAAGCCGGCCGCGGCCAGCCCCGAGCCGAGCATAACGGAGCGGCCCGCCGCCGTTCCGGTCGATCCTCTATCGAAACTGGCGGCGCTGGAACCGGTGGCTGCGCTGCCGATTTCCGCCAACAGTCTGGCGCTGGCAGCGCAGATCCTCGCCGGGCGCGAGCTTCACCCTGCTCCCCGCAATGCCACGCCTGCCGTGGTTCGGCCGGAACCGGCCGTACCCGCGTCAACTCCGGCTCGGCTCGACCCGGCGCGAGCCGAGCTCTCGCGCCCAGCGCCGAATCGAATCCCCTCAGCCCTTCCCCCAGCCCACAGCTCATCTCCATCCGATGCAGGCGAAAGCAATTCCCCGCAGGCCTCAACCAGGGCCGCAAATCCCAAGGCCGCGAATAAAAGGAGAGTTATGGAATCCAAGAGTCTGTTTTCGAGATTTACCCGGCGGCCGGACAGTTCCGAAGCCGCGGACAAGGCAGGGGCAAAGCCGGCTCCCGGCAACGTTTTTCCGGCCAACTCCGCCGAGACCCTGACCGGTGCTAAAGGCGAGTTGCTCAGCTATGACGACATTTACCGCGCGGCGGGCATCCTGGGCTCGCGCTCGGGATACGACATCAGCAAAGTTGTCGAGATGCTGCACAGCGATCGCCTGCGCGGGCTGCCGGAAGAGGCCCGCCGTGCCTCGGTGCTGATGGCCATTGAAGCCGCCGGCGTCTTACCAGACGATCTGCTCCGCGAGGCCAGCGAACGCGCGCGCGCTCTCGATGCCTACGAGGCTAACCAGAAGAAGCATCTGGAAGAATACGAAGCGCGCAAGGCCCACGAAAATGTCCAAATTGAGGCCGAAATGGCGCGCGTGACGGCCCACTATGCCGAACGCATCAAGGCCAACCTCGACCAGATGGCGGGAGAAAAAGAAGCCCTGCGCAACTGGCAGATGGCCAAGCAAGGCGAAAGCCAGCGCATCACCGAAGTCCTGGAATTGTGCACGAAACAGGAGGAACCTCGCGGCGCGGCCATGGCCGCCGCCGCCGGCGCTCGCAACGGCGGAACTGCCATCGCCTCAGGCCCGAGCCTGGTTCCCGGAGGAATCTCTTCCCGCCCGAACTGACGGCCTACTCACCGCCCCACCCATTTCCGGGTGGGGCGCCTGTCCCTTGCCTTTAATCTCTCCTTACGGATAACCCCACGGTCACTGAATAGCGTCTAACACATAGGCGCAGGACGGCCCCGGCTTCCCTCGCAAGTCCGGGTTCGGGTCTTTCTCTCGGGGCGTATAATCACGGCAAGGGAGTATTCCTATGAAGCTCAGATGGCTGGCAAGCGCGATGGCATTAGCCGCGTTCGGTGCGGCGCCCTGGACGTGGGCGCAGAGTCCAAGTCAGGATCCGACCCAGAACCCGACCCAGACGCAGCCTCAAACCCAGACGCAGTCTCCCACTCAAAAGCCGCAGCAGAATCCAAATCCCGACCAGGATAGCGACAAGCCGAAAGCCGCCGATGTGCAGAATGCTCCCAAGCAAACGCCGGCAGCGCTGCCCACTCAGGACGACAATCAGATCAAGCACGACGGCACCAAGACCGACGTCGATGCCGTAGGCAACCGCAACGTAGGCTGCGGGCGCGGCGTAGGCAACTGGTACAGCATCGAGAAACAGGTTGCCATGGGCCGCTCCTATGCCCAGCAGATCGAGTCCCAGATCAAACTGGTCAACGATCCCGTGGTCACGGAATACGTGAACCGTATCGGCCAGAATCTGGTGCGCAACTCCGACGCC
>Ga0075017_100002339_pt1 | contig 11826 bp, 8 predicted proteins | sample AleBraG_ABR_2012_FD_71475 | JGI IMG/M metagenome (GOLD analysis project Ga0075017, IMG submission 71475) | Freshwater sediment microbial communities in response to fracking from Pennsylvania, USA - Alex Branch Run_MetaG_ABR_2012 | ecosystem: Environmental > Aquatic > Freshwater > Creek >...
GTAGAGATATGTGTGATTTTGTCGGCCACGCCCGCGGCGTGAACGGCGGCCACCGAGTCTCCGCCGCCGACGATGGTGATAGCCCCCGCATTTTCGGCAACGGCCTGCGCGATCTTGAACGTGCCCTTGGAGAAGGGCGCAACTTCAAAAACTCCCATGGGACCGTTCCACACGATCGTGCGTGCCCGTGAGATTTCTTCTGTGAACCGCTCGATGGTTTCGGGACCTATGTCCAGTGCCATCATGTGAGCGGGAATGGGATGCCCGGCAGTGATCGTCTGGGTCCGAGCGCTGGCGTCGATCTTGTCGGCGACGATGTGGTCCGTGGGCAGCAGGAACTTCAACTTACGCGCCTTCGCTTCCTGAAGGAGTTGCTTGGCCAGTTCGATCTTATCTTCCTCCACCAGCGACTTGCCCACGGCCTCGCCCTGGGCCTTGAGGAATGTGAAGGCCATGCCCCCGCCAATGATCAGGGCATCGACTTTGTCCATCAGGTTCTTGATCACGCCAATCTTGTCGCTCACTTTCGCGCCGCCCAGGATGGCCACGAACGGCTTCTCCGGATGTTTCACCGCGCGGCCAAGGTATTCCAGTTCCTTCTCCATCAGGAGTCCGGCCGCGGATTTGTGCAGGAACTTGGTGATCCCCACTGTAGAAGCGTGGGCCCGATGCGCGGTGCCGAAGGCGTCGTTCACGTAGAACTCGGCCAAAGCGGCAAGATGCTTGGAGAATTTCTCGTCGTTGGCTTCTTCCTCGGCGTGGAAGCGCAGATTTTCGAGGAGAAGGGTCTGGCCCTTTTCGAGCTTGCCGGCGACTTCCTCGGCTTCCGGACCGACGCACTCGGGACTGAATCCCACGTTTTCGCCGCGCGCCAGTTCCTTGTCCAGCAGCATGCGAAGGCGCTCCGCGACCGGCTTCAGACTCATCTTGGGATTGGGTTTACCCTTGGGGCGCCCGAGGTGGGACGCCAGAATGAGGCGGGCGCCGTGACGGAGGGCGTACTCGATAGTGGGCAGAGTCTCGCGGATGCGGGTGTCGTCCATTACGCGGCCATCTTCGAGCGGTACATTGAAGTCGACGCGCATGAAAACTCGTTTGTCGTTCAGCGGGAGATCGCGAATGGAAAGCTTTGACATGGAATTCCGCCTTACCAGAAGGTATTAAGGATGAATGCCTCGGCCTCGCGCTCCCGGCGATGCGGGAGCGCCGCAAAATAGCCTGGAACCCTCCTGCAGAGGACTCATGCATTTGGGCGAATCTGCAGCGCGGACAGGAGCGCCCGCGCCACAGGTTTAGAGTCCCTTCTTACCGAGATACTCGATCAGATCGCGTACCCGGTTCGAATAGCCCCACTCATTGTCGTACCAGGACAGGACCTTCACCAAGGTGCCGCCAATCACGAGGGTAGAAAGCGCGTCAACGATCGAAGAGCGGGGGTCGCCTTTGAAATCGGCTGAGACCAGTTCGTTCTCTTCGTAGCCGAGATATCCCTTTAGCGGGCCAGCCTCTGACGCCTTTTTCATCGCGGCATTGACTTCCTCTTTTGTGGTCTTCTTCTCGACCACGGCCACGAGGTCCACAACCGAAACGTTGGGGGTAGGGACACGGATGGCGAAGCCATCCAGCTTGCCCGCCATCTCCGGAATCACGAGCTTGAGCGCCTTGGCCGCACCGGTAGAAGTGGGGATCATCGAAAGGGCCGCTGCGCGGGCACGGCGCAGATCCTTGTGAGGGAAGTCCAGAATGACCTGGTCGTTGGTGTAGGAATGGATGGTGGTCATCGAGCCGCTGACAATCTTGAAGTTGTCATGCAGGACCTTTGCGATCGGCGCCAGACAATTGGTGGTGCATGACGCATTGGAAATGATGTGGTGCTTTGCCGGATCGTATACGCCTTCGTTCACGCCCAACACCAGGGTGACGTCTTCGTTTTTCGCTGGGGCGGAGATGATGACTTTCTTGACCGGCCCGCGCAGGTGCTTCTTGGCGTCTTCCGCGTTGGTGAAGCGTCCGGTGGACTCGATGACGACCTGCGCTCCGACCGATTCCCAGGGCAGCTTGGCCGGATCCTTCTCGGCAAAAACCTTGATGCTGCGGCCGTCGACGGTGATGCTGTCTGCGCCGGCGGAGATCTTGTTGGGTAGATTGCCGAGGATGGAGTCATACTTCAGAAGATGTGCGAGCGTCTTGGGGTCGGTCAGATCGTTGACCGCCACGAACTCGAGATTGGAATCGTGTAGTGACGCGCGCAGCACATTGCGGCCGATGCGCCCGAATCCATTAATACCTACTTTGATTGCCATGTTGCCTCCGTTCAGTTTTATGAAAGCTGTCCCTGCGAATTGCGAGCCTGGGGTAAACAAGTGATGGTATCAGGGTGGGGGAGCGGGCGTAAATGGAGCGAGGCCCAGACCGTTGTGATCTGCATCACTCACGGATGCGATTTCCACAAGGGGACGGAAGTTTCGCGAGCGAATCCGAGGAGCTGATGCCAGTGATCTTTTGCCTCACGCCGGAGTGATTTCCAGGTACACGTTCTGCTTGCTCCAGATGGGAAGACGTGCCAACCAGTACTTTTGGCGGATCGCTTGGCGGGCAAGAGGCCAGTCTTCCGGCGGAAGAATGCGCGCCGTGGCCGGCAACTCCGGGCCTGTGATCGTTCCCCGCATTGTGCTGGGAGCGATGCGGACCTGCGGATTGTTGCGGATGCGCTTGGATTTTCCGGAATCGCTGCGGGTCATTACGTAGAGTTTGCCGTCGCGTTCCGCGAACCAGACCGGCGTGGGCACCGCGGTCCCATTTTTCCGGAACGTGGCGAGGCTGATGTAGTTCTGCGACTGGATCTCGGATGGAATGGGTCTAGACATGGGCCGATTGTATGGGACGGTGAGACAAAGTTTGCGGTCCACTGTCACGTCTGGTACTTCCCAGACGACTTCGATTGCTAGTCTTACCGTCAATGTGTTACAAGCCAATCATGCGCAATTGGATGCGCGAGCGCATGAAGCGCCGCAAGAAATCTCAAGACAAGACCCAAGGCTCGGAAGCTGCGCAAGCGCCGTTGCAGCCTGCCTATTTCGATGCCCATGCTCCGGCAGGGGAGTCTGCTGCTGCTTCCCAACACGAAGAGCCAGCGACGAAGCACTCTGCTGGAAAAAGCATGCGCGATTCCGAGCCGGCGGAAGTTGTCGAGCAACCGGGACGTTCACGGCAAGCCGAGGCAGGGCCAGTGGACGAAACTCAGCCCTCAGAAGCGCCCGCGGATGGTGGCCAAGCACGCCGCCGTCGTCGGCGTGGCAGAGGCGGACGCAGCCAAGGCGGCCAGCGTAGGGGGCAATCGGGGAGCCGATCACAGTCAGCGGGTGCTCCTCCAGAGGTCGGGTCGGTAGCGCAGACACCGGAAGCGGCATCCGTCGGGCGCGAGGCAGCTGCAGTGATGCCTGCACCCGCAGCTCAAACGCCCGTTGTACCGGCGGCGCCTCCGCGACCATCCAAGGGGACCGTGGTTCTGGCGATCGGGCTGCCGGGGTCGGGAAAGAGTTCCTGGTTCAAGCGCCACAACATCACTCCACTGTCGAGCGATATGCTGCGCAGCATTCTTTTCGACGATCCGCAGGAGCAGCGTTTTCAGGACCTGGTGTTCTCCAATCTGCGGTCGATGCTCAAGGCGCGGCTGATCGCCCGGCGTCCCATGAACTATGTCGATGCCACGAACCTGACGCCGCACGACCGCCACAGCTGGATCAAGCTGGCGAAGGACTACGGCTACGAGGTGCAAGCGGTATTTTTCGATGTCCCGCTTGAAGTCTGTATGCAGCGGAACCAACGCCGCGAAAGAGTCGTCGACGAGGACGTGATGCGCCGCATGGCGGGCAAGCTGCGGCCTCCAACCTTTGAAGAAGGCTTCTCCAAAGTCACCGTAGTGCGAGTGAAGAAGAAGGACGAAGGCGCGAGCTGAAAATCAGCTTTTCAGATGCGGCAACAGCTCCTTGAAGGCGGGTGCGCCGGACGAACGCAGCAGCTCATAGATCATCATTTCAGTGGACGAGATCACGGCGCCAGCCGCGCGCATACGTTCCAAGCCAATCTTCCAGTTCCACTCCGTGCGCGAGCTGACCGCATCTGACGCCACGTGCACGATGTAGCCTTCCCGCAACGCTCCCAGCGCAGTTTGGGTCACGCAGATGTGGCTCTCCATTCCACAAAGAAGCACGGTGTTGCGGTTGCCGGGAAGACGCTTGAGCGCGGAACAAAACAGGTCGCTGCCGAAGCAGGAAAACATGTGCTTGTCGATGGGCTCGACATCGGGTAGCAGGCCGGAAACCTCCGGGACAGTTTTGCCGAGACCTTTGGCATACTGGGTTGTCATCAGTGCAGGAATCTTCAGAATTCCGGCCAGACGAATCAGGAGCTGCGAATTCCGCACCAGTTGATCCTTCTGAAAGATCGGCGGCAGCAGCTTCTCCTGTATATCCACCACGATCAGCGCGCAGCGGTCGACTTCCAAGGATTGGCGGGCAATCTCAGAATAGCTGCCGAGGTCTGTAATGCTGCCGATGCTGGTCACCATAGAGATCTCCCTTGCGCCGGTCGCGGCACAATAAGCCATTTTAACGCCCTGACGCGCCAGGCTGACATTTCGATAATGTCGGGGGATCCAGGGGCGGCGGGAGAGTGCGAACTAGCGACGGGCTACGTCAGACATGCAATCGCGGCTGTACTTCGGACGGCGAAGAGCGGAGAAAAATGTCCGAGTGCCGTCACAGCGTGATTCGAGAAGACCTGCCGATCCCGTCGGACAACCTCTAGCTTCGGACGACCTCGGTGTCCCGCTACCCGCCTAGTTTTCGTCGGTATTCGACCCGGTTCCCGGCTTCAGTTGCTGGGTAAGGACCTTTCCCAGCGAATTCAATTCCGTGGCAAGCGCCAGACGCCACCGTCCAACGGAGTGCCCCGCCAGTTCCTCCATGGTCTGCTCAAAGGCGAGCAGGGAATCGGCTTTCTGTGCCCGCAGGCCATCGGAGACCGATGCCTCGATACCTTTCTGTACGATCCGCAGTCTTTCGCAGGCATTGTCGAGCTGCTTGTCGAGTTCCTTCTCGTTGCGGGTCGCCAGCTCTTTGACGATCAAGTCGGCGGAGGACTCGAGCCGGCTATGTGCGGCGGCAACGATCTCGCCAGCCATCTGTTCCAGATGCCCGTCGAGGTCAGACTCGAGACGGCGCACGGATTCGTTCAGGCGCGATATGCGGTTGCCGAAATCGACCAGCTGGGACTGCAGCTTCGCCGATTCCGTAACCATCACGACCTGGAGTTCCTGCATCTTCTGCTGGTGATCGGCTTGATCTTCCCGCATCTGCTGTTGCAAAGTGCGGAAGAGTTCTTCGCTGCGCTGCTCGAGCTTGTTCCCGGCTTCCTGGGTGCGCTTCTGAAAATTCTCGACCGCGATGGAAACGTGCTGCCGCACCGAATGGGCTATTTCACCCGAAATCCCCTTAGCACGCTCCTCGACCGTCTTGAGTTCCTCTCCGACCTGCTGGCGAAACTGGGTCTGAGCTTCCGCGATCTTGGTTTCAATGGTGGCCTTGGTCGCTCCCAGTACCTGCTCGGATTGCTCGCGTGTCTGGTGTTGAATCTGCGTTCCCAGATCCTGGCGAAGACGAATCCACAATTGGTGTTCGAGTTCGGGAGGAATCTGGGAGAGCGACACCTCGAAGCTGCTGCTTCGCTTGGGTTCTCCGCGAGTCACCTTCTCCCGCAGTTCCCGCATTTCTTCGTGCCACGGCTGAACCAGCTCTGCAACCATCGCCCTCAGGTGTTCCTTGGTAAGGGGTTTTGTCGCAGCCGCGGCCTGGGACTGCGGCTTCTGGATCGCCGTAACATTGCTCGCGGCTTTACGAACGAGATGCGTCTCACTGGTTGCAGGCAGCATGGGCAGCTGCGACCAATCCTGGGGACAGGACTTCAGCCCCCAGAAGTTTTCTGGGCGGTCGAGCCTGGCAGCTAGCATCCAGCCCTGTTGATCAGGTCCCATGGGCTTGCATTCCACGACGTGCGCTTTCGTCTGGCGGCCTTCCTTGCTGTGGAAATGCACGGGGACGCCGGCGTCTAACTTCATCGGGGAGCGCAGGGCGCACCCATGTGCGTTGACGACCAAGGTCTCACACATTTCGGAGAAGTGAGCGCCTGGTTCGAGACTGGTGACGAGCAGAGGAACTGTGACCGGCACTCTCGAACTACGCCGGGGAACGGTGGCCAAGTTAGCACCCATATTTGTGAATCCTCCAAAGAGCGCGCTGCGAGCCCGTGAACGTGAGGGAGGGCCTGGAGTACGTTACCGCAATTCCGATCCGATGGAGCGACCCGATGGTGTGCTTTGGCATGTGCAGAAGGGCAGTAACCTGGCGGTCGGACGCACGCCTTAACGCGGCGAGGGACACTGTCCCCCGGTGCACGCTTTAGAACTTTGCCGACAAATGCCAGTAGCCGATAAGAAGGGGCGGCCAGACTCCGGCGTCCCGCGGGTAATGAGACAGGGCAGTGGCCGTCGGCGGGACAGTGCCCGCACCTGGGTGTGAGGCGGGTGGCAGAGCTTCCGTGGTAGGTTGACACCACACTGGCCGACAACCGGACTCCCCGACTTCCGGCCAGCAGCGCGGGTTTCAACGCTAGTTTGCATCAGGAAGGATTTCACGGAATGCCAGGCCAATTCCTCAAGCGCATCGTCGAGAAGCTATGTCCCCATCAGTTTTCCTGGCCGCATAGCGGCGCTCATGGCCAGGACTACCAGGTCTGCCTCCTCTGCGGAGCTGCGTACAACTACGATTGGACGACGATGCAGCGGACCAGTCGTTTGGCGAGACCGGAAGACGCGGCGCTCAACCAGTCGTCCGGCAAACGCGCGCAGAACTGACCACCATCAGGGATCGCCTCCGGTTAAGCTGCGTAGACCGTGCCAGTTTTCAGCCCTTTCCGCGCCGATGAACGCGGCAGACACGGCCGCGCTTTCATTGGCGGTTGGAAGTAATTTCAAGCAAAACCGGCTCGCAGCCCTTGCGGGCCGGTCTTCTTTTGCTCCGCAGCTTGGGGTGGTTTGATCGTTACTCGCGTCACCTGTGCAGGTTGCTATTGGTAACTGTTCCGAGGTAAAGTCAGATCACACCCGTAATTAGGGATGGCGATTCATGCGGTCGATCTTCAAAGGGATAGCGTATCTGTGCCTGGCACTGACTTTGTTGTCAGCGGTGTCAGTAGTTACGCATCACCATTCCAGTGCGACCGAATCAGCACAATGCACGGTCTGCGTCGCCGCCCATTCGGCTTCTCCTAAGCCCGCTGGTGTGTTAACAAGCGCCACCTTTGCTCCGATAGCCGTATTTCGGGCAGAGGCGGTTTCTGCTAAGCAACGTCTCGTAGGTTTCGCCCTAAGTGTCCGCCCGCCTCCTGCGGCCTAGTTCTCGTCCCGAACATCGACAAGTTTCAAACCCCATTCATTCAGGGACCTATTCCGTGGAGGAATTTATGCTGGCTTCTAACAAGAAGTCGCTATTTGCGACTTTACTTACGGTTACTTATCTCGCTCTTGGCTTCACCGCGTTCGCGCAATCGGGCGGCAACTCCGGTTCAGTGACTGGCACGGTGCTCGACCCGTCAGGGGCTGTAGTGCCCAATGCGACGGTCGAAATTCGCAACCCGGTTAGCGGTTACGAGCGCTCCACTGCCACGGATCCATCGGGACGGTTCAGTTTTTCCAACCTGCCCTTCAACCCCTACCACATAACAGTCACGGCTGAGGGCTTCGCGATGTATGCGCAGGACGTGGACCTTCGCTCTGCGGTGCCGGTTAGCGTTGCCGTCAAACTGCAGGTGACGGGATCATCCACCCAACTGACGGTTGAGGCGGAAGGTGGAGACCTGGTCGAAAACGACTCCGTTTCTCACACCGACGTAGACAAGAACTTGTTCGACAGGCTTCCTTTGGAGAGCGCGTCATCGTCGCTGAGTTCACTGGTAACGCTGGCGACTCCCGGCGTCGCGGCCGATTCGAACGGCCTTTTCCATAGCTTTGGCGATCACGCAGAGAATTCGTTTTCGGTGGATGGCCAGCCCATCACCGACCAGCAGAGCAAGATTTTCTCCAACCAGATTCCGCTCGATTCGGTCCAGTCCCTGGAGGTCATCGCGGGTGCGCCACCGGCAGAATATGGCGGCAAGACCAGCCTGGTCATCAACGTTACGACGCAATCAGGCCAAGGAGAAACTACACCGCACGGTGCCCTAACGGCTTCGTACGGCTCGTTTGGCACAACGAATATCGGGTTCAACCTGGGTTACGGCGGCCAAAAGTGGGGGAACTTTATCTCGGTGAACGGGCTGAACAGCGGCCGGTTCCTCGATCCCCCGGAATTTGCTGTCATGCATGATAAGGGCAATGAAGAGAATCTGTTCGACCGTGTGGATTATCAGCTCAGCACCGCCGACTCGATTCACGTGAACCTCAGTTACTCACGTTCGTGGTTTCAAAATCCCAATTCGTTCGACCAGCAATTTCATAACGTCAACGGCGTTCAACTCACTGACCCAATGAGCGGCAACCCTCTGGGGGCAACCGACCAGGTTTCGCAAATCAAAACCTTTAACATTGCGCCGACCTGGACACGGATACTCAACAACAATGCCATCTTCACGTTCGGAACGTTCGTACGGCGCGACCAGTACAACTACTACCCGAGTGCTAATCCGTTCAACGATTTCTCCCCAGATCTGCAGGGCCAGACCGTCATTCAGAATCGGAAGCTCACGAATGCGGGCCTTCGGTCCAACGTTTCCTACGCGAAAGGGATGCATAACGTAAAGGTGGGAGTCACGTACGCGCAGACGTTTCTCGACGAGGCTGACGGAATCGGTATCGTCGACCCCGGGCTGGTTGCGGGAATCGGCCCTTCCTGTCTGGATCCGGTGACGAAGCAGCCCGTTCCCGGCACGCCCTGCGCAATTCTGGCACCCTATGACTTGACGGGCGGGGGCGGTCTATACGCGAGAGGAAGTCTCTTCTCCTTCCGCGGCCACACGGACGTGAAGGAACTGGCACTCTACGCTCAAGACACGATCACCAAGGGAAACTGGTCTTTCAACGTTGGCCTGCGCGGGGATTTCTACAACGCGCTGTCACGAGACCGGCAAGCCGAGCCCCGTCTGGGCGCTTCCTACAACGTCAAGTCGACCAATACAGTGCTACGCGTTTCCTATGCGCGGACCATGGAGAGTCCGTTCAACGAAAACCTGGTGATTGCCAGCACAGGATGCAATATCCCATTCCTTGCCAGTTTGGTGCCGCCATCCGGCGTCCCCTGTATCGCGGGACCGATTACTCCAGGCTATCGCAATGAGTTCCACGCCGGCCTGCAACAGGCGTTCGGGCGCTACCTGGTGGTGAGCGGCGATTACATTTGGAAGTACACCCACAACGGCTATGACTTCGGGACCGTGGGCAGCACCCCTATTACTTTCCCGATCGAGTGGCACAATGCGAAGATTCCGGGATATGCACTCCGCGTAAGCGTGCCGAACTATCGCGGATTCTCAGCGCAGGTGGTGATGTCCAGCGTGGCCGCGCGCTTCTTCCTCCCGCAGGTGGCGGGGCTGCCGATCATCCCTCCGGCGACCGGTGTGTTCCGCATTGACCATGACGAGCTGTTCAACCAGACGACACACCTCCAGTACCAGCCGTGGAAAGTCGGGCCATGGTTCGGCTTCAACTGGCGCTATGACAGCGGGATGGTAGCCGGCGCGACACCTTGTTATAACCCGCTGACTGCAACTTGCGCAGGGGCGTCCACTACGCTGAATGGCCAACCAGCGATAAACCTGATTAACACCATCAGCGGTGTGCCGTTGACCGCCGACCAGGAATTTCAGGCCGGATTCACTTGCAACGGCATTCGCGCGACGATTACGCAACCCCTGCCGAGCCCGTGCCTGGCGTCACAATTCGGGTCGACGCTCATCAGCGTTCCGGCGCCGGGGAAGGAAAATGACGATCACAACCCACAGCGCATAGCTCCGCGGAGTCTCTTCGACTTTTCCGTAGGCCATGACAACTTGTTTCATGCCGAGAGGTACAAGGTGAGCCTTCAGTTCACCGCGATCAACGTGACGAACAAGTACGCACTGTATAACTTCCTGTCGACCTTCAGCGGGACGCACTACGTTACCCCGCGCTCGCTCATGGCCCAGATTGGGTTCCACTTCTGACGTGAAAGAAAAGGGCTCCGGTCCTCAATCGACCGGAGCCCTTGTGTCTTGAATTGGTGCGGCCTGCTTCACTTCTTCGTCACCTGAGTGAGCACAGAGTTGGCGGTCTGCTCGATCAGCGGAGTGAGCACATCTTCGCCGTCCGACTTCGCTTTTCCCTCTAGAGAGTTCTGCAGTACAGGTTTGTCTTGTCCAGTGGGGAAGAGCTGGTACTGAACCGCTACATCGTCTTTCGACTTGATCTGATTGTTAAAGCCCGACAGCTGGCTCATGGCCTGCTGCTGGGCTGACATCGCAGCTGCAGAGGCTGCGGCCGAAGCGGCCTGTGCTGCCATCGCACTGCCCATGCCGTGAGCCATCATTCCCATCGGCGTCATGCTGGCGAGGGGAGCCGCCATCTTCGCAAACCTGCCGAAGCCCGTGCTGGAGGCATGTTTCACCGTCACGCTGGAGAACAGCAAATAGTCGCACTGCTTCTGCTGCGCTTCAGCCTGCACCTGCATCGGAGAGTGAGAGTCCAGGGCAGCGATCTCGACCGCGGGCCCATTCATGAGCAGGACAATCGAATTGCGGATCGGTGTGCTGTAGTCGCCAGCGTTGTTGCCTTGTCCCACCTGCGCCTGTGGCGGAGCGATACCGATGCGGATTTTGCCTGGAGCTTTCGGTCCGAGCGCTTGCGGCGCTGCGACTGGAGCGCTGGCAGGCTGTGAGCCGCCCATTCCATGCATTCCCCCGCCATTCGGCATCCCGCCCGGCCCGAATCCCATCTGGGACATTTGCGCCAGAGCAGCCTGTGGAGTCATTCCACCCTGAGCCATCGGGTTTTTCGTATTCTGGGCCTGTTGCGGGGGTGTAAACGAATTGGCTGTCATCTGTGGCTGAGCCTGCGGAGCGCCGTTCAGCTCGGCAACGGAGTTGACCTGCTTGTAGTTTGCGGGAACGTCAAACAGTTCCGACTCCAAAGGCTGCTTCGAGATTTCTGAGACCTTGACGGACACGTTCGTGGTGGAGGAATCCGCGTTGTGCATCGTGATGTTTTCCGACAACGGATATCCCGGCTTGGCGCTTCCGCGGTGGCGTGACACGACACGGTCGTGACAACCTTCAGCCTCGCGGACGGGCGGCGTAAAGTGCTGACACCCTGTCTGCTCTTTCGCGATGTCGGCATACCAGCCGTCGATTTCGAATGACTCTTTGACCTGCGAGCATGCGTTCGCCGAAGACTCCATCTGTACGGTCGTCTTCAAATGCCTCGCGGGATAGCCGTAGAGCTGTTTGCGTTCTCCGGTATCGACGATGGTGCTGGTTTCCGTAATATAGCCGCCGGAGTCCGCCGTCTGGGCGCCTGTGACCAGAGCTGCGGCCTTGAGTGCCGCCTCGTCCTGGGGATCGTTCGCCACCAGGTACGTTTGCGCCTGATCATTCAGCGTGACCGTCCTCTTCAAGTCACACTGGCGCAGGGTGACGGTTGTACCGTTCGGCGATTGAGTGACGGTGCGTTCCCGGGCACCCTTAAGCGAAACTTCGGAACTGGAGACGGTATATCCGCCGACAGAGATATTTTTCTTGATG